>Ga0326727_10026322_pt1 | contig 10799 bp, 17 predicted proteins | sample MB2enrmetagenome_FD_207643 | JGI IMG/M metagenome (GOLD analysis project Ga0326727, IMG submission 207643) | Lab enriched peat soil microbial communities from McLean, Ithaca, NY, United States - MB29MY | ecosystem: Environmental > Terrestrial > Soil > Wetlands > Peat | place: USA: New York... | reverse complement strand
CGGAGAAACTGGATGCCCGCTACGGCAGCCCGCTGGTCGCCCAGTTGATCAACACGATCATGCGTTCCGGAAAGAAATCGATCGCTGAGCGAATCGTTTACCAGGCCATCGAAAAGTCCCGCCAGGGCAGTGACGTCGTGGATCCGCTCGAGACCCTGCACAAGGCGATTGATAACGTGAAGCCCCGCCTTGAGACCAAGTCCCGCCGCGTCGGTGGCGCCACCTACCAGGTCCCGATGGAGGTGCCCGCCCGCCGCCAGGTCGCTCTCGCGATGCGCTGGATCGTCGGTTACGCAAGCGCCCGCAAGGGGGCGACCATGACCCAGGCCCTCGCCAATGAATTACGCGATGCCGCCGCCGGCCAGGGCCAGGCGATCAAGAAACGGGATGACACCCACAAAATGGCCCAGGCCAACCGCGCCTTCGCCCATTTCCGCTTCTAAAGAGAACCGATAATGGCATCCGCAACTCTCGATCAGCCCGTGTCTACGAACCCTAATTCGCCCAACCGCGCCTTCCCGCTGGAGCGGACCCGCAACATCGGCATCGCCGCGCACATCGACGCCGGCAAGACGACGCTCACCGAGCGCATCCTTTTCTACACCGGCATGATCCACAAGATCGGTGAAGTCCATGAGGGCAACACCGTGACCGACTGGATGGAGCAGGAGCGCGAGCGCGGCATCACCATCACCTCCGCCGCCACCACCTGTTCCTGGACGCAACGCAAGGAAGAGGGCGTTTACAAGATTTTCGAGGGCATCAAGCAGCGGGTCAATATCATCGACACTCCCGGTCACGTGGATTTCACGGCCGAGGTCGAGCGTTCCCTCCGCGTGCTCGACGGCGCCATCGCCGTGTTCGACGCGGTCGCCGGCGTGCAGCCCCAGTCGGAGACCGTCTGGCGCCAGGCCAATAAGTACGGCGTCCCGCGCATTGCCTTTATTAATAAGATGGACCGCGTCGGGGCGGACTTCGCCGCTTCCATCGAGTCGATGCGCAAGAAGCTGCATGCGAACGCATGGCCCATTCTCATCCCGCTTGGCGCCGAAGACCGTCTGACCGGCCAGCTCGACGTCGTCAACCGCAAGGCCATCGTCTATTTCGACAGCGGCGACATGGGGTCCACCTACCATATCGAGGAGATTCCCGCCGATCATAAGGAGATGGTCGATAAAGCGTACGCCGATCTCGTTACCGCCATCTCCGATCTCGACGAGGAAGTGGGCACCTATTTCCTCGAGGAGAAACCGATCACCCCGGAGATTCTCAAGGCAGGCATCCGCCGGCAGACCATCGCGAACAAGTTCGTCCCGGTCGTCGGCGGTTCCGCTTTTAAGAACAAGGGCGTCCAATATCTCGTGGACGCCGTGGTCGATTACCTGCCCAGCCCACTGGACATTCCTCCCGCTCGCGGCATGGACCCGGACAGCCACGCTCCCATTGACGCCCCGACCGACGATAACGGGAACTTCTGTTCCCTCGCCTTCAAGCTCTGGAGCGATCCCTTCGTCGGCAAACTCGTCTTCTTCCGCGTCTACTCGGGCGCGCTCAGCAAGGGCGATACCGTTTACAATCCGCGCACCAACAAGCGCGAGCGCATCTCCCGGCTCATCCAGATTCAGGCCGACAAACGCGCCGACATCGACACCTGTTATTCCGGCGACATCGCTGCCATCGTCGGTATCAAGAACATCACCACCGGCGACACGCTTTGCGACGAGGATCATCCGATCCTGCTCGAGCCGCCCTCATTCCCCGATCCGGTTATCTCCATGGCCGTCGAGCCAAAGACCAAGGTCGACCAGGAAAAGATGGCCATCGCTCTTCAGCGCCTCGCCGAGGAAGACCCGACTTTCCGCGTCTACACGAACGAAGACACCGGCCAGACCATCATGGCGGGCATGGGCGAACTGCACCTGGAAATTCTCCGCGACCGCATGATGCGCGAGTTCAAGGTCGATACCAACGCCGGCAAGCCGATGATCGCCTACCGCGAGACCATCACCAAGGCCGCCCACGGCGTCGGCAAGCTCATCAAGCAGTCCGGTGGCCGCGGCCAGTACGGCCACGTCGAGGTGGACATTCGCCCGGCCGAGCGCGGCAAGGGCCACACGATCGAGAACAAGATCGTCGGCGGCACGATTCCCAAGGAGTACATCCCGGCCGTTAAAAAGGGCATCGACGAAGCCGTTCTCAACGGCGTGCTCGGCGGCTACCCCGTCATCGACCTCGAGGTCGACATCGTTTTCGGCAGCTACCACGACGTTGATTCCAACGAACTCGCGTTCAAGATGGCCGCCATCTTCGCGCTCAAGGACGCTGTCAAGAACGCCAAGCCGATCCTTCTCGAGCCGATCATGAAGGTCGAGAACATCACCCCGGACGAGTATCAGGGCGACATCATGGGCGATCTCAACCGCCGCCGGGGCCGCATCAACTCTCTCGAGTCCAAGCTCGCCCTCACCACCATCCAGGCGGAAGTCCCGCTGGCCGAAATGTTCGGCTACGCGACTGCCATCCGCTCCCTGTCGAAGGGCCGCTCCTCCTACTCCATGGAGCCGTCGCACTTCGAGCAGGTCCCGGAGCAGGTCAAGAACGCCGTCCTCGAGCAAAAAGGCTCCTAAACTTTCACCCCGGCTACAACCGCAACCTCTATTTATATATGACCGGCCAACGCATTCGCATCCGCCTCAAGGCATTCGATCATCGGATGCTCGACGCATCCTCGGCAGAGATTGTCGAGACCGCCAAGCGCACGGGCGCGAAGGTGGCGGGTCCCATACCCCTTCCCACGCGCATCGAGCGCTTCACCGTGAACCGCTCCCCGCACGTGGACAAGAAGTCGATGGACCAATTCGAGATCCGCACCCACAAGCGGCTGCTCGATATCGTCGAGCCCACCGCAAAGACCGTCGATGAGCTGAAGAAGCTCAACCTCCCCGCCGGCGTCGACATCACCATCAAGATCTGACCGTCCCCATTTTTGCCTCCATGAGAATCGGACTTTTAGGAAAGAAAATCGGTATGACCCGCGTCTACGACGACCGTGGTCGCGCCACCGCCGTCACGGTTATCGACGTCAGCGGCAACAGCCTGCTTCAGGTCAAGACCGTCGAGAATGACGGATACAGCGCCGTCCAGACCGGCTTCGACACGCAAAAGGAATCGCGCGTCCCGAAGGCCGAACTGGGCCACTTCACCAAGGCCGGCTCCGAGCCGAAGCGCTTCATCCGCGAGTTCCGGCTCCAGGACAGCGAGACACCCGCCGCGGACCTCTCCCTCAAGCCCGATCTTTTCAAGCAGGGCCAGTTGATCGACGTGATCGGTCATTCCAAGGGCAAGGGCTTCCAGGGCATCATGCGCAAGCACAATACCGACGGCCAGCCCGCCGCCCACGGTTCCATGATGCACCGCCGCCCCGGTTCGATCGGCTGCCGTTCCACCCCGGGACGCATCTGGAAGAACAAGAGCATGCCCGGCCACATGGGCGACGAGCAGATTACCGTCCAGAATCTCCGTATCGTTCAGGTCCGCGAGACCGATAGCGCGCTGCTCGTTGCAGGCGCCGTTCCCGGCCCCACGGGCTCTTACGTCATCGTTCGTCCCGCCATCAAGCACCCGGTCGGCACCATCGGCAAGCTCCGGACCGGCCAGGCCTCCTACGCCAAGACCGGCGCAAAGACCGCTGTGAAGAAGAAATAAGCCATGAGCGCCAAAGTACTTACCATCGCCCAGGCCAAGGCCGCCAAACTCGACCTTATCGAGAACGGCATCGGCGGCCAGGCAGTCCACGACACGGTCGTCGCCCTGCGCGCTGCGCGCCGCAGCGGCACCGCCAGCGTCAAGACAAAGGCCACCGTCAATCTCTCCGGCTCGAAGCCCTGGCGCCAGAAAGGCACTGGACGCGCCCGCGCCGGCTACGCTTCCTCGCCCGTCTGGGTGGGTGGCGGCGTCGTCTTCGGCCCGCATCCCCGCGATTATTCGAAGAACATTCCCAAGCAGGTCCGCAAGCTCGCGCTCCGCAAGGCGCTCTCCGCCCGCATCATCGCCGGCGATGTCCTGCTCGTGGATAACTTTTCCGTCTCCGAGCCGAAGACCAAGCAATTCGTCGGCCTCGTAAAGGCGAACGTCGCCGAGGAAAAGGTCCTCGTGATCGCCGCCGCCTTCGATGAGAACACCTACAAGGCCGCTCGCAACGTCAGGCCCACGCAGCTCGTCACCGCCCGCGAGGTGAACACCGAGCAGCTCCTCGCCTTCCGGAAGATCCTCGTCACCAGCGACGCGCTTCCCCAACTGGCCGAAAGGACTTCCAAGTAATGAACGAATCCTTCGACATCATCGACAACATCCGGCTCACGGAAAAGGGCACCCTGCTTTCCGAGAAGGAGAACAAGTACGTCTTCCGCGTCAAGCCCCACGCCAACAAGCTCCAGATCAAGCAGGCCATCGAGCAATTGTTCGGCAAGAAGGTCATCGCCGTGAACACCTGCAATTACGCCGGCAAGAAGAAGCGGGAACGGACCGCTAACTACGGCCGCAAAACCCATTGGAAGAAGGCCATCGTCACCCTCAAGGAGGGCGACCGGATCGACCTCGCCTAGCCCTTTCCTCGTTATGGCACTCAAAACTTTCAGACCCCTGACGCCGGTCCAGCGCACCAAGCAGACCTCGGCGTACACCGAGATCACCAAGAGCACCCCGGAGAAGCATCTCGTCGAGGTCCTCAAGCGCACCGGCGGCCGCAACAACCGCGGCCGGCTCACCTCCCGCCACATCGGCGGCGGCCACAAGCAAAAGTATCGCGTCGTCGATTTCAAACGCCGCAAGCGCGACATCGCCGCAAAGGTGATCGCCATCGAGTACGATCCGAATCGCACCGCCCGCATCGCCCTGCTCGAGTACAAGGACGGCGAGAAAACCTACATCCTCGCCCCCACCGGCCTGGAGATCGGCGCCTCCGTCATCGCCGGCGAGAACGTCGCTCCTGATGTTGGCAACGCCCTTCCGCTTCGCGCCATCCCGCTCGGCACCGCCATTCATAACGTCGAGATCACCGCCGGTCGCGGCGGCCAGATCGCCCGCAGCGCCGGCCAGCTCGTTGTCCTGAACAACCGCGAGGCCGGTTACGCGCTGGTCAAGATGCCCAGCGGCGAGATTCGCAAGATCCACGAGGGCTGCTACGCCACGATCGGCCAGGTCGGCAACGTGGATCACATGAACGTCAAGAGCGGCAAAGCCGGGCGCACCCGCTGGCAGGGCCGCAGGCCGCACGTCCGCGGCATGGTCATGAACCCGATCGATCACCCCATGGGTGGCGGCCAGGGCAAGTCGAAGGGCGGTGGCGGTCGCCATCACCCGATGAGCCCCTGGGGCCAGTTGGCCAAGGGTTTCAAGACCCGGCAGAAGCACAAAACCAGCGACGTGTTCATCGTTGAGCGCCGCAAGTCCAAGAAGAAGAGCTAACGGTTATGGCAAGATCCCTCAAGAAAGGTCCCTACGTCGAGCAGCACCTGCTGGAGAAAATCGACAAGATCAACGACGCCGGCGCGAAAAAGCCGATCAAGACCTGGTCCCGTCGTTCGACCATCACCCCGGACTTCGTCGGGCACACGTTCCTCGTGCACAACGGCAAGATTTTTAACTCCGTCTTTGTGACGGAAAACATGGTCGGACACAAGCTGGGCGAATTTTCGCCGACGCGAGTGTTTAAGAAACACGGATCCCATACCGCGAAAGTGACCAAGTAACCGAACCCGTCGCGCCGAGGAGTAGATGGTGAGGCGGGTCAGAGCCCGATGAAACCGAAACCCCGCGGACGATGGATGCAGTTGGCAGTGTTGGTGATGGCAGGTGTGCGCCTCGGCAGTATCGAGGCGGTGGCAGGTGAGAAGAGTTCTTTGACAGATTTAGACATGGAATACACCGAGGCAAAGGTAGCCCTGGAGAGCAGCGAGCGTGAAAACGCCGTGCTTCGCCAGCAAGCCGCCCTTGCCCAGCAGCAGGTGGCAGCCCTCACCGAGAGCCTGGCCCTCGCCAATAGCGAGAGCGAGGTCTTCAAACGTGAGACAGCCGATCTCAAGCTCAGGCTTGAGGCCCTCGGCCTGGACGCCGCCAGCCCGGACAAATCCCTGCTCGAACAGCGCCTCCTCAAGGCCGTGAGCGATCTCAAGATCGTCCAGGACCAGAAGGACAAGCTCTCCGAGCAGCTCATCCGGCTCAATGAAGCGGTCCTCCGCTACGTCAAGAACGCCTCCAGCGTCGATGGCGATGCGAGGATGGCGCTCGAGACCGAGATGCGATCCTCCTCCGGGTTGCTCGGCATCGCCGGCGCGGGACAGCCCGCGGCGACCCGCGATCCCGCGGGCACGTTGACAGACGCTCGCGTCATCAGCGTGAAGGATGAGCTCGCGCTCGTCGTTGCGAACCTCGGCCGCCAGCAGGGAGTGAAGATCGGCATGCCTTTCCAGGTATGGCGCGAAGGCCGCAAGATCGGCATCGTGCGCGTCGTGGACGTCCGGGAGACCATCTCCGGCGCGGTGATTCAAAGTCTAGATCCGTCAGAAAAAGTAAAAGTGGGCGATACCCTCCGCGTCGATGCGCGGATGTGAGCCCGGGAAAAAATTTAAATATGAACGTGATATCGACATACAAGTACGCGCGCATCTCGGCCTTCAAGGCCCGGGAGGTGACTCGTGAAATCCAGGGACTGCCCGTATCGGCCGCCCTGGATCTGCTCGCATTTACGCCGCGCAAGGCCGCTTTGTTGATCTCCAAGACTTTGAAGAGCGCCATTGCCAACGCGGAGAATAACAACAACCTCCGCGCCGATTCCCTCGTCGTCCGCGAGGCCGTCGTCGGAGAAGGCCCCACCCTCAAGCGTTTCCAGCCCAAGGCCCGCGGCAGCGCCGGCCCCATCCGCAAACGCACCAGCCATATCCGCATCATCGTCACCGACGAGATCGAAATCAAAACCCGCGAGCCGCAAAAACCGGCCCGCAAGAAGGCGGCCTCGCCCAAGGCAAAGAAAGCCGCCGCCTCTGAGGAAACCGCCGCCGCTCCCGCCGAGGAGACGCAGCCTGTCGTCGAAACACCAGAAGCCGCAGCGCCGACCGAATCTCCGGCAGCCGGCAGTGAACCCGCTGAAAAAGGGGGAGAATAAAACATGGGTCAGAAAGTAAATCCAATTGGCTTTCGTTTAGCCGTCAACCGCGACTGGCGTTCCCGCTGGTTCGCGACGAAGAAGGAGATGCCCGAGTTCCTGCTCTCGGATGTCAAGATCCGGCAATACGTAAAGAAGAAGCTCCAACTCGCAGCCGTTTCCAAGGTCGTGATCGAGCGCGCATGGAACAGCCTGCGCGTCACCATTCATACCGCCCGGCCCGGCATCGTCATCGGCCGCAAAGGCGCCGAGATCGAGAAGATGACCGACGACATCAGCAAGATGTCCGGCGGCAAACAGGTCAAGATCGACATCGTCGAAATCAAGACCCCCGAGCTTGACGCCCAGTTGGTCGCCGAGAATGTCGCCCTCCAGATCGAGCGCCGCATCTCCTTCCGCCGCGCCATGAAGAAGGCCGTCCAGACCACCATGGATTTCGGCGCCCGTGGCATCAAGATTCGCAGCTCCGGCCGCCTCGGCGGCGCGGAGATTTCCCGCGCGGAATGGTATCGCGAGGGCAAGATCCCCCTTCAGACCCTCCGCCAGCCCATCGATTACGGCTTCGCCGAGGCCATGACCGTCTACGGAAAGATCGGCATCAAATGCTGGGTCTGCCCTCCCGAGGAAGGCGCCCCTGAGCGTGAGCGTCCCGAGCGTCCGCCCCGCCGCAGCGGTGATCGTCAGGATCGCGGTAACCGTCGTGGCCCAGGCCCCGCCCCCGTCGCCGTGGCTCCCGAAGCCGCCGCCGCCGTCGACGAGCCAGTCGCCGTCATCGAAGAGCCCGCCGCCCCCGCCGAATAGGCCATCCCCCTACAACCACTTTTTCATCAGGAGCACTGACTTATGCCATTAATGCCCAAACGCGTGAAATACCGGAAGACCCAGCGCGGCAGTCGCGCCGGCAAGGCCAGCCGGAATATCCGCATCGATTTCGGCGAATACGGCCTCCAGACCATGGATCGCGCATGGCTGACCAATATCCAGATTGAAGCCGCCCGTGTCGCGCTTACCCGCAACATGAAGCGCAAAGGCAAGCTCTGGATCCGCATTTTCCCGGACAAGTCCGTCACCGCCCGCCCCCCGGAGACCCGGATGGGCAAGGGCAAAGGCCAGCCTGAGTATTGGGTCGCCACGGTCAAGCCCGGCAACATCCTTTTCGAGCTCGACGGCGTCACGGAGACCGTGGCCCGCGAGTCCCTGCGCCTCGCAGCCACCAAGCTGCCGATCCGCACCAAATTTATCACCCGTCACCATAGGGCGGCCGCCTAGCCACCCCAAAGCGACCATGAAAATCAAAGAACTTCGAGACATGACCGCGCAGGAATTGCAGACCCAGCGTCGCGACCTCAAGCAGGAGCAGTTTAATCTCCGCATGCAGCAGCAGGCCGGCCAGTTGGAGAAATCCAGCCAGCTCCGCTCCCTGCGCCGCGACGTCGCCCGCATCGAGTCCGTCCTTTCCGAGCGCCGGCTGAAGTCCGCCGCCACCACCACCACAGCCGCCCAGTCCGCCTAGACTCCGTATGACCGACACCGCCACAGAAGCCCCCGCCACGGAAACCGCCTCCACCGAAGGGGCTGCCGCCCGCCACCTGCGCAAGAGCCGCGTCGGCGAGGTAATCGCGAACAAGATGCAGAAGACCCTGGTCGTCAAGACCATCACTCGGGTCCCTCACGCGAAGTTCGGCAAGATCATCAAGCAGGTCAAAAAGTTCTACGTCCATGACGAGGAGAGCAAGGCCCAGGTCGGCGATGTCGTCCGCATCACCGAGACCCGCCCGCTCTCCAAGCTCAAGCGGTGGCGTTTGGTTGAAATCCTCAAGCACTAGTGTAATCTCCGAACCCCTTTCCACCGCGCCAAAACCTTCGATTTTCGATTTTCGAATTTTCCCTTTAATTTTATGCTCCAGATCCGTTCCAGACTAGACGTTGCCGATAACACCGGCGCGCGCATGGCCAAGATGATTGGCGTGATTGGCAAGGCCAGCGACTTCGCGTGCGTGGGAGACGTCATCACCGCGCACGTCCGCGAGGCCTCTTCCGGCGGCACGGTCAAGAAGGGCGAGGTCGTCCGGGCCGTCATCGTCCGCACGCGGCAGCCGATTGCCCGTGAAGATGGCTCCTACCTGCGGTTCGACCGCAATGCCATCGTCATCATCGACAAAGATCTCAACCCGCGCGGCACCCGCATCTTCGGGCCCGTCGCCCGTGAACTCCGCGAGAAGAACTTCATGAAGATCGTTTCACTCGCTCCAGAGGTGCTCTAGACCATGGCCATCATTCATTTCCACGTCAAACGCGGCGACATCGTCGAGGTGATCTCCGGCAACCACAAGGGCGCGACCGGCAAGGTCCTCCAGGTCATCGCCGCGAAGCAGCACGTCCTCATCGAGGGCGTCCGCATGATCAAGAAGCACACCAAGCGCTCCCAGGATTCTCCCCAGGGCGCCATCATCGAGCGCGAGGGCCCCATCCACATTTCCAACGTCAAGGTGGCCGAGGTCGCCGAGAAGCCGAAATCGAAGAAGAAGGCCGCCTAGCTCCAATTAGCAACCAGCAATTCCGTCCATGGCTACTGAACTTTACGAATACTACAAATCGCACGTCGTCCCGGCGCTCAAGGAGCAACGCGGCTTCAAGAACGTGCACGAAGTGCCTCGCGTCTCGAAGGTGATCATCAACACCTGCGTAGGCTCCCAGGCCGACGTGAAGCAGGCCCTCGAGGACGCGAAGGAAGAACTCGCCCTCATCAGCGGCCAGAAGCCCTCCGAGACCCGCTCAAAGAAGAGCATCGCCAACTTCAAGCTCCGCCAGGATCAGCCCATCGGCGCGAAGGTCACCCTCCGCGGCAAGCGCATGTACGAGTTCCTCGAGCGCCTCATCAAGATGGCGCTCCCCCGCATCCGCGACTTCCGCGGCGTCTCCCCGCGCGCGTTCGACGGCCGCGGCAATTACACTCTGGGCGTCCCGGACCAGTCCATCTTCCCCGAAGTCGAACTCGACAAGATCAAGCGTAACATCGGTTTCGACGTCACCATCGTCACCACCGCCAACACCAACGAGGACGCCAAGGTCCTCCTCAGCGAACTCGGCATGCCCTTCAGCGACCGCACGAAGAAGACCGCCTAAATCCCACCATGAGCCAGCTTTCCGATCCCATCGCCGATTTCCTGACCCGCCTGCGCAATGCCGGGGCCGCCCTCAAGCCCGAGGTCCTCGTTCCCTATTCCAAGGCCAAGGCGGAGATCGCCCGCATCCTCAAACAGGAAGGGTACATCAGCAGCTACGAACTCGATACGACCGGGACCCATCCCCAGATCAAGGTCGTGACCAAGCTCGCTCACCGCACCCCGGCCATCACCGGCCTCAAGCGCGTGAGCCGTCCCGGCCTGCGCCGCTACGTCGGCTCGAAAGATATTCCCCGTGTCCTCGGCGGCATGGGCGTCGCGATCCTGTCCACCTCCCGCGGCATCATGACCGGCCACGAAGCCAAGCGCGAGAACGTCGGCGGCGAGCTCGTAGCCTACGTCTGGTAAAGCGAATCACCTGGAGAAAAGCCATGTCCCGAATCGGAAAAAAACCCATCACCCTCCCGGATAAGGTCAAGCTGAATGTCAGCGCGGCCGGCTCCGTCAACGTG
>Ga0326727_10026321_pt1 | contig 10799 bp, 8 predicted proteins | sample MB2enrmetagenome_FD_207643 | JGI IMG/M metagenome (GOLD analysis project Ga0326727, IMG submission 207643) | Lab enriched peat soil microbial communities from McLean, Ithaca, NY, United States - MB29MY | ecosystem: Environmental > Terrestrial > Soil > Wetlands > Peat | place: USA: New York... | reverse complement strand
ACCGAGTTTGACCTCGGAGCGCCTCCCAAAGACTGGTGTTCGCCGGGCCATGGCGCACAGGAAATACCTGCCGGGAACGACGCCGTGGACGCGGAACTCACCATGATCATTCGTGGATGCGGCGTTTCGGGGAGTCCAGGTCTTATGTCCGCGAACCCAGGTTGGGACCAGCAGTTGCACACCGATGCCGCGCATGGGATCGCCGTCAGGGTCGAGGACCACCCCGGAAACCGCGCATAGCCGCTTCATGCGCAATTCGATTCCCTGCCGAATCTCGCCAGGTCCCAGAGTTAGCACCGAGGCATAGTGGCCTGGCGTTGGCGCGCCCAGGGAAGTGCGCTGATAGCGTTCCTCGCCTGCATTCAGATAGTAGTGTCCCGGCGGCACCGCATTGAACTGGAATGCGCCGTTCGCATCCGTATAAACCGCTGCGTCCAACGGCTTGGATCCCGTTGTGGATAAGGTCACATAAGCCATGTGGATCGGCTTGCCCGTGGAATCGTCCACCACAGTGCCGCTGACCGACGCGTCGCTGGCCGCGAGCGCCATCGGGAGCAGGACCAGCAGGGCCCCCAAAAGCCCCAAAACGCCCCTCCGGTAACGCATGAACCTATTTTGCACGCCTTTCCGTCCGTTTCGGCCAGGAAAAATCCTGGACACCGCAACTCGCTCTTTCATTATGGTTTTTACATTCAGAAACCTCGGAAAATCCCGCACGTCTGTGGGCTGAGGGCTCCATTTGTGGCATCCGACGTCCGACACGCGGCCGCAGTCCACCTGAGCGGCCAGACGATCATCAACGAACTCATTCGCAACATGGATCTGGGCCAGTTTGAGATGGCCTACAGCATTCTTCTTCCCTGCGTTTTCGACGTTTACCTGCATCCCGATGACCATGCCCGGCTGGCTGGCATCATCCCGCTGATTGTGGAGGACGCGCGGCGTGCACTGGGTGCGCGGGTAAGCGAGCTGAACCGCACGCGTGGGGGGCTTTCCTTCGGGCGGGGGAAAAAACCGGCGAAAGAATACCGCATCGCCAGCACGACGTGGATCGTCGAGTTCCATCCCGACACGGAATCCACCGTGCCGCCGGGCGATGTGGAAATTCATTCTGAGCTGAACGAGACGGCGCAGCCGGAGTTTCGCGGGACGAAAACGACGCTGCTGGGCCGCGAGCCGTCAGTGACTTCGCGGCGCACGCTGGCCACTACGCAGGCCGTTCCCTCTTCACGCACCAGCCAGAGCACGTTTGCCGAGATCCGCTATGAAGACGATTCCGGCCCCCAGGTCTACCAGGTGACCCAGAATCAGATTCGCGTGGGCCGCGGTGGCGACGACGCGCTGATGGATGTCGCGCTTTACACCGGCGACGAGGTTTCGCGCGAGCATTTGCTGCTGCGCCGCGATGCCGCAACCGGCCAGTTTCTCATCACCGATTGCAGCACCAACGGCACATGGGTGAACGGGCGGCGGTTGAAGAAGGGTATCGAGGAGGCGCTGCCGGAGAAGGCCGACATCGGCGTGGCGGAAGTGCTGAACCTCGCGTTCGAGGCCCGCAAATGAACCTTCCCGCCGGCATCAACGTATATTTCGTACTGATGTTCCTGGCCGTGACCGTCGGGCTGATTGTGGCGAACCTGAAGCGGTGACTATAGGGATGAGCACAGTGGCAACGTGGCGGTCGGCCACGGCGAGCGATCCCGGATTGCGGCGCGATCGCAATGAAGATCGGGTGTGGGCCGACGATGTGCGCGGCGCGTGGCTAGTGGTGGACGGGCTGGGTGGTCATCCGGCCGGGGACCGGGCTGCCGAGATTGCGATCCAGACCATCCCACGTGAGCTGGAAACTTCCAGCGGGACGGCGGAAGAACGTGTCCGCACGGCCATCACAGTGGCCAACAATCAAATCTACGAAACCGGTGAAGCTGAGCCGGAATGCCATGGCATGGCTTGTGTACTGACGTTGGCGGTCCTGGATGGGCAGCGCATCACGGTGGGGCACGTCGGCGATTCGCGGCTCTATCTGGTGTGGAATGGCGTCGTGCGGAAGATTACGCCGGACCATTCGCCGGTCGGGGTGAAGGAGGACCGCGGCGAGATCAGCGAACTCGACGCCATGCGACACCCGCGCCGCAACGAAGTGTTTCGCGATGCGGGAACGCGGTGGCGCACGCCGGAGGAGGAGGGCTTTATCGAAGTGCGGTCCTTCCTGTTCCATCCGGATGCCGCAATTCTGCTATGCACGGACGGCCTGAGTGATGTGCTGACGTCGGCGGAGATCGGGGCTATTGTCGACCAATACGATGGTGACGCGCGGATGACGGCTGCGAAGCTCGTGGAGGCGGCCAACGCCGCAGGTGGTGTGGACAACATTAGCGTGGTGTTCGTCGCGGGGCCCGAGTTTGTGGGTCTGAACTCGGCTCGTACGGCTGACGCGCGAACGCGCGGAGCCACAACGAGACCGCTGGGCGGTGGATGGGCACGGCTGTGGCTGCGGCGATTTCCATGGCTGCTGGCCGGCCTTGCCGCAGGGATGGGAAGCTGGGCCGCCCTCGATCGCCTGACACCGGTGCCGAGGCCGCCGGTGCAACACATTGTCACGGCGACCCCCGAGACCATCGTGAAAGTACTGAGCGCCGCGCACGCCGGTGACGTGATTCAGCTTGCGCCGGGCCACTACACTACACAAGTTCGCGTGCCCAACGGAGTCTCTCTGTTGGGACCGAAAACCGGTGACGCCGTGATTGAAAGCGCACCGCCGGCCATCGCCCCGCCGGCCATCGTGCCCCAAGCGAGGCCCTGAGGTATTTGTGTCTGCCGTCCTGGCCGTAAAGAAATTCGGGAAGTACGAGATCATCCGCAAACTGGGCCGGAGCATGACCGATGTGTACCTGGCTTTGGATGAATCGTGCGACCGCCGCGTAGTGCTCAAGATCGTCGAACGCAGCGACGACCCGGCCACCGATACGCTGCTCGAAGCAGAGCGGCGCGGGGCCTCCATTCAACAGCAGCTTCATGCACTGGACGCGCGAATCCTGGAAGTCTACGAATTCGGCGAGCGCGAGAACTGTTTCTTCGTTGCGATGGAGTATTGCGAGGGGCACAGCCTCGCCGAGATCCTGCAGCAGGAGCGGCGCATCGATGCGGAACGCGCGGCACGATACGCAGTGGAAGTGTGCAGCCAGCTCAACACACTGCATTCGTTTCTTGTAGAGATCGATGGCCGCAAGCGCGCCATTGTTCACGGCGACATCAAGCCGTCGAATATACAGATCGCGGCAACGGGCGAGGCGCGGCTGCTGGATTTCGGCATCGCCAAGACCATCACCTTCACGCACAACCTGACCAGCCATAATCTGGGCAGCCCCGCCTACTGCTCGCCGGAACGGTTGAAGAGCGCGCAGGTGGATCCCAGTGCCGACTTATGGGCCCTCGGCGTGACTTTGTATGAGCTGGTTTGCGGGCTTCCGCCATATCAGGCGCAAACCACGCGCAAACTGGAAACGCTGATCCAGTCCAGGCGGCCTCCGCGCGCGCTGCCTGAATCGTGCCCTGCGCCGCTGAAGGCGATCATCACCAAGGCTCTCGCGGCGGATACGTCACGGCGTTATCCAACGGCAGCGGCTCTCGAAAGCGATCTGCGCGCATTTCTGCAGCATCGGCGAACGGTGGCTGAAACCGAGCGGCTGCCATCGTGGGATTCGAACGCGACCATCGAGAAAGCGGGCGCGGTGTTGAACACGGCAAGGCGCCAGCGCGTGATTCAATTTGCTCACGATGCCAATCGGACCATCTGGGTGTTCGCCGCGGGCCTGATCGCAGGCTTGATCGTGCTGATTCCGCCGGCTTATCTGTACCGCTTTTGGAGCGAAAGCGCACCGCTGCGCAATGGCCCCGATTACTCGCAGCGGTCCGCCGTGGATCTCGCGAACGACTGGCAGTTTTACCGCGCGCTGGAGAAGCAGAATTCGTTCCTTGGAGCGCTCTCGCCCATCGACTGGGTTCGCGGATCGTTTCGTGGACGCTTGCTCGCTGCGGCCGGCGCTGCGATCGACGGCTATCGCAACAGTTCCGATCCGGCGCTCGACCATTTCGAGTGGGAGAAGGCGCAACTTGCGCTGGAACATGCGCTGGATTTGGATCGCGGCGACAGGAAAACGCAAAGCCGCAAGGCACTGTGCGATGGCTATGTGGCGATGGTGCGGAACGGCCCGGTTGCCGCGGCAGCGAACGCGCAGTCGGATTTCGAGCGTGCCGCGCGGCTGGATCCATCTTCGCCCGACCCACATCTCGCAATGGCGCGTCTGCAGGTCTACGGTCAGCACAACGCTGGGCAGGCCGCAGCCGAGCTTCTGGAAGCGGAACGGCGCGGTTATCGTGGTGGTCCGCGCGAAGCCGAAGAGCAGGCCGATGCGTGGCTCTATCGTGCCGAGCATGAGCTGCAGCGATCCCGGCAAACCGGGAAGCTGGATGAGAACGCCCGCCGCCGTTTGCGAATGCTGGCCGAGCGGGATTTTGAGCGAGCACGTGGATTGTACGAGCCCGTGTCGGATTATGCGGGAGTCAACGCGAGTCTGGAACGCATCTACCGCGATCTCGATGCCGAGAAGGACTGGGAAGCGCGGCAGGCACGCGCACAGCATAAGAAGCCGCAGCCGAGGCGTCACCGATGGCACTAACAAAGAGCTGGGAACACCAGGTTCGTACGGATATCGCCCAGGTGGTGACGGCGAGACGGAAAGACCGCCGTGTGCGCGGATTCTGGGTGGTGGCCGCAGCGCTCATGGCCGCCGCTGGTCTTGCTCTTGTGTTCTTCGCGAAGACGCAGGATTTCCCTGAAGAGCAGGCTCGTCTGGATCGCGGTGAATTGCTGAACCTCAATACCAGGCCGGATGGTCAACGGCTTCTGCCATTCGTGGCGGGCCCGGCTCAGGCGGAAAGTGTGGCCGAGTATCTGAAACGTTCCGGACCACTGCCGAACGTTGGTGCGCTGGCGCGAATACGTCCACGATTGCCGCTGGCAAAATTGAAGCCACTGCTGGTTGTGCGCACGCCGGCCGAGTTTCGGCGTGAATATGCAGAGTGGATCGGCGTGTATTTCGCCGCGTTCTTTCTGGTGTGGCTGGTGTGGCGATGGCGCGGCTTCGCGGGCGATCCTTCGCTATTGCCCGCGCTGCAGTTGCTGACGTCCATGGGTCTGATTCTGGCCGTCAGTCTGAAGGACCCATTGCGCGATACGCTCGAATTCCGCAAATTCGCGTGGGGCGTGGCGGCGGGATGTCTGCTTCTCTTGTTGCCTTTGCTGAAGCCGTTCGCCTCGCGTGATTACTCGAAGCTGGTGTACACACCGCTCATCGCGGCCTTCGCGCTGTTCGCGTTGTTGGTGGGGTGCGGATCGGGACCGACGGGAAGCGACGCGAAGGTGAATCTGGGGCCGTTCCAACCGGTAGAAGTGATCAAGGTCCTACTGGTTTTCTTCATGGCAGGTTACTTCGCGAAACGCTGGGAATGGTTGCGGGAGTTGCATGAGCGGCGCGTGCCGAAATTCCTGCGATGGCTGCATCTGCCTCGCTTCGCCCACGCGCTGCCGGTGATGTGCGCTGTGACGGTGGCGTTGGCGATGTTCTTTTTGTTGAAAGATCTCGGGCCAGCACTGGTGACCGGTTTCCTCTTCCTCACCATGTTCGCCGTCGCGCGCGGGAAAGCGGGTCTCGCGCTCATCGGCGTGGTGGTGCTGGTGGCGGGAGTCGCCATCGGTTATCACTACCGCACGCCGCAAACCGTGGTGCAGCGCATTGAGATGTGGCAATCGCCCTGGGATAACGGGGTTCGCGGCGGCGATCAACTTGCGCATTCGCTGTGGGCGTTTGCCACCGGCGGGCCGCTGGGCTCGGGGCCGGGCTGGGGCGATCCGGGGATGATCCCGGCCGGCCATACCGACCTGGTGCTGTCTGCGATTGGCGAAGAGTGGGGCTTCGTGGGCGTTCTCATCGTCGCGCTGCTGTTTGTCTGGCTGGTAGGGAGATTATTGCGATTGGCGCTGCGCGCGGCGAATGACTACGCGTTTTTCCTGGCTCTCGGTTTTGCGACGCTCATCGCGCTGGAGATGCTCCTCATTTCCGGGGGCGTGCTCGGGGCGATACCGCTGTCCGGTGTAGTCTCGCCGTTCCTGAGCGCGGGCAACACGGCGATGCTCGCGAACTTCCTGATCTTCGCCCTGGCGCTGGCATTGTGCGGGAAGAACGCATCGCAGGGCGATGATTCTGGGGGCATTCCCTTCCGGACGCCGGTGCATGTGCTCGGCACGGTGCTCGTGTTGGCGGCCGGAGCGTTACTCGCTAAAGCAGCGTCGATCCAGGTGTTCCACGATAACGACTTGATCGCGCGCGAGAGCAACGTGATGCAGGACGACGGGCACAAGCGGCCGCAACGCAATCCACGGCTGAATTCCCTGGCACATGAGCTGACGCGCGGGACCATCTATGACCGCAACGGCCTGCCGCTGGCGACCAGTTCCTGGAATGAACTGGAGCGGCATCGTGCGGAGTACGAAAAGCTGGGTGTGTCCATCGATTCCGCGTGCTCGCGGCTGGACAGTCGATGTTATCCGCTCGGGCCGGCGTTGGCACAGTTCCTGGGCGACCTCCGAACCGGCGACAACTTCCATGCGACGAACGCGTCGCTGGTGGAGCACGATTCGGACATCAGGCTGCGTGGCTTTTCGGATTACCGGGAACTGGCTGCGGTGGTGCGCTACCGGCATCAGCCCGGAAATGCTTCATTCGCACGATTGATGAATCGCGACCGTAGCGTGCACACAACCATCAATGCTCGCCTCGAGTTGAAGGCCGCGGATATTCTGACTCGGCGTCTGGCCGCGGCCGGGAAGACCGATGGCGCGCTGGCCGTGCTGAATCCGCAAACGGGTGATGTGCTCGCGCTGGTGAGCGCGCCATATCCATCGGCAACGGGTCCCGCGCAACCGGATCAACTGCTCGACCGCGCGCGCTATGGACTTTATCCTCCCGGTTCGACATTCAAGCTGGTGACGGCGATCGCGGCTTTGCGCCTTGACCCGAAATCGGAAGACGCCAGCTTCCATTGCGTGCGCCTACGCGATGGTCGCGCCGGGACCCTGATCCCTGGATGGAACCGCCCGGTGCGAGACGACGTTGGCGATTCCGCACACGGAACGCTCACTATGGCGCGTGCCATTCAGGTTTCCTGTAACGCGTATTTCGCGCAATTGGGCGTGTACAAGGTGGGCGCCCAGGCGCTGCACGACACCGCCGCGATGATGGGCATTTCCACGGGTGAGATGCCGGAGTTGCAGAAGATGCTACCGTTCGCCGCATACGGCCAGGGACCGGTGACCATCTCGCCGTTCAAGATGGCCCGCGTGGCGGCCACGATCTCCGCAGGCGGAGAAATGCCGGAGGGACGCTGGATTACGGATGCGTCGAATACGCGGCGCGATGCTCCGTCGCCGATTCTGCCGCCGGAGCAGGCGAACTTCATAGCGACGGCGATGCGAGCGGTTGTAACGGGAGGCACGGCTCGGCACGCAATGGCCGGTCTGGACGTGGAAGTCGCGGGGAAAACCGGAACCGCGCAGGTGGAGGAAGGCTTGCCGCATTCGTGGTTCGCCGGGTTCGCTCCGGCGGATGCACCGGCTGGCAACCGCATCGCGTTTGCTGTAGTGGTGGAGCATGGCGGGTATGGCGCGCAAACGGCCGCACCGATCGCGAGAGAGTTGGTGGAGGCGGCGCGGGATCTGGGAATTATTCATGCCAGCGCGGGAGACGCAAAGTGACGAATTGGATGGAAAAGCTGGGGCGGGCAATTTTCGAGGCGCCGTTTGGCGGTGAGCAGCTTGTGCGCGACGCGCCGGGGATGGCCGAGATCCGCGTCGCCGTGCTGGACGAAGTGCGGGCGAAGACGCATCGCGTCGCCGGGCGAGAGGTATTTCCGTACAACGTAATTAAGCTGCTGGTGCGCGGTGTCGGCGAAGAGCAGGCCGGAGTGTTTCACGGGGCGTTTTTCCGGCAGTTGATCGAACAGGAGCTACGAGACGGGCTGGGAAGAGTGCGCGTGCGTTTTCCTGCCGACCTGCGCGTGGAGGTCGAAACGACGCCGCAACTGCCGTCGGTCGAAGAACAGTGGCTCGTGGTGCATGCAGAATCGCGAGAGACCCGAGCCACACCGGTGGCCGCCGCAGAAGTGAAGCTGGGGCGTCTCATTGTCGTCCGCGGCGAGGCCAATCAACCGGAATTGCTGCTGGAGAAAACACGAACGAACATCGGCCGGCCGGTGGAAGTTTTCAAGCAGGACGGTCCGTCACGTATAAACGATGTTGCCTTCTCCGGCGATTCCGAGATAAACCGCACCGTCTCGCGCGAGCACGCTCACGTGTTGTTCGACAAGCAATCGGGCGAGTACCGCCTCTACAACGACCGCAGCGCCAGGAACGGCGCCTGTGGCCTGTGGATCATGCGTGACGGCCTAGGCCAGGAAGTCCGCCGCACGGCGCGAGGCGCGCGGCTTGAACACGGCGATGAGATTCACCTTGGGTCCGCCGTGCTGCGGTTCCAATCGGACGGACCATCGCGCGCGAGCTGAGGCGAGGTGTTGGCGCCCGGCAAAGAGGGCGGGCAGCCCCCGCCGTCTTTGACGTTATTACCGAACAGCAACCTGCGATTGGGTGCATTCCAAGTCTATGGCGCTTCACGAACTGTGTGGCACTTCAGGTGTTTATGGAACTAAAGGCACGGAAAGATTCAGACGATAGCCAAAATGGAGAACATCATGAAAAGAACGCGGGCTATTGTAAAAGTGCTTTTCTTGCTCTCGGCGTTTCAAGTGGGTACGGTGCTTGCTCAGACGCCCTCCCTAACACAGAAACGGCCCAAGCAGTTCGTCCCGCCACCGGCCTATCTTCTTAAGAAACCGGATTTTAGGCAGGCTCATTGGGGAATGAGCAAGGACGAAGTAAAGCAGTCTGAGACGGTGGAACTGCGAACCGCAGATCGGTCTGAAACCACCTTGGAGACCCTGGTCGGCACCGGTTCGGTCGCTGGAATGCCTTGCATCATTTTTTACGAGTTCGCAGAAGACCAATTGGTATCAGCGAGCTACGTGATCGCCGGGAAAACCGCCGCGGGACTAAAGCGCCACACCAGCGACAACAGCTATCTCGAGGACTACGAAACCCTCAAGGGAATTTTACGCGAAAAGTATGGGACTCCCCTTAATGATGAAACAACGTGGCGCAATCCACTCTACCGTGACAGTCCCGCCCGCTACGGTTTGGCTGTGAGCTTGGGGCACCTTCAGGAATCGGTCGCGTGGCTAACCCCAACAACACGATTGGGCGCCGTGATCAGCGGCGACAACTACGACATCGGAATAGTTGTCCTATATCAAAGCCTCGGGCTTTCTGATTTGGCTGAGAAGGCGAGAAAAGCGAAAGTGGCAAGCCAGTTCTAAGAAGGACTCGGCAAACGCCGCTTCTCCGGCACCACGTGACGTTGGCGATGAGATTCACCTACGTTCCGCGGTGCTCCGATTCCAGTTGGACGGACCGTCGCGCGCGAGTTAACACTATGTCTCGGCAGCGTGTCCTGGCGGCAACTACACACGCGGCGCGGCAGACCGAGCCGAATCGATCACCTGATAACCTGGCGGAATCTGGAAAAGATTGCTCGGCGGATGCGTTTGCTGAATCCCCTGCAGCCGCGTGACGACATCGCCAACGTTGGGATTCGAGTGGCTGCTCTCCACGATTGCGCCGAGCTGTTTCGCGCACCAGCTTTCGGCGATCATCTGAATGGGCTGGGCATTGCCGGCGAAACCAGCCGGCATCGTCATCGTTGAGCGCGTTCCTCTCGACAGAAACCCCTGGATCATGCGCTCGCCGAGTTCGAGGGGCGACTGCGGCTTCTGCAGAGACATCCCCGCGCCTGCCCCCGGTATTCCGCCGGCGCCCGGTACTGCGAGCATCTGACCGGCGCCGGGGATAAGACTGCGCAGCACGGTCATATTCGGATGCAACAGGTAGAGGAACCCGGCGACAGGATCTGAAATCATGGTGATCCCTGGTTGAGCGGGTTGTCCGGGAAGAGCGGCAGGCATCAACTCGCGGCGGGTGCGGCCTTCGATATCTCGCGAGATCATCGCGATCAGTGTCTGCTTGTTGATGGACCCGTTCGGCATGAGCAGCCTCTTCTCCGTGATCTCCTGCGCGCTGAACGGCATTCCCGTGATTGAGCCTGACCCCGCGCCCCCGCAGTTCATGATTACGCTGCCCATGGATGTTCCTCCGGCTGCACGCTTATCGGAGGTATAGCACACCCTGCGTTACGATGGAGAATTCAATGCCTTTGCGCTTCTACAACACGCTCACGCAACAAGTGGAGGAATTCGCGCCGGCGCGGGACAACACGGTGCGCATGTACACGTGCGGGCCAACCGTATACAATTTCGTGCACATCGGGAACCTGCGGACATTCACGTTTCAGGACATCCTTCGGCGCTGGTTGCGATACCGCGGCTACCAGTTGGACCACGTGATGAACATCACCGACGTGGAGGACAAAATCATCCGCAACGCGAACGCCGCGGGGCAGAGCATCGGCGAATACACGGCGAAGTATACGGAGGCTTTTCTCGAAGATTGCGCGACGCTGCGGCTGGAGAAACCGGAACGGCTGGCCCGGGCGACGGATAACATCGACTCCATGGCGGCAGCGATCCGGAAGCTGGAAGAAGGCGGCTACACGTACAAGAGCGACGGATCGATT
>Ga0326727_10026320_pt1 | contig 10799 bp, 11 predicted proteins | sample MB2enrmetagenome_FD_207643 | JGI IMG/M metagenome (GOLD analysis project Ga0326727, IMG submission 207643) | Lab enriched peat soil microbial communities from McLean, Ithaca, NY, United States - MB29MY | ecosystem: Environmental > Terrestrial > Soil > Wetlands > Peat | place: USA: New York... | reverse complement strand
TCTGAAATTTATTTTTCATTCGACAAAAAACAAGACAAGGATATGTTTTTTAGTGCGTTTCAAGTATTTAGATTTAGACTCTACAAAGAATCAAAAAGTTATATTTTAGAATTAACAGAGACAAGCGGTAATTGTAAATATATTTTGATGAGATAGTATAAAAGCCCATTGCAACCTACTATGGACCCAAAAGCCGAAGAAAAACCGTGGATATCTCCTTATGCCTATTGCAGCGATAATCCGTTGAATAGAATTGATCCGGATGGACAATCTGATTTTGAAAATCAGAATGGAGAATTCATGAAACACATTGAAGATGGATCAAATGCGGTTTATCAACAAACAGGATCAGGCACCAGCCTACATTATGCATTTGAATATTACGATTCATCTTCCGGTGGATCAAATGCACCGGATATTAAGACTGCAATTCAAGAACAACAGATTCTGAACAATGGTAACGATGCATTGCAAGAAAAGTTTGACGCTAACGGAAAGTCTACGGGAACATACTGTAATTTTGCTACTCAAGATGTAATGGCAACTGTAGAATCAGCTTTAAATAATAGTCCTTCAATTGTGGTTGGAGGTTCTGCAAATCAGATGTCAGATAACATTGCTGAAAATCCGAATTATACACCTGTTAGCGAAGCAGAAGCTGCAAAAAATGCTCAAAACGGAGGATTATCTATCGTTACTTATGAGAATCCAGCACCAAAGGGTCATGGACATGTTGCCACCTTTAGCGTTGGAGATAACACAGAAAAAGGTGAGATCGCTAATATTGGGCCGAAAAAATTTACGGGATTTAAATCACTTAATCAATCAATTAGTTCAGATAAACCTAAGAAATACTATGTTTTATTACCAAATTTGTTGCCAACAGTAACAGTAACAGCTTCCAAATAATATTAAACAATTATCTTATGAAATCTATTGTTTTAATTTCCATTTTTGTACTATTGAGTACTTTAAGCTATGCTCAAAAACTATCAGGCAGATGGCAAATACAGACTTCAGTGATCTCTGATGCATACTTGGGGAACTATTTATTTACTGATTCAACATTCGAATACATTATTGATGGCTATGATGGATTAAATCCTATTCAAGTTTTAGGAGGAACCTATTTCATTAAATCTGACACCTTATTTTTTACGGTGAAATATATAAAAAAACAGGTTGGCGGTAAATTGGAACGTAGTGAAATATATTCAGACAATGATTCTTGGGCACTTGAAGGCGGAAAAATAGAAACTGAGATTCTCTCACCCCCCATACATGCGGCAGCTACAATTAAACGACAGAACAATGTACTGTGGATAGATGAAAGGAAATTTTTCAAACTTAATACGGAAGATGAAAAATAGCAACAACATCTTTGAAGTCTATCGTGTTATTGAATAAACAAGAAACGCCCTGCAAAATTGCGGGGCGTTTCTCTTTAATCTGTATAGTCAATCGGTTAAAAGTAGTGACCTTTGAGCGAGTGGATAACAATCCGGTCATCCAGCACTTCGTAAACAATGCGGTGTTCCTGATTGATCCGACGAGACCATGAACCGGTCAGTCCGTATTTGAGTGGTTCAGGTTTGCCAATGCCCTCAAAGGGATTTTGGGCAATGGCAGTTACGAGCGTGGAGATTTTAGCCATCACTTGTTTGTTTCCCGTGCTTTTCCAATAGGCAATATCCTCTTTGGCTTTTTGAGTATAGGCTACTTCCATAAATCTTCCGTTTTAATCACGGTGCAATTACCTTCCTTGTATTGCTGCCTGCTTTCTTCGATCTTGGAAACAAACTCAGGGTTATATGCCTTCTCTGTTTTAACTTCAAATTTAATTTTCAGAGCTTTGGCAAAAGCCTTCAGGGCGTGTTCCTGCTCATGGGTGGCCGGATGCACGATAAAAATATTTTCTGTTTGCATGTTCATCTCAAGTTTAAACGTTGTTTAAGGTGCAACGCATTATATTGCAGCGATATTTTTCTGGTAGAAGTCCAGGAACTTCTTTTTGGTAAGCATGGCATCGATCATGCGGTAAAGCACATGCTTATCGTCATCATCCAGTTGGTCGATCATCCGTACTTTTTCGGAGACCGATTTATCTTCAATCATCACTTCTACCGGGGCTGTCTCTTCAGGGTTTAGCAATGCATCCACCGTGATGTTGAATAACCCGGCCAGTTTTTTGAGTTCTTCCACAGAGGGCTCCCGTTGACCGTTTTCCATTTTGTTATAGTTGGAATATCCGATTCCCAGTTCGGCGGCTACCTGTTTCTGTATCAGCCCGTGTTGTTCCCGTAAGCGTTTGATGTTTGTAGCAATATCCATGATGTTTGAAAGTAAATAATGAAGTGCAAAGATAGCGATAAAATAGATTTATACGCTTAAATATCGAAATATGACATTTTATATGTTCGATAATGGAAATTTATATCTACTTTTGCAGTGGAAAAAATCGAATAAAATACTTTTCTGATGGAAATCACCGAGATAAAAGCGCGACTGAGCCTGTCGGATGTGCTCCGGCATTACGGGTTGAAGGCCGACAAGCAGGAGCGGCTCTGTTGTCCCTTCCACGAGGACAAAACCCCGAGCCTGCAGCTGTACTACAAAACGCAGACGGCGTATTGTTTTTCATCCAATTGCAAGACCCACGGGAAAAGCATGGATGTAATCGATTTCATCATGTACAAGGAGAACTGCAGCAAGCATGAAGCCATCGGGAAGGCAGGCGCGCTGGCCGGCGGGCAAAGCCGGGGCGAGGTACCGGAGAGGATCACGCCCGTTTCCACCGGACAAGCCCCCGGGGAGGAGAAAAGCCGTTTTTTGGGAAGCATGTTCCATTACTTCTGCAACGCCATCCACAACAGCAAGCCGGCACAGGATTACCTGGCAGGCCGTTGCCTGAATTACCGCACAACGGGGGTAGGTTATAACTCGGGTCAGTTCCACCACGGGGCACGCAGGGACGAAACCCTGATCGCCCAATGTCTGGAAACCGGTTTGCTGATAGACAAGGGAGCAAGAAGCAGTACGGGCGACAAAGCCTACACTGTTTTTGGTAAATGGTGTATCTGCTTTGCCCTTCGTGACCGGGAAGGCAGGATAACGGGTCTCTATTTTAGAAGCACGATCGACGATAAAGACCGGCGGCACTTTTACCTGAAGAACCGCAGCGGGCTATACCCGCATTATCCCTGCCCGGACACAAAACGACTGATCCTTACCGAAAGCATCATCGATGCAGCCACCCTGCTTCAAATAGCCCCGATCAGGGAGCAATACGGTGTTTTAGCCTGTTACGGCACCAACGGGCTGACCGAAGAACACAGGAGAGCCATCAAAGAATTAAGCGCCTTAGAGGAGATTATTTTTGCCTTTGACAACGATGCACCCGGGAGGGAAGCCACGGGAAAATACGCCGCCTTCTTCCGGGAAGAATACCCGAAAATCAAGCTAAGGGTAACGGATCTTCCCTGCAAGGACATCAACGAAACGGCACAGGGACATGAAAGCGACATCTTCCTGCACCTGTTGGATACCCGCAAACCCTGTGCACTTACCTCAGAATCCGGTTTTTCTTTTTCAATGGAAGAATCAACTGAAAAGAAAAATCCGGAATCACAAAACATCCCATCAATGGCACCGTCCCAAAGTCCCCTTGCGGGGGAATCGAAGACCGGCGCAAGCCAACCGGGGGGCTGTTTGGACAGCTCCAACCCTTATAATTTACACTACCGTGGCCAATCGGCCGACTATTACGTGAAGGGCGGCCTGTCGGAGGCGCTCGACTCGATGAAGGTCAGCCTTCAGGTGGTCGGACGTACCACGGGAGACGATTACAGGGCAAAGCTCGACCTGTACGAATACCGCCAGGTAAACATCCGGGTCAAGGCGGTTGCCGCCCGTTTGGGAATAGCCGCCGAAGAGCTGGAAAAGGAACTTCAACAACTGTGCAGCTGCCTGGAAGAGTACCGGGGGCAGCGCCTTCAAAACAGGGGAACCGACCATCGCCCCGCCGTCCATGTACCGGAGGCCACCGTGAATAAATGCGTGGAGTTTTTAAGGAGCGGTGACCTGATCGACCAAATCAACCGGCATATAGGACAATCGGGTGTAACGGGGGAAAGCATCAACCGCCTGTTCCTGTTTGTCATCGCCAGCTCCTACAAGATGCCCGACACGCTGCATGCCCTGATACAAGGCTCCTCGGGCAGTGGCAAGACACGGCTGTTGAAGATCATTACCGAGGTGATGCCCCCGGAAGACACGATACGTTTTACCCGGGTGACGGACAGCAGTTTTTACAACTACCCGGAAAATTATCTTACCCATAAGCTGCTGGGGTTTGAAGACATCGACGGGCTGAAGGAAGAAGCCCTGTATGCCGTGCGGGAGTTGATCAGTAACGAGATCCTCACCAGCAGCACCAGCAGCAAGACCGAGCAGGGGCAGATCGTAGCCCAGCAGCGCATTGTCCGGGGGCCTATCGCCAGTATCAGCTGTACCACCAAAGGGCATATCTACGAGGATAACATGAGCCGTGTGTTCCTGTTGTCGGTGGATGAAAGCCCGCAGCAGACACGGCGCATTATCGACTACCAGCAGCAGAAAGCCGGCGGACAGATCGAGGGACGGACGGAGAAACAACACCGGGAGCTGCTGCAGAACTGCGTGCGGCTGCTCAAACCCTATCCGGTGGTCAACCCCTATGCCGGGAAGCTCCACCTGCCGGTGGAAGTCCACAAGATACGGCGGTTGAACGACCTCTATTTAAGCTTTGTCAGGCAGATCACCCTGATCAACCAGTACCAACGCAAGAGGGACGAAAAAGGCAGGCTGATCACCCAACGGGAAGACCTGCAGAGGGCCTGCGACATCATGTTCGAGAGCATCGTGCTCAAGGTGGACGAACTGGACGGCAGTCTCAGGCAGTTCTATGAACAACTGAAACAGTATCTGAAGAAGCATCCCGAACAGGAGAACTTTATCCTGCGTGACATCCGGCAATCCTTACGCATCAGCAAGAGCCAACTGCACCGGTACATCAACGAACTGCTGGAACTGGAATACATCCAGCAGACGGCCGGCAATGCCGCCCGTGGTTATAAATACAAGATCACCTACTGGGATAACGTGGAAGCCCTACGCTCGGGCATCCGCCAAAACCTTCAGCGGCAAATAGAAAAGTTAGCCCCCTGAATCCCTTAAGGGCAGGCTTTAAGGCGGTCTTTTTTTGTAAGAATTTAAGAAAGTTAGTGTTCCAACTCTTCGGAACACCGGATGGAACACTGAATTGAATTGTAAATTGTTCATTATCAATTATGAGTTACGAATTAAACGCCCGGTGTTCCGTGTTCCGGGGAAAAGGATAATAATGTAAAAATGATAAAAACGTCATAGCTTATGATACGCCGAACGATACAACTTACCTGCGACAGCTACAAAACCCTGCTGGAAACCTATGAGCGGCATCTCTCCCATGTAGGATACTGTCACAGTACCCGGCGCATGATGTATTTTAACCTGCTGGACTTTTTGCAATGGCTGGAAGAAAACCGGTTGCCGGAGATAAGAGAGGTAAAACCCTCCCATATAAAAACCTATTACCTGCACCTGAAAAACCGTCCGCACAGCCGCACGCAGGGTGTTATCAGTGCCAAAACCGTCCATCATCACCTGTGCAGTATCCGTCTGTTCTTCTCCCTGTTGCAACAATCGGGGATTTTGCCCGTCAATCCCATGAGTGTACTCAGGTTTATTTATCCCCATGAGACACCCGAACCCAGGGCTATCCTGACCATCCCCGAGGTACACGAGCTTTACCGTGCCACCCAAACCCTTCAGCAGCGGGCCATCCTCTCCCTGGCGTATGGCTGCGGACTGCGAAGCATGGAGGTCGTCGCCCTGAATACCGATGATGTGCGGTTCAATGAGAACCTTTTGGTGGTAGCCCACGGCAAAGGCAACAAACGGCGGGTAATCCCCATTAACACCCGGGTAAGAAACGACCTGCGGCAATACATGGAATGGGAGAGGATCTATTATCTCAAGGAAAAAGAGAACAAAGCGTTTTTGCTTAATACCACGGGAGGACGCATCCGGAAATGGACACTGAACAAGATATTGAAAGAGCTTTTGTCAAGGGCTTTTCCCCTTTGGAGTGATCCCAAAATGAAAGGAGTCACCCTGCACAACCTGCGCCACTCCATTGCCACCCACCTGCTGGCACAGGGCGTACCCCTGGAGCAGGTAAGAACGTTTTTAGGTCACAGCCAGATGGAGACTACCGAAATATATACCCGTATCAACACCGGACAATTAAAAAAACTCATGCAATGAACCGGGAAGAAAAAAAAGCATTGGAATCCCACATCCTGCAAAACCACAGCCCGAGGGCTTTGTACGGTTACATGCGTGTAATCCGTCAATACATCAACTGCCGGGGTGAAGAGAGTGCCCAAGGGGCAGGCTACCCGCAGGTAACGGATTATATCGGCCTGTTACGGAATCAGGGAATGCACCCCAAGACACTGCGCAATCACCTGTACGCCCTGAAAATGTACTACCAGTGGCTGGTGGACAGCGGGCAGCGGGAGGACCATCCCTGCCGGGATTTGTACCTGAAGGACAAGATCAACCGGGCGATACCGGTGGAAACGCTCTTTACAAAAAAAGAACTGGACGACATCCTGCAGAGCTATACCGGGAAACTGCCCTTAACCCGGAACAGGGACAAAATCATCCTTAGTTTGCTGGTTCATCAGGCGATTACCGTCTTTGAAATTATCCATCTGAAAACAAGCGACATCGACCTTGCCAAAGGGATGATCAACGTCAATGGAAGCGTCAAGACAAAGCCCCGTGTATTGCCTCTGAAACCGGAGCAGGTGATGCTCCTGAGCCACTATCTGGAACATGCCAGGCCGCTGTTCGCGATGCACAACAAAAAACCCGCTTTGCAGGACAGGGAAGCCCTGATCCTCTCACGCAGGGGCAGGCAGATGGCTCCCCTTACCCTCTCGGGCATCTTCAAGAGTCCTTTATCCAACGGGCAGAAGATCACCGCACAGAAAGTACGCCAGAGCGCCATTGCCAATATGCTCAAAACAGGCAACGACCTGCGGGTGGTACAGGCCTTTACCGGGCACAAACGGGTGGGAAGCGTGGAAGAATACCGACAGAGCGGACTGGAGGCACTTAAAACGGCTATCAACAAGTTCCACCCGTTGCAATGATTTGATTTTTACCTGCTGTTATCCATGTTAAAAATATTAATGGTACCCAAAATTACCCCAAACTAAAATACTGACAATCAAATATTTAATATGTTAAATGGGAACCAAATGGGGGTAAATGAAAAATACACATCCCTGTTTTTCAAATAATTATAAAAATGAAAATCCGCAGGCTTCTGTCCCCGCTTGCTACTGCAAATACAAATATCCTAACTCCAACAAGCCCATTTTTCAGTCCCGAAAACCTCCCTCCATTGACCACTTTTTTTTCTTTTTCTATTTGTAAAAGCCGGGCAAATGGAGTGCGGAACGGATGTCAAGGGCGAAGGGAAAAAAATACTACCTGAGGCGACGAAGGGGAAGATTTTTTTCCCTTCGTGCATTTACCCTTGACGGAAAGTGTAGCACGGAATTACCTTTGCTAATGCAAAGAAGGAAAAGAAAAGCCACCGTTGCGCCATCCCATTACCCACGGGAGGATCTTCTCACGGCAGGCATCCCGCAGGATGCAGGTGGGGACAGGCTATTTTGCATAATGTTATTATGGGCTTTTCCCGTGCGTGGGGTTTACAGGGGAAGGAAAAGGGGAAAGACTATAATGCCACATTATGTAAATATAGCTCCGGGCGGTTTTTGGCATCCCTTTTTGTATGGTGAATACATCCCTTTTTTTTCTTTCAATTGAAAAAAAGGATACAAATGGGATACAAAAAGCATGACAAAAAACAACCGCCCGCTGTCGGCCACCACGGACAGCAGTTCCCTTGCGGCTGTCCGAGCCGTGAGAAGATCTCCGGGTAAAGGGATGGCGGACGATGGATGGATACCTATCCTTATCAAGTCAGTTTGAACTGTCTCTTTTTTTTTCAATTGAAAATAAAAAAGAATTGATTACCTTTGCATTAGCAGATGTAAGAAGTTGGCGTATAGGATGACCGGTAAAATCAGAAAAGCCGTGCAGGACGATAGGTTGAATGTGGAAAATAAGGTGCAGGTGTGGATGAGTATCGACCCTCACGCCGAAAACCATTATAGCTGGAGCCCATACGCCTATTGCAGCGATAATCCATTGAATAAAACTGATCCGGATGGGAAAGATGACTATTTTACCCCAACCGGAAAATACTTAGGAACAGACGGTGATCCTGATAATAATAATATCCGCATAATGACATCCGATAATTTCAAAACATTAACCAGCGGATTGGATAAGAACGAATATTCAGCAGTTGCCAATATGCTACAAAGTTCGGATGCTTCAACATTATTCTCTGGAGCCAACATGAAAGACAATAGTATGCTCAATGTTTATCAACACTACAATAGTACTGGACTTCCATTAGAGGTAAATAATGACTTAGGAAAAAACACTGCGATGCAATCTAATCTTACAACTGCAGAGGGGAAAAGTGTCGTACAAGTCAATGTGGAGGGAAATAAGAATGATTCCCGTCATTTGTATGATAATGTAAATAATGTAAAGAATACATTTGCCCATGAGAAGAAACATATTGATGATTTCAAGAAAGATCCTGTTGGTGAATCCAAAAAATCTAATGCTGAAAAAGAGAGAAATGCAATAGAATCGCAAAAAAAAGATCCAACATATAAGAATACTACCGATGACTATAAAGATGCTGTCAATCAATATGGAAAACAGAATGGAATGTAATGATATTTTTATTAATTATTTTTTAATATATTACAAATGAAAAAGACAGCTCTTATAATGGTTTGTTTATTGACTATTTTTATATGTAAATCTCAAATCTCTTTTACTGTAAATAAAATCATATTTGACAAAGCAGTTGAACATAGAGTGGCAAATGATGTGTGGATATATAGACATGCTACTCCTCCTTATTTATCAATGGAATGTAGCATTATTAATCAAGGAATAAAATCAAAAACATTAGTTTTAGATATAGATACTAGTGCCGAACGATTTAATAAACTTCCGAGAATGTTCTACTCGTATAAGCATAACAAAAAACAATGGATTAATTCTAATCTTGCTTCTTGGGCTTTTCCTTACGAACTCTCAAAGAAAAAGAAAATAATATTACAGCCTAATGACACCCTAAATTTTACATTAGAAAACTCTTTCCTTTTTGTTCAATTATACAACAAGATATTTGCACATTCCCATGGAGATAGGCAACTCTCTTTTGAACAATTGTTAAAGATCATTCCGACACTACAGATTACTTACATCAACAAATATGCCAAAGAAGAGGACATTAAGGAGTTAAAAGCTGAAATATTACCAGTAGATAAAATAACATTGGAAGCAGAACCGCAAAAAAAGCCCCAGCCTGTAATACGAATAGACGCTTCTGATACAAATGAAGAGACAAAGTAAAAAAGAAAAAATAGCCCTCTCGCACTATCGACCCATTGTGCGAAAAGTATTATTCAATTAGCCCGTATGCTTATTGTGCAGATAACCCAGTAAGATTGGTTGATCCAGATGGCAGGGTTATTACTATACATGATATTAATGATAGAAAATCTGTTCTTCAAATGATTAATTCAAGAGCAGCTGGTACATTTGGAATAAATAGCAAAGGAAACCTTTATGTAATCAAAAAAGAAGGGTCAAGCGGTTTTTCCACTTACTATAGAGATCAACTAATCAAAGGTATTAATGCAAAAGAAAATATTGACATCGCTAAAGGGCAGACTTACAAAGAAAACGGAGTCGTTAAAGATGTTGATAAAGATGCAGGAGGAGGCGTTACATTGAAAACAAAAGAGACTACAACAGATAGTGAGGGAAAAACAACAGTTTCAAAAGAGGCGAGTATTACTATTTCAGGGAATGAAAACACAACACTCAAAGACAGTGAAGAAAATCCTTTGCAAGATCAACCCGCAGATATTTTAATGCATGAGCTTGTAGGACATGGAATCCCATTTATTGTTGGGGCAGATACTGGAAATGCCGTAGAGAATGAGAATAAAGCGAGAAAAGAATTAGATCCAGATAATAATTGCCAAAGAAAACAAGAACCTGAACATAAAGAATAGAATATTGCGATATGAGCAAGTTGGTCAAATGTTAATAACATGAATTATAAATAAGTATGTCTAAAATTTGCTCACAAATTCTATACATCTACCATCTATATTAATCCGAAATGAAGAAAATATTTTTTATTTTTATACTAATTTGTATCGCAAACAAAGGATATGCGGCAGATAAAAGCAAAATTGCAAATGGCTGCAATGAAAATATTTCTACACCACAAGACAATGATTCAATTATTGGATGTTGGACTATTTACAAGACCATATTGATAGAGACAAATCATAAGAATAAAGTTACAACTACAATCAAAAAGGAAATAGCCTGTAATATTTGCCCTTCAATCATCTTTGAAAAAGTAGGAAAAGGTAAGTTAAAAAATTCATCTGGTAACGAATCATTGTTCTATTGGAGAATTGATCAATCTGAAATTTATTTTTCATTCGACAAAAAACAAGACAAGGATATGTTTTTTAGTGCGTTTCAAGTATTTAGATTTAGACTCTACAAAGAATCAAAAAGTTATATTT
>Ga0326727_10026319_pt1 | contig 10799 bp, 10 predicted proteins | sample MB2enrmetagenome_FD_207643 | JGI IMG/M metagenome (GOLD analysis project Ga0326727, IMG submission 207643) | Lab enriched peat soil microbial communities from McLean, Ithaca, NY, United States - MB29MY | ecosystem: Environmental > Terrestrial > Soil > Wetlands > Peat | place: USA: New York... | reverse complement strand
TCGTCTTCCGGCATCACGACATACCGCGAATCCGAGTCGCTCGAAACAGTCATAAAACATCACCCGCTGCAATACAAACAGCGGCAAGAGGCACATCTGAGCCAACCCAGCCACCGGCTGCGACCTCTATGCCAGCTTCATTTTCACCGCATTCTCGCACCACCCATCCATATCTCAGTGACCCTCGGGTTTTGCCATGGGGCGAATGGAAATATCCGTCACTTCGGCCGTAGCCGGAAGCGTGAGCGCATGAAGAACCACCGAGGCGACGTCTTCCGGTTGCAAAAGGTGTTCTGGGTGATAGGGGCGTCCCTCTTGCCTGCAGATGGCTTCCTGCATCGGCGTGGCGGTTCGGCCCAGATACACCGAGAGCACACGAATTCCCTTTGGATTGACTTCTTCCCGCAAGCTGTCCGCGATCGCCTTCAAGGCGTGTTTTGTGGCGGCGTATTGGCCTATGTCCGGCCGTTTTGCGGTCAAGCCCACGCTGGAATTGATGAATACGATTTGTCCGCGGGCTGCCATCAGCAGGGGAAGCAGGCGCTGGGTCGCCGCGTACGGCGCGCGGACATTGGTGGCATATTGGAGGTCTAAGTCAGCAATGCTGGCGCCTTCCATAGGACCGTGTTGAAACACGCCGGCACAGTGAATCAAAACATCAAGCTTGCCAAGCCCTTCTTCTAGGTGTTGGACGAGCGGGTGGAGGGCCTCTTCAACAGTCAAGTCGAGCTGGAATTCGGTCGCCGGTGAAAACGGCCGTGCAACGGCTGCGGTCGCTGCCAGCTTGGTCGAATCTCTCCCGAGCAGACATAACTCCACGCCATCGCGCGCGAGTGCGATCGCTATGGCACGCCCAACTCCGCTGCCAGCCCCGGTCACTACCGCGACGCGGCATGCGCCGCGGCCCCTACCGAGCTGTTGACCCACTTGGGCCCAAGCCATTCCGTCACCCTGAGGCACGTCGTGCGTCCGTTCCATCTCGGTTTTCTCGCAGGCCTGTGCTTTTAACATGGGGTTGCCTGTTAAACCGAAACCAAGGCGTCCTCTTTGGCGAGCGCAGGCTTCGTCAATCCACGAAGGAGGTTCAGATAGAACGCTTTCTGTCCTGTGACGAACAGGAGTATCCCGAGAAAGGTAAGCAGAAGCACGGCACTTTCGAGCGCCAGTCGGGGAAGAGGGAACAGCGTCTGGCCGTAGGTTACTCGTAGCCCAAAGGCTAGCCCCCCAGCCACGACACTTGAAAGCAGCGGCCGGCTCACCGTCAGCAGAATGTCTCGAAAGGAAACCACCGTGCCGTGCACGCACCACGCGATGAGCGGAAGGATCCAGAGTGTCAACACGGCCGAGTAGGCAAACGCAACGCCTCTCGGCCCATAGGGCACCGCTATAAGGTAACCCGCAATCATCGTGGGCGCAATGACGAAAGCGATCTTCAGGTTTCGCCCGACCAATCCGATGGAAGAGAGCAACCAGGATAATGGATTGGCTATAGCAAAAACCATGATCGTCGGACCCAAAAAGCGAAAAATGGCGGCCGCATTTTTCCACTTTGGCCCCAAGAGAACGAAGACGATGTCATCGGCAAACAGTACGCAGGCAGTCGTGATTGGCAAGGTGAGTGCCAGAACCAGAGAATACCCTTTCAGAAAGTAGCTCCTCAGTCTGACGGGATCGTCCTGGAGTCGCGAAAGTGCCGAAAACGCAACCTCGCCGACCGACGAGTTAATATTATCTGTCGGAATGTTGACGAGCTGGTATGCTCTTCCATAAAGGCCCAGCGCATCCACTCCCCAGAAGCGGCCCAGCAGGATCTTCTCAAAGTTATTGGCCACATACACGACGAGACCATTTAATGTAACCGTGCCGCCGAAACGGATCATGGAACGAACTCCAGTGCGCTTGTGCGGCAGCCCCGGAACCCAAGCGGCCGCGAGCCAAAAGCCAATCGTGGCGCAGATAGGGAGGGTGACCGTCATCGCTACCAGGGACCAATACCCAAAGCCCGCCCTGGCTCCCCCAATCGCAATCGCGGTACCCACAATCAAACTTACGATGTTGATAACCGCTAAGGCCGTGAAACGCATCTGGCGTTGGAGAAGTGCCGAGTGCTGCACTCCTGCAGCGTTGAAGAAGAACCCGGCCGCCAAGACAGTTGTCACCTTAAAGAGCCGGGGCTCGTGGTAAAAGGCCGCGATGAACGGTGCCATTGCAACCGCAAGAAGGCCGAGCAGTGCGCCAACCAGGATATTGATCCAGAAAAGCGTGGAAATCTGTTCTTCCGTGACGGTCGTACGCTGAACCGCGGCAGACGAAAGCCCGAAATCGCGGAACAGAGTCAAGACCCCTGTGAACGCTGTGACCATACCCACTAACCCGAAGTCTTTCGGGTCGAGAAGCCGGGCCAGGATCATGAGTGAGCCCACGCGCAGGAAAAAGCCCGCCACTTGGGCGGTGAGTCTTGCGAGACCGCCGCGGATCGTCTTTCCCTTCAAGTCCTGCATCAGGTTCCCGAAATGCCGTTGACTTGGGTCGGCTTTACCGTCTTTGGTGCGTTGCCCCTCAATTTAGAGCACCATCTTGCGGCAATAAAAAGCTTCCGCATAACCGCTGGGGGCATTGCATTCCATCCCCCGCAAACGCATGAGGGAAAGAAACGTATCCTCGCGAAACCAGCGCTTGGAGTGCTGGGACTGGAAGGCATCTAGGATGAATCGAGCCTTCTTCTGACAGATCTCGGATTGTAGCGGCACGAACACGCCAGGTTGTCCGAGGTCTCCATCGTACTTGGGAACCTCATATTCCAGAATTAGATGGTCGCGAAATGTGTTCCAGGTTAACTCCGCTATGAGTCGGTGGTCTTGGTGTGCGTCCTTGCGGTTATGAGTGAATATGAGATCTGGAGAGACAGACTGCTTGAGTTCTTCGAAGACCTCTTTCACCTCGGCGCCCACAAACGGCATAAATCCGTCCCGGAAAGTTTTCAGCAGTGGCCCCCGCAAACCCGTTGGACCGGCGAACATCGTAGCCGCACACTTCGCCTCGGCCTCCCGGACCCCAATTGCGCTGAACACTACCCAGTGAAATACAGTGCCCGGATGCTGCTCGGCCAATCGGAGGATCGTGCCGCCGCAGCCAATTTCGATATCGTCGGAATGGGAGCCCAAGCAGAGTATCTGCAACCCTTCCGCCGCCCCTCTACCCAAGTCCAGGTGGATCATGCGCGCGCCGACATCGCCATTGCATGTGTCGAGGCCGGTCCAGACGCCTTATGCCAGACTTTCCATGGCGCCGATCCCTGGTTCAGTTCCTCAAGACGCTGTTTGTCTTTAAAAGTGTCCATGCACTGCCAGAAGCCGGTGTACTTGTACGCCAACAAGGCCTGCTCCTCAATCAGCCGCTGAAATGGCTCCCGCACCAGTTCGTCGCCGGGGTGAATGTAGCGGAAGATCTCGTTGCGCAACGCGAAGAAGCCGCCATTAATCCAAATGTCGGTGCGGTTCAGGGCGGAAATGTTGGTGACCATTCCCCCGGAGCCGGCGTTGACAATGTCAAAACTCGCCGTAGGCTGCACCAGAAGCAGCGAGGCCACGGCCCGGCTCCGGCGGAATACGTCCAGCATGGCAGGTAGCGGGAGGTCGCTTAGTCCGTCGCCATAATTGGCTAAAAACATTTCCTCGCCCTGTAGATGGGACTCCACCGCTTTAAGCCGCTCACCGATAGTGGCATTGGCGCCGGTCTCCACGAAGGTGATCGTCCAGTCGTCGATATCGCGGTTCAGGAAATGGATCTTCTTCCCGGCCTGCGACCAGACGAAATCGTTGGAGACGGACTCATCGTAATGCAGGAAGTAATCTTTGATCGTGTTACCCTTGTAACCCAGGCAGATGACGAAGTCCGTGTGCCCAAAATGGGAGTAGTATTTCATCAGGTGCCAGAGAAGTGGTCGAGTCCCGACCTGCACCATCGGTTTGGGGACGTCGTCGGCGTAGCCCCTGAGCCGCATGCCGGCCCCCCCGCAGAAAAGAACCACCTTCATAAACTCACCTCCACCTGTTTTCGACTCAATAGACGGCCACTCTCGGAATCGGCACTACGAACCGGCCGCCCCACTCCCGGATGAACTGCAGTTGCTCCATAATCTCGTCCTTCAGGTTCCAGGGCAGGATCACCACATAGTCCGGCTTGGTCTCGCGAATCCGGCTCGGATCGTAAATCGGAATATGGGTGCCCGGCAGGAACCGTCCCTGCTTGTACTGGCTTCGGTCCACCGTGTACTCGATGAGATCCTTCCCGATACCGCAATAATGCAGTAGCGTCGCGCTCTTACCCGGCGCTCCGTACCCGGCAACCGATTTGCCGTCTTCCGCGGCGGTCAGGAGAAAACCTACCAGGGCCAATTTGGTCTGTTTCACCTGCCGCGCGAAACTATCGTAACCCTCCACCGAAGCCAGTCCAGCCCTTTCTTCCTCCGCAATCAGTTCGCGAACCCTCGGCTCGATATCGCGCGTCAGGTTTTCTGATCGGCAAGCGTAGACGCGCAGCGAGCCCCCGTGACTCATCAACTCTTCCACGTCGAACACCTTCAGCCCGTGAGCCTCCAGGATGCGCAGAGTGGAAATCATCGAAAAATACGAGAAGTGCTCGTGGTAGATCGTGTCAAATTCGTTTCGCTGCATCAGCCGCAGCAGGTGGGGGAACTCCAGCGTCAGGACCCCATCGGGCTTCAGCAGGATCTTGAGGCCTTCCACAAAATCGTTCAGGTCCGGGACCTGCGCCAGCACATTGTTGCCGAGCACCAAGTCTGCGCAACGGCCTTCCGCGGCCAGTTCCTCCGCCAGTTGAGCGCCGAAGAACCGGACCAGCGTAGGAACTCCCTTCTCGACAGCCACCCTAGCCACATTCGACGCCGGCTCGATGCCCAATACAGGCACCTGGCGCTTGACGAAATACTGCAACAGGTAACCGTCGTTACTGGCCACCTCGACAACGAAGCTCTGCCCGTTGAGGCCGATGCGCGTCATCATCTTGTCGCAGTAATTCTCAGCATGTCTGAGCCAGGAGTCCGAGTAGGAGGAGAAATATGCGTAGTCGCTAAAAATATTCTCCGCGCTCTCGTATTGTTCGAGTTGAACCAGGAAGCACTCGTCGCAAACATAGACGTGAAGCGGATAGTAGACCTCGCCGCGATTGAGGTCGGCGGCTGACGGGTAGGTCTCGCAAAGCGGGGACATCCCTAAGTCGATAAATGTTTGCCGCAGGCCCGCGCCGCAAAAACGGCACACCTTAGTCGAGGTCCCTTGCTGCTGGGCGTTGGTGGGAAGAGTTATCGTGGCCATATGCTCTCTCGGAGGTCCGCGCCGGATTAGGCGACCCCTGCCGCCTCGACGGGTTGACATGTCCAGCGCAACGAGCTGTCTAGCCTCCCCGCCTTCATCATTTTCTGTATGTGACTGATCCGGGTGTAACGGCCGTACTCAAGATCCGCAAAACGCAACCCGGCCGCCCGATAAGCGTCATATAGCTCCTGCGCTCCTTTGCGGGCCGTCCACTGTGGACGGAAACCCGGCAGAGCGCGCCGGATCTTGTCACAATTGATGCGGTAGCAGCGCTTGTCGGGCCCACCGTCGGCGGCGTACTCGACGTGGCAACCCGGAACGGTTTCGGCAACAATGGCAGCCAGTTCGCGGATGCGGTAGTTCTCCTCCGTCTGGCCGACGTTGAAGGTCTCGTTGTGAATGGCGTCCTGCGGAGCCTCGAGCACGCTCAGGATCGCCGCGGTAATATCCCGAATGTGCACAATGGGGCGCCATGGTGTCCCGTCGCTCTTGATATACACCTTGCCAGTGGTGTACGCCCACGCCACCAGGTCGTTCAATACTACGTCCAGCCGCAATCTGGGAGACGCTCCGTAAGCGGTCGCATTCCTTAGGTAAGTGGGGCTGAAATTCTCGTCCGCCAGCCGTGCCAGGTCACGCTCCACGAAGACTTTGGATTCGGCATAAGCTGTCACAGGGCTCAGCGGCGCGGTTTCATTATGGATCGCGTCCCCTGCTGCGCCATATGTGCTGCAGGACGACGAGAAGACGAAGCGCCGCGCGCCCGCCTCTTTGGCTAGTACGGCCAGCCGGACTGAGGCTCTGTGGTTGATGTCGTAAGTTAGGTCGCCATCGAGGTTGCCTAACGGGTCGTTCGACAACGCAGCCAGATGCACCACCGCATCAAAGCTCTCGAGATCCGCTCTTGTCAGATCGCGAATGTCTTTGCGGATCTCAGGTATTTCCTCGGCTGGTTGCCCGAACTCACAGCCCGCGAACAAATCCGTGTCCAGGCCGACAACCTCATGGCCGGCAGACCGCAGCATCGGCCCTGCAACCGCGCCGATATAGCCTCTGTGGCCAGTCAATAGTAATCTCATGTCGCACCCCCTGCTAAGCACGCCGAAGTCCAATCCATTTCAACGCGCTAAGAGATTGATAATAAGGAAGTTATCGCGAATCAGGACGATTCGCGGAGATCCCAGATCCAAAAGTTTGGGATCTTGGTACCAGCCTGCCCGAGGGAACTTCTGGGGCGCTCAGTGAGCGCCACCGTCAGTAATGGCAGCCAGCAGTCCACTTTCGCACAACAACCTCGCCGCATCGCTGATTGCCGCGAATGGGATACCGGAGCGCTCCGCGATATCGAGCAGTGAGTGCTCTCCATCGGAGAAATTCAGCACCCAGAGCCGTGCCGATATCTCGAGTCCAGGCGTCCCGCCGCCCGTTCGGTAGAGGTTTCGCCGTCCTAACTGCGGTTCACAACAAGGACTCTGGTTGCGATATCGCCGATTGCCTTCCAGTACATCCAGGATGGCGGCGCACAGGTGGAGCGATCCGGCCAGTTGCAAGGGCTGAATAAATGCGAGGTTGTCGGCTGAAGTGTGATACTCCGGAAAGCTTCCCCAAACACTCCGCATCAGGCAGCCCACCGGGAGATTGAAACCGGGAGAGCAGTACTGCCGTTCGTCGTAGCCGTACGGGGAGAATTCCAGAACTTCCGATGCCTCACTCTGGTGGCGCAGGACATGCGCTGCGGCCCGGTCGATCTCGGCGTTTCCCCGGCGGCTCTTCTTGTAATGAAATCCGCCCGCGTCCCCAATGCACGTCAGAACCAGCCCATGTCGTATGCGCCCAACCCTCTCGTGGTTTCGCGCTAGCCACGTGATGGCCCCGATCGTCCCTGGAATAAACAAGAACCGATACGAGTAATGATGATCCTGCCCGTCCAATAATTGCGCTAACGAGGTTGCCACGGTCAACCCCGAGAGATTGTCGTTGGCCAGCGATGGATGGCAGGCATGAGTTGAGACCAGAACCTCGTCGGTCGACCGCCCAGGCAAATAACACTCGCCGTATGTCAGGTGCCCGCTCTCCAAGGTGGAGTCTATACAAACCTCGTAATCGCCATCTTCGAGTGCCAGCATCTGGTTATGAGATAGGCAGAATCCCCAGTCTTCCTGATAGTAGGAAGTCCGGTAAGGAATCCAATCTGGACTTTCCGGAAGCGTGAACAAGTGCGGCTTGAGTTCGCTCAGAGGCATGGTCGCATGAACCGGCAGGCTGTAATTTACGACGTGCAGGTTCGAACGCTGGAAGTCCACAACACGCTTCCCGCTTTTTGCCGCCTTGATATACGCGTCTCGAATATTCCACTCTTTAGGGACGGTCCAGTCGAAAACCGGCGTGCCCGTGGGAATCTCGAAGATTTGCAACGGAATTCGATTTGCGATCGAGGCCAGGGTCCGCCGGATGCCATCGCCGGTGATGCTTCGGCACGTGGGATACAGTTCCGTGGCAAAACCGTGCAGGTCCCGGCCGGTTTCCGCCGCTGTTCTTCCGTCGAGTATCTTCAGAAAACACATTGCGCTAATTCGAAGTTCGGGTACGTGCGATCCCGTTCGGAGATCACTTTCACCTCGCCGGGCCAAACGATTCGAAATGCCGGATCGTCCCAGCGCACCCCCCGGGCCGATTCTGGGCTGTAAAACTCCGAAATCTGATACATTACCTCGGTCTCGTCCTCCAGCGTCAGAAAGCCGTGCCCGCAACCCTCCGGTACGTAGACCATGTTCCGGCTGGCAGCCGTCACAACCACCGCGACCCATTCTCCGAACGTCGGCGAGTTCCGGCGCAGATCGACGACCACGTCGTATAGCGCACCTCTGGTGCAGCGAACCACTTTGGCCTCCTGATTCGGCGCCGTTTGATAATGCATGCCGCGCAGCGTCCCTTTCCGCACGTTAAACGAAACGCTGCATTGCACCAGCTTCGAATTCAGGCCGTTGTCTTCAAACTCCCGCTGGCACCAACAGCGGGCAAAAAAGCCCCTCTCGTCCGGCTTGGGTTCGATACGAATCTCGAACACTCCCGGCAGCTTCGTTTTCTCAAAAGTCATGGACTCACTCGATCAAACAACTTCGCCCTGGCGCCGTGCGTGCCCGGCAGCTACTCAACCCGCTCGATGCATACCCCCGCCTTCACCTGTCCCCGAACCAGGCAAGCAACAGATGAACACATACTCCACCGCGAACCAGCGACTGATCACGGGAACAGTCATGTTGAGATGCATCTGAATTCTCTTCATGAATTGCCGCCTCGGCTCACGATGATGCCAATGGTGAGAAGTCGGGAAAGAGTGCTCAATGTCGAAAACAGACGCCAGGCCCGATCGGAACTCCTCGATGGGCTGAATATTATTATACGCGGGCCAAATGCTCGCATTCCGATGATCGAAATTGACGTACGACGCGACGAATCGGCCGCCCCTATTCAAAAGCTCCCGTATTTCGCAAAACTTCTCCGACTGAACCTTGCCAATATATTCGAAGACCCCTTGCGCCACAATTATGTCGAACCGCTTGCCGCCAAAGTCGATCGGCCCTTCCACAAAATCGCTTTGCACAAGATTCGGCGATAGCGTGTGAATTGCTATGTCAATCCCATGATATTGTACGTTCCTTCGGAGCAGTTGCCTGAGAGTCGCCGGTCCGCAACCAACATCGAGTAGATCGCACGGTTGCTCTCCTGCAATTCGATTTACAATTCCGGCAACCTTCTCCAGTCGGAAATGGGCCTGCGCGTATTGCAAATTCTCCTTAGCCCAAAACTCGTGTTTGTGATACTTTTCGCTCACCTGCCCCATGCGGCACCTTCTCTTTCACCTGCGCCGGTCGCCAGACCATCGAAGATCGCCTTGTACTGCTCGTCCAAGTCGCGCCGAAACTGTTCCGTCTTCTCTTTGATCAGATGCTTAAGCCGTGGCGCATTCTTCTGAAGGTCGCCAAACTGGCGTATCAACGTCTCGGCATTAAGGTGCTTGATGTCCTGGCAATACTCGGATAACCCCATGCCACTCATCAGGGATTCGCACTTTTGATGAAATGAAATTGAAATCGCGGGCTTGTTGAGAAGTAGAGCCAACAGAACATTATGAAACCGGGTTGCGACTACCAGATCCGTTCGCGACAGTTGCGAGAGGAGGTCGTCAACGGACGACACTGGTTCGTCGACCACTCGCCCTTCATCATAGGCCACCGACCGCTCCCTCAGTAGGGCAATGAAGTCCCGGACGGCGGGCCTATCGCATATGTCACCGGTCAGGAGTCTGACGTCATAGCCGTGAGCCAGTAGCCACCGCACGAAAACCACCAGGCACTCGAGGTACTCTGCATAAATCGTGGCACTGGGCCTATCCACGCTTTGCCTGCCGGCGTAAAGCATCAAGCCGAGGCCAACCACGGGCCGCGGACCTCTCGGGAATTCGTCGGCGCGTATCGCCGCCCTGGGTAAACTGAAGGCTAAATCCGGATATACCTTGTCACGGCGCGTCCGAAAGCCGAGATCGTCCAGGAACTGCTTGGTGGCGGCGTCTCGATAAGAGCGGAAGTCCGCCAGACGGAGTGCTGCTCTTACCAGAAACCTGCCAACAGTGCCATACACCGGACCGGCGCCCACGCTCACAAAGACCACCTTGCAGCGGCAGAGTTTGGCCATTAACGACCATTTGAACACGGTATATGGGCCCCAGTTGAGAAGGCCGCTGATATCTGTCAGTAAGCCGGTTCCTGAGACGATAAGCGCGTCCAGTCGCCTGAGAATGCCTATGGCCTGCATCCACCTGTATGGTTCGCTCGGTACGCCGATGACAAGCTTCCGGGCTAACCGCGCGAAGGGATTGCTTCGGAGCCATAGCGGTTTTAGAATGACGCCGTTCATCGAAGCCGTAGTGACGTTATAGGCTCGTCCCGTGGCTTCTGGGTTTGTGCAAATACATGTGATCTCGCTATTCGGTAGGTGACGTCGAATATGATGCAGCAGTGACTGTAGAGTGCTCTCGTTCCCGAAGTTGATGTCCCCGAAATGGCCAAACACGCCTAGCCGGGGACCCCGACGCCCGGTTTCCGGCACGGTGCGGGTCTCCTGTCGAGCGCCCGCAAAATGCGACTGTCGCCCCGCGTAGAGCTCTTCCTGTGTTTCGTGATTCAAACTCGTCCTCACTGCACGCCCGTGGTTCGCATTTCGCTACGAAAGATTGGCCTATTGGTGCTGCGCCGCGCGCTTGTCAGGGGCTGCAATCGGACCTGAAGCCTTCATTTTGGTTTGGAATGCGGTGCTCTGATCGGGTGTAACCCTCAGAATCCTCTGGATACTGGCCCTGGGATTCAAGCCGGCGTTGAACAATGTTGCCAGCACCGCTCTGCCCAGGCGTGCCCGGCTAAAGCCAATGCCAGCGTCCTGGAGTGCACTCCGATGGTACTCCCA
>Ga0326727_10026316_pt1 | contig 10800 bp, 15 predicted proteins | sample MB2enrmetagenome_FD_207643 | JGI IMG/M metagenome (GOLD analysis project Ga0326727, IMG submission 207643) | Lab enriched peat soil microbial communities from McLean, Ithaca, NY, United States - MB29MY | ecosystem: Environmental > Terrestrial > Soil > Wetlands > Peat | place: USA: New York... | reverse complement strand
ATGATGAAGAATATCGCCGACGAACTGTTGATGCATATCAATTACTGCGTAATACTTGGGAAAGAGCAGTGGAAGAAGTCCTTTTTCAAAAGGTTGTATTACGTTTTCGAAAAGGGATTGAGACCCAAAGACTCAAAGGGGTCATGGTTGAAAATACTGACTATCTGAAAGTGGAACAGGGAATGACGAAATGTTCAAACTATTCTCATGACAAGGCACTTATGGGTGGTGTTGCAGTTCCTGATCCTGATGAATTATTGGAAGACATCAATATGTTAGAGAGTTGGCGCTTGGATGTTGAAAAGAGGAGTGAAGGTATTAGAAAAAAACGAAAATAATTTCCAAATTTCAAATTGAAACAAATAAACGCATCTCTCCTGGGCCGGTCTATAATGCCCACCACAATGAGCCGCTTGATAATGAGAAAGGTGGAGGCTACTACAAAGAAGGTGAACGTCGGATCAGCATCTGATCAATGTATCCCATTATCGATAAACTGAAAATTAATAATCCCCTCACGACTGCCTGTGCAGTTCTCCAGACTCCTTTGGAAATCTTGCTGTCTTTGGATGCAACATCGGAATACAGGGTAATTTCGTTAAGGATTTTTACACCGACCTGCAAAACCAAATAGAGGATCTCAGACGTTTTGTAATAGAGGGATACAATATTTGCTATGTTGGGGATTTCAATATATCTTTCAGTGGCAGATATCACCCGAATAAAAAAGCAACAATTCCCCTGAATAATATTTTTACATCACTTAAGATGAAGAATCTCACAGCAGTGATTCCAGAAATGATTGATCATATCGTCGTCAGCGAATCATTTGTTCCCATCTCATCTATTAACACAGAATGTTGGAATATCGATAAGAAAAGTGCTCGTCCAATAGTCCTGAACGACCATAAAGGCGTGGTTGTTACCATTTCCTCCTAAATTTTATTGACGATCAGATAACGAAAATAACACAAACCGAAGTTTATCTCATTCATTAACTTAAAAGTAAGACAATAATACAAATAATTTCGGGATTTTTTTCCAGATACAGCGAATTACTGTAGTACCATTCGATACATGACCGGGTCACAGTTCTTTTTAGGGGCTGGAGAAAGTCAGGGTACTGAGTTCCGTTCGATGCATAATCCGTCCGGTCATTGCCTTTTTTATGTATACGTAAAAATTCGGGATACTTTACGAGGTTTCCATGCATATATTCGTGATTCCGGCTCAAATCAGTGTCTATTATTGGGATTAATTCCGGATAATTTTAGATATTCTATACCGCTCAATGTTTGATCGACAAGGGCATTCCCTTTTTAGGGACTTCAGAAAGTCGGGGTAATTAGTCCGCTCGATGCCTGATGGGTCCGGTATTGCTCTTTTTATGGGAGCGGAAAAATCGGGTACCGAATACCGCTCGATACGTGATCCTTCTTATCTTTTCCCTTTTTATAGGGTGAAGAAATTCGGGATAATTAGTACCTCTCAATGCATGACCGGATCATCGCCCTTTTTAGGGGGTCGGAAAAGTCGGGGTACTTTACATTGTTTCAGTACTCAGTTTCGGGATTCCAGCTCATTTAGGTCTTAATTAAGTCGGGAATTTTCCCTGATATGTCAAGAATTTAGTATCGCACGGCAGATGATTGGACAGGTTATTGTTTTTTTTATGCATGTGCAAAAATTCGGGATACTTTTATGGTACTGAGAAAGTCGGGCTACCCGGATCGTAAATCTGTAATCACGGTTGTTGTTCCGGGATTACAGTAAAAATCTCCTTTCTCCGTCATTGACATCACCTCAAAGGCGGAGGTTTACAAATGTCTAAAAGTGAGGAGTAGGAAAGTTTAGCGAGGGTTTGAATTGATTTCAACCCCTTGACAACTTATCAACCCCTTGAACAAACCCTTGATCTAATTTAGGAATTTTCACAAAGCCAGATCCTTCACGACATTTCATAGTGCACAGAAATGCGAAGCTCCTTTTTAGGGACTTCAGAAAGTTGGAGTACTGCTTTCCGCGTGATGCATGATCAGACCGGTGCAGCCTTTTTTTATGTATCCGTTAAAATTCGGGATACTTTTTCACGGTTTCCACGCTCGGTTTCGTGATTCCGCCTCAAACCGGTGTCTATTATCCCGGAATTCCCCCCGTTTAATTCGGGGTACTTAGTACCGTGCCGTATCAGATCTGTATTTTCCAAGATTGACGTGTTCTGGGTGCAACAATCTTCAGTAAGACATCGCTTGAGAACTGGATGTACATGTTACGTGAACACTGGAGTTATCACCTATTACGGCAAAAAAGCGCGAATTCCTCCGTCTGTGACGTAACGTCACCGTCTGACTGTGAAAAAATGTCGAAAAGGGTTTTGAAAATTGTGAACCCCTTGAAAACTTGTCAACCCCTTGACCATTGTTCATATCAGAGATCACTCCGCTCCCCGATCTCGTCTACGCAGAACTTGACCGCTTCTTCGAACCCATCCGCAAAGTCGTCCCGCTGGAGGTTTTTGAGGATCTCCCATTGCTCTGCATCGAAGGTGATCGTCACGGTCCGGCCTGGGTCAGTGCTTGCCTTGGGGATTCCCTGGACACTTGGCCGTGCGCTTGCCTGGTGAAATCCGGGTCGGTCTTTATCGAATATCCGGGTCATCTCCGGGTGCTCGGTTGCGTGCTGTTGCTGCATATCAAAATAGCATTGGTTTTTTGGAAGCTGGCTGCATGGCTCGTTCCAGAGCAGGCAGATACGACCCCGGGTATGGGGCTCCTTATGAGTGTGGTCCTGTCCGTCCGGGCAACGCTTGAATTTTTTTGAATCGATACAGGGAGCATTTTGCAGGAGCCGTACGGGCTCGGTCACAATAACCGGTGCCGGTTGTTCCGGCTGGCTGTCATGTGTCTCATCCACTGATTGCACGTCAGGTGCAGATAAGGGTGTGACTTCAAGTGAATGGCTGGACACCTCAGTTTGTTCCTCTTGTTCGTATTTCTTGGTGAGTTTATAATTGGGGTCAATATCTCCTTGGCTGACAGGTACGGTCTTCTTTCCGATATTCCCGGTATTCATCTTGGCAACGGTGCCGTGTTTGGTTGCATACAGACATTCCTTCGGGGATTCCTCGGATTTCTCACTTATAACGTTTGAAGTGACACCACGCAATTTACTGACAAATGGTTGAGATACATTACAGATTTCTGCAATCTTGTTATCTGACCACTGCCCCCATTCTGAATCGACCAAAAGACGTTCTACGGCTCGGCGTTTGTCGTCATTAGTGCGCCGGATCCCATGAGTGGCATTGACACCGGAAGCAAACAAAATTGCATCCCGCATCGTGCCCATGTGAACATTGCAAAGAACCTGCTGAATCTTTGCACTCTGTGCAGCCCAGAGCCGGTGATATCCATCTACTAGGATATAATGATCCTTAACACGGAAAACCTGAAGGGGAGGGAATTTTGTGCCTGCTTTCATTCCTTCGGCATACTCATCAATCACCGCCATATCCATTTTAGTCCGGGGTTGAGTTGCCGCATCTTGTTTAATATCGGAAATGAAAAGAAGTTCGCTCATATCACACCTCCACACCCATAATAACTCCATCTTCTGTGGTCACTACACGATAACCGGGTTTTACCTTATAGCTCCCGACCGGACCAGCAAGGGTTTTCCCTTCCCGGGCTACCTGTTTTTGTTGGAGATCCCGGAGATCTTCAACTTCTTGTGAGAGTGCGTCGATTTCATCCTGGCGATATTTGATCATCGCACCGATCACGTCTTCCGGTAGATTCTCGCCCTTTTCGATGAGAGTTGCAATAACCGATTCAAGGCCGGCAAAATAGATCCTTGATTGAGTGAGAGTCCGGGGATGTCGGGATTTGAGAAACTCGCCAGTCCGATAAAGTCCATCGTCAATTCGGATGCTGAATACAACCGTAGACCGGGATTTACCCATGGGTGATCTTCTCCGTGTTACCAGGTAACACAAATTCCCGATTCCTGATTTTTCTAAAAGTTATGTTATGTTGTACTGTAACACTTGTACTCAGGTTGGTGGTGGTGGTGGGGGTGTTACATGGTAACACAGTCATGAGAGATCCTCCGGTGATTAATGTCATTGCGGGCCCTCCAAAGTCATCGCATAATTCTCCTTCAATTTCCAGCGACCATCGTTCAGACATGCGACGGCAACAAGATAATGAAGAGGGCTGGTCTGCTTGAGATGCTCCAGGGTTTCCCGGTCAATGGTGAAACCCGGGATGGGCCGGGGATGCGGTAATGTTGAAGTACCAGAACAAAGAGAATTCATTCGTCCACCTCATCGTGAGTGCTGGATAGGGATGCGGGGGCCTCGTGTGTTGGTAGCTGCTTGGTCCCTGCACCGCCTTCTTTTATTTTAATCTCCAGTGCTTTTCTCAGTTCTTTCGACAATGAAATTCCTCGATCCTTTGCCTCATCCCGTAGTTGTCGGGGAATACTTACGTTAGTGTGGATGTATTCCACTCCGTCTTTACCTGTTGTTACCGTTACCATCTTTCCTCCTGTGGGATCACTTACACCCCACAGTTGTATGTTTTATAAGGTAGTTTTTGGATAAATAGAGTCAAATTATCAATTAATCTGATAATTAAGGAGGAATTACAATTACACGATATTTCAATAAGACACAGCAAATAAATGAAAAATCTCGGATCCCTCAATCAACAACGCGCGAAACGCTATTCATCAAATCGCGAAAGGGGAAAGGAAGAGAGCAGGCTGAAGGCCTCATAGGTTTTTTCGGAGATCATAATGAGCAGCACAATCTTTTTATTACACACTTTAATCGCCGAAAATCAAATTCCAAGAAAATTTATCGACTCAATCACAGGACACGAGGGGTATGGGTCTCACGAAATGAGATAGAGACGTTCTTAAAAGAGCATTTTAACATGGCCTCACCAAACATCGATCGACTTCTGAATGATATGGTAAAGGCAAGATTAATCCAAAAGAATCAGTTAAAAAATTGTGACGTAGAGTCTCCAAACAGAAATAGAACCTATTATAGATGGTGTCGGATAGGTGCTAGTGATGTAATTCTCTCTTATAATGACCTTTATGAAAAATATCAAAATCTTTGCGGCGATGTAAAAGTGTATATGGATCTATTAGATTGGTCGGGACAATTTCTTCATGAGCGCGCTCTTATAGATGAATTTATTTCAGTATTCGAAGAGGAGGATTTGTGTTCTTATCTCACGGAGGAAGCCCTATGGGATGATAGAATTATATGTAATCCCATCTTCAATCAGGACATAATTAATTTTATTGATTAAACATCCCGCTTGAGAAAAGAAGTAATGGGCGAAGATAACCAAGCCAGGTCAAGGGCGTTATGTTCATGGAGCCGGAACTTTTTTCCTGCGCTCCATGATGTTTTTAATGATGTTATCCGGGTCTTTCTCCAGATATTTTTTCCGGTCTTTTGTCCAATCACCGCTGCCTGTTTCATAGATATGGAGGAACCGGATAGCATCGTCCGGGCCAAGTTTCTCGACCAGCACATCAAGTCCTTCCTGCTGAATCTGGTGCAGTGTTCTGGCGCTCATTTGTTTTCCTCCTTTAACCAGATAACTGGGTTTTCTATACGTATTTGTATGTCCCGGTGCATCTTAAAAAATGTTATCATGGCATCATCTGTTGTGAGAAGGATTGCCCCGGCACATTCTGCACAGGCGATATGGAGCGAGTCCATCGCATCCCCTCCCATTGTGATGAGCACGTGCATCCGGGCAATGATATCTTCATCAAGAATTATCTGTTCATCCGCTATGGATACAATTTTCTCCACGCGAAGACGTTTCCTGATATCGGGGATTTTTGAGATTTCTTCGGTTATCGCTTCGCTATTGACCAGCGTATATTCCCGCGATGCGCAGCGACGGATGATCTCCTGCACGGCAGTTACTTCCAGACGAATGCGCCCAACGGTCTGATCATCAAAAGGCCTGCACAAACAACAGACATCCATATAGATTTTCATTTCTCCCTCCATTCAAAAGCCGTAATCTCCTCTGCCGTCAGTCCAAACAACTCGTACACCAGTTTGTCAATTGCCTCATATTTGCCGTCATTCAAGCGTCCGGAGCTCTGCTATGATCCGCTGGTGCTCTTCACGGGTGGTTGCAAATAGCACTTTCCCGGTTTTGAGGCTGAAGCCGCCGCCGTAGGGAAGCATCCCATGATGATAGGGTTTCCCTATTACAGCTTCCGGGTGAAACTCTCCAGATATTGGAAGCACCATATTACTCAATTATTTCACCCTCTTAATGTCAATGTTTTTACCTTCCTGCAAAGCCAGCAAATCCGCTTCATATTTGTCCACAAGTGCCCGGTATTCCGGTTGTAACTCTGCCTGTCCCTTTGACTGTTTGACCTTTTCCATCGCTTCTTTCGTCAACTCGAATCCGCATGTACCGCAGAACCCTAATGTGGGACCATTGACCGTGAAGCACCGGGGACATTGCCGGGGTTCCAACGTCTTTGATCTCTGTTCTTTGGGAACAATCCCGGCTTTCTCAGCTATCACTCGTTCTACATCCGAATCAACCAGATGCAGATAGGTGGAAAACATCTTACTATTGAGGTTGCCCCAGAGAAGTTTTTTGGTTATGGCCTCACCATATCCCTGCCTGATAAGGATGGTTGCCCTGGTGTGTCTGAAGATGTGCGGCGTGATGTGTTTTGTTATTCCCGCCCTCTTAGCGATTATACGAAGTTGCTTGGTGACTCCATGATAAGTGAGAGGACTTCGCCTGTTGCTTAGGAACACAAACGAATCTGGTATTACTTCCATCGGGTAATCATTCCGCCATGATGCAAGATAGGCGCGGCTCATTACCAAGGGAATAGTCCGGGACTTGCCGGTCTTAAACGACGTGGAGAGGGTTACATTCCAATCAGAAAATTTTATATCTCGCCACCGTAAATTCCCAATTTCACCGATCCTGAGTCCGCCTTCATAAAGTACCGACACTATTGCACGGTCTTTTGAGTTTTGGCAAACTTCAATCATTTTCCTGACATCGTCTTCCGTGAGGAGCATGTCAGGAGTTTTTGTCTGGGTATCATATGACGGCGGATGAATTTTAAGGATCTTCTTCTCTTCAACAGTCGTGTAGTGGTTGTCACACATCCAGAGATAAAACCGTTTGAGGAATCGGACAAAATCACTGAAAGTGTTTTGCTTATACTTTGGCGTTCCATCCGGCTCGTGTGCTGTTCTGACCTTCTCGACTGCTGCATAGATATCAGATATTGCATTATGCCGATAAGGGCCGAGATATTCACGAAGGTTTATGAGTGTGTGGGTGAGCTTAAACGCTCTGCCCGCACTGATATGTCGTGTTGCGCTGATTTCCGCGACAAATTCCCGGATGAGTTCGGCGTCATCAGCGGTTATCCGGTTTTCCGCGAGCCCTCGGACAAGAGCATTTCTGGAATACTTTTGGTAAGTTCCATCGTTTGGATGAAACTTTGATATTTGGGGTATGGTGCTGGTAGCTGCCATCGATCTAAATAGGGCTGTATCTTTAAATAATTTAGTGTTAGACCTTAACCTTCAGTTAAAACGCCCTTCCCCGGCGTATTCGAAAAAGTTCAAATCTCTTTTGGATAAACTTAGCTGTGTTGACTAGGCACTTTTTCACAGACATAGAACCACGGGTTACTACCAATCCAAAGTTATTCATATTTACAGCATTTACAATATGATCATGCCAGCTGTGAAACGGATACCGGTAACTGAACCAGTGTGGAAGGATCTTTCAGAGATGCGATCCGCCGGCCAGACCTATGCAGAGCTTCTGGCGGATATGATCGAGGAACGTAAACGAAGGCGGCTTGAAGAAGATGTAAAGAGGTGGCACAGCCGCAAGGATGATGAATTTGTCTCTCCCTCGGAGATTAAGGATTGACCTTTAAACTTGTTCTCTGGCATGAATTATCTGACGATATAAACCGTTTGCCAGACAAAACACGCCGGATTATCAAAATCGCTCTGGAAAGATTAGAGAAAGATCCTTATCCGGGCACACATGGTGACAAGGAAAAACTGGTTTTAAAGGGCGGTGGTGTTATCTACCGTCTCCATATTTCCCGAAGTTATACAGCGTTCTATGATATTGAGAAAGAGAAAAAAATGGTGATCGTACAAGAAATTCTTCCGATTGAGCAGGCTCACAAAAAATATGGGTACTATTGAGCCTGTTTTCTAAAATTTTTTTTAATGAGTTTTCAATTGTTTGACTACCCTCTGACATAAGTGGCTATCTCATTTTAACGGTTGTTTTTTACATTCATAATTGATGAGTATGTAATATCTCTGGCATGACCGACCAATATCACTGTTTTTATGTGGAGGGAAATGCCATTGTACATAATCGGATAAAGGTGTGAAGTATCGATGTGCGTCGCAGTTCCTGCTGAAGTGCTGGAGATCAAGGACGGAAATATCGGGGTTGTCGATTATGGCGATCTCAAACAGGAAGTCCGGCTCGATCTCGTTGATGTCAAGATTGGAGAGTTTGTTCTTGTTCATGTAGGGTTTGCCATCCAGCGCCTTTCCCGCGAGGACGGGTTAGAGACACGGGAGATCTTCAAGCAGGTCTATGCGGCACTGGAGGAGTGATGCACGAGTATAGCATTGCTTACGACCTGTACGCAACCGCTAAGAAAGCAGCGAATGATCACCATGCCACCCAAGTAAAGAAGATCCGGGTCGATGTCGGAAAAATGGCGATGGTTAATCCTGAACAGGTGATATTTTTGTTTGATACCATAAAAGAGGACGACCCTCTTTTTACCGCCGCCATTCTTGACTGTGCCGAGATAGAACCGGAAACGAAATGTCCCTGCGGGTATGAGGGAAACGAGATTTACGTTTGTCCCAGATGCGGGGGGTTACCTCAAGTCGTCCGCGGCCGTGAAATTGTCGTAACCAATGTCGAAATAGAGGTGGCTGATTCCCCATGAAAGTCAACCTGATGCACGGTGCCGGCGGCGAGGTTATGGGAGAACTCCTGCAGACGCTCACGAAATTCTCCCACAATAACGCCGGAGGTATCGGCCTTGAATCCCTTGACGACGGTGCCGTTATTCCCATAAATGGCACCAATATCGTCTTTACGACTGATTCCCACGTCGTGCGCCCGATCTTTTTCCCGGGAGGCGACATCGGCAGGATTGCGGTGTGCGGCACTATAAACGATCTCACCATGATGGGCGGGCAACCCGTCGCGCTCTCGTGTGGCATGATCATCGAGGAAGGTTTTGATGTTGCAGACCTCGAACGCATTGTCTGTTCCATGGACGAGGCACTTGGAGAAGCCGGGGCAAACCTTGTTACCGGGGATACCAAAGTTGTAGAGCGAGGTTCGCTTGACGGTATTGTCATCAACACCGCCGGGATTGGTGTCGCAAGGACCATTGTCCGGGACAACGGTCTCCTTCCCGGCGATCTCATTATCGTTTCAGGGACTCTCGGCGATCATGGTATCGCAATAATGGCCCACCGGGAGGGGTTTGATCTTGGCGAACAGATCCTCTCCGATGTTGCCCCACTCTGGGGCATGATGAGCGGTGTCCTTGAAGCAGGTACTATCCACGCGATGAAGGATCCGACCCGGGGCGGGTTTGCCAGTGCCATAAACGAGATGGCAAAAAAGAGCCATGTGCAGGTCAGGATCGAAGAAAGCCGTATCCCTATTCGACGGAGTGTAAAAAGTGCCGCCGGTATGCTCGGTATCGACCCGCTTGAGGTGGCAAATGAAGGCAAGGTTGTGATGGGCGTGCCGGCCGGTGACGCGGATGCTATCCTTGCTGCACTCCACTCACACAAGTACGGAAAAGATGCCGCAATTATCGGGAGGGTTGTTCCCGGATCCCACGTGATCATGGAGACCTCTATCGGCGGCGAACGCTTCATCGAGCCACCCATGGGCGACCCGGTTCCCCGGGTGTGCTGACTTTTTTTAATCAATGATATATTGCATCAGGAAATCAAGTGCTTCCAGTTCTTTTTTACCGCCGCATTTCCGGACAAGATCAGCATGGTAATCGATAAGCCGTTTCAGTTCCGGGTCTTTATTCACCCGGAAACGGGTCGCGTGAACGGTTGCATCGATGATACTGTTGAATCCCCGGTTCACCGGATGCACTCCAACCCCTTCGATAATCTCTTTTTCCTGTGTTAAGTGGACCTTTAGCATCCCGGCAGTATTGGTCTCGAGCCGGACGGTAAAGGCAATCCAGGCTTCGGCATCCCGGAGACGGTACATTAATCTGCCCGAAACCGGCTCTTCCACGAACGCGTCGCAGGGAAGATCGTCGAATGCGGTCTTCACGTATAGAACCGGGTCATGAATTATATTTGCGACGACCCAGCCGTCACGTAGCACATTTTCCGCAGTATGGCTGCCGGGAAACAGGATCATCGTCGCATTTTTGTCCCGTAAGTGAATGCCAATGGGTGCTGCGTTGCATGTCGTTGTAGCGATAATTTCGTTAATACCGGTTTTTAATAGTCCCATGCCCATCCCTCTCCTAATGCAATAAAAAGTGCTGCGATCGTAATGTCTGCTATCGAGCCCGGGTTGATACCATTCTCAATACATTCAGCGTCAAATGTTTCCAGCACCCGGCGGCCAGCGAGCACATCACGGGCTTTTTCCATCGTCCTTTCCGCTACATCCCGGCCGTGTTTTTTAATGATGAACGTATCAGGCTCAGTGGCAAGCAAGGTCAGGAACATCT
>Ga0326727_10026315_pt1 | contig 10800 bp, 7 predicted proteins | sample MB2enrmetagenome_FD_207643 | JGI IMG/M metagenome (GOLD analysis project Ga0326727, IMG submission 207643) | Lab enriched peat soil microbial communities from McLean, Ithaca, NY, United States - MB29MY | ecosystem: Environmental > Terrestrial > Soil > Wetlands > Peat | place: USA: New York... | reverse complement strand
CGCAAGGACAACTCCGCGATCGCTTCGGCGTCAAGCTGACCTACCTGCCGGTGCCGAGCAGCCACGACTTCCGCGTCGAACTCGCTGCCGAGGAAATCGCCGCGGTGCGCCGCAACGCCGAGGACGCGCTGCGCGGCACGGTCAACGACGCGGTGCGCGCGCTGCTGGACCGGCTGCGCGAGCCGGTCGCCCACATGGCGACCCGGCTGCGGCTGTTCCGGCGCCGTGCCAATGGCAAGGTCGAGCATCCGTTCCGCGACACGCTGGTCGAGAACGTGCGGGAGATCGTTGCCCTCGCGCCGATGCTCAACCTCATGGATGACCCGCGCATCGCCGCCCTCTGCGCCGACATCGAAAAACACCTCACGGCCTACGAGCCCGACCAGCTGCGCAACTCGCCGCGACTGCGTGAGGACGTGGCCAACCAGGCCGACGACATCCTGCGGCGCATGCAGGGCGCCTTCGCATGAGGGAGGGGCCGATGCTGCCGGACATCATCACCAAGGCGCGTGCCCGGCTCCTCGTGCGCGCGCCGTTCTTCGGGTCGATCGCGCTCGGTCTGAAATGGATCGCCGCACCCGCGGTGCGCACGATGGCGACGGACGGCCGGGCGGTGTGGTTCAACACCGCCTGGTGCGAGACCCAGGGGGCCGAGAAGACCATGGGGGTCATGGCGCACGAGGTGCTGCACATCGTCAACAAGCACCATCTGCGCCGGCGCGCGCGGGATCCCCGCCTGTGGAACATTGCCTGCGACCTGTTCGTCAACCGCATTCTGGCGGCGGACAAATATGCGCTTCCCGACGTGCTGATCTTCGACACCGCCGGTCGCTTCGCCGGCATGCCGGTCGAGGTCATCTATCAGCGTCTGGCGGACGAGCAACCGACGGCGCAACAGGCCGGCGGCACGCCGCAGCCTGGAAGCAGCGCGCCGGGGCCTGGATCGCAGGGTCCCGGCCCTGCCACGGCCGAGGCCGGAAACCCTGTCGGCGCGGACAGGACGGCAACCGTTGCTCCGGCCGAGAGCTGGGGCGAGGTGCGCGACCTGGCGGACGACAACGCGGCGGCGCTCGGCGATGCGGCGCGCCGGCAGGCCGAGGACGATCTCGATGTCCGCATCCGCCAGGCTGCTGCGGCGGCGAAACGCGCCGGGCGATTCAGCGGCGCGCTGGCCGAGGTGGTAGAGGCCGCTCTCGTCCGTGCCGATTGGCGCGATCGGTTTCGCACGCTGTTCGACGGCACGCTGCGCAGCGATGCGAGCTGGGCCCGGCCCAACCGCCGGTTCCTGCCGCATGGCGTGTATCTGCCCGGATGGCGCCGCGCCGGCGCCGGCCGGGTCGCCTTCGTGCTCGACACCTCCGGTTCGATCTCAGCGCGCGAACTCGCCATCTACCTCGCCAATCTGCTCGGCATCATCGAAGAGACCGGGCCGGAGCAAATCGCCATCATCCAGTGCGACGCAGAGGTGAAGCGGGTCGACTATCTCGGCCCCGGCGAGACCGTCGATCGCATTGAGGTGCACGGTCGCGGCGGGACGCGCTTTCAACCGGCCTTCGACTGGATCGCCGGGAGCGGCTTCGCTCCGCACGTTATCGTCTACGCGACCGATCTCGATGCCAGCGATCGTCCGGACGATCCCGGCACCCCGGTCATCTGGCTGACGCCAGCACGCGGCCGCGCAGTGCCGTTCGGCGAGATCGTCGAAGTCACGCCCTGATGGCGCGCGGCCAGGGCGGCATGCCAAGGCCAACCGAGGGAACAAGGGAGGCGGAACGGTGCCGCATGCGCGGCCGCCGGCGCAAGGGTTCCGCGCTCCGCGCGCGCCTTTGGCGCCCTGTGCGCCGGCCGCCGCGAAGCGGCCCGGCGGGGACATTGCCGGAGGAAAAAGCAATGACCACAGAACCACGGACACCGCTGGCGACCACGGCCGACCGACTGCGCGGGCATCCGGCCTGGCGCACCTATCTCGCGATATCGGTTCGGCTCGGCCGCATCACCGTTCAGGAGGGGCAGCGGCAGTTGCGCAACCGCCTCCTGGACAACCTCTTTCGGTTCGAGGGCGTGCTGCTGCGCACCACTGGTTTGACCTTCTGCCAGATCACGGCGGCGGCAAACACGGACAGGACCGCCCTGATGAACGCGATCCGGCGCACATACCGGGGAGACGCATGACATGGCCAGCGACAAACATGTTGCAGCGCGCGCCGATACAGTGCCGACCTGGCCGGTGCATGACGCGGCGATGGCCGTGCTGCCGGCGCTTGTGCGCGCGGAGCTTCATCTCCGGCGACTGGCGGGCCCACGGGCCGCGGCGCTCTCGGAGCGCATGCTGCAGGTGTTCGAGGGCCTCATCGACGCCGCACAGGATGTCGAGTGCTACACCCGGCGCTGGGAGGATGCGGCACTCGCCGCAATCGCAGAGCCGTTGGCTTCCGCTCTCACGGCCTATGAGCGGGCAGGTGATGGTGTGGCGTCGGAACACCCGGCGCCGCGTTGCGGGCATGATGCCGAGGAACTGCGGCATACGCCGGCTTTCGCGGAGATCATGGTGCGGCACACCGGTGACGATGGCATGCCCTGCGTCAACGCCGGGAAAACCTGGGGCCTCGCCTGCGACGCCGTGGCCAGGGGCGCCGATCCGCGGGAGCTGGCAGCACTTCTCAGCCGCGAAGTGACGAATGACGACGACTGGCGCAACCTGCGGCAGGTCGCCACCGGCTGCGCCGCCGCGGGCTGGCAAGCTGCCACGGCACCGGGCACGGTGTTGCGTGCCGCCCTGGCGGCCGAGTGCGGAGATGGCTGGTGGACCGGTCCGGCCGACAGCCCGGTGCACATCGCCGCCTCGTCCCTGCTGGCGCTGGTGGAAAACCACCAGGCGCTGATGCAGGCGCTCCGGCGCCTGATCCCGGCGGCGGAGGCGCATGCCACCGATGCCGGAGCGCTGGCTGACGAGGTTGCCGACGATCCGGACGCCATGGCGGACGAGAAGCAGGGCCGCCGTTTGCACGCGACCGAAACGGCAGCGGACATCACCTTCGCCCTCCACACACTCAAACACGCGAAAGGCCTGCGCTGATGACACGGTTCCGGTTGCGGTCCTGGTAGGAGCAGACGCTCTACGACTCCCGGGACTACGAGATCGATGCAGGGACTTTGGAAGAAGCCGCCGAACTGCTGGACGAGTTGCAGGAGCAGGCGCAGGAGATCGCCGGACCGGTTGAGCTGCCGCTGAACGTCTGGTGCATCAACAGCACCGGTCGCGAGATGTGGGTGCTGGACCCGGATGAGATCGTGGACAGCGAGCGCGGCATCGCTGAGATCGGCACGGACGGGCGCAAGCTGCGCGATGTGCTGCCGGCGGCGGCCAGTCCGCCGGACGGAGCGTTGGCCACGGCGCTGGCAGAATTCATTCGCGACATCGAGGCCGTTGGCGTCGAGACCGTGCGCGAAGACTGGCCGGATTTGGTGGTGACCTACGAGAAGGCCCGCCGTGCCATGGCGGCAAGCGCGCACTGAGCGTTTGCGAGCGAACGCCCGCCTCGCTTGGTGCGCGCCGGGCAAGGCCAATGACATCGGCAGGCGTTCATCCCCGGTTTCGATTGCTTCACAAGCTCTGACACCGCGTCGCGCCATTCCATCGCCGGCAGCGCAACGGACCGCCGCGTAGCACCCGTCCATCCAGGTCGCCCCCCTTTCATCCGGCCGCCCGGCCCGGCGCAGCACCCGCGCCGGAACGCGGCCGGCTGCCCGCAGCAGGAGCCAGCCATGCCTGACACCGCGCCATTCACCATGACCTTGTTCGACGCCACCGCCCTCACCTCGACCCTTTACACACCGGCGGCCGAGCCGGTGACGATCTCGCCGGCCTGCGACCAGGATGATGACGATGATCCGAAGGTGCCGACAGCGCCGACAGCGGTGCACGGCACGAACTATTATCTCACCACCGACCGTTCGCTCGCGCGCGGCTGGAAGGCGCGGGCGCGTGACAATCTGGCCGCCATCCGCCTGTCCAAAGAGTTGGAGGCCTCCGACCGGCCGGCAACGCCCGACGAGCAGGCGCAGCTGCTGCGCTTCACCGGCTTCGGCGCGACCGAACTGGCGCAGAACTGCTTCCCGCTGCCCGGTGCCACCACCTTCCGCGACGGCTGGGAAGAGACCGGGCGCACCCTGATGACGCTCGCCTCCCCGGCGGAATTCGCTGCGCTTCGCCGCTCAACCCAGTATGCCCATTTCACGCCCGAGCCGATCGTGCGGGCGCTCTGGCGCGCCGCCCGACATCTCGGCTTCTCCGGCGGCCGCGTGCTCGAACCCGGCATGGGCACCGGCCTGTTCTTCGCGCTGCTGCCGCCCGAACTGCGCAGCACCACCCGGCTCACCGGCATCGAGTACGATCCGATCACCGCCCGCATCGCCCGCCTCGTGCATCCCGAGGCGATGATCCGTTGCGAAGACTTCACGCGCAGCCAGGTGGAAGGCGGCTTCGACCTGGTCATCGGCAACCCGCCGTTTGCCGACCGGATTGTCCGCGCCGATCCGGCGACCGCGCCACTCGGCCTGCGGCTGCATGATTATTTTGTTGCCAGGTCGATCGCCCGTCTGCGGCCCGGCGGCCTCGCCCTGTTCGTCACCAGCACCGGCACGATGGACAAGGCGAGCACAACCGCGCGCGAGCATATCGCCGGCATGGCCGACCTGGTGGGCGCCGTGCGGCTCCCCGAAAGCAGCATGCGCGCCGTCGCCGGCACCGACGTCGTCGTCGACGTGCTGGTGTTCCAGCGCCGCGCCCCTGGCCAGGAGCCCGGCGGCCAGAACTGGATCACCCTCTCCGCGATCGTGCCCGAGGCAGGACACCCAGGCGATGGCGACGGCGCCACGCTTCCGGAAGCCAGGACCGTTGAGATCAACGCCTATTTCGCCGCGCATCCCGGCATGGTGCTGGGCACGCACGCCGTGAGGTCCGGCATCTATGGGCCCGAGCCAACCTATACCTGCCGCCCGCGGCACGGCGCTGGCAAGCTGGAAGACCGGCTGTGCGAAGCCCTCTTGCGGCTCCCCGCCAACATCTTCACGCCGTCAGCAGAGTCCGCACCGGACCTGAACGAAACCGGACTCATCCCGGTTCGAACCGGCACCGCCGCCGACGGCGGCGCCATCAAGGAAGGCTCCTACCTGATCGGCAAGGACGGCCGGCTGATGCAGGTCGCCGGCGGCGGCGCCGTCGCGATCACCATCAAGCAAGGCAAAGGCGGCGAAGGCCTTACGCCCAAGGCAGCGAAGATCATCCGCGCCCTGCTGCCCATCCGCGACGCCGTGCGCGAGGTGCTGCGCGCCCAGGCGGCCGAGCAGCCCTGGACGCAGGCCCAGGTGAAGCTGCGCCTCGCCTATTCGGGATTCATCCGGCATTTCGGGCCGCTCAACCACACTGTCGTCACCGTCACGACGGATGCCGAGACCGGCGAGGAGCGCGAAACCCACCGACGGCCGAACCTCGCTCCTTTTGCCGACGACCCGGATGCCTGGCTGGTCGCGGCGATCGAGGAGTACGACCTGGAGACCGGCCTTGCCCGCATGGGGCCGATCTTCCGCGACCGGGTGATCGCCCCGCCCGCCCCTCCGCTCATCACCTCGGCCGCGGATGCGCTCGCGGTGACCTTGAGCGAAGTGGGCCGGGTCGATCTCGACCATGTGGCCGGCCTGCTCGAATGCGATCCTGAAACCGCACTGGCCGAACTCGGACCCGCCATCTTCCGCAACCCACGCACGGAATGCTGGGAAACCGTGGATTGCTACCTCTCGGGCGCGGTCCGCACCAAGCTGGCGGTCGCCGAAGCCGCCGCGGCAGCCGATCCCCAGTACGCACGCAACGTCCTCGCCCTGCGCGAGGTGCAGCCCGCGGATCTGCGCCCGTCCGACATCACCGCCCGCCTGGGTGCGCCCTGGCTGCCGACCGATGTGATCGCGGCGTTCGCGTTGCAGGTCATGGCCACCGAAACCACCGTGCTTCATTGCGCCGAGCTGGCCTCCTGGACCGTCGACACCGCAGCCTTCGCGGGCACCGCCGCCGGCACGTCCGAATGGGGAACCCCGCGCCGCCATGCCGGCCATCTGCTGCACGACGCGCTGAACAGCGCCACCCCGCAGATCTTCGACACGATCACCGAAGACGGCGTCGAGAAGCGGGTGCTCAACGCCGAGGCTACCGAGGCCGCCAAGGAAAAGCTGGTGCGAATCAAGGACGCGTTCACCGCCTGGGTCTGGATCGATCCAGATCGCACCGAACGCCTCGCCGCGATCTACAACACAAGCTTCAACAATCTGGTGCCGCGGCATTTCGATGGCCGGCATCTGACCCTGCCGGGTGCCAGCGCCGTCATCACGCTGCGGCCGCATCAGAAGCGGGCGGTGTGGCGCATCATCGCCGCCGGCAGCAGCTACATCGCGCACGCGGTCGGCGCCGGCAAGACGTTCTCCATCGCCGCGGCGATCATGGAACAGAAACGTCTCGGCCTGATCAGCAAGGCCATGCTCATCGTGCCCGGCCATTGCCTGGCCCAGGCCTCACGCGAGTTCCTGCAACTCTATCCGACCGCCAGAATTCTGGTGGCCGATGAGACCAACTTCACCAAGGACAAGCGCGCCCGCTTCCTCGCCCGCGCGGCGACCGCGACGTGGGATGCCTTGATCCTCACGCACGCCGCATTCCGCTTCATCGCGGTTCCGGCCGCCTTCGAACGCGACATGATCGAAGAGCAACTGGCCCTGCACGAAGCGGTCAAACTGCGCGCCGATACCAACGACCGCACGACGCGCAAGCGCATCGAGGCGATGAAAGAGAAACTGGCGGAGCGACTCGAATCCCTGAAGGGCCGCCGCGACGACATGCTGACGATCGAGGAACTCGGCATCGATCAGATCATCGTCGACGAGGCCCATGAGTTCCGCAAGCTCTCATTCTCAACCAACCGCACGACGCTGAAAGGCGTCGATCCGAACGGCTCGCAGCGCGCCTGGGACCTGTTCGTGAAATCCCGCTTCCTCGAACGGAAGAATCCGGGCCGGGGGTTGATCCAGTCTTCGGGAACCCCGCTGACGAACACCCTGGGTGAACTTTTCACCGTGCTGCGCTTCCAGGCCGAAGCTCTGCTGCGCGAGCGCGGCGTTCACGAGTTCGATGCCTGGGCATCGACCTTCGGGGATACGCTGACCGAACTGGAACTGCAGCCCTCCGGCACCTACAAGCCGGTCGAACGGTTCTCGACCTTCATCAACGTGCCGGAACTGATCTCCATGTTCCGGTCGATCGCGGACGTGGTTGTGAAAGACGACCTCCGCGACTTCCTGAAGCTGCCGCGCATCCGTGGCGGCGAGCGACAGCTCATCACGGCGTCACCCAGCGCCGGCTTTCGCGCCTACCAGAAGCACCTCGCCCGCCGCATCGAAGCCATCGAACACCGGAGCGGCCGGGTCAAACCCGGCGACGATATCATCCTGGCCATCATCGGCGATGGCCGCCACGCCGCCATCGACATGCGCCTCGTCTGCCCCGGCGCGGCCAACGAACCGGCCAACAAGCTGAACCAGCTCATCGCCAACGTCCACCGCATCTGGAAGGAGACCGCCGGCCACCGCTACACAAGGCCCGACGGAACCCCCTACCCTGTCGCCGGCGCCGGGCAGTTGATTTTCTCCGATCTCGGCACGATCAGCGTGGAGGCCACACGCGGGTTCTCGGTTTATCGCTGGATCAAGCACGAACTGATCCGGCGAGGCGTGCCCGCTGCCGAAATCGCCTTCATGCAGGACTTCCGGAAATCCGCGGACAAGAGCCGCCTCTTCACCGACTTCAACGCCGGACGGGTTCGTGTGCTGATCGGTTCGTCGGAGACGATGGGAACGGGGGTCAACGTGCAGCTGCGGCTGAAGGCCCTGCACCACCTGGACGTGCCCTGGTTGCCAAGCCAGATCGCCCAACGCGAAGGGCGCATCGAGCGGCAAGGCAACCAGCATGACGAGATCGAGATCTACGCCTATGCCACGCTCGGCTCGATGGACGCGACAATGTGGCAGAACAACGAGCGCAAGGCGCGTTTCGTCGCGGTCGCCCTGGCCGGCGACCCGAGCCTCCGCCGCATCGAGGACATCGGCAGTCAGGCCAACCAGTTCGCCATGGCCAAGGCGATCGCGTCAGGGGATGGCCGCCTGATACAGAAGGCCGGTCTGGAGAACGAAATCGAGCGGCTGCAACGCCAGCGCGCGGCCCACATCGACGACCAGCACGATATCCGCCGGCGTATCCACACCGCCCGTCTCGACCAGCAACGCGCCGATGCCAGGATCGTTGCCATCCGCCAGGATCTCGCTCGCGGTGTGTCGACGCGCGGGGATGCGTTCACCATGGAAGTCACGGGCCGGGGTTTCCATGAGCGCAAATCCGCGGGGGCCGCGCTGCTCGCCAAGGTTCGCATGGCGGTGCTGGAACGCGACACGCGCGACTGTACCATCGGCCGCATCGGCGGGTTCGACCTGACCTGCCGCGTCCGGCACAATCCCGGTGGACAGAGCTGCACCGGCGGACTCATCCTGGAGCGCACCGACTACGAACATGACATCGACGTGCAGGATGACCTGACCGCGCTCGGCCTGATCGCCCGGCTTGAATACGTGCTCGATCACTTCGAGAGCGAGATCGAGGACCATGCGCGACGGCGGTCGGACGCAGCCGCGCGGCTCGCCGGCTACGAAGCGCGTCTTGGCGAGGCGTTTCCGCTGCAAGGCGAACTCGACGAAAAGCTGTCGCGGAAGGCCGAGTTGGAGGCCGACCTCGCCAGGACCGAGAGTATCGCCGCTGTGGATACGGCGGACGTCATAGGCTCTGCGACCGAAGCTGCCTGACCCGCATCCAGCCGCCGCCACGACCCGGGCGGTCCCGCCGCTTCAACATGCCAGGAAATCAGCCATGCGCCGCTTTCATGCGCGGACGCTCACGCGGACACTGTTCACTGAGCAGGAGTTTACCGCGACAAAATTCAGCAGCGCCGCCGACAAGGCGTGGTTCGCGAATGCGCTGTGCCGGTTCATCGACAGCGAGTTCCGATCCACGTTTTTCACCGAGCTTCTCTATGGCAGATTGTCGAACTGCTTTGGCCATATCGCCCATTGCGACCGCCGTGGGTTCTTCCACGTGTTCTTCGAAGATCTGTCTGGCAAAGTCAGGTTTCTCGAACAGGCGCTGAATCACCCGTGCCTGGGCGATCCCGCATGGACCTATTGCGATGTCGAACGCGCGGTCCAGGCGCGGCTGCGTGCCTGCGATGTGCTCGCCCTGTATCGCGCCCGGCATGCGGCCGAAATCACCAGCGCGGAACGGGCGCTGCTCCCTCGTCTTCGGGCGAAATACGACGCCGTGCCTGCCGCACCGCCGGCGGACTTCGTCGCCGGTCGATCCGTTGTTCCGACGGGCAGGCGAAAGGGGCTGGAGGCGGCAAGGCAGGCGACCCTGTTCTGAAAAGGACGGAGGCGTGAGGGCTGCCGCATCGCCGCCCGCCGCCGCAAGGGACCGGCCTGCGGCCTCGCGCTGCGCGCGCCCTTGCCCCGGCGGGCGGGGATGCAGCCGTCGGAACGGGTCTTCCCGAAGAACCGGGAGGATGACCCCAAACCAGGGAGAAGCCATCATGGCCGAACTGCGCAGCATCGATCCCCGTACCCTTCACCTCAATCCGAACAACCCTCGCCGCACGGCCGCACCGCCGGCGATGGACGACCAGCTGGTCGCCTCGATCAAGGCGGTCGGCATCATCCAGCCGCCCTGCGTGACGCCGAAGGACGGCGGCCTGATGATCGTCGTCGGCAACCGCCGGGTGAAGGCGGCGATCGCCGCCGGGCTTGCCGAAATCACCGTCATGGTCTGCGACGCCGACGAGGCGGCCGACGCCATGCGCTCGGTTGCCGAGAACCTGATCCGCGCCTCGATGAACAGCGTCGACATCTGGCGCGCGATCGAGCGGCTCGAAGCCCAGGGCTGGAACGAACAGGCGATCGCCGATGCGCTCGCCCTGCCCGTCCGCACCGTGCGTCGGCTGAAGCTGCTGGCGCACCTGCCGCCGGCGATGCTCGACGTGATGGCCCAGGGCAGCATGCCGAACGAGGAGCAGTTGCGCACGATCGCCGCCGCCGCGCCCGAGGAGCAGGCGCAGGTGTGGAAGAAGCACAAGCCGAAGAAGGGCCACACCGAGGTGGCGTGGTTCGACATCGCGCGGGCGCTGGCCAAGCGCCGCATGCCGGCCTCCGCCGCGAAATTCGGCGACGACCTCGCGAAGGCCTACGGCATCGTCTGGGAGGACGACCTGTTCGCGCCGCCCGGCGAGGACAGCCGCTACACCACCAACGTCGAGGGCTTCTTCGGTGCGCAGCAGGAGTGGTTGCAGAACCACCTGCCCGAGCGCAGCCGGATGCTGCCGGTCGACGAGTATGGCCGCCCCGAACTGCCGAAGAAGGCCGAGCCGGTTTACGGAAAACCCGGCAAGGGCGACATCGTCGGTCACTACATCGAGGGGCGCACCGGCGAAGTGAAGACCGTCGCCTTCCGGATGCCCGAGCCGAAGAAGGTCGCCAAACCTACCGCCGGCGGCAAAACCATGACCGGTGGCGCGGCTGGCACGGGTGGCGCTGACGATGCCACGTCGGTCGCGCGCACCAGGCCGGACGTGACGCAGAAAGGCATCGCCATGATCGGCGACCTGCGCACCGATACGCTGCACCAGGCGCTCGCGGACGCGCCGATCTAGGACGACACCCTGC
>Ga0326727_10026314_pt1 | contig 10801 bp, 6 predicted proteins | sample MB2enrmetagenome_FD_207643 | JGI IMG/M metagenome (GOLD analysis project Ga0326727, IMG submission 207643) | Lab enriched peat soil microbial communities from McLean, Ithaca, NY, United States - MB29MY | ecosystem: Environmental > Terrestrial > Soil > Wetlands > Peat | place: USA: New York... | reverse complement strand
AACAGGGCTTTCCGAGCTAGGAAAGAGATATTAGCCCAAAGAAACCTGATGGCCCTTTAGAATCCATGGGGGTCCTTCAGGAGATATCTTCCCACGCGGGCCTAATCGTCTTTACCGCGCTAACCGCGGTCATCATCGTGTACCTCCTGTATGCACTGATCCGCCCAGAACGTCTCTAAGGCAGCTCCTATGCTCAGTATACTCGCAGCTACACTAGAGGTCCTCATAATCGTCCTCCTGGGTGTGATCATAGCCCGCTTCCTTGGCATCTACATGGCCAAGGTGTTCTCCAGCCGGCCAACGGTACTTGACAACGTGCTGACTCCCATAGAGAGGGCGATATACCGCCTCCTCGGGATTAACCCGTCACACGAGATGAAGTGGAAGGAATACGCGATCTCCCTGATCCTGCTCAACGCCGCGGCGATAATCTTCGTTTTCGTTCTCCTCTCGGTCCAGAATGGTCTCCCGCTGAATGCCCTTGGAGTTCCCAACATGCGTTGGGACCTCGCTACTCACGCGGCGATATCCTTCGATACCAACACAGACTACCAACACTACACACCGGAGGCGCAAGCCTCCCTCTTCTCAGCCCTGTTCGGACTCGAGACGATGATGTTCCTTTCTGCGGCTACCGGGATAGCGGTTGTCGTGGCCTTCATCAGGGGATTCATCCGGAGGAACGGCACGATTGGCAATTTCTACGTGGACGTGGTCAAGGCAGTTACCCGGGTCCTCTTGCCCATATCCATCGTAGGCGCTGTGATACTTGCCCTGGCAAGCGTCCCACAGACCTTTGCTCAGAGCGTTTGGATACACCCGCTGTCTGCGTTCGGAGGGGGACCCCCGCAGCAGATTGCCCTAGGTCCTGTGGCCTCGTGGGACTCGATAGAGTTCCTTGGCACGAATGGGGGAGGCTACTTCGGGGCCAACGCGGGACATCCGTTCCAGAACCCAACTGCTCTCACCAACATCATTGCGATACTACTGATGATGGCCATCCCGTTCGGAACCCCGTTCATGTTCTCGCAGATGACCCGCAGGGAGGGGGATGGCAGGGCACTCTTTGTGACGATAGTCGTGATCTTCCTGGTAGGTCTCTTCCTCTTCATCGCCTTCGAATCGTCGAACCCGTTCATCAATGGTATCGGGGTCGACCAGAGCGGCGGTTATCTCTCAGGAGCCGAGACGAGGTTTAACCTCCCCGAGAGCGCACTGTTCCAGGTCACGAGCATCTATGATAACGTAGGTGCCACGTCCATGTCCCTAGGGGCGATAACCCCAGGGGCCCAACTGGCGCTCCTCTGGGGCATGTTCCTCCAGTGCGCGCCCGGTGGTGTCGGAACGGGCTTTGGCACCTTGCTCGTCAGTACCATCCTGGCGATATTCGTCGGGGGCTTGATGGTTGGTCGCACACCAGAATACCTGGGGAAGAAGATCGGCCGCGACCAGATGAGGTGGGCCGCGATAACGATCCTCTCTCACCCGTTCGCCATCCTTATTCCGCTTGCCATAGCCTTCGCATTTGGTTTCGCGCAGTTCTCCGCGGGCAGCGGGCCGTTTGCCTTCACCACCGTGCTCTACGAATTCACCAGCGAATCGGCCAACAACGGGAGCGGCATGGCCCCTATCAATGACTCCACGATGTTCTTCAATCTCATCGGGGCCGTCATCATGCTGGTAGGCAGATATCTGCCGATCATCGCCATGCTGGCCATAGGCGGATCGCTCGCCGCGGAAGACAACCTTCCACCGGGGCCTGGAACCCTGAAGACGGACTCTCCCACGTTCACAGTCTATCTCATCATCTTCATCACAGTGGTCACCGGTTTGCTCTTCCTGCCAGTGCTAGTGATGGGTCCATTCCTTCAGGGCCCGCTCGGGGGTCTGTAGGCAGTGAGCGCCGCAGCAGTTGCTACACACGGGGACAAGGTAAGCGTGCGGCGGAGGCCACGTACCAGCTGGGCCCTGGCGATCAAGGAGTCGATTCGCAAGTTCGACCCGAGGGAACAGGTCCACAACCCGATCATGTTCGTGGTCTATGTCTTTTTCTTCTTCATGTTGGCCCTGACTTTCGTTCCCTGGTTGTTCCCTGACGTTGTCCTGTATGGCTACAATCAGATGTATTACCTCGCCATCACACTGATTCTCCTGCTCACACTCTGGTTCGCGAACATGGCTGAGGCCATTGCCGAGGCGCAGGCCAGGGCACAGGCGGACAGTCTGAGGGAAGTGCGCAGCGGGCTCCGGGCCCGCCAGTTGCTCCCTGACGGAAGGTATCAATGGGTTTCATTGGGTCATCTTCACAGCGGGGACCGGGTGGAGGTTCACCCTGGTGAGATAGTCCCCCTGGACGGCGATGTGGTCCGTGGAAGCGCGCTCGTGGACGAGTCCATGATGACCGGTGAATCCGAGTCGGTACTGCGCGAGAGCGGTGGAGACAAGACGAGCCTCCTAGGCGGAAGCAGGGTCCTTCAGGGAATCGTGGAGGTGCGCATCACCGCGGAACCAGGTTCTGGGTTCCTGGACAGGATGATCAAGCTGGTCGAGGGAACGACCAGGGACAAGAGCCCGAATGAGGTGGCCTTGACAATACTGCTGACTGCCCTTACCGCAGCCATCCTCGTGGTCATCATCACGCTCGCATATCTCCTGGGTTTCATCTATCCCCAGCTTCTCAACGTGGGAACGCTGATTGCGCTCGCAGTCTGCCTTATTCCCACCACGATTGGGGGTCTGCTCTCCGCGATAGGGATTTCTGGTGTCAACCGCGTCTTCAAGGCAAACGTCGTCTCGAAATCGGGCAAAGCCGTCGAAGCTGCAGGGGACCTGGACGTGCTCATACTGGACAAGACCGGCACCATAACGGTGGGAAACCGGCTCGCAGCCCAGTTCATCCCCGCCGAGGGTGTGGACATGAATCACTTCATCAAGACCGCGATAAACGCTTCAGCCCTGGATGACACACCGGAGGGACGCTCGATCATTCGTCTGGCAGTGATGAAGGGGGTCCTGCCGGATAGGCTCGACACTCAGCACGTGCGTTTCATCCCGTTCACGCCGGAGAAGAAGATGTCTGGGCTAGTTCTTCCGGACGGCACCGAGGTCATGAAGGGGTCGATGGTGGCCATGGAGGCCTACACTGGATACCTGCCGCAAGCCCTCAAGGTCAGCGCGGCGAAGGCCTCGAGCGAAGGCATGACGCCACTTGCAGTCTGCGAGAACAAGAGGATATTGGGACTGGTTACGCTCAAGGATGCGCTGAAGCCAGGTATCAAGGACCGGATACGAGAGCTGAGGCTCATGGGAATTCGTGCCGTCATGTGCACCGGCGACAATGAGCTGACGGCGAGGGCCATAGCGCACGAAAGCGGCATTGACGAATGGGTTTCCGAGGCGAAACCGGAGACGAAACTGACTATCATCGCCCAGGAGAAACAGTATGGCCACCTGGTTGCGATGACCGGTGATGGCACGAACGACGCCCCTGCCCTTGCAAGGGCCGACGTCGGCTTGGCGATGAACAGTGGCACGTCGGCCGCGAAGGAGGCGGGGAACATGGTGGATCTGGACAGCGACCCCACGAAGCTGATCGAGGTTGTGTCGATCGGAAAGCAACTTCTGATAACCAGGGGAGCGCTCACTACCTTCTCTATCACCAACGACGTTGCAAAGTACTTCGCGATAGTCCCCGCGATGTTCGGCGCGGCGTTCATAGGGGTTGAGACGTTGAACGTGATGCAGCTTTCCGATCCCTCCTTAGCAATCCTGAGCACGCTCCTGTTCAACGCGATAATCATCCCGATGCTCATTCCACTTGCGCTCAAGGGCGTCTCGTTCCATCCGCAGACTGCAGTGGAGCTGCTGCGGCGCAACCTGCTGATCTACGGAGTGGGAGGATTGGTCAGCGCGTTCGTGGGCATCAAACTGCTTTACATAGGGCTCGCATATCTGATGTCGAACCCCGCCTTTATTACGTTCGCAGGAATCATCAGCCACGCCTTGGCGGGGGTGTGACATCCATGAGTGTGAACCTTAGAGATCTGAGGCCTCCCCTCGTCTTTCTGCTGCTGATCGTGATCATCTCGGGCGCACTGTATCCCGGATTGGTCACCGAAATAGCACAATACACTGTTCCCGGCACCGCGAATGGCAGTTTGATCTACGGACCGAATGGCGAGGTGATTGGCTCGTCACTCATAGGACAGAACATAACGTGCAGTCCCCCTACCTATCCAAACGTCAGTAGCATCAACAGCTGTCCCTTCAAGGCCCTGTTCTGGCTGAGGCCCAGCCAGATCGACTATCTGTCCATAAACAGCTCTGGGGAGACACCATACAACCCCACCAATTCCGCTCTGTTCAACCAGACCTCATTCCTCTACAACGAGACGGTCTACTACATGCACAAGTACGGGGTCTACAACGTTAGCGTTCCGAACGATCTGGCAACAGATTCGGAAAGTGGTCTGGACCCGGACGTACTGCCACAGGCAGCGTTGGTCCAGGAATACCGGGTCGCATATTTCACCGGCATCTCGATCGGGGAGCTGACCAGTCTCGTGAATAGCCAGATAGTCAACTATGCAGATGGCTACATAGGCATGGAATACGTTAATGTAGTGGCACTCGACATTGCCCTTCTCCAGTACGAAGGGGTGACCGCATAATCATGTACGGAAGGATACTAGTTCCAGTGGTCGTGCCGGCGAATGTCGGACCACTCGTGCGGATGGCCTCCTACCTCCTTGAGCCCGGCGGCGAAATAGACGTTCTGCATGTGATAACTTCCAGAAGCATGCCTGAGATGGCCAAGGGGTGGCGCAATTCCCTGCAGGTGGTCATCCCCGCCCACGAAACCGGGGCAGCCCTGGACGTCAACGTGGTCCCCGAGGTCAAAGTGGCCCCGGATGCTGCGGTCGAGATACTCGAGAGGGCCGAGAGCCAGCGGGCAGATGCGATAGTCATGACGCTCAGCGGGTTCGGGAAGAAGAGGATCAATCCGTTCTTCGGTCACACCACGGGCGCGATAATCCACCACGCGACCTGCGATGTGATTATCGTGAACCGCCTTGCGCTCACCATGAACCGCGTCGGCAAAGTCCTCATACCCACTTTCACAGTTCAGCCTCCACACAGGGTGATGCTCGCGGCAGAGGCGGTGTCCGGAAAGAAGGGCGATGTTCCAATAGTCACGCTGCACATGCTGGAGGGGAATGCGTTCTCTTCCGAGGCCGTTCCTCACACCCTCACGGGCTCCGCGGCCAACATACCGAGGCGCCTGAAGACAGTCATCTTCCCTTCCAGGCTATTCAGACGCCAGAGCACGCTCCCCGACATGTTCTTGAACGTGGTGCAGCGCGAGGGGTACGGTCTCTATATCGTGGGAGAGGAAGGACGTGGGTTGAAGAGCCCACTGCTCACTCGCGGATTCATAGAGAGGCTGTTCGCACGCGCTCCGTGCCCGGTCATGGTCATCAAGGGGAGAGAGTAAGTCTGCCGTGGGCGAGATACTCTTTGTCGGGGTCGGGCTCAACGACGAGCGAGATCTCTCGCTGCGTGCGTTCGATGAGCTCAAGTCGGCGGACGTGGTCTTTGCCGAGCAATACACCTCCCGGCTCTCTCCGGGGTCCCTGAAACGGCTTGAGAAGCTCATCGGAAAGACGGTGATCGAGCTCTCCCGCGAAGAGCTCGAGGGGGAGAAGCCTATCATGGAGGCCCTGGCGCAGAACCACAGGGTCGCGCTACTGGTCGCCGGGGAACCGTTCGCGGCCACAACCCATGTCGCGCTCAGGCTCGCAGTAGAGAATAGCGGGCACAAGTGGAGGATCCTTCACAACTCGAGCATCCTGACCGCCGCGGCTAGCTTGGTGGGCCTCAGTCACTACAGGTTCGGTCGCACCGTCTCTCTTCCGCATCCTGACACCGAGGGCTACCGTCCAAGCTCCCCATACGAGGCTCTGGTGGCGAACCGCAAGGGCGGACTTCACACCCTCGTGCTGCTGGACCTTGACCCTGTGCGCAACCGGTACCTGCACGCCGAGCTTGCCCTGCGTCATCTGGGCTCCCTGGAGGCTGAGTTCAAGGGAGGAGTGGCAGGACCGGACAGCCTCTTCTGTGTGGTCTCACGTGTTGGGAGCCCGGATGCAGCAGCATGGTTCGGGACGCGGCTCGAGCTTGAGGAACTGGACTTCGGCCCGCCCCTGCATTCCATCATTGTCCCGGGGCCATCCCTTCATTTCCTGGAGAAGGAAGCCCTCGAGAAGTGGAAGCCAAAGAAGCTGTAGAGGACAGGCAAGAACCGCTTGGCCAGCCGGGGACGATCGAGAAAGGCATCGACCGAGTGGAAGGGTGGGCAACTGGCCATCCCTTGGGGGAGATGAAATATTGGCCGCGCCTATGCATTCACAATGCTCACGGGAGGCCACGCTCGCTCACTGCCGCGGAAATGCTGCAGTGTGCTTGTCGTGGCGCTGAGCGTGCTCTCGGCCGTATCAGCGGCGAGGATTGACGGAACGTCCGCGTCCGCCATCCTAACGGTCACCGCCGGCTCAGTTCAAGGGTCGGCTGGAACGCCATCCATGGGCGCCAGCACCGGGGCAGTAGAGTCTCGTCCGAACGGCACGGTGATGCCGTCAGGCTGGGGACAGCTCCAGCTGACTGGAGCTCCAACAGCCCGGTCGGGAGCCGCCATGACCTACGATCCGGCAGATGGGTACGTGCTGCTATTCGGCGGCTACGATGGTGGCTACCTGGGAGATACGTGGGAGTTCAAGGGTGGCGCGTGGACGCAGATCACTCAGGCCACCCCGGTTCCAAGTCCCCGGGATGGGGCGAGCATGGTTTACGAGGAGGCAGGTGGCTACGTTCTGCTCTTTGGCGGATACAACGGCGCCTATCAGGGTGACACGTGGGCATTCAAGGGAGGGGCATGGGCACAGCTCACACCATTGGGGACTCCTCCGAGCGCGCGGGAGGGATCATCCATGACCTACGACGGGGGAGGTGCCTATGTTCTCCTCTTCGGAGGATTCAACGGCGCATACCTCGGGGACACGTACAGGTTCAAGGGCGGGACCTGGACCCAGTTGACGCCCCCTGGTCCTCTTCCCGGCGCGCGGGAAGGCGCGGATCTGGCATACGAGCCGGCAGGCGGTTTCGCTCTCCTTTTCGGCGGCTGTGATGGGACATACCTGGGAGACACCTGGGGGTTCAAGGGGGGGAACTGGACCGAGATATCTCCCGCTTCACCGGCGCTGTCAGCGCGCAGGAACGCCAGCATGGCCTATGATGCCACCTCGGGAAGCATGCTGCTCTTCGGTGGTTACAATGGCACTTTCTCGGGCAGTTCATGGGTATTCAACGGCGGCAAGTGGGCAGGGATCCCGCCAGTGGCATTAGCCCCGCAGCCGAGAGAGGGGGCCAGCATGTTCTACGACGCCGGCGATGGGTACGTTCTGCTCTTCGGTGGCTTTGGAGGTGGCTACCTCGGGGACACGTGGGCCTTCAAGAATGCCTCTCTCGAAGGGTGGGCAGAGGCGCCGGGCGTATCGGTCGGATACGGCTCGGCCATGACATTCGACAAGGCCGATGGCTACACCCTCCTCTTCGGCGGGCTCATGAACACCAACATGGGAAGCACCTGGATGTACAAGGGGGGCGCATGGACGAAGCTCGAGACCCCCGCCCACGGTCCAACTTTCCAGAGCTCAACGTGCTACCTTTACTCGGGAGGCACGAACACCTCTGGCCTGACACCCTGTCCATCGGCAAGGTATGGGGCATCCATGACCTATGACCCGGGAGACGGCTATGTGCTGCTCTACGGGGGCTACAATGGCACGAACCTAGGCGACACCTGGGGGTTCAAGGGTGGACTGTGGACACAGATACACGTGGCGAGCCCTCCAGGACGCAGCTTCGCGTCAATGGCCTACGACGAGGCCGACGGATACGTGCTGCTGTTCGGGGGGAACAACCTCAGCTACCTCGCGGATACCTGGGAGTACAAGAGTGGCGTGTGGACCCCTCTAACCCCTCCGAGCAATCCCACGGGCAGGTTCGGTGCCGGAATGGTCTTCGACGATGCGGGCGGGTATGTGGTCCTGTACGGGGGTTACGGGTGCACCAGCACCAGCTGTGGTGCATTCTCCGATCTGGCCGATACGTGGGAGTTCAAGGGGGGCGCGTGGACAGAGCTCTATCTCTCCAGCTATCCTTCAGAGCGATACTATCTGCAGATGGTCTACGATCAGGCTGATGGCTACGTGCTACTGTTCGGAGGGCGCGGATGCGTGAATTCCCCCGCGTGCACGGTGTTCGGTGAACTGGGAGACACGTGGAAGTTCCAGGGGGGCACGTGGGTTCAGCTGGAATCTCCTGCCGGAGGCCCTAGCTCCACTGGTTCCAGGTGCGACCTCTACCAGGATGGTTTCAACCAGTCCACACAGGTGTCCTGTCCTTCGCCGCGTTATGGCCCCGGAATGGCCTATGACTTGGCCCAGGGAAACGTCCTCATAGTCGGAGGCTACTCGAACGGTTATGCGGGTGATGGATGGGTGGTCTCGTTCCCCCCGGAGATCGGCCCGCTGAAGGGGACTCCCTCATCGATCGATCTCGGTCAGTCAGTAACATTCTCGCTGGGCGGGTCTGGCGGGTCCTATCCTTTCACATTCGTGTACACCGGTCTTCCGACGGGCTGCTCGACCGCGAACACTACGTCCATATCATGCATCCCTTCGAACGTAGGCGCGTCCAATATCACGGTCGCGGCGAAGGACGTCACCGGATATCCCCTGTCGATCTCAGCGGAATTCACTGTCTATCTCACTCCGAAGATATCGTCGGTGACCCCTTCCCGGCCCTCAGCTGACGTCGGGCAGAGAGTGAACTTCACCGCGAACCGGGCTCCTGGGATCAACCCGTCGGACGTCTTCGCCTGGAACGCATCCTCTACCGGACTAGGCTGCTCGCATTCCAACAGCTCGGTCATTTCCTGCGTTCCCAGGTCGCCAGGCACGACCTATCAGGTTCGCGCGAACCTGACCGACTCAAGCGGTCTCACCTCCTCAAACGTGACATCGGCCAACTTCACCGTCTACTCCGATCCTGTCGTGTCCATTCCATCTGCCTCGGTGCACTCGGCTGACGTGGGCCAGAACGTCACCTTCAATTCGACGCTGAGGGATGCAGGCAGCGGCTCCGACAGCTACCGCTGGAACGGGCTTCCCGACGGATGCGTTTCCGTTGACAGCCCGATCCTGGGACCATGCACTATATCCGCAGCCGGGCGGAGCAACGTGTCGATCACGGTCAATGATTCGAACGGGTTCAATGAGACCAGTAGCGCTCTTTCCTTCTCCACTTATGGGGGTCCAGTTGTCACAATTCCTGTGGCCAACCGCACCTCTGCTGACGTTGGTCAGATCGTAGAGATATCGGCAGTAGCGAGCGGGGGCCTTGGCCCGTCCGTCTACCTATGGACAGCTCCAAGCGCGCTGGGTTGCGCTGTTTCTAACACAAGCTCGATCACTTGCGATCCTGCAGGTTCAGGCAACCTTGCAATCACGGTCTCCGTGACTGATGCAAACGGCGTCAACAGCGCTGCCGAGACATTGAACTTCACGGTATTCGCCGATCCGTCGGTATCAGCACCGGTTCCTTCCCCTACCGTGCTGGATGCGGGCCAGAACGCGACATTTGCAAGCACTCTCATCTATGCAGGTTCAGGAAGTGACATCTCCACCTGGAGAACTTCTTCCCCGTCGCTGATCTGTGTTCCCGTGGATCTCACCACCGCTCGCTGCTCTGCGAAGGTCTCCGGAGACTACAACGCGAGCCTGCAGGTGAGCGACTCCAACGGGGGAACGGGCGAGGCAACCTCCCCCGATGTCCAGGTCGCCTCCGACCCGGTTGTGGAAGGCCCTATGTTCTCGGAATCCAACATTGACCTCGGCCAGAACGTATCGATATCCGTATCCGTGGTGGGGGGAATTCCCAACGACACCTTCGTGTGGAGCGGCCTGCCTCCACCTTGTAGGGGGAACGGATCGAAGATCTCCTGCACGCCCTCGAACAGCGGCACCTACACGATACAGGTCAGCGTGACAGACGCTGTTGGGTTCCACGTAACCTCGAGCCCAGGGGTGCTCACTGTGATCCCTCCGACGTCGGGGTCGCTGCAGACGGTGAGCTCTGCGGGATGGGAGATCCTGCTCGTCATGATCGCCCCGCCCATCGCGACCGCCATCGGGGCCCTGGCCGTCTGGAGAAAGGAGTCAGAGCAGAACTGACCTATCCTGAGCACATCGGGATCGGGAGCGCTCCGAGGCACGTACCACGGTTCATATATTGTGAGAGGCTAACTTTGTCGTGCGGATACTTGCCAGGCGTGTCTTCGATGGGATAGCGAGCGGAAAGGTTGCGAAGAGCACCACTCCGCTCTCCTTCCTGGGGGAACTGGATTCCAACACAGGCAAGGTGGAGAATCCGCTCAGCGAGCTCAACGGGCGTACTGTGGCTGGCATGATACTTGTCTTCCCGGAGGCAAAAGGGAGCACGGTGGGTCCCTACGTCCTCTACGGGGCGTGGAAGCGCGGGGTCGCTCCGGCTGGTGTCGTGGTCCGGAAGGCGGACGCGATCGTTGCGAGCGCCGCGGTGCTCGCGAAGCTGCCATGCGTTGCCGGGGTGGATATCGAGAACTTGGCTGACGGAGACGAGGTGACGGTCAACGGTACAGAGGGGTTCGTGGACCTTCCCAAAGTGGAGGAGAACAATGTCGTCACCGCGATCTTGCAGAACA
>Ga0326727_10026312_pt1 | contig 10802 bp, 10 predicted proteins | sample MB2enrmetagenome_FD_207643 | JGI IMG/M metagenome (GOLD analysis project Ga0326727, IMG submission 207643) | Lab enriched peat soil microbial communities from McLean, Ithaca, NY, United States - MB29MY | ecosystem: Environmental > Terrestrial > Soil > Wetlands > Peat | place: USA: New York... | reverse complement strand
GAAGGGCGTCCTTCCGGCCGCGAGCGGGAGCATTGGCTCCAGGCCGAAACCCAGCTTCTGGCATGCCGGGCCCATGAAGAGTGGACGGGCGAGCCAAATGGCGGGCAGGCGGCGGAGAATTGATGATTGGCGGCCGGGGAAGGCCGGTCAGACCGACAGGAGAGTGGCTACAGTCGCGCCAGTGACGGGACGCGAGAGAGGGTTGAATTCCCCGGTTGCAGCGCACTCTGGCTAAGCGCCTTCGAATCCGACTTGCCGCGACCTCTTTTGAGTGCAACAAAAGCATCCCCATTTAATCCGTAGTTCCAAAAGGAGAAAATCGATGACAACCGAAGCCAAGTGCCCATTCCACCCCGCTCCCGAAAGCGGCACCTCCAACCGCGATTGGTGGCCGAACCAATTGAAACTCGAACTTTTGCATCAGCATTCCGCCAAGTCCAACCCGATGGGCGAGGCATTCAACTACGCCGAGGAGTTCAAGACGCTCGACCTTGCGGCGGTTAAGAAAGATCTCGCTACATTGATGACCGACTCGCAGGACTGGTGGCCGGCGGACTTCGGGCACTATGGACCGTTGTTCATCCGCATGGCGTGGCACAGCGCGGGCACCTACCGCACCGGGGATGGCCGGGGCGGCGGCGGCAGGGGCCAGCAGCGCTTTGCGCCGCTCAATAGCTGGCCGGACAACGTGAGCCTGGACAAGGCGCGCCGGCTGCTCTGGCCGATCAAGCAGAAGTACGGCCGGAAGATTTCGTGGGCGGACCTGTTGATCCTTACAGGAAATGTGGCGCTGGAAACGATGGGATTTAAAACGTTTGGTTTCGGAGGGGGGCGCGAGGATGTCTGGGAGCCGGACCAGGACGTGTATTGGGGCTCGGAAACGACCTGGCTGGGCGACAAGCGCTACTCCGGGGAGCGGGACCTTGAGAACCCGCTCGCAGCGGTGCAGATGGGCCTGATTTACGTCAACCCGGAAGGGCCGAACGGCAATCCGGACCCGATCGCCGCGGCAAAGGATATCCGCGAGACGTTCGCCCGCATGGCGATGAACGACGAGGAGACCGTGGCGCTCATCGCCGGCGGCCATACGTTCGGCAAGACCCATGGCGCCGGCCCAGCGACGAATGTCGGGCCTGATCCGGAGGCTGCCGGGCTGGAGGAGCAGGGGATGGGCTGGAGGAACAGCTTTGGCACCGGCAAAGGTGCTGACACGATCACCAGCGGTCTGGAAGTCACGTGGACTCCCACGCCCACGAAGTGGAGCAATAATTTCTTCAAGACCCTGTTCGGCTACGAATGGGAACTGACCAAGAGCCCGGCCGGCGCGCAACAATGGACGCCGAAGAATGGCGCCGGCGCCGGCACCGTGCCGCATGCGCACGACCGAACCAGGCGGATCGCGCCTTCGATGCTGACGACTGACCTCTCCCTGCGGTTCGACCCTGCGTACGAGAAAATCTCGCGGCGCTTCATGGAGAATCCGGATCAGCTCGCGGACGCGTTCGCGCGGGCTTGGTTCAAGCTGACGCATCGCGATATGGGACCTCGGTCGCGCTATCTCGGGCGGGAGGTTCCGGCGGAGGACCTGATCTGGCAGGACCCGATTCCCGCGATCAATCATCCGTTGATCGACGCGCAGGACATCGCCGCGCTGAAGGGCAAAATCCTGGCTAGCAGCCTATCCATCTCCGAGCTGGTTTCCACGGCATGGGCGTCGGCGTCGACGTTCCGCGGGTCCGACAAACGCGGTGGCGCGAACGGCGCCCGAATTCGCCTTGCGCCGCAGAAGGATTGGGAGGTCAACCAGCCAGCCCAACTGGCCAAGGTACTCAAATCCCTGGAAGGCATCCAAAGTGCGTTCAACGGCTCCGCAAGTGGCGGCAAGAAGGTGTCCCTGGCTGACTTGATCATCCTGGGCGGATGCGCAGGCATCGAACAGGCGGCGAAAAATGCGGGGCACGACGTCACGGTTCCGTTTACGCCGGGGCGCATGGATGCTTTGCAGGAGCAGACCGACGTGGAGTCCTTCGCCGTGCTCGAACCGATCGCGGACGGGTTCCGCAATTACCTTAAGGGCAAATATACGGTGCGAGCGGAGACGCTGCTGATCGACAAAGCGCAATTGCTGACGTTGACGGCGCCCGAAATGACGGTGCTCCTAGGCGGCATGCGCGTCCTAAAAACGAACTTTGGAGGGGCGGAGCACGGTGTCTTCACAAAGCGGCCGGAGGCGCTGACGAACGACTTTTTCGTGAACCTTCTCGATATGAGGACGGAGTGGAAACCGGTGTCGAATGAGGCGGACGCGTTCGAAGGCCGTGACCGCAAAAGCGGCGCCCTCAAGTGGACCGGCACGCGGGTGGACTTGGTCTTCGGGTCAAACTCGCAACTGCGCGCGCTGGCTGAAGTGTACGGGAGTTCCGACGCTGAGAAGAAATTCATACAGGACTTTGTCGCGGCGTGGGAGAAGGTGATGAACCTGGATCGCTTCGACGTATAGACAAGCTTCGCCACGCGCTCGAGAACCGTACCTTAATAGGGATGTGCCTCATGTGCAAGATGTTAGCGCATGCACATAATCGCTACTGAGACTCGTTCGCTTTTTTGATTTAGAATAGTTCTTGATAAGCAGAGCTGGACCTCTGATATTTGCGGGAACCCAAATGCTTCCCGAGACCGCCAGCGAGACCAGCAGCAGAAACTGCAACGAGACGATTTCCCAGAAGGGATTTCGGTTCACGGCGCAGCGCCGGGAGGTTTATGACGCGCTGGTTGGCAATCACGACCACCCGACGGCAGTGGATGTTTTCATGCGGGTCCAGCGGAAGCTGCCGGGCATCTCGCTCGCCACGGTTTACAATTGCCTGGAGACGCTCACTGAGTGCGGCTTGGTACGGGCGGTCAATCACGACCGGCAACCGTCCCGGTATTGCGCGAACCTGGCGCCACACGCTCACTTTTTCTGCGAGCAATGCGGGGCGGTGTACGATGTGCCGCCCGGCGAAGCGCAACCGGTGAACATCGGCTGGCAATTGCCGGCCGGGGCGACCGTTACCCATCACGAAATCTCTTTTCGGGGACGTTGCGGGGCTTGCGCCGCGGACGCGGCCCGGAACTCCAATTCATGAACACCCTAGTCATCAAAGACCTGCACGCCAATGTAGCCGGCACGGAGATCATCCGGGGCCTCACCCTTGAGATCGAGCCGGGCAAAGTCCACGCCGTCATGGGACCGAACGGCTCCGGAAAAAGCACGCTCGCGAAAGTGCTCGGTGGCCATCCCGATTACGAAGTGACCTCCGGCGAAGTCTGGATGGACGGCGAAGACCTGCTGGCGCTGGAGCCCGACGAGCGGGCGCGCAAGGGCCTCTTCATCGCCTTTCAATACCCAATGGAAATCCCGGGGGTGAGCAATGCAAACTTTCTGCGCACCGCGGTGCAGGCCCGGCAGCCCGAGGGCGAGGTGCTGGATGCGACGGAGTATTACGCCCATCTCTACGAGAAGATGGACCTGCTGGAGATCGACAGGAAATTTACGGCACGGTCAGTTAACGAGGGGTTCTCCGGGGGCGAAAAGAAGCGGAACGAAATCCTGCAAATGGCGATGCTGGAGCCCCGGTACGCGATCCTGGACGAAACGGACAGCGGACTGGACATCGACGCGCTGAGGATTGTGGCGCACGGCGTCAACACATTGCGCGGACCGAACCTGGGCGTGCTGCTGATCACCCATTACCAACGGTTGCTCAATTACATCGTGCCCGACGTGGTCCACGTCATGGTGCGGGGCCGCATCGTGCGGACCGGCGGCAAGGAACTGGCGCTGGCGCTCGAGGAGCAGGGGTACGACTGGATCATCAAAGAAGAACTGGAGGAACCAGCGGCCGTTTGATCGCGACCGTTTAATTACCATGTCCACTGAAACCATCGATATCGACCGCAGCGTTGGGGATTTCGTTTACCCGGAGAGCCACGAATTTGACGCGGGCTACGGGCTGAGCGCCCACACCGTCAATTACATCGCGGACGTAAAGGGAGAGCCGGATTGGATTCGCGAATTCCGGCTCAAGGCGCTGGAGGTCTTCGAGTCGAAGCCGCTGCCTACGCATTGGGCCAGCCACGACCTTGAGGCGATCCACTTCGACAAGATTCGCTATTACCTGGCAAACAGCCAGCGCCCGACGCGGTCGTGGGACGAGGTGCCGGACGACGTGAAGCGGACATTCGAGCGGCTGGGCATCCCGGAGCAGGAGCGGAAGTTCCTGGCGGGGGTTGAGGCGCAGTTCGACTCCGAGGCGGTTTATTCGAACATCAAGAAAGCGGTGGGCGAACAGGGAGTCATTTTCACGGGCTCGACCGAGGGGCTGAAGAATCACCCGGAGATTTTCCGGAAGTGGTTCGGCAAGGTCATCCCGACGGGCGACAATAAATTTTCCGCGCTGAACTCGGCGGTGTTCTCGGGCGGGTCGTTCATTTATGTGCCGCCGGGAGTGAAGGTAAAGCACCCGTTGCAGGCCTATTTCCGGATCAATGCGGAGAACTTCGGGCAATTCGAGCGGACACTGATCATCGCCGATGAAGGCTCCGAGGTGATGTACATGGAAGGGTGCACGGCACCGAAATTTGAGACCGCGACGCTGCACTCTGCGGTGGTGGAACTGGTGGCGATGAAGGGGGCGAAGATTCAATACGTCACCGTGCAGAACTGGTCGCCGAATGTGTTCAACCTCGTCACCAAACGGGCGATCGCCCACGAGGAAGCCGAAGTGAAGTGGATCGACTGCAACATCGGGTCGCGGCTGACGATGAAATACCCAGGCGTGGTCCTCAAGGGGCGCAAGGCGCGGGGCGAAGTGCTTTCCATCGCGCTGGCGAGCAACGGGCAGCACCAGGACACCGGCGCGAAGATGGTCCACGCGGCGGACGAGACCTCGAGCAACATCATCTCCAAGTCGATCTCGGTCGGCACCGGGCGGGCGACCTACCGGGGCCTCGTGCACGTGCCAAAGCACCTGAAGCATTGCAAGAACAACACCGAATGCGATGCGCTGCTGATCAACGCACACAGCCGCACGGACACTTATCCCGCCATCACCGTGCGCGGGACCGGGAACGCCGTGCAGCACGAGGCGAGCGTCAGCCAGGTGAGCGCGGAACAGATTTTCTACATGCAGCAACGCGGCCTTTCCGAGGGCCAGGCGATGAGCCTGAGCGTCAACGGTTTCGTGAACGACCTGGTCCGGCAATTCCCGATGGAATACTCCGTCGAGCTGAAACGGCTGATCGACCTGGAGATGGAGGGCTCCGTCGGTTGATCGGCTTCGAGCCATCCGATGCCGCTAATTTTTGTCCATGAGCACAGCCATTGCCCCGACTGAAGAACGCACGCGTATCAACCATGACGATAGCGCCTTGATCCTCGCCAGCGGCCCCGCGGAATCCGACAACCACGCATTCGCTGACTGGTTCAGCCAGTTGCGTTTCGAGGGGTGGAAAGCGTTCCAGGAAGTCCCGCTGCCTGCGCGCACGGACGAGAAGTGGCGCTTTGCGACGATCAAGGCGCTCGACCTGACCGGTTTCACGCGGGCTCTGCCGGTGGACGAAGGAGTGGCGGCGGACTTGATCCGACGCTCGACCGGGAGCTTCGAAACCGCGGGGCGCATGATCTTTGCCAATGACGAGCTTCTCTCGCGGGAACTTTACGCAGCCGAGCTGGAATCCCAAGGGGCGATCTGGAAGCCGCTGAGCCAGGCGATCAACGAGCACGAGGCGCTGGTGAGCAAGCATTTCATGACTCAGGAGGTGGTGCTCGGCTCGAAGAAATTTGCCGCGCTCCACCAGGCCAACGTCCGGGCGGGAACGTTCGTTTATATTCCGAAGAATACGGAAATCGCGCTGCCGCTCGAGACGCTGCACTGGATGCACGGACGCAAAACTTCCGTCTTTCCGCACACGCTCATCATCGTGGGAGAGAACAGCAAGGTTACGGTGATTGACCGGTTTGAATCGGCGAATGCCGAGGAGCCGGGTCTGGCCTGCGGGGTGAACGATCTGTTCCTCGAGGCGGGCGCGAAACTGACCTACGTCAATGTACAGAACTGGAGCCGGCAGGCGCTGGCGTTCCAGATCAATTCCACCGTGGTCGGACGCGACGCCGCCGCCGTCAACATGGCGCTGAATCTTGGCTCGCGGTATGCCCGCACCGAAAGCGTCAGCCGGCTCGTGGGCCAGGGCGGGCGCAGCGACATGCTCGCGCTCAGCGTGGCGGAGGGGTCGCAGGAATTTGACCAGCGGACGCTCCAGGATCACCGCCAGTCGGATACCGCTAGCGATTTGCTGTATAAGAATTCACTAAACGATCAGTCGCGCACGATATTTGCCGGATTGATCCGTGTGGAACCGGGTTCGCACCGGACCGATGCCTATCAGAAGGTGCGCAATCTCCTGCTGAGCGACGATGCGGAGGCGAACTCCATGCCGGGGCTCGAGATCCTCGCGGACGATGTGCGCTGCACCCACGGCGCTACATCCGGGCAGATGGATGCTGAGGAGCTTTTCTATATGCTCTCCCGTGGCATCCCGCAACGGGAGGCGGAGCGGCTGATCGTGTTCGGGTTTCTGAACGAAGTCATCGAGCGGCTCGGGAATGAGGCGATCGCGGAGGAACTGCGGACGCTGGTGAGGCGGAAGTTCGCGTCGTAACGACTCCGGACCGCGCAGCGTAGCCGGCGGCCCGAAGAACTATTGAGCGGCTGTGCCCGTGGTCGTCGTTTCGTCCTGGACCGGGGCGGGAGTCATGTTGGGAACCGGTGGTTCGGGGCCGATCATCTCGGCGTCGTCAAAATACATGATTCCATTAATCTCACCCGGATCGCTTCCAGTCTCCCAGCGCCATGTGATCTGGGCAAAAACCGCGTCAGGCGGGGTGGTAACCCGCAGGTAGAAGCGTTTCCAGCCATCGGGCTTGAAGAAAGGATCGTGGTCCTTGCTGCCGGGTAGCGGCTGGACGGCGAAGAAGGTCTCGCCGACGGATTGATTGGCGTCCCTGGCAAAATAATCGACCTGGAGCTTCAGGTAGGCGGAACGGCCCTTGGAATCGATCATATCCTTTGCATCCGTCCGCCCCCAGATGCCAATCTGGTAGTCAGTTCCGGAAGTCACCGGCATGAAATTGGAAATCAGGACCGCGGACTGGTAGGCGCCGTTGACGTGATCGAAACGAACCCAGAGCGATTGCTTGCCCGTGCGGGCAACCTCGTTGGTCAGGCCAGCAGTGACCTTTCCACTCGAACCAGTCTGTTGGATTTGCATCAAAATCCACCCGGGGCCTTTTCCGTGATTGCTGGGATCGGCTCCCTGGTCCACCTGGGTGCGGCCCGTCACAACGGGCGTCTCAAACCCTCCATCCCGCTGGACATTGACGAAATCGGCGGCAAAAACGGCGGATCCCCAAATAAGGAGGATGGGGAGGAGAAATCTCATGGGTAGGGAATACGACGGAAATTCGAAACCCGAAACCAGAAAAAAAGTCGCATGACACATTCCCAAGGAATAGCCCGGGTGTCCTTGACGAACCGGGGGATTTGCGACTAGCTTCCGAGCGATAGTGTCTGCCCCGCTGAAGCTCTATGTAAAGACGTGGTGTCCGTGGTGTATTACGGCACGCCAATACCTTGAGAAACGAGGATACGAATTTCAGGAGATCGATGTTGAGGCGGACCGGGCGGCATACGCCGAAATGATTCGGCTGTCTGGACAAACCTATACCCCCACGCTTTCCATAGACGACAAACTGCTGGCAGATTTCGGTCCGGACGAATTGCAACATTTTCTGAAGCAAAATCACATAGAACCGTAGCAACGTACCGGGCGCTTCCGCCTCCCCCCAAACGCAATGCTCTCCCACCTTTTCCTCATCGCCGCCGTGGCCGTGCTCAGTGCGGCGCTCCGGAGCTTTTCGCATCCGGCGCTCCAGAAGCTGGGGGCGATCGGAATCCTGGTGACGTCGTATTTGATCGGCTGGTTTGCAACGGGAATGCCTTCGGTGGGAGCAATATGCGCGGGGAGTTGGCTACTGCTGCCGTGGCTGGAAATTCTGACCCGCATCCGGAAGCTGCGCCTGCCTTTGGAAAAAAACCTCCGGCACCGGAGCCCACCCTCGCGCGAGAGCTTCCCGGCGCTGCAGGAGTTAACGGACGAGATCGAGGAGGAGCAATTCGAATACGTCGAGGACGCGGGATGGGACTGGGAAGATTACCAGCAGTTTTTCCGGCTGTTTTACAAGGCCGGTGAGCGGTCGCAGGCGAGCATTTGCCTGATCGATCAGAACAACATCGCCTTTTATTACCTCAGCATTTCCTCCCGAGCGAAAAACGGCATCATCTGGACTACCTGGAATTACCCTTTTTCCTATTCGCTGAAGCTGGCGCCGGGTTGGCGGATCAACCGGATGCGTAGCGACCAGAGCTTTCTCGAAATGCATGAGAGCCACGCCGACTGGCTGCGGAAGAACCGGGTGCCGCTCGAGGAACTCGAGGAACTCGAACCCGACAGCATTCCGAAGGAAATCCAGCGGGACCTGCGAGCCCAGGTGACGCACAACCTGGCGGTGGGAGTCCTGAAACAGACGAGCGAAGGGCAAATCCGGTATTCGTGGCGTGGGATGCTCTTTATCTGGTTCCAGTTCCTGCGGGACCTGGTGCGGCTGTCCTAGCGGGGGCGGTTTTTCCATTTTACAAAGGGGAACGGCTTGTTCACCGTGACGCCCTCAAAAAAAATGGAGCCCATGAGAGCGTTTATTTTCCTGTCCATACTGGCCTGTTTGTTCTGCGGCGGTTGCACGAACAAGTATGGGGACGATCCCACCAAGCAGGGCCTTCCCACGCCGGCAGCAACGCCGGTCCCGACCGCGACGCCGATCGAACACTAAGGGCTACTGGTCCTCGAAGGTTCCGATTGCGCGAATGCCGTCCGCGGAGATTTCGAAGACCTCCAGGCTGACCGGGTAGGCGCTGTCGTGGTATGCACGCATCACCAGCGGCGAATAATCCTGGTACTTCGATGCGAGCCGGGGAAAGACGAAGACCGTGAACCGATTCGGGATCGCCACGAGGACGCTGTCGCCGAAGATTTCCCTGAATTTCTTCAGGAAATCCGGGGCCAGGACCATGGTCGCCGTCAGCGGGTTCTCCGAACTGATCGCGGCATACTCGACAACCTTGTTGTTGTCGCGCACCAGCTCGCCGGACAGCTTCTTCTCGGTGGCATTTTGCGCCGACCGGACGCGGAATGCATCCCATGTGAGCCCCAGGGCGTCCCAATCCTTTTTCGAAAAATAGTGCGGGTCGGCGTCGCTCAAGTAAGCCGGCACGAGGACCGTGCTTCGCGCGCCGGAAATTGGAAAGGAGACCTCGGGGTGCATGAACTTTGGCTCAATGAGGACGTGCCAGGTCGTTTGGTCCTGCTGGCCGAACGCGGCAGCCGCCTGAAAGGCCACAAAGAGCAGCGCGAAAAACCTTCCCATCCGATGAGAGACAAAGAGAATCCGGCTGTTCCTCATGATTACATTTCTCGAAGGCACATTGGCGGAAGCGCTGCCGATGCAAATTGTTGTCGCAGTGCAGGGGGTTGGCTATCAGGTGCAGATTCCGCTGTCGAGTTTCGACCGGCTCCCGGCGCTGGGTGCGAGATCCTGACGCACCTCCAGGTACGGGAGGATGCGCATGTTTTATTCGGTTTCATGACGGCGGATGAGCGGGACCTTTTTCGCCTGCTGGTGGAGCATGTGTCGGGAATCGGGCCGAAGACTGCGCTTGCGGTCCTGAGCGGGATGTCAGTGTCTGCGTTCAAGGCGGCGGTGGTGAACGGGGCGGTCGCGGAAATCTCGCGGGTTAAAGGGGTCGGGAAGAAAACCGCGGAGCGGGTCGTGCTGGAACTGAAGGACAAGGTCGGTGTCGCGGCGGCGTGGGAGGCGGCAAGCGGCAAACAGGCGGAAGGAACGGCGGAGATGAACGACGCGATTCTGGCTCTGATTTCCCTCGGGTATAAACAAGTGGACGCGCACAAGGCGGTGAAGCAGGTTCTCGAATCCGAACCGGGCCGAAAAACGACCGAGGAGCTGGTGCGAAAGGCATTAAAGACGCTGCTTTGATAATCCTGTGCTGAGCGACCTTGAAAAAGCGGCTGCGGTGGAACGCGCCGTACCGGCGGAGGGACTCTTCGCGGAGAAGGATTGGCTGATCTCGCCAACCGCGTTGCCGCTGACAGCCGAATTCGTGGACGAGCTGGAACGGCTCGGCTACCGGCTGGGGCTCTTCGTGCGCGCGTGCAACCTTCTCTACCAGCAGAGCGTCCGCGGAAAGCAGCCGGCTTGGATCGCCGATTACCTGGACCGGGGCAAGCCGGAGGAACTGCGGGAGATCGCGCGGGCCCGGGAGTTCCGCGACGAGTTGCCGCGGGTGCTGCGACCTGACCTGATCCTGACCGACGACGGTTACACCATCGCAGAGCTGGACAACGTGCCGGGGGGAATCGGTCTCACAGGATGGCTCAACCAGACGTACGCCGCGCTGGGCGAGGACGTGATCGGCGGAGCCGACGGAATGATTGAGGGATTTCGATCGATCCTGCCCGGCGGTGCGGACATTCTCGTATCCGAGGAGGCCGCCACGTACCGGCCTGAGATGGTCTGGCTGGCCCGCCACGCGGGCGAAGGCTACACCGTCCGCGACGCGACCGAAGCACCAGAAGGGACACCGGAAGCGCCTCGGAACGTGTATCGCTTTTTCGAATTATTCGACCTC
>Ga0326727_10026310_pt1 | contig 10804 bp, 10 predicted proteins | sample MB2enrmetagenome_FD_207643 | JGI IMG/M metagenome (GOLD analysis project Ga0326727, IMG submission 207643) | Lab enriched peat soil microbial communities from McLean, Ithaca, NY, United States - MB29MY | ecosystem: Environmental > Terrestrial > Soil > Wetlands > Peat | place: USA: New York... | reverse complement strand
GGCAATAGATATCATCCATGGCCAGAGAACTTACAAATTCTTACGAAGAATACCTGGATTACATGAGGGCATAATATAACGGCCATGCTCTCAACGGGACCCGGGCGAACCTTGTGATCATAACTCAACCGATAGATATTTCATTCTACTTCACAGTGTACCACTAATAGCTTGACATAGCCTTGTTTCAAGAGTATTAATATATCATACTTCATCACGATGAAAACCCTCACTTTCACGTATAAAAGGGGGACAGTCGGGGGACAGGCTAACCCCAGGGACTAAAAAGGAGAGGAAGCATGACTCAATGGCATAATGCAGGACAGGGCATTCGATACAGGGTACACCCCACACGTAAGCATGGACTTAAACCAGATCGGTACTTCGTTATCAGGTACAGGATTGACGGGAAACGTCATGAGGAAGCCCTAGGATGGGCATCAGAGGGGTGGACAGTACAAAAGGCTATTGTGGAACTGTCCAAGCTTAAACAGAACCATAAGCTTGCAGAAGGCCCCAGGACCCTCAAGGAGAAACGAGACAAGGCCAAGGCTCAACATGATACCGAAGAGCAGAACAAGATCCGGGAGGAGCAAGAAAGCATTACCTTCGCTCAATACTTCGAGAAGGTCTATTACCCCATAGCCAAGACCCACAAGAAGAAGGAAACCTATACCAAGGAAGAGCTTCTTGTAAGACTGTGGATAAATCCTGTTGTAGGAAACAAGCCCTTTAAGGAGATTAAGCCCTTTGACCTTGAACGGCTCAAGAAAAGACTCCTCGATGACCATAAATCCCCTCGGACTGTTCAATACGTTTTTGCAATCTTCAGACAGGTGTGGAATATGGCCAATAGAGACGGCCTTGTTATCGAAGAATCACCCTCTAAGAAGGTGAAGACCCCCAAATTCGACAACAAGAGGCAACGCTTTATGACCCCTGATGAGGAACAAGCCTTGCTCGATAAACTGATGACTAAAAGCCTTCAGGTGCATAATATAGCCCTACTCTCTTTACGCACAGGCATGAGGGCATCCGAGATATTTAATCTGAAATGGGGGCATGTTGACACCGAGAATGGTCGTATATTGATTATGGGTGCAAAAGGGTACAAGAGCCGTGCTGCTTTCATGACCCAGGACATCAAAGCCTTATTCAGCGAAATGGAGCAGAAAGGACCTGATGCCTATGTGTTTCCCTCTGCCAAAGGAGGGAGGAAGGAAGAGGTATCCAACACCTTCAGAAAGACAGTGGATGAACTCAAACTGAATGATGGCATCAGTGATACAAGACAGCAAGTGTGCTTTCATACCTGCCGTCATACCTTCGCTTCCCGGCTTGCAGAATCAGGGGTTGACCTCTACACGATCAAGACCCTTCTCGGACATAGCACCATAGCACTCACAGAGCGATACAGCCACTTGAGCGAAGGGACCTTGCAGAATGCAGTCAGGACCCTTGAGCAGAGCATAACACGGGTAATGCCCGATAATGTGGTAAGCATAAGCAAGACGTAGGCTTCACAATCTTATGGCCTAGGCCCGGAGTCATGACCCGGACCGAAAAGGCAAGGTCCCCGTGCCCTGGCCATGGATTCATCAAGGGGGAAAGCATGAGGGGGGACTGTCATGGAAATAAAACCTGGTCCAACCAAACGGAAATTAATATCTGAGACACCAGAACCTATAACAACTGTTAAAAGTAATTCATATCATCCAACTCCAACCAAAGATGAAATTACTATAAAAAAAGGTGCCCTTGAAATCCTGCTCAGGGGAGATGAATTGATGGAGCGGTGGGGCTATGATGCTCCCCAAATTATTCATTTCGTTTTGAATAACGGTTTATTGTTAATTGATCCTATCTCACATGAATACTTTGAAACAAATCCTGGTCCTAATGCTTGGATGGCAGGTCCGGGGGCAAGAATGAGCAGAGATGATTTAGCTTTCATTTGCACACAACCAATCAATATGCAGAAAGAGTTAATGTCTCGCTTGCGTTTCAAAATGAAGGATGTGAAGAAATTTGAAAAGAAAAACGGAATTAAGATTAATGCAAGAGTGAACTCAAAAGACAAAGATGCTCTGCGCAGTTTGGCGATGCCCAACGAAAATGATCCTTTTATTAAATTGATCTTCAAGAAAACAGATAATAACAAATGGTTAATTGGTTTAAATAATAATGTGAAACCATACGATTATCTCGATGGTTTTATTTACATTCATTATCTACTCGGAAAACCCAATGAGTATATACCTGCAATAAAACTCTATGACCTTAAACCGAAACATGAAACAGCCAGTGATAAGCTTGATCTTTTAAAAAATAAAGATGACGCAGAACAGTTTAAACCATCGGCAAGTGTTGCCTTGAAATCAACAGATGGTGAAACAATAGAAAAGATTAACATGGAGCTTATAAAGCTTCAAGCAGAGGAAGTTTCTCTTCAAGATAAAGAATACCCAACCGCTGAAGACGAAATTATTTTGAGACAGACACAAGAACAGATTAAGTCCTACGAGAAGTACCTTAAGAAAAATACTCGCCGGGGGAAAAATCCTAAGGTCATCGATACAGTTTCGGACCGATCCAGGCAGAACGTGCAGAAGGCTATTATAAAAGCACTCAATAAAATAGCTGATTTAGACCCTGAGACTGCAAAATACCTCAGACACATCGAAACTGGTAATGATTGCAAGTATACGCCTGATGATCCTGATGCACCCCATTTCGATTTGTATTGATTGACATCAAATTTTTTGTGAACCTCGGAGTTCACAATGTGAATTCCAAAATTCTCTGGAATAAACATATCTCATGATATCAATATAGTATAAGTTCACACTGAGTTCACACCTTGTGAAGCCTGAATTCCCCCATTGTCATATAGAGGCAACGTGATCACGCAAGAACATGCAGCCTTAATAAACAATCACCAAGGAGGAATATACCATGAATAAAGGGCTTCTCAGTTCCTTAAAAGACCGCTGGCCATCTTCGTTTGTTGCCCGTGATAGGGTATCGGAATTTTCTGGTGGAATCCTTCATCCCAGGACAATGGCAAACCTCGATGCACTCCACCTAGGCCCTAAAGGACGCATCCGAATCAATGGAAAGAAATGTGCATACCCTGTAGATGAGCTTATTCAGTGGCTTGAGGAACGGTCTAAGCTTGTAGATGACGAGGAGGAAAAGTCATGAACCTCGCTGAAATAGACGAATTCCCCCTAGATGGCATAGCGATAAATGATGAGGAAGAACAGTTGTTGAACATTGTTGAAGGTGCTGAAATTACCTTCAACGCTTTAGAACCGCATGAATCCAAGCCGTGTGAACATGTTGAACTTGTTGAAGGTAGTTGTGGAGTATCAAGGGAAGATGCTTGGGCATTTGCACGCAAGATGTTTCCACGCATCTCTTTTCCATGGGAGGTATTGCCCGATAAAATAACTCAGAGCTTGAAGCAGCTTGCTCGGTCCTGTGCTTCGAGCGATGCAGCTCTACCAGGTGTAGCAATCTCCATCATTGCCTCGGTTCTGGGTTCTACCATTGGAGTCAGGGCCAAGGAATCATGGGATGAACCCCTCATTTTCTGGGTAGCAGATATTCGCCCCAGTGGTGCCGGTAAGACTCCTGCAGCACGTTCTCTATGTAAGCTCCTTTATGACCTACAGAAAGTAGCTGATAAAAAAGATTCGAGTGTGACGGATGAATGGAAGAATGATGCACATGATGAGAATGCAACTAAGCCAGATAGACCACGAGGATATTTTATCACTGATCTCACACTTGAGGGCCTCAGGGATGAGATCAGAGGCCATGGTGGCATTGTGGCAATTCTTGATGAAGTTTCTTATATGATTACCTCTCAGAATCAATACAAGGGGAAAGGATCTGATCGGGAGACCTGGTTATGTTTACATGATGGACATCCTGCCAGAATTGTTCGAGCTGGGACCGGGAAGACTATAACCATTCCTAATTCGAGATTCAGCGTATTCGGAGGGATTCAGCCAGCTGTCTGGGGGAGGGCCTTTACAAGTTCCGATGGGATCTTTTTGCAGGATGGGACTGCTTTCCGATTTCTTGTGACTTATGAGACCGGACAATTTCATGTACTTACGCCTGAGTCATGGTCTGAAGAAAATCGAAAAACTTGGGAAAACCTTCTATTTGCAGCTATGCAATGGGCTGATAAGATTGTAGCTAGCCCTAACTGGGATACCAAATATTTATGTCTTGATGAAAATGCCCAAACTGTTTTCATAGACTGGCGCAATGACCTATATGCTGAACTTGAGAAATTGCCAAAAATAGTACAAGGAGTTATCCCCAAGGCTGTTGGTTATGCTCTAAGGCTTGCAGGCGTTTTACATTGCATCTGGCAATTTGCAGAGGGCAAAGAACCATCAGAAACCTTAACGGTCAATGACATTGAAAGAGGTATAAAGGCTGCATTATTTTATCTCGGCCAAATGGTTGATGCTGCTTTTACCCTGATCTCATACGATCATATAGAGGTTAGTCCCGAAATAACCTCACATATTAAACACCTTGCAATGACACTGAATTCTCTAAGGGGATCTATTGACAATGGTCACCTTGCGATCGGGTTTATTTATAATAAGTATATGGAATCATGCAGCAAAGAAGCTATGGTTGGTAGCCCAAAGGCAATTGGCTCCATGGTGCGATCTGTTGGTTTAATAATACCCGAAAAGCGTAGGAGGGCGAACGGTAGGAACGGTGCCTTTTGCCTGAGGTGGGATGATAAGACCGAGCACTTTATTAATACCCACTGCAACCTTCAACAAGTTCAACAAGTTCACAAAGCAAGCAACGATGAGGCTGGAGAGGTGTTGAAGGTTATAGACTCTGCTTCAACAAGTTCAACAAAGATACAGGGTAACGGGAACAAAATAAGTCCCCCTGAGGTAGTTTTAGATCCGATAATTACACCAGACGAGGCTTTTACACCAAGCCCTGAAGAAAATAATGAGGTGGTCCATCCTGCAGCCCTCAATGAGCCTACCCTTGATGAGCATGATGACGAGGTGATCTTATGATGACTCCATACAAGCATCTTCTTTCCAAGGGTCTGGAAGTGGAGGCACGAGGGGACCTACTATCATTGAAACCAGCGGAGAAGGTCACAGAAGAGATAACGCAGTATGCTCTAACCCATAAGCAGGTAATCCTTCAAGAACTCCATCGCATCGAAGAGTGGGTATTGAACATGACTCTTAAAGAGCTTCCCATATCGAGTGTGGCCATACAAGTTCATAGTAAGGTTCTCGGTGAAGATATTTATGTCTGCACAGATGAAGCAATTAAAGCAATGGTGAAGGAAAAGGGTCTTGTTGTGTACCTGCCCCATGAACTGAAGATCATCCATGAGAAGAAACGCCATCAACAGGATCTTATCGTGCGCTGTGAGATCAAGAAAACTTTTAACGGTGGGGTGAAGCATGGGTGAGCATACCTGTTACCAGTTATGAGTTCATATATATGAATACAAATCCTCGTTTGCGTTATAGTCAGATGATCAGTCGGATAATCCCGACCTAAACACCCCCCCTGTCTGCTCCTCTTCGTGAACCTAGTTATGCTATATATTATCAACACTTAAGACTCCACCCTTGAGAATTGTTTATAACATATTGTTAATTAAACAGAACATCTACAATATAATTTATAACACTTTTATTTTATGCAGGCAAGATCGGGACAGGAATATTACACTATACTTTAACATTATCATGCGATATTATAGCATCATGGTAAACCCCTCTCCTATGTTGTCAAGGCCCTAGCGTTTATTAAAACGGGTACCAGGAAGGGCATATAGAGGACTGGGAAAGGTCGGGCCTGTAATGATTTTCAAGGGCATGTATAACTTTATTTCAGTGGTATAGTTATATTAAGACCATAGAGCTTATCTTTAACCGTGTCCTGCTGGTAAAAATTTGCCTGGGCGTTCATCACGGAGCTGATACCTAAAGCCAATCCGCATGCAAAGCCAAAACCGGCCCCGATTCCCACATAGCTGTTATAATGATCCGAGGGGTGTCTCGATAAAAAGGTTGCAAGATATCCTGCCATGGCCCCGATGGTGGTCCCCACAAGGGGTGTGGTAAAGATCGGACCTACATCAGTAGCACTTGACCTGCAGGGCAGAAAAGCTATTGCAGCCACCAGGATGAGGACTACCAGAGATCTATTCATATTTTCCCTCCTCTTTTGCTTTCCCGGATTCTAAGGGCATCAATCATTTTAATCATACCAGGTTCCGTAGCAAAAAAGAAATCGGTGATGATTTCTGTAGATGACTTTAGTAATCTACTAGAAGTCATTTGGTTCTATCGATTTCACTAGGGGACATTATCAAAGAGTCGGGACATATTATTCCGTCTTGTATTGCATAACGCCAACATTCTGGTAATATTATCAAGTGATATAACTCTTCATGGGTTGGTTATGTGCCTGCTAATTTGGGAGGGTGCATGATACCAGTAGTTATCTTTGAGCTTTTTCTCTGGGTTGTGTTCATTCTTGCACTTATTGACGGATTTCATAGATTCGGATTGAAGAATGGACTTCTCTTCTTTATTCCCCTGATCATTTATGGCTGGATCCTGGAAGAATCGGCTATTGCCATTTTTCACCGCTATGCATATACGCCGGGCTTCCTGGTCAAATTCCTGGATGCACCATTCTCCATTGCTGTAGGCTGGGCTGCAATCCTATATTCCGGGATTATCATCGCAGAAGGCCTGAGCCTGAGCAGATTCAAAACAGCACTCTTTGTCGCCCTTTGGGGCCTGAGCATCGATTTTTCCATGGATGCCCTTGCAGTAAAGTTCGGCTACTGGACATGGTTCCCCCCAGCCGATGTCATACTTCCCTATTTCAATGTTCCTGTATCCAACTTTGTCGGCTGGTTCATCATCTTATCGTGCTTTACCTACTTCCACCTCTACGGCAGGGATAAATGGTATCGGAAGATATTCCTGGGCTTCGATGCACTGTTACCGTCATTGCCATTATTGCTGCTGGCGATCTACATCATGCTTGAAACGGAATATGAGCGTACATTTACCAACCTGTCGTGGTGGCACATGGTCATCATGTTTCCCTTGCCCTTGATGCTTATCCTTTCAGCGTGGATCTTGAAGCTGTCTCCTGTTATGGACAGGGAGAACAGTATTGCCTTGCTGATCACTGAAAGTTTCCACATGTTTTTTGTGGGGTCAGCCCTTTATGTCTGGTGGGCATCAGGTAAGTGGATGTATTTTGTTGCGGCTGCTGTTGCCCTGCTGCCAGTGGGTACTTACACCATCCGAAGCATGATCCATGTGCGTTCAAATGAGGGACAACCGGAATTTCAGACTAGTGATGATGCTTCATGACAGCTCTCCCATGTGAAGTAAAGCCCTTGTACAACGAAATGGTCGGAATTTTTAAAACCACAGATAACGTGCCAAAACTCAGCGGTTGAAGGCATTACAGGCGGGGCATTGTCCCTATGAAGTCTATAGGGCTGTTTAGGTAAGAACTTTCCCACTTGTCCGGTCAAAAGGCCCCTAAAAGATTATACCTCCCATCCAGGGGCCTTACTATATATGGTTCCCTTAATTTATTATCATAATATTTATAGTAGCATGCGGGCCTTGAGGCATAAAAATTACGCGGGCCTCATAAGCATGACTCGGCTTTAAGGGTTTTACATGATATCCAAATATTAAGGACCTTCTTGAAAAATATAACCACGACGGCATCACAAAAAAAGGCCGGTTCATGTGGGATGAGAACCGGCACAAGAGGAGTAAGTGCCCCTACTCAGCAAGAGACTGAGAAGGGCCTTGCTCGTAGAATCTATAATAATCGTGACCCGAAGGAATGCAATGATTAAAAATGGTTAAATGGCTGTTCTTGTCAAATTACTAGGTGCAAAAAAAGACCGGGAGGTGCGCCCCCGGCATTTCATGGAGGGTCAGAACCTTCCCGGCAAGGAATGCCAAGAAAGTCGGTGACTCTATGTCGGACGTTATACAGATTATGCTTGAGGAATACAATATTGAAATCCATAGAAGATTCCCCCCCTGGGGAGGAGACATCCTATGGGGGGGGTAGTACAAGAGGTAAGAACAGGCAAATACATTATTGGAAATATATTTAATAAGTATAATATTTTAATTTTTATCAATGCAACAAACATATAGGCATGCTGAAGAAATGTAACCAGGGACATCTTATGCGGCCTTCTGGGGTTCCTCAAAGGAGGAATTCGACAAGCACAGACAAAACATCTTGTATTGGTGTCTAATGCAACCTAGTATTCCATGGCATAAGGGGGTTCTGAAGAATGCTAAGATCCATTCGGGAATAAGAATCATCAACTGTATGGGAAATAACCGTAGCTCCATCTATGGTGATAGGATATGATCCATTGTAGTTATAGGCATCCATGCGAGGTCCTATGTAAAGGTTGTTGACAGTGAAATTAGTTACTCCGACATATCCGCCACTCGTTTGAGCACCCCAGATGTTGTTTGATCCAAGGCCGTCTGAATCTCCCCAGGCCAGGACGCCAATGTGGATGTCCATTGTTATATCGACAAAGATGCTTACACCTGCCTGCCCAGTGACATCTGAAAGCTCGGAATCAGTAAGCGGTGTCATTGCCCAGGCGGAAAATGGGAGCAAAAAGATAATAAAAAATAGCAGTATGCTTTTCATATCTTCAAATACCTGGTCATAATTATATCAATATAATCGGAAAAAACAATGCCCTTTGTGTTAATTTAATCATGTTAGCATTACAAGTAACTTTTTAAATTTCTTTCTTGTAGATCATCGCTTTCCATGTATCTGAAACCATAAACTTATCGCGTGACTGTCGAAAAACTCCAGTAAGCTCTAAAAACATCAAATTTTAACCATCAAAACATAAGCCTCAGTCAGAAATCTTTCATTGTAGGTCATTTTACGAGAACGTTTTTTTTAGCACTTTTCATGGTTTGATTTTTTCGACAGTCTCCGCATTAATCAATGCTCTTGTATGAGTATAAAGTACTTATAGTACTATACAGAGAGGAATCTATCCAATCTATCAGATTCAGTATGAGAGAACTCCATTGCCACTCCTTTACCAGAGGATCTTACAACACGTCCCTGTACCCATAGTGGTCTCTCAGATTCGCTAATATCCAAATTAACATTAACATAAGTTCCTTCATCAAGTGACAAATCTGCATCTACATAGATCCCACCTCGGCTAATATTCATTGCACGCCCAAACTCATAATATTGTGCATTTCCGCTACAAGGAATGTTCACTTCAACTCCCATGGCAGCTTCTGCTCTCTTATGTATCCTTCGATCTTCACGTTTGACCGTTAACCATTTTTCTTTGTATTCTGACACAACCTTTTTCACCCTATCAGAGATCCTAATATTTCGAATGGTTGGTGGGTGCGGTCGATGAGGCATTCTGATAAGAACCTTATCCAGCCAATCCGAACTGTACTCGGCGATTTCATTCCAGCCCGGTTCACCAATAACCCAGTGGGCGTGATTGGCAAATTCTTTAAAAGTGGTAACAGTTTTATATTTATCTGCAACACTTTGGACAAGTGATGAAGGAGTGATTTTGTCTTGCCCTCCCGATATAACAAGCGTAGGGCATGTGATCTTGGCCGAATCAACACTGGAAGCACTTTTCCGATCCAAGAGCCAATAGCCGATTTCGGATGCAGCCCTACCGGATTCGGGTACAAATCTTTCATAAAGCTCTTTTCGATCCTCAACAGGAATTAATTGCAACATGGAATACACTGCTTCATTAAATGTCTGCAACATCGGCTTTCGCCAGAATCCCGGTCTTGTCGTTACACTCCAGAAACTCTTAATGACAGATGGCCTCAAGGCAATTATTCCACTTGGTGATGCTGGCGTTAGAAGCACAAGCGCTTTTGCTAAACCCCTGCTTCCCAGTATCTGTGCAAGCAGGCCTCCCATGGAATGCCCCATTAAAATAGGTTTTTGATCAAGCTTGTATATTTCATTCTCAAGGTCTGACGCATAATCTAATAGACTAGTTGTTCCTATTGGATTATTGGAGATTCCCCTGTATTTTTTATCATGAAACCGTAAAGTGGGGGTTACGCAATGATATCCTTTAGACTCAAAGTATTGTTTATAATTGTCCCAAACCCAATCTCACACCACATTCCATGAATCATCATCATATTCTCATTCATAATGATCCTCCCTCACTGTTGCTTAGGTTCATATGCCATTAGAAAATCATGATAGTCTTTGTTAATATAATAATTATTTTCCAGATATAATCAATACATTAAGATTTAAGTACGTTCATTGGGGGTGGATCTGGTGCTGCATGCCCCTCATAACGCTAATAGTGTGGACAAATGGGCAGAATAATGGAGTGGTGATTTCTACATGAGAACTATGGTGAGCAATTGAAAAGAGGGGTGACCATTTATCGCAATTATCAATGGTTAATAATCTCGGGTTAGGGCTTCTGTGGTGTTAAGATAGTAAAAACGGGGCGTGCAATGCATGCACGCCCCGGTAGTGAGCCAATAAATCAAGAATAACTTAGCTCTTAGTGAGATTTATCTGGAGGTAATAACCTGAAAAAGTCTCACTGCCATCACTAAAAGTGCCCCACCCATAAAGGTGCCTTATCTTAGCGCCAGCAGTACAAGCAGTGTTGAGGGCGTTGATGAAACCTGCATAGGTATCGTATATAGTTAAGGTCCCTGCCTGATCTATG
>Ga0326727_10026309_pt1 | contig 10804 bp, 19 predicted proteins | sample MB2enrmetagenome_FD_207643 | JGI IMG/M metagenome (GOLD analysis project Ga0326727, IMG submission 207643) | Lab enriched peat soil microbial communities from McLean, Ithaca, NY, United States - MB29MY | ecosystem: Environmental > Terrestrial > Soil > Wetlands > Peat | place: USA: New York... | reverse complement strand
GGGTCTTCAATTGGTCCTCGGAACGGGAGGACTAACGCGCATTCTATAGGCTTGCCGCAGAAAAGTCAATGGTGATTGGCGTGCTCGCTGGCTCCGTCCAATCCTTCGTGCGAACTATGTGTATGTCCCTACCTTCCTGTTACATACTCATGCTGGTTCAGGCTCGACCAATACACCGTTGCAAGTGGGGAACTGATGACCCTCGTCGGGCGTGAGCAATCCGATTTGCCGGGATATGAAGGAGCCATCGCTTTGGCGTCAGTCCAAAGTCAGGGGCTTACCAACAATCTGGTTTACTCGCCCGGCGGAGAGTGGTTGTTTGGATTCACCGCGTTTTCCCCAGTTACAAACCACTGGTATCAGTGTGTCTTGACCATTGATGCAACAGGAGCGATTTCATTCTATATCGGAGGAATCATCTACGGCACCACACAGAGCAACCCGCAGTCTCTGACTGGAGTTTCGCCTTTGCCGTTTCGCATTGGAGCCTCAACCTTATATTACGGAACGATAAACGCCGGGGCTCCACGATATTGTTGGGCGGGAGCCATTGACGATGTTCGCATTTACAACCGTGCCCTCTCCGCATCCGAAGTTCAGCAGTTGTATGCTTACGAATCTGGACCGGTGGTCTCTTTGATCAAAGCGGTCAAACCGTCGTTTTGTTACCTCTCCCTCGGCACCAACTACCAGTTGCAGGTTTCCGGCGACTTGAGCAATTGGACGAATCAAGGTTCTGCGTTCACGGCCACCAACACTAGCATGGTTTATCCTCAGTATTGGGACGTGGATAATTGGAACCAACTTTTCTTCCGGTTGCAGGTGGCTCCGTAACGGGCGGAACTGAATTTCCGGTCAGCAAAACTCCACCAGCCAACCAGACATCGATTGGCGTGGCGATCTGGAGCAAATAGTCGATGTGCCAGTGCGGCGCAGCGGTTGATTCCAGGTGGTGACCGATGCGAGCGCAGAGGCCACCAGAACCAAAGGCACTGCCCACGTACGAATAAAAACCCGGAACAATGTCGAATTTGCCGAGCGAGCCAATTTCCAGCCGCTTCATCTGGAAAACCGAGGCAATCAGAATATAGGTTCCCTTGTCCTCCGGCAGTGATCCCATCATTTCTTTGGCCCTGCAATCCTTCTCAAGACCACTGGTTCTTTGTACTTAAACAAATCAAGCCTTTCAGGCTGGTTGATGAAGTCAAGCAGGACGCCTGTGGCGTTCGTCACTGTCACGCTCGTGCTGAATTGCTCCTTACGGACAACGCCGGAGAGTGCGTTTGTCTTGATGGCATGCTCAAAAACATCTGGATTCGGCAACCAGAGCAAAAGGTCGCCCTGGTCTGTAAAACTGTATTGGAAGAAGCAGTACTCATTCGTCCACACGCCGTCCTCCTGAAAGCGTACGGACAAAAAGTTGTTCTTCTTGCCTTCAGTGACGATCATCTCACCCTGAGCCAATTGGAATTGGTCATCTTTCCACTCGACGCCCGCCAACCGGCCCACACCATTGCTGGCAAATCTGACTGTAAGGGCATCGTCACCGAAAAGCCATGTTCCCTCAAACTTTTCCTTGTCCAACGGCTTCGAGTCTGCGCTGAGCGGGCGGTCTGTTGTTACCGACGAGCACCCCGACACGAGCAGAAACACCGAAATGGCAATTATGGCAGAAATTTTCATAAGAATCTTCACCGTGTTATTCCTCATCTCGCAGCCGAACGCCGCAGCCTGCGCTGTCCGGCTCAGCCTTTTCGGCGGGACTCGGCAATATCGGCTTCGTGGCAAATCCATCCGCCTCATTCACTGCGTTGGCAATCATGGCACTTTTCTCCCGCTTCGGCGCTGGACGAGAATTGTTATACTCGAATGTCCTCCGGCAGCGTTCCCATCATTGCAAAGCAGGATCGGCTTGGGATGCAGCGGCACGGACCAGGCGGTCAATTTGATCGGTGCCCTCCCTAACATCGAGGACTTTGCCGCCAGCTAATTTCAAGCGTGTAAAGCCCGTTTGCTCGCTGTAAGCGATGAGCTGCGACGCAGGAACCCTGATGGTTCCGCCTGGGTTGCCTTCGGTGGCTCTTGCCAGGGTGAGACTGATGTTCGGTTCGTCAGAAGACCTGGGTGTTCGATCCAACATAACAACTGTCCGTTCGGGTTAAGACTATTCAGATAAGGGAAGCATGACCAGTGTACGGTTGGTGGCAAGGACGAGTTATTCACCAGCGAATGATTGGCAAGACACATGATCAGGAGATTTGTCTGCAATTGCAGACATTCAACTGTTGCCAGAAAACGAAGCGCAGACCCGTCTGCTGACTTGGTTCAAGGCTCCGATACGCCGTTGGCGTCCGGCGAGACGGCACCAGATTCCTGGTTGGACCAGCCAGGCAATTCCAATTTGGCGCACCGGCTCCAGTGCCGCCAAAGGCTCCGTGGGGGCACTGCGTCAGGTTCATCGGGACAGTCTCCCGGTATTCGCCAGCCGGGGGGGCCGAGTCTCGTGGGCGGTCTCGGCGTCGGCGAAACGAGGTTGGCCACCTCACACCTCAAACACCGTTATCTCCGGTCGGCAATTGAATCGGATCGGCACTGGGAACCAGCCGATGCCGGGATTGACGTAGAGCGGCCCGCAAGTTGTTTTGAAGAGCCCCATGTCGTACTGCTCCACTCCAAAGGGCACCATCAATGGCCCATAGAATGGAAGCCGGACTTGCCCGCCATGGGAGTGGCCTGCCAACAGCAGGTGAAATCTTTGGCCGCCCAAGTTGTTCACCCAGGCGGGGTAGTGCATCAGAAAGATATTGCGCGTGTTCGCATTTTGCCGCAGTGGCGCTTGATTTGATCTGAGACAGGCTGCACCCAAAATGGTGAACTTGCCGTCGGCGGTCACCACTGCTCGGTCGATCAGCCACTCGCCGCCAGTCGCCGCGAAGCATTTGGCGATGCCATCAAAGGGCACCTTGGACCAGTAATCATGGTTTCCAGGAACCCCATACAACGGTGATTTGATCCCTGAGACAATCTCCAGAGCCTCGGCCAAATACTCCTTCTTTTCGATCAGGTCCCCAGTGAAACACACGAACTCCGGCGAGAGCGCATTGACCTTTCTAACCAAGCTCTGGAAATAGCTCCGGTCACCCTTGTGATGGATATCCGTGATGTGGACGAACCTGTGGGTCGGCTTGGCGGTGCCCATCCGCAGCCGACGGATTTTGATCCATTCCGGCTCGATCCATTTGGCATCAGCCACCAACAACAAAGGAGCGGAAAGGATCGCCCCTAAGATAAAACAGCGTCGGCTGAGCTTCTTCATTCGGCACTCATTGGTCCAGCGGCTAACCCATGTCTTAGCTTACGTCATTAACCGAAGAGAAACAAACTGGAAAAGAGGAGGGGTTCATGTTGGGCGCAAATGCTCCAATCTGTTTCGCCGCTGCATGCAGCATCGGGTTCAGTTGGGCGCACAATTCACGTAGTTGCCGGATGTTACCAAATACACTACCCATGGGCTTGACTTGGCAGGGATGCTGAGATTCATTGGCTGAATGATGATCAACCTATCTGCCAGTCAGTTGCGCCGTGCGGCTGACATTAAAGACAAAATCGAAGCCCTCCAGAGTGAGCTTACCCGGCTTTTTGGAACGACTGCCCAACGTGCTGCTGCTCCACGTAAGCGTCGAAAGATGGGTGTGGCAGCCCGTGCAAAGATTGCGGCTGCGCAGCGTGCCCGGTGGGCGAAACAGCGCGGTACAAAAGCACCCAAGCTCGCCGCCAAACCGAGACGGAAACTGAGTGCCGCAGCACGCAAGCGCCTTGCTCATCTGGCCAAGGCGAGATGGGCGAAGGCGAAGGCAGCAGGCAGGAAAACGTTATAGTCGCAGCCGCTCACCAGGACATTCTCCCGGTATTCGCCAGCCGTGCCATGACCATCACAGGCGGTCCCGGCGGTCGGGAACCTTGACCGCGGGCCGGGGTATCGGCGGCTGGTTCGGGACGGTGAGCTGCCTGGCAAACCACCGAAGCGGTAGCTGAAGAAAATGACGAAATGAACATCAAATAAGGGCAGCAGATTTTGTTTACAAAGCAGAGTTCGGGTGGCTCACTGATCAGGTGTGAACAAAACCGATATTTCAATCGACGTACCAGTCACCAGCATCGCTAAACTCTCTGAACTGGTCGAATCAGAGTTCAAGGACGACATTCCGACCACGGTCATCTACCGGGGCCACGGGGCGGCATCGTTCAGGCTGATTCCGAAGGTCGGTCGTCTCAAGCCGAATGCCAATTCTGGCAGGAAAACGGTCAATGAGGAGTTGATGCTCGAACTTTTTCGCCGCCAGTCAGTTGATCGTGTCCCGGTCCCCGCTGCGGACGATTGGGAATTGTTGGCCGTTGCGCAGCATCACGGGATGGCCACTCGGTTGCTCGACTGGACTCGCAGTCCGCTCGTGGCCTTGTATTTCGCAGTCTGCTTCCAGTGCGAAACCCGCTATGAAGATCGTGCAAATGAAGGGCGTCCAAAGCGTGAAGACGCAGAAATCATTGCATGGCGATGTCGCAAGAAAGACCTAACCGAACCACTCCCAGAATGCGGCCCGATGAAAATCGAGCGCACGGTCAGATACATACCGAGGATTGTCACACCCAGACTCCGGGCGCAAAGTGGGCTTTTTACCGCACATCGGATTCCGACAGAGGAGTTCCGGCCAGACTCAGGTGTCGTTTATCGAATACGAATTCCCCATGATGCTCGACAGCCGCTGAAAGTCTCGCTATTCCGGCATGGTATTCATGAGGGCGTCCTTTTCCCAGACCTTGACGGTCTGGCACATCATATTCAGTGGTGCCAGACCAAATGCCACTGACACACGTGACGGTTGGGGGATGGACGTGTGATACCATGCGATCAGAACCAAACAATTACGCCACAGGCTTACCCTCTATCGGGAAACCCAAGACCTTTTGGAAATCATCTTCCAGCGAAGTGAGAAGCTCAGGAACCTTGTTACGCAATTCTTCGAGTGTTCTGTGCCTCTCTTCTACAAGGTCGGGATTTCTCACCTGCGCCTTTTCAACTGCCATTGCCATGCTAAAATGAAACGCCAAGCCGTGAACTGCGTCCGAGAATATCCGAATTTTTTCAGCAGTGCTTTTGGGAATGTAAATTCTGTTCGGCCGAAAGTATTCAGAAAACTCGTTTGCTTTGGTTCGCAAAATCTTCGCAAGTTCTGTCCTGTTCGGGTCGTCAGAGGGTTCGAGAAGTTGCGTGTAATTCTGCACCGCTTGTTCTAGCTCCAATAACTTTTGGTATGTCGTCGCAATCGCCTCTGCCGTGCGTTCAAAGACATGAGAAAAACGGAAAGTTCTTTCGGCGGCAGCAATTTCAAGTTGAGTTTTGAGCCGAACAATTTCTGTTTCCGTCTGGCTTCGCAATTGTGCCTTATGCGTTTCAAGCTTTTGGTCGTATTCGTGTTGGATCGAGGCTTTGATGCGTTCTGAAATCCAGTTCCTGAACAAGAAGACCAGAACCGATGAAAGAGCACCTGACGAGAGAATTGTAACTATGTCCTGCATAATGGCTCATCTTTGCACGCCACGGCAAGCAGTCAAGATTGGCAGGAGCGGTCGGAGTGGAGTGCATCTGCGCCGGATCAGGAGCACTCGGCAATGGTCCTGCGGCTGGCCTCCAACACTTCATCACCATTCCACGATTCACCGTCAGACGAGTTACAGATCACCGGCATTGATCTGGCGTTTACCAGCCGGGCGCTGATCTCGACGGATTCGTTCCTGCGTCGGGGTCGCAATTCTCGGTGCCGGACCAGGACCCACAAGGCCGCAATTCGGCGTATTACGGCCTGGAGCAATCAAAACTCAGCCCACCGACGCTCTTAAAAAGCTGCCGGTGCCTTTATCGAAAATTTTCGTCAACTTCGTTTTGTTGACGATTTTCCATGTGCTCACGCTGCCGTGCTTTCGCCCACCGGCGATGATTGGCTGTGAATTGGAAACCGTCCGTTCTCACGGTACAAATCGAAACGCCCAAATGAAGTTCAGCAGCAACACTCTATCCTGGGCTTGCTGCATTTGAGGCAGGGGGTGAATTGCTGTGGTTCACAGTGGTGGCACGCATGACCGAAGGGACCACAAGCCATGCCGTCACTTCGTCCGCACCGACCGCAAACGAGCACCTGTCCAAATTCCTTGTGCCCTGGGTAATCACAAATGCAGGTGCTTTTGTCATGGCAGCGTGGCTTTTCCATGTTGTCCAGCATCGGCGGGTGTGGCGTCGTCGAGGGTTTTGAAGACTTTAGACCCTGCCTTCACCATCCACAGTGCTGCCTCTGGAGAGACCGCAGCGCCGTGGGCTGCCTGATTGCCAAGCGCAATGATGTCGGAGAGTCCTGAAGCGACCGAAGGCGAAATAGCTTCGAGCGCCTGCAATTGACGAAGCAACTGGCCAGCGGATCGGTGCTGCGCATCAACACCGAATCGCTGCGCAAGCGCCGAAAGACGGCGCTCAAGCTCGATGCGAAAGCCCACCATCGCCAGATTGGGGTCAGTCGCGGCAAGCTGACGGATCGTGGAGAAAGCATCAACAGGCTCGGCAGGGGGCGCAGGCGGCTGCGCTTCATTGGCGAACATGACCGCTTTCGGCTTCTTCGGTATCGCCGTCACCTTGTCTGTGGCGTCCTTCACGTCTTGAACCTCGATTTTGAAGCCGCCTGGAAGTTCAACGGATTTGATGATCGGGGCGAGCCACGGAATCACAGCAAGGACGAGCAGGACGATGTACGTGGTGTCTAAGCTGAAACTCGGCCAAAGAAAGTGAGCCGTAGCGATCAGAATCGCCACGAGGGAGATAGTCCACCGTATTGACTTGTGATTCATGGTTGTCCCATGAGTAATCCAACACTTGGCAACGACATGAGCTTCACAGCAACCTTACGGCCAGAATCAGAGCCACGCCGGGCGGGGAAAGTCAAGCGCCTGGCCGCGACTCTCGATACACTTGCGGCCAAACTGAATTCCGAGTACTTGTTGGCCGCTTTATGCCGCAGGTGCTCACGCAATCCCAACAAGAGGACCACTTTGGACTGCTCAAAGAGGTCACTTGACGCCCCGTTAGTGGCCGACCGCCCTCTCCACGACGTTGCTGCACCATCACGCTGGCGAAGTAATCAGGGCGGCTCTTGCCACAGGAACACTGAAATAAAACGATGAGTTAGTAATGACAATATTTGGCCCCACCGCATGCCGACCAGCAAACAGGGACTTCATTGCGGCAAGCCATTGTAGCGTTCTGCAATTGGCACTAGCCGTTCAAGAACAGTTTCCGCACTGTAATTAGTATTGGTTGCAAGGCCAATAAGGGGGTACGGACGCAAGGGTCGCAAAAGCAAATTTCCATTGGACGCATGAAACCCCAGAAACGTGTAGTTCATGGATTTCATCTGAACCAAGAAGGGCAACTCAGCATTCTTGGATCTGCTGGGCGCAATTTCGTCCCGAGCTGCGCTTAGTTCATAAACCAGTCCTCCGGTGGAATAACTTGATGGCTTCCACTCCGAACCAATTTGCTCAACAGTGATGCCACCTAGAATCCGCTTGCCAGAAGTCACGGGGAAAATTTGTTTGTTGGCGGGTCTGAACAACAACCGCACATCGTTCCCCGGCTTGTACGATCGCACATCCTTTAATGACAACGACAAAGTTTGGAAAGGAATTCCCAAGGCAGGCTTCTCTTTCACTTCTGCATTCTTCGCAAATTCGGAAGTTTTCAGCTCACCGCCAGCGGGCAGCTCTGCCTTGTGCGCAACTTGAAATTGTAAAAAAATCGGCAACGCGTTTGTTGCCGCAAGTACAGCCGAATTAAGCTGGTTCGTGCTCGCTTGAATCGGCAAAAACATCACGCCAAAGCAGAGCATGGAGAGATACCACCTGCCAAGCTCTAACGTTTCATTAGTGTCCAATATCATAGAAGTCATCCCAATGAGTATGATTGCTGCCGGAAGTATAGGCTTCATACGCCATTTCACCCTCGTATTCGGAATTCGGGTCGTGAACAATGACATATGGAACGCCATCAACAATTTCCCAACCGTAGAGCACCATCATATGGCCACCCTCGTAATTCCCTTGATCGTCAATCCAATGCCACGAAAAAGCGACAGGTTTTTTTTGATTAATCTGGTCTTGGATCTGGGAAAAAGTTAACGCCTGGTTATGTGTACGGTCATACTGGAACCCGTATTTTTCAAACTGCGGCCAGCCTCCATTTATGCAAATAGCTGGTATGTTGGATGAACAACAAACGGAAACACGAAAGAACGCATCAGCCTGCACACACTGCGCAACATTGGTTCCCAGATAAGACATGATCATCTGTCCACTCGCAGCCCAACACCATAATTCCGTCATTTGGTTTGTCCATTGGACACCTAATATGGCCTGGGAGGAAGTGCCTCCCAGGCATGAACATCCGGATTGAAATGCAAGGAAAAGCAAGAGACCGCAAGCTCTCTTCACCCGGACTCCTAATCGGCGGTTTCTTAGCAATTGACCTAGGTCTCTACCTCGGAAACTACGGGGGATGCTCGTCGGGCCATTAATCCGCCAGAAAAGGTCACAACGAGGATTATCCGTCGGTTTGGGCATGACCTAATCTGTTTTGGGCGGCGGCTTCGGACCCTCGTCCGTGAAGAAAACGACAGGTTTCACGCCGTCCTTCCCCCCAAGGCTATACAAGCCCGGCGGAAGAACTGCCGATTTTAACTTTGGACCACCACTAGGAGCAGCGGCTGCACCTTTAGCCGCAGCACCTGCTCCGCCTCCGACAATTTGGCCCGCTATCGAAGCGAGAGCCGAAATGGCTGCGGGCGTACCGCTGTCGGCGCTGGCGTCGAGGGATACTAACATCCACCCATCTTGCAGCACGGGTTTCATCGCGGCAGAACCGAATATGCCGGTGCTTTGTTTCATTGCCATGGGATGTTCATAATCCGGGAGATAGATGATCTTGACTGAATACGCCGGCGTGGAAGCCGCAAATGAAGTGTCGGAAACTGGTGCCATGGCTTGCGAATTCTGAGAACCGGCACCACTTTGGTTCCCGTTGCCGCTTGTGCCATCGCCGCCCCCACTGTTTGAAGCCGCATTTCCGGAGCCATTCCGGCCGCCTCCGGGGCTTGTTGCGTCAGCATCGGACACGGGCACATGAGTCGGGGGAACATTTGATGCACCTGCCAAAGTGTTCGCTGTCGGCAACGCCATGACGAGCAAGTATGGCTTTGGCATATAGTACCGCAGACCTTTTTCTTGGTTAGTCGCTTTAAACGTACTATCCAATGGCGTGACTTTCACTGAAGCGCACCCGCTCGTGAAAGCCAGTGCAAAAACTGTCAACAGGGGGACTATACCAGGACAGTCAGATAACCATGAATCAACCTTCCAGTGTCTAATATTCATAACGAAATCGACAGTTGCGCCGCAGATTTTTCAAGTCAAGAAAAAAAGAGTCCAACTTGTACTAAAGGCTTGGACCCCGGAGGGCATGTCGGAGCCAGTTTTCAACACTAGCCTTTCCCTAACCGCACTCCAACATGGCCCTTTGGTCGCCAGTTCATTTTTGAGGTCCGCATGTCGGTCATTGGCTCTGTTCTTCTCGTTGTGCGCTCTTGCAGAGACAATTACGGGGCGTTGCGGTCGCACCTAGCCTGGAAGCATCCGGCACTTGGTGCCAGGCCGACCGCTTGCGCGACCCCATCTGCGGGACATTTCGCCTGCGCCTGGCGAGACTTCAGCCGATCCAGCATTTCGCTCAGGTCGGGGTACTGCCGGGTCAGCGGTTCCTTTTCTCGCAGCCAGGCCCGATTCTCTGCGATTGCCTCCTCCATCTCGGCCCTCTCCACCGCCCTGGCCGACCGGAGGAGCCACGTCTTCGCCTCGAATTCGGTCCTGAGCCTATTGAGTTGTTTGGCTTCTCGTCCCCGTTTCAAATTTCGACGACAACTCATCCTTTTCCGCCGAGAGCACTTTCCGGCCGTGGCCTTGCCTCCCAGTGCAGCCAAGCCGCTTCGCCGATTCCACAGCCGGACGGCATCCTGGCGATTGAGATGGGTTGCCGGGATCGAGGCTCCGCATGAGCGGCAGTGGACGCCAAAAAGCATGGGGTTGATGCCTTCAAATGTGAGATGGCACGTTGCCGAGCAGAGCGGGCAGCAGCGGATTGAATTGATGAGATTGTTTACAGGGTCGATTGTGCTTGGACTCATGATGTACATACAGGCGCTCGAAGGGACTCAACGCTGGCGTCGTGACTCAGACACGGCGTCAAGACCCGAAGTGCATGGTGTCTGGAAGGAGTTCGACGGTTTCTCCTTGTGCAAGAATCGACAAGAGCGGATGCAGAGAATTTTAGATGGTGGCAGCGCAAAACGCACTGCCGCCGCTGTTGTGCCTGAAAATAATCAGTGCAACGCCAAGTAGTGCCTGCCGACCCTGCGAACGTAGCGAAGGTGAACAAGACGAGTTATCCTGCCGAGAATTTGTTTTTTTAGCTCTCGGCTCTCGGAACGGTTGGCCGGATTGAGAGCGGCGGCAACGGAGTTGACCATCGTCCAAGTCGGAACGGCTTCCTGTTGATTGCGCAAAAAGTTTACAATTTCCCGGTCGAGCGGGAATGGTGGGTCCGACTGGACAGGTTTGACGGGTGGAAGAACCGGCAGCGCTGGGGCCGGTTGGAAGCATGGGTCGATAAGAATTGAGATCACATCCTATCTACCAGAGCTGCCGGGTAGTT
>Ga0326727_10026307_pt1 | contig 10806 bp, 11 predicted proteins | sample MB2enrmetagenome_FD_207643 | JGI IMG/M metagenome (GOLD analysis project Ga0326727, IMG submission 207643) | Lab enriched peat soil microbial communities from McLean, Ithaca, NY, United States - MB29MY | ecosystem: Environmental > Terrestrial > Soil > Wetlands > Peat | place: USA: New York... | reverse complement strand
GTGCCTTTCCGGCCCATGGGCACCTCGCGCCATCCTTTCTGGATGCGCCGGCCCTGCGTTCCATCAGCCTGGTACCCGACAAAGACGAGCGCATTCTTCTCATCCTCGGCAAGGTTGAGGAGGTACTCCATGACCGGGCCGCCGTTAAGCATGCCGCTGGTGGTTATGATCACGCACGGATCGCCGTTGATCACCTTCTCGCGGAGCTCGGATGAGTCCACCTGCTGGAAACAATCGGCAAGGAACGGGTTCATCCCCTCCCGGAAGATCAGGTTACGGAGATCGTTGTTGAGGTACTCCGGGTAAGTGGTGTGGATCGCCGTCGCCTCGCGGATCATGCCATCAAGGTAGATTTTGACATGTGGGATCTTCCCCAGACGCATGCCCTCTTCGAGGGCGAGCATGACTTCCTGCGATCTGCCAACGGCAAACGCGGGAATGATCACCTTGCCGCCCCGTGAGAGCACCTTGTTGATGGTCTCGTACAGCCTAAGTTCCGCATCCGAACGTGCCGGCTGGAAATCATTTGAGCCGCCGTACGTGCTTTCCATGAAAAGCGCTTCAAGCCGGGGGAACTGGTTGATGGCCGGGTTGAAAAGACGGCTTTTGCTGTAGTTGAAATCCCCGGTGAAGGCAATATTGTACAATCCGTCGCCAATGTGGAAGTGGGCGATCGCAGAACCAAGGATATGGCCCGCGTTATGGAAGGTGAGCTTGATATCGGGGGCAATATCGGTGACGCTGCCGTAATTGAGCGTGATCGAATGCCTGATGTAGGTCTTGACCTCGTTTGAGCTGTAGGGGATCTTGCGATCCTCCTTGTTTATGACGTCCAGGTAATCCAGTTGGAGCATCGCGGAGAGGTCACGGGTTGGCGGGGTCGAATAGACCGGGCCCTCGTATCCGTACTTGTAAAGGAGGGGGATGAGTGCACAGTGGTCGAGGTGGGCGTGCGTGAGGACAACAGCATCAAGCTGGGCGAGGGGGTGGATCTCAGGGACGTAGAGGTATGGGGTGCCGTTTGAGTTGTCGGGTTTTTCGCCGCAGTCGATGAGCACGCGGCTGTCCGGGGTGGTGAGCAGGAATGCGGCCCGTCCGACCTCGCGGCAGCAGCCAAGGGTAGTGACCCGCACCCACTGGTCTTTCCGGGTCGCATCCTTGTTTGTCTCATCACGGCCCGGGATGTCGCGGTGGATCCGCCGCCCGATGGTACGCAGGAATGTTTTGCGCTCCTCGTTGACCGAGCGCAGGTACTGGCGGATCTGCTTTACGGTACTGCTCTCTATGGGTGGGGTGCGGACGACTTTGGGCGTCCAGCCGATATGCTTGGTGATCTCACGCAGAGTGATCCCGTTTTTCCCGATGACTACGCCGGGTTTTTCTGCCTCGATAAGGACTTCCCCGGTATCCGGATCAAAAAAGATATCCGTGATGCCCGAGGACTCCGGCACCACGGCCCGGATCTCCGTTGCCGCTTTCTCGGGGTCTTCGAGGATAGTGGGGCGGACGACAATGCGTTTCCGCAGGTCACGGGCGAGGACCCGGATCAGGTCGGCTTCGTCAGCGAATCGTTTCGGGTCATCGGTGTAAATCACCAGTTCTGGCCCTTCGAATTCAACTTCAGTCACCCGGATGCCTGCGGGCACCCGCTCATTAATCTTGTCCCTGAGCTCTTTGAGCCGATCTTCAATCAACATAACAATAGACGTCCTAAAAAGAGATTATGCGGAATTTTTGGCGAGGTATTTTTTGAGCTGGTCCTCGCCGAGTTCCTGGTACTTGTCTTTAGTGATGACAACCACGTGGATTCCTTCACCGGAACCGGCATCGCGTTTCATGGCAGATCGCAGGGCGCGGACCGCAAGCTCGATGGCTTCGTCCTCGTTCATGTCCGGACGGTACCGGTCTTCCAGTACACCGTAAGCCATGGGCGAACCGGAACCGGTCGAGACAATGTCCTCTTCCTTGGTGGCTCCGCCCATTGCATCGACAGAATAAACGCTCGGCCCGTGCTCATCAATGCCGCCGACAAGCAGCTGGACATAATACGGGAAATAGCGGTTCTGGTTTAAGTAATTGGAGAGAAGGGTCGACGCTGCCCCGACCGTGATCGCCCGCGACCTGCGTATCCGGTACAGGTTGCACTCGACGGTAATGATCCGGGCCAGCTGCTGGGCGTCTCCAACCCCGCCGGCGATCGTCATGCCGATCCGGTCGGCAATCTGGTAGACTTTCTTTGCACGCTTGCTTGCGATCATGTATCCCATGGTCGCACGTTTCTCCGTGGCAAGGATCACCCCTCCGGTAAATACCAGACCCACCGTCGTTGTCCCTGTCATAGATTCCTGGTACTGTTCAGGCATATCACACCTCAAAAACAAATGAACGCCAAAAATCAATTAAAAGCGTTTTATGGTATAAGATGACACCGGAAAATTTAAAGGTTGTTATTCTGCGTCCTCTTTGCAGAGGACTTTGATAAGATCCCGGTCATAGAGCATGGCAACGAGGCGTTTGTCTCCGTTGATCACCGGGAGCTGATCAACCCGCGACCTGCGCATCTTGAGCGCACACTCACTGACCTCTGAATTCTTGGGGACGGCCACGACGTTTTTGACCATGGCAAGTTTTACCGGCCGGTTGGGCAGCTGCACCCGGGAGATTCCGAAACTGATCGTATGATTATCCCGGATGCTCTCCCACGTCCATTCGTCATCGTCGGTGCCGTTGGAGAAGTCACTGACGCCTACCGAGTCCTCGATGCTCGAATTCCTGATGAGGTCGCGCTCCGAGATAATGCCCTGCAGGACGCTGTCGGAATTTAAGATCGGGATCGCGTCCACGCCAGAGATCTCCATAACCCGGCCCACGAGCGGAAGGGGGGTGTCTTCCCAGAGCGCAAAGGTCGTGCTCGTGTAGCTGTCCTTGATCTCTTCTTTTATTTTCATCTGTGCGATCGCGTGGATCAGGTCGGCAACCGAGAGCAGGCCGATCAGTTTGTTATCCTCGACCACCGGTAGTCTCCGGATACGGTGCGTAACCAGCAGCCGGGCGGCATCGCGGATGTCCGCGTCGGGTCCGATCGTGATCGGTTTTGATGCCATGAGAAGCCCCAGTTGGGTCTCTTCGGGCTTACGCAGGAGATCCTTTCTGGTGATGATACCGACCAGTTTCTTGTTCTTGAGCACCGGCACACCGGAGATGCCGGTCCTTTTGAGGATCTTGAGAACATCGTCGCGATTGCCGGGAATGTCGACATGGACGACATCGGAAGTCATGTAGTCCTTAACAAGCATGTCTGTTATGATCTCACCACCATGGTCGTGACCGTGCTGTGTGTGGTAATGTAGGTGCTGACACTTCCCAGAAGAATAGTGTCGGTCTTGCTCTTTCCGTGAGAGCCGGAAACAATAAGATCCACCTTCTCTTTCTGGGCCAGAGCAATGATCTCGGTGCCGGCATGACCCTGCTTCACGTGCGTTATGAGGGCTACCCCGCTTTTTGCTGCGGTCTTCTTTGCTTTCTCAAGAACCGTATTACCCTCTTTTTCAAGGACGCGGTACATGATCTCTACGGTATTATCTGAAGGGAGTGACGAGAAGAGGCCGGTCTCTACCACGTAAACGGCATGGAGCCTTGCATCCCATACCTTTGCTTCGTCGACGGCCCGTTCTATAGCCTGCGCACTCGCTTTTGAACCATCGATTGCAACAAGTATGTTAGTAAACACTGGCATCACCCAAAACAAACATGCCATTTTTATTGAGTTTTCAAATTAAAAACGTTATTCCCGATTGCTCCCAATTGAGCACGTTTTACCAGCGATGTTATGGGATCGCGGCTGAAAAAAAGCGCAGATGAGGTTGGATCAAGCGTAAAGAAGGCTGCGCGGGCTCCTTTCCGGATAAAAAAGGGCGATCCGGTGAGCCGCGATCCTGCAACAGCAGACCAGAGGACGGCCTTTGGATCGAGATGGTATACCATCGATGCAAAAGCCATCTCCGAAAACATATCCGGGGGAACAAACATCACGTTGTCCGTTCCAAGCATCACCGTGCACCCGAGTTCAATCATGGTATGAATGGGGGGATATCGTGACGATGCGGTCACGCCCAGCACCCAGTTGGAACGGGGGCAGATGGCTATCGGGATCTCCTGATCCGCGCACGCCCGGATCTGTTTTTTTGTCGCATGGGTCATATGGATAAGGAGATCCGGTTCGAACGAAAGGGCAGCATCAACGTCGCCGCTGTCACGCTCACCCGCATGGAACGCGATCTTTTTACCCGCGTTCCGGGCCGCCCTGACCTGCCGCTCCACATCATGTACATCCCGGGTACTGCTCACCCCGAGACCATCGGCAATCGCTTCTCCGCCCGCCCTCCCGAAGATGACTGGCTGGAAGTTGAGACCTGCTGCCGCATCCCGGAGCGCGTTGACACCGTTCCTGCCCCCCTCACGGAAATCTGCACATCCGAGGGTACCGGACCGGATCATGCCGGTGACGGACGCCCGCATCCCGGCCACGATCTCCGCTTTTGACGTGGCGGCAAGGAGCCGGTGTTTGAGGCCGTTGGGAGGAGTTACAAGACTGACCAGATCTCCGGTGCTCCTGCAGTCCGTGGCAATGGTGTCTCCAAGGTGCGTATGGGCATTAAAAAAGGCCGGGCAGATCCAGACCGGGGGGACCCGGGAGTTCTCTTCGATTGCCGTGATCCTGCCCTCTTCGATCACGATGTCAACCGGCCGGAGCGCGAGCTCCTCGCCCACCAGCGCCTGACCGGAGAGAACCTGTGAGGATGTCATCGGGTACCGTGACTCTCTTTTATATATCGAAAAATGAAATATATTTGCATGGCAAAGAAACAAGGCGGAAGGTTACTTTCATCGGCAGGTCTCGTCAACTATTACGAGAGCGAGGACCGGCGGGCAATACACATCAGTCCCATAACAGTCATGGCAATCGCCGCAGCAATCGGAATCATTGTCATGGTCTTCAATATCCTGTATTCAACGAGTGCATAAATCCGGTCCACCAACAGACCGGATCCGCTTTTTTCCATCACGAATGGCAGGTTTCTTTGAGCAGCCTGCGGGTGATATCCTCGGTTTTTGAGAAATACAGGTTGTCGTGGCCGGTCCATGACGGGCAGTTGCGGAACAGTACCGCCGGGACACCATTGTTGCTCTCTCCCATGACGAAGTTTGCAAACCCTGCGATCTCGTCCACCACTGCCTCTTCCGTGATCTTGAGTTCGTGACCGAAGAGGTCGGTATCCCCCCGGAAATCCCGGATGGCAGTAAAGCCGCTCCACCCGATAGCGTGCCCGGTCTGTCCTCTCCTGAAGGATCTCCCGCAGGTATCCGTAATGATCACACCTACCGTTTTCCCGGTGATCTGCCTGATCTCTTCCCTGACCTTTGATGCCGCATCCATCGGGTTGGGCGGAAGGAAGATCACCATGCCGTCATCAATATTGCTCTGGTCGACACCCGCCCGTACCCCGATGTGGCCGAACGAGAGTTCGGAAAGGATGAAGGGATGCTCCATGATAATGTCCTGCGAGGCATCGAGCACGGACTGGACAAACCGGGGGTCTTCTCCATTGAGTTCTGCCAGCCGTATCGCCCGCTGTGAAGGGGTGATCTCAGCGAGGGATTTTGTATACCCTTTGGACTTCGAGTACACTGTCGATGCAATGGAGACAATGTCACCATTTTCCATGTGCACCCTTTCACAGATCATCGCAGCAATATTATCACCGGCCCTGATCAGGGGGAGTCCCCGGATACCCGTGACGACAATATTTTCCATAGTACTGGTTCTATGGGATGATCGCACGATATAGGGGTTTCGTTTGGTTTTTTGCTTCACGGCAAAGAACCCGGACAAGTTCTTCCTATAGGATCCCGGCACCGCTGTCCCGTCAGAGCATAAGCAATCCCAGATACCTGAATCAGAATAACAATAAATTTTTATAGGGGATAAACTGATGACCTCATGTTTATGTACCACATCCTCCGGTGTCCGGGGTGCAGGGCGTTCACCTACGTGGACCGGTTCCAGAAATGGAAACTGTGCCCGGTCTGCGGTCATGCATATGAGGTCGCCAAAGTTCCTGCATACCTGGAGGTTGTGGATTACCACGACGCCGAGCATATCATACGGCAGATGGAAAAACACCTGCATGCCCATAAAAAGAAAGATTTTACCCCGGAAGAATCTGAGGAGTTGCGCCGGCATTATGCCGAATGGTTCCGGAAGAAGTGCCACTGAATCCTGTTTTTCATCAGTATCAGATAATCCGGGAAACAACAACCTGATCCGTGACCCGGTCCGACCCGCGTATAGCCGTATATTATGCAAAGTTCATGTGCCTGAAAAAAGAGATAGTCCGTACAGGTGGCCTGTGGAGCAGTATGATACCGCGGTTATCGGTGCCGGCCCTGCCGGCCTTTTCTGCGCGATCCATGCGGCGGGTCCGGGTGACCGCGTGCTCCTGCTGGAGAAAAACCTACAGCCCGGGGTGAAACTGAAAATTTCCGGCACGGGTCAGTGCAACATTACGCATGACGGCGATATCCGGTCATTTTTTTCCCGGTACGGCTCGCATGGGCAGTTTATCAGGCCAGCACTGTTATCTTTCACCAACCAGGCGCTCCTCCGCTTTTTTGAAGATCGCGGCCTTTTTTTCGAAACAATGGAGGGAGGCAAGGTCTTCCCAGTGAGCCGGAACGCCGGTGATGTCTGCGATATCCTGATCCGCGAGTGTGAAAGCCGGGGTGTTCTCCTGCGATGCGGGGAACCGGTTCAGAGCGTCGATTATAAGAATCCCGGATTTGTTATCCAGACCGCTGGCATGAGGGTATGTTCAAAGAACCTTGTCCTTACTACCGGAGGGGCGTCGTACCCGAATACAGGGTCGACCGGCGACGGCTACCGGATCGCGGCGTCTCTGGGCCATTCGATCACCGGGATCGGCCCGGCGCTCGCCCCGCTCATCATAAAAAATTTCCCGTTCTCATCCCTGGCCGGTATGACCTTTCCCGGGCTTCCGTTCTCGGTCTGGCGCGGGAACCACAAGATTGCTGAAAGCGAGGGTGATGTGCTCTTCACGCACGCCGGCCTCTCCGGGCCCGGGATCCTTGATCGTTCCCGCGACATCCGGGCAGGAGACGAGATCCGGCTCTCGTGTGCCGGTCCGGTCAAACGCGACGATGTGGCGCGGGAGATCCTCGCCGCCATTACCCGTGCCCCATCAAAAACAATTAAGACCCTTGTTGCCGGAATGGGTGTTCCCGAACGGCTTTCCCGGATCCTTCCCGAGCTGGCCGGGATTCCCGCTGACAGCACCGGTGCCCACCTGACTGCTACCGGTCGCAATCGTTTGATCGGTATGCTCACGGAATGCCCGTTGGAAGTCTTTGCCGTGGGTGACCTTTCTGTTGCGATGGTGACGCGGGGCGGCGTTGCGCTTCCCGAAGTAAATCCCAAAACCATGGAATCGAAACTGGTACCCGGCCTCTATTTTGCCGGAGAGGTGCTTGACATTGACGGTGATACAGGGGGGTTCAACCTCCAGGCCGCGTTCTCAACAGGTTTTCTTGCGGCGCAGGGGATCCGGTCTCGCGCCGGAAAACCCGCGCACTGACAAAAAAGCCTGTTGACAAAGGAGAATCCTTACCGTTCATCCCTGCCGATCAGGATGCTAACCTATTTATTAACGCAGAAACGAGCCACTCTGGTATACATGCGGACCCCGCGCATGGGGATTAAAAATGGATGAGAATTCGGGCACCCGGCCACTAAACGAAACTGGTGAAAACATGGTAAAGGAAGAATCTTCCCGTCACTTCCCTGATGAGGTTACCGCGGATCCCTGCCAGCCTGCGTCTCCGGAAGCCCTTCCTGGAATGACTCTGGAACAGATCATTGACATGACCGGGGAGTTCGCGCACCTTCACGAGCTCGTGATGATCCATATCGAGCATGCCGGAGGATTTGCCGGGGCGGACGCATATTTCCGGACGGTCCAGCCTCTCCTCGATCTGCTCGAAGTCGAGATCCGGATCCGGTGCAGATCCGGCATCACCCGTAAGCAGATGAAACTGGTAGTGCAGGACTGGATTGACCAGGAGATCAGGTCCTGCATGGAGGGGACTGTTACCCGTGACCTGTAATGATTACGGGCATTGACCGGGATTATTTTACGAAACCAGAAAGCAGACCATGAACAACACTGTTACATAAATTATGTAGTGCTTCAGATTGGTCTGAATATGCTCTTGTGTGCCGCGCTTTTACCTCATCTGTTCGCCGGTGATTGTACGTCCACCGGTATCTGCGGGATATGCCCCCGGTGAAGAAACGGCGGGTTTTCGGTTGGATTGTATCTGGCAGCCAGAGCCGGATTAAAAATAGTATTTTAGATCAACCCGGTTGCCCAGGTATACATATTGTGGAGACCATTGGAGATCACGGTCCCGGGGTCGATGTGGAGCAGCGGGAAAATGAGGATAAAGTAGAGAACGGTCCCAATCAGGCTCCCTAGGTTTGCAAGCGCTGCTACAAGTACGACTTTGAAGAGCGGAATGCGAGCCATCTCCCGGATCGATTCGGTCTCATAAATTCTCCGGAAATCCGAGACTGGGGGTTTTCGTACCTTCGCCTCCACATACGCGGCAAACCATCCCGCGTGGAGCAGCGGGTTTAAGGAGGTCATCCATGCCACCCCAAAACAGGTGAGGGCAGAATACGGGTGGCCGCCGGCAATGAGGGTAAATACTGCTGCAAGCACCCCGTGGATAATCACCCAGAAGAGAAGCGCGTACAGGAGCACCATCCAACCGACACCGGAGAACGCGATCGCGGCCAGCAGGAAGGCAAAAAGCCCGGTGACCGCAAATCCGAATATTTTTGCCCAGGGAAAGGATTTCGGCTCTCTGGTGAGCGTGTCGAACGGGGGGAGAGTCTGCGGTTGTTCGACATAGGTGGTAATACCCTGACGGTGCCCGGCGCCGACCACGGCGAGGATGCGTGCCTCCGGCCGTTGTACTTTTAAAAGAACAAGCTGGTGAGCGATGAACGCATCGCGTTCGTCTATCAGCGCATGGGCGCCGTTGGGCGAGAACCTGCGGAACTCCTCCATGACCGCATCGATGATGCTCTGCTCCTTGAGCGATTCGATGTCGATCTCCTCACCATTGTCTACCTCCGCGATGGAGTAGATCAGCGCAAAGACCATCTTGACCTTCTCGATGATCCCCATCGATTTCCAGAACCTCAGGAGGGTGAGCCTGATGTCGCGGTCCACGAGAGCGACCGGGATGTTGCGGCTCTCTGCTTCCGCAATGGCAGCTTTCATCTCGGCACCCGGCTCGACACCGACATCCACCCCGATCTTCCGCTGGAGGTAGGAAAGAAGCCACTGGACAAGGAGTGAGTTGAAGTTCTTTACTTCAAGGACATCGTCGACCGTTGGATCCCGGGCCTGTTTTTTTAAAGCCGAGAACCGGGCCGGGTCAAGCTCGATGGCCACGATGTCCGGCCGGAATTCCTCAATTGCAGCCCGGACTTCCTCGACACTCTTCTGGGAGACGTGCGCAGTCCCGATGATCCTTAACTCAGCCATCTGCCACCGTAATTCCATCACTATTGGTCTTTTACCTTCTTTAATGGTGGGGTACGCAAAAAGGGGTGGAGTGGGCTTATCGATATCTCCCAACGCCGCTCGATAGATACCGGAAAGAAGAATCCGGAAAACAAATTCATCACGGCTTTTATCCCCGTAAAAAAAAACACGTGCCTGAGAGCTGGATACCGCATTCCCGGAACGTTGGTACCGTGACCGGATTATTATGTCGGTTTCACCTATATATCCGCAAGAGTGAGGGAGTGGCATGAAGATCGCAGTGGCCGGCAAGGGGGGATCAGGCAAGACGCTGGTGGCAGGCAGCATCGCATTCCTGTTGGCCCGCGCCGGATACACCACTCTTGCCATTGACGCTGACTCGGCGCCCAACCTCGGCTTCCTGCTCGGGCTTTCCGCACGTGAGGCGGGAGCGATCGTCCCGGTCTCAAAAAACGAGGGGCTCATTGCTGCAAAGACCGGTACGGCGTATCCCGGGGTCTATGCCCTGAACTTCACGGTTGATGACGTTGTGTCGAAGTATGCCGTGCCGACCCCGGCCGGGGCCCACCTGCTGGTTATGGGTACCGTGACATCGATGGGGGCCGGCTGTACCTGCCCGGCAAACAGCATAGTACGCGTCCTGCTCCGTCACCTTCTCGTGGAGCGGGATGAGATGGTGGTTCTTGACATGGAGGCCGGTGTCGAGCATATCGGGCGAGGGACTGCGGAGAGTGTGGATATGATGCTGGTCGCAAGCGACGCACATCGCCAGTCACTAGCCATCGCAGAAAGGATCCTGCGGATGGCACAGGATGCTGGCATTCCCCGGGCCGCGCTTGTCGGGAACAGGATCATGGATGCCGGGCAGGAACAGGTTATAAAGGATTTTGCACAAGCCCGCGATCTGGCAGTTGCGGGTATGATCCCCTTCGACGCGGCCGTGACCCGTGCGGGTATCGCAGGGGATTCGATCGAAACCCTTCAAAACTCGGCTGCAGTCCGTGCCATCGGTGGGATCCTTGACCGGATTTTCCAGGATTTGAAAGAACGGCCGCTTGTCCGGGATGATACGGGGAAATATTCATGAAGACGCTGGTGACAATGGGCCGGGGCGGGACCGGTAAAACGAGTTTTGTCGCGATGCAGACAAAATATTTCCTTGAACATGACGAGG
>Ga0326727_10026305_pt1 | contig 10807 bp, 8 predicted proteins | sample MB2enrmetagenome_FD_207643 | JGI IMG/M metagenome (GOLD analysis project Ga0326727, IMG submission 207643) | Lab enriched peat soil microbial communities from McLean, Ithaca, NY, United States - MB29MY | ecosystem: Environmental > Terrestrial > Soil > Wetlands > Peat | place: USA: New York... | reverse complement strand
CGCCCAGGAAGAAAATCCTTGATCTTCTCCCATTGCAAATCACTCAATTCATAACGGCTAGGTGACATACTCCCACTTCAACAGCTTGAAACCTCGCTGCAAAGTGTATATGTCGATACGGCCTAGACTTCCCACAACTGTGGGTGCCCCATCCTTCGCGCGTTCTTTGCGCGAAGGGTGGGAAAGCACAAACCCCGCACCAACCCAGCCGAAGGGCGCCGAGGACGCAAAATTCTTTCCTGTCTCGGACGAGTTCTATTCCCTGCTGGCTGCTCCCTATTCCCCACGTTCAATACTTCGCGGACAGGGATCTTGCGGCCTCGGAGAACTCCGGTTTCTGTGCTTCGGCGGAACGCGCCGCGCGGGCCGCGGATTCTCGATCATGGATTCGAGCATCTGCGCGGCCGTGATCACGGGCTTCGAGTATTCGGCGGCGCGGTGGATGATGAACTTCTGAATGGCGGAAACCTTTTCCGGCGGAAAATCCCCTATTGGGAAGCCCGAGCCAGCTCGGGCGTGGCCGAATCTCCCGCCAGTTGGACCTGGCGTTCCCAGTAGAGAACGCCGTTCAGCTCCGCGCCCAGCAGAACGCTGAACGAGGTGATGTAGAGCCAGACCAGGGTGGCTATGCCGGCGGCAAAGGAGCCGTAGATGCGGGTGTAATTGGCGACGCTGGTGACGTACCAGCCGTAGGCCAGCGTGGCCGGAAACCAGATGATGGTGCCGGCGATGGCGCCCGGCAGAACCCAGAGCCAATGCTCGGTGCGCCGCGTGCCGAAGTGATAAAGCGCGCTAAGCACGGCGAGGATGCCGGTAAAGCTCACCGTCCAGCGCACCGCGCGCCAGGCGATGATGACCATGTGGCGCAAATCGTGGCCGGCGTTCTGGATCATCCACCACTCGATCTGGCGGCCGAAGACAATGGCCAGCGAAGCCACCGTCAAGGGAATCAGGACGATGAACACCAGCATCAGGCCGCGCACGCGGCGGCCCCAGAAGCTCCAGCTCTCCGGCGGCAGCCGGTAGGCGCGGCGAAAACCCTCCATGAGCGAGAGCATCACGCCCAGGCCCGCAAACAGGCTCAGGCCCGCAGCCGAAAGAATGACCGGACCGGAGTGGATGTGGTGCGTGAGGATAGAGTCCTGCACGATGTCGAGAGTGTCGGGCGGCAGAAACTGCTCCAGGACGGCGCGCGTCTCGCCGATCAGCGTTGGGCCCTCCTCCACCTGGGCCACGAGCGTGGTGATGACCAGGAGGGCAGGGAAGAACATAAGCATGCCGGAATAGGCCGCGGCCTTGGACGTGTTCACAACGTCGTGGGCATAGGCAAGATAAAGGGCTTCGCGAATTCTGGCAGAATAGCGTGACATATCTTCCAAGGCCAGAGTAGTCGATTGGGGCGGGTTGCGGCGAGAAAAACAGGGGACGAGGGAGAAAGGGAACGAGGGAGCGGGGTCTGACACGGCAGGCCGCTGGGCTGGCTGTGGAGACTCTCGGCCGTCAATGGGTTCTGGCTGGCGGAGTCAGCGCTTCTCGGTCGCAGTCTTCACATCGACGACTGCGTCTGTCATGACGACTCCACCTTTACTATCCACAACCCCGATCGCGAACCTCGTCAGACCGGCGGGGAGCACAAATGCGACAGTGAACATCTCCTCATCCGGCTGTCCAGTGTGCAGCCAACAGCTTCCGTCGGCCATCCATCCTAAGCCGGGTATACCCTCGATCATCACGCCTTGAGCCACGATCCTCGTTTTTCCCTGCCCGTCCCCTCCGACTTGCTCAAACGCGGCCACAAACTGTTTGCTGTCTTTACAGACAAAGTGGTAATTCTGCCGGAGCCCGTCCAAGTGGCCCAGCAATTTGACGACATAATATCTGTTGCCTTCGGGCGCGGTGAATATCCTCGACGCACCAAACATGGGCTGGGCTTCAAGTTTGTTAAAGGCAGCGACACTCACAGTCTTGAACGTCAGGATTGTCATATCTCGCAGATCGGGCTTACTGGGTTCTTGGGCCTCGGTTAAGCCAATACAGCTAAAGCAAATGACACACGCCAAACTCGATAGGCGCATCCCGTCCTCCCCTAGAAGTTCCCTATTGTGTCCGAAAGCCAACTGATTATATACCTCTCGGTAAGTTCGGCTCTGTTTCAACAGGGCGCGGCCTCAGCCGAACCGGAAAGCGACGAATATGAGAAAGGGCTTCGGCCCGAAACGATGACTTTCATCAAGCTGAGCAAATACCAAGAGCAGGGACCAAGAGGACAAGAGACGCAGGGACCTGCGGGCATCCACGCCCGTACACGTCAATGAGCGATCGCGAAATCACGCGGTTAGAGCGCTGGCTCCGCCAACTCCGCTGGCTGCTACCGGTCCGTGCAGGAGTAGCAGGGATCGATCGAGGCCTGGATCAGCGGCGTATCGGCGAGCCGTGCGCCACGCACCATCCAGCGCACTGCGGGCATGTTGGCGTAAGTAGGCGTGCGCACGTGCACGCGCGCCGGATTGCGCGAGCCTTCCTTCCAGCTCACTGAGTACATCACCTCGCCACGCGGCGCTTCCACGCGGCTGGTGGCCGTGCCGGTCACGAAGGCAAACTTGTCGCCGCCCACGGAGACCTCGCCCGGCGGCATGCTGGTGAGCGCCTGGCGCAGAATTTTACAGCTCTCCATGATTTCGAGAGCGCGCACCAGGAGGCGAGCCTTGACGTCGCCGGCCGGCTGCACATGCACATCGAACTTCATCTCTTCATAAGCCGCGTAGGGCGCATCGCGGCGCAGATCCTGATTGATGCCCGAGGCGCGGGCCATGGGGCCGACTACGGCGCAGGAGCGGGCCTTCTCGGGCGTCAGCACACCGATGCCCGCACAGCGCGACGCCGCCGTGGAACTGGTGGTGAAGATAGGAATCACTGTGCGCGTCATCTCGCGCTCCAACTCGTCAATGAGTGGGAGCAACGCCAGCGGGTCCTCAACGTCGCGATTGACGCCGCCCACGCGGTTCATGGAGTAGTTCACGCGGTTGCCGGAGATGGCCTGCAGCACGTCCATCACTTTTTCACGCAGCGCGAAGCAGGTCATGAACATGGTCTTGAAGCCCATGAGCTTGGCGGCGATGCCCGCCCACAGCACGTGCGAGTGCAGGCGCTCCAGCTCCGCCATGACCACGCGAATGTATTTGGCGCGCGGCGGAGCTTCCAGGCCCGCGAGCTTCTCCATCGCCTGGCAGAGCGTGAGGGTGTGAATGAACGAGCAAATACCGCACACGCGCTCCATCAGCGCGATCACCTGATAGTAGTTGCGCGTCTCGGCCAGATGCTCGATGCCGCGAAAGTTGAAGCCGATGTTCAGTTCGGCGTCCTGCACCGTCTCGCCTTCGCAGATCATGTCGAGCTTGTAAGGCTCTTCGAGGCCGGGGTGGTAGGGCCCCATGGGGATTCTGTAACTCATTGTGCGACCTCTTTCTGTGCCTGCGCCGCGGGAGCAGGCTTGGCAGCGGCGATCTCGCGCAGGTTCACGCCCGATTCGTCGCCCTTGCGCAGCAGCAGCGGCGCGCACTCGCGGCCGGTGAATTCGAGCGAGTACTCCTCGTGAATCTCGCGCTCGATCCAGTCCGCGGCTTCAGAGAGATCGAAAATGCTGTCGATGGCATTGCCGGCGATGGTGAAGGGCAGGCCGAGCAAGCGCCCTTCGAGGTCCCAGTGGTACTCCAGGCGGAAGCCTTCCGCGCCGGGAAGCTGGTAGGCGGTGATGGTGACGAAGCGCGCGTGCGCCTCGTTCATGACCGCAGCCACCTGGCGGACGCCGGCAGCGCCGGGGTTGAGCCAGTGCGTGCCGCGGCTCTCCACCCACGGCTCAGAGGTTCCCAGCTTTTCGCGGATGGTTTCGAGATCCGTCATTGCGTGCCTCCAGTAGCTGGTGTAACGACGGCGACAGGTGTAGCGCTGGTCTCCAGACCGGCTGTACTGGCAGAGCCTGCCCTGAGCGAAGTCGAAGGGTCCACGCCGCCAGCGGGAGCCATCGCAGGTTTCGGCGTCGCAGCCGCCTTCGCCGCAGGAGGCCTCCGCGCCACAGTGTAGGACTTCTTCAACTCGCCCTGCGTTGTGTAAATGGGCGGCGTGTCCTCTTGCTGCGAGAGCGCGTGCTCGCCGTGGCCTTCCTTGAGCGCGTGCTCGATGCAGCCCTCCACGCAGCGGCCGCAGAAGGTGCACTGGCCGGGGTTGTAGCTCCACGTGAACTCGCCCTTGCCTGCCCTGAATTCGATGGCGCGCGAGGTGCAGCGCATGCGGCAGACGGCGCAGCCGGTGCAGTGCCGGGGATCGAACTCGACCAGGCCGCGGAAGCGCGGCGTAACGCGAGGCCGCGCGGGAAAGAGCAGGGTCTGGTAGCCGCGCCGCAGGTTATTCCAGAGCATGGTGAGAATGTTCATGACCGGAACCTCACGAAGAGCGCCGATGAAATCGCAAGCACCGCGAAGATGAGCGTGCACTGCCAGTAGAAGCGCACGCTGGAATCGATGGCCAGGCGCGCCGTGGCCGCGGCCAGCACCGAAAGCAGAAGAACCACGGCGATCGAAAGCGCAACAAAGAGGCCGCCGGCGAGCAGGGTGGTTCCCCAGGCAAGCGCGATGTGCGGCGCGACCAGTGTGGCCACAAGGCCGGTCGCCGCAACCCACTCCAGACCGTGCGCCAGCTCCCACATTGCCAGCTCGGGCCCTGCGTACTCGGTCATCGGCCCCGAGTAGATCTCCTGCTCGGCATTGGGCAGCGAGAAGGGATTGATGTGCAGCTTGGCGGGCAGGCAGATAAGAATGGCCACGACGCCGAGCCAGCGCAGCGGCGAGCTCGGCAGCGCGGCCAGATCTTCCAGCCGGAAGGTGTGCTGCGAGGCGGCGATGGAAACAATGGCCAGCAGAAACACGATGTTGTAGGAGACGCTCAGTGCGGCTTCGCGTGCCGAGCCTATCTCTCCGAAGATCGACCGCGACGAGAAGCCCGCGGCGATGATGCAGATCGAGGGCAGCTCCAGGAGCGCGAGCAGCAGGATCAGGTCGCCTTCGAACCCGCCCGACGCGGGCAGAACGGGCAGCAATCCAACGGCTCCGGCGGCGGAGCCAACCGCGATGAGCGGCCAGGCGCGCATGATGAAGCCGGCAATTCCGGGGCGCGGCGGAGTGCTCTTGCCGAGCAGCTTCACGAAGTCCCAGAAGGGCTGCATGAAGGGCGGTCCCACGCGCTCCTGCATGAGAGCCACGGCCTTGCGCTCCACCCAAAGGAAGAACCACGCGGCAGGCACGGCGAAGAGCAGCCCCGGAAAGATCAGAAAGCGGGCCAGCGCAGTGATCAGATTCGAAAGGACCGGATTCATGGCTGCACCTCCGCGCCGTCAGCAGGTTTGGATTCGCAGCAGCTTGTGCACGCTTCAGGGTCGCCGATGACGACGGTTTCAACGTCGGCCTTTACCGGCGTATCGCCGCGCTCGGCCAGAAGCACTGCCGCCTTCACCACGCCGGCGACGATCGCATCGGGCCGCGGCGGGCAGCCCGGAACAAAAACATCGACAGGCAGGTGCTTGTCGAGCGGCCCATCGAGCGTGCGGCTGTCAATAAACACATTCGTTGTGGCCGGGCAGGAGCCGATGGCGACGACGGCTTTGGGCCCGCAGACCTGGTCGTAAACAGTCTTTACGGCGCCCACGGCCTTCTTCGTCACCGGGCCGGTGACCACCAGAATATCGGCGTGCCGCGGGCTGCCCTGCAGCAGAACTCCCAACTGCTCGGCGTCGAAACGCGGCGCAAGCGCGGCGATAATCTCAATGTCGCAGCCGTTGCAACTGCCCGCGTTCATGTGGAAGAGCCAGGGGCTCTTGCGGCGCGCGGTGCACATCAATCGTTTCCAGAACTTCATGGCCGCACCCCCATCAACATTTGCCACGCGTTGGGCCAGATGCCGCCAACCAGCAGAATCGCCACCAGCAAGACAATGACAGCCTTGATCGCGAACGGCTCGCGAGCTTGCGTCTGCGGCGGCGCGTCAATTTCCGGCTTTGGCGGCGGACCCCACCAATTGCGCGTGAGCGCCAGCGTGTAGGCGATCAATGCCAGGATCGACGAGACGATGAAGATGGTGAGCGGGCACTTGCCGACTTCAAAGGCGACGGAATACAACCGCCAGCGGCCCAGGAAGCCGAGTGTCGGCGGAATACCGAGCATGGCCAACATGCCGAAGAGGAATCCGAAGGCGCTCACCGGGTAACGCGCGGCCAGAGCCACGGGTTCGGTGTCGAGCGCGCCATCGGCCTCGGGCGCGGCAAGACAGATGAAGAGCAGCGCCTTGGCCAGTGTGTGCGTGGCCGCAGCGATGATGACGCCGGTCTGCCCCAGTCTGCTGGTAGCGGCCGCGCCGAGCAGCAGAAAGCCTACGTCCTCGGCCGTCGACAGCACCAGCAGCCGCTTGAGGCTGCGCTGCGTGAGCATCAGCAACGCGGCAAGCAGTGAGGTGAGTGTCGCCGCGTAGAGGAAGAGCGGCTGCGGCGTAAGCAGCGCCAGAATCGTCTGCGAGCCGAGCAGCAGCTCGCCGAAAGCCGCCATATCGACCACGGCGATGATGACGCCGAGAACGAGCGCGGGCACTTCGTCAGCCAGCGCGAGCAGCCAGAAGAGGAGCGGCACCGCGGCGAGTTTGACGGCGATGCCCGTGAGCAGAAACGCGCGCGCGGCGTCGAGCGCTCCGCGATCGGCGAGGAGGTCGCCGGCGATCGTCGCGCCGGCGGAGAGCAGCACCACAGTGAGATAGGTGATCTTCGCAGCACGTGTCCTTGCCGTTTCCCAGACCAGAATCACCGTGAGCAGAGCCGCCAACTCAAGCAGGCCGAGGCGCAGCCGCGCGAAGGGGCTAAGCAGCCCGATGGTAGTGAAGACGCCGGCAAAGAAAATCAGCGGCGCGAACAGCTGCGGCACGTACTTGCGCGATGCCGGGCCAGCGAGAGCGGCAACCGGGAGCGCGATTGTGGCAACGCCCACGGCCAACAGCATCACGATCGGAATCTGCGTGAGCGGCAGCACCTCCGGAAAGCGAGTGGGAAGCGCTCCCGGCACGATCCAGCGCACCAGAGCGAAGATGGTTGCGGCGAAAACCACCAGCAGAACCGTCGCGCGGCGCTCCATCCACGCGAAGACTTGGCCGAGCAGATGCGATATAACCTCTAACCCACTCCAAAACCAAAGAAAAACGCGATCGACATTCGTCCAGCGGAAGAAAGATTTCCAGTGCTGCTCGAAAATCTCTGAGAAATCGCCGGCCGTCAGGCGCCCCTGCTCGCTGAGCGGCTCGCCGCCGGTAAAGATGCCACCGCCGGCGCCCGCCATCGCCGCGCCAGCCGAAGCGGGGCGAATGGCATAGGCAACGAGATAAATCGCGCCGCCGACGACTAAGGACACCAATGCCAGCACCAGCCCACCCGTCGAGGAAAAACTGCCGGCGTCGGCCGAAAGGCCGAGCCACGTGACGTGCACGCCCGCGCCCATGCCGAGCGCGGCAAGAATCGGGTTCAGAAAGAAGTTGACGGCCAACTGCGGCGCAACGCCCAGCACCACGCTGCCCACGGCCAGCAACCCCATGCCCCAGATCATCGTGGGCGGAGACTCATGTGCATCCTTGGTGTTCTCGGTCGTCGGACCCAGGAAAACAGCGCTGGTCGCCTTGACGCCAAGGAAGACCGTGCCCAGGCTCGCCGCCCACGCCACCATGGTGGGCACGGCCCATCCAGCCTGCAGCGCCGCGGCATAGAGCATCCACTTGCTGGCGAAGCCGCTCATCAGCGGAATGCCCATCATGCTGCCCACGCCGATCAACCAGGACAAAGTCGTCTGCGGCATCTTCGCGGCCAGGCCGCCGAGCTTATTCATGTCGCGTGTTCCGGCGGCGTGCTGCACGCTGCCCGCGGTCAAAAACAGCCCGCCCTTGAAAAAGCCGTGATTCAGGCAGTGCAACAGGCCCGCCGTAACGGCCAGCGGCGTGCCGATGCCAATGCCCATCATCATGTAGCCGATCTGGCTCACGGTGGAGAAGGCCAGCATGCGTTTCAGATCGGTCTGCACCATGGCGTACATCACGCCCACGGCCATCGTTACAGTGCCAATCCAAACCAAAGAGCTGCTCCATGCAATGGGCCATGCGCCAAAGCTGTGCATGCGCGCCGCCAGATACACGCCGGACGTTACGTAACAGGCCGCGTGCAGCAACGCGCTCACCGGAGTGGGGGCGGCCATGGCTTCGGGAATCCATGTGTGCAGCGGAACCTGCACGCTTTTGGCCACCAGCGCCACTAGCATCAGCGCGAAAAGACCGCCGGTAAAGTTGTGCGTTACGGCAGGATCGGTCCACAATGCGCTGCCGGCGCGGTGATAGAGCACCACAATCGCGGCCAGCAAGCCGTAGCCTGCGATGTGCGTCATTAGCAGCACCTTGCGCGCGCCGTTCACGGCCTCGCGGTTGGTGTACCAGAAGCCCACCAGCGAGAACGAGCACAGGCCGACCACTTCCCAGCAGAGATAGAAGATGAAGAGGTTGGCGCTATAAACCAGCGAGATGAAGCCGCCGATGAAGACCAGCATGATCGCGTAGAAGCGCGTGGCCGACTTGTCGTGCGCCATGTAGCCGATCGAATAGAGCAGCACCAGGCCGCCGATCGATGCGCCCATAAACGCGAAGAGCACACTGAGGGCGTCGACATGCAGCACGAATGCGAGTGGCCCATCCCACGGCAGCGGACGCAGGTTGATCGATTGCCCGCCGCGCACTGCAGGCGCTAAGCCGATGACGGCAAAGAGGGCGGGCAAACAGGTGAGAAACGCCAGAATCCCTTTTGCGCGGGCGGAGCAGAGCCGTGCCACCAGAATCTGCAACGCAGCCCCCAGCAAGAGGGAAGATGGAGCAATCAGAATCAGGGTCGCTGCATCCATGCTTCTATGTTGAAGGCGCGGAGGTTAGAGGGGATGTGACAGAGCACACTGTGCCGCAGGGTCCAGTGCCGGAAACGACTCTGAAATCCCGAGATGTGGGACGGTGTTCCGACTCTTTGCCGGCTCTTCAAAGGAAAAAACCCGCCCGGAAACCGCTCCGCCGATCGCAAGCCAAGGTGTCCTACAATGCGGCAGGGGGTGATCCGCCATGATCTCGTCTCTGAAATCCCATTGCCGTGTCGTCGTGCAACTCCTGTTGTTCCTCGGGGCATTGCTGGCCGCCGGGACCGCTGCGGCCCAAAGCGGCAGCGATGCAGACCGGGCCATGGTGCTGCTGTCGGCCCAGTCCCAGGCTGTTGTCCAGCGCCTGCTGAGCCTGTCGCAGTTGCCCGCCGGCACATGGAAGGTGCACGAAGGCGACCTGACGCACGGCGAAGCCGTCAACCTCGATGACAGCGGATGGCAAAGCGCAGCGCTTGCTGCCCGCTATCCCACCAGCGCGGTCTGGTTTCGTCAGACGATCGAGATTCCCGCGGCGCTCCACGGCTACGACCTCAGCGGCGCGCGCGTCTGGTTCCAGTTTCACGTCGACGCCAACGGACCCATTCCCGAAATCCTCTACTTTAACGGCCGCCGCGTGGCCCTGGGCGACGATCTTGAGCCGGTGGTGCTCTTCGACGAAGCGAAGCCCGGCGACAAAGTCGTCATCGCGATCAAATTGCTCGAGACCATCGACGTGAAGAGCTTCCGCGGCGCGACCCTGCACGTCGATTTTGCAGAAGGCCGCCCCAATCCGCAGCAACTGGCCGAGGAATTTCTCTCGGCGGCGGTGCTTCTCCCTTCAGTTGCGCCGGATTTCACATTCAAATCAGGATCAAACGACATTCACCCGGTGAGCCTCCTTTTCGCTGCGATCCACGACGTGGATTTGGACGAACTTGACGCCGCGCAGACGGCGACTGGTGACACGCGCGCACAGGACGAGGCGAAGTTCGATGAGAGCCTGAAGACTGCGCAGATGCAGCTCGAGGTGCTGCGGCCGCTGATGCAGCAGGCGACGTTTTTGGTCGACGGCAACGCGCACATTGACGCGGCCTGGCTTTGGCCGTGGACCGAAACCGTCGACGTGGTGCATCGCACCTTTTCGACCGCGTTGCAGTTGATGAACGAGTATCCCGATTACGTCTACACGCAATCGGCCGCGGCCTACAACCAGTGGATGGCCGATAAATACCCGGAACTGAACGCCGAGATCAAGCGGCGCATTCAGGAGGGCCGCTGGGAGATCGTCGGCGGCATGTGGGTCGAGCCCGACCTGAACATGCCCGACGGCGAATCGCTTGTTCGTCAACTGCTCGTAGGCAAGCGCTGGTATAAGGATGCCTACGGCGTGGACGTGCGCATCGGCTGGAACCCCGATTCCTTCGGCTACACATGGCAACTGCCGCAGATCTACAAAAAGAGCGGCATCGACTACTTCGTCACGCAAAAGATGGAGTGGAACGACACCAATCAGCTCCCCTTCAAGCTCTTCTGGTGGCAGTCGCCCGATGGATCGAAGGTTCTCACCTACTTTCCGCATGACTACGGCAACGAGAACCTGAGCCCGGTGCGGCTGAGCGGCGATCTCGCCGCCGCGCGCCAGCGTTCGCCCGGCCTCGCGGAGATGATGGACCTCTACGGCGTAAGCGATCACGGCGGCGGGCCCACGCGCGCCATGCTCGACGAGGGCTTCCGCTGGGCCACGCCCTCGGCGTCGGCAATTGCCGCCAACGGCGGCGAGCCGGTAACGCCGAATTATAAATTCGGCACCGCGCAGAGTTTCTTCTCGACTGTCGAGAACG
>Ga0326727_10026304_pt1 | contig 10807 bp, 5 predicted proteins | sample MB2enrmetagenome_FD_207643 | JGI IMG/M metagenome (GOLD analysis project Ga0326727, IMG submission 207643) | Lab enriched peat soil microbial communities from McLean, Ithaca, NY, United States - MB29MY | ecosystem: Environmental > Terrestrial > Soil > Wetlands > Peat | place: USA: New York... | reverse complement strand
CGGGCAATAGAGTCCTCTGGCTCATATATGGTTGAGCGGAATCGCCAAAGCCTGAATATTTTCTACCGCGAGAGGTCGTACCGAAAAAGTGTCAATTGAGGTTCACCAAATGTGAGGAAGAACCCAAGATTACTTGCCAAACTCACCGCACAACTGCTACTTTTTGCACTATTTAATAAGCAATGCGAGTGCGGCAAAGTGACAGGTTAGCAACATGGGAAGCCCACCGGCTGCCGGGGATATTTACCCGGTTTCTCTAGCTGTTCTCAATGATTTGACTTACCAGACGGCCAAGAGGCCGCGCTACGCTGCCCGTAGGCGAGCCGGTAGGCACTCGGCAATGGTATTACTCTGCCAGCCCGTCAGACGGGCAAAAACGGGCTGAATTTTGAAATTTGCTGACAGTCTGCTGACAGATGAACGCAGTTTGAAGTATTGCCGTTCTCGACCCTTCCTGTAAGTTATTTATTTTCTCATGTTTGGCGGAGAGATTCGCCCCCCCCCGACCCTCTGCTCCCAAAACAGATCAAACGATTTATTGAAGCCTATTGAAATATGGTGGAAATAACTGCTTTCGATTGAATAGCTTGGCGCTAACGTTCCATCCCCTGTTGAATCTTGCGACTTCTGGGTGCTTTGACAGCTACAAAATCGTCTACAGTCAGAACTCCCTTGCGCAGCAATCCTGCACTGTGCCCTGCAGCGCGTGTCCTCGATCTCGTACGCGAATGCTCATAGGGCTTGACGGTAATCGACACGTCGGTTCCCAGCAAAAGCAAGAAGCGCAGCAGCCGCTCAATCGAAAACCCGGAAATCCGGCCGCGGATCAGCGCCGAGACCTTGGGCTGGTCAACGCCAAGGACCTCGGCAGCCTGAACCTGCGTCAAACGACGGCTACGGAGGATGTCCGCGATCCTCAAGGCTAGATCGGCCTTCGCGAGCATCTCTTCCGCGTTGGGGAACTCCAGGTCGGCAAACACATTCCCGCTGCTTTCCGTGTAGTCGCGCTTAGCCATGTTGTTTCTCCCATTCGGCATGCAGTTCGATGGCCCGTTGGAGCCGTTTCTTGATCATCTCGATCTCGGCCTTTGGCGTTGCAATGCCCGTCTTCGATTTCTTCTGGAATGCATGAAGGACATAAACGCGTCCTGCCAGCTTTACCGTGTAAACGGCGCGAAATGTATCGCCACGGTGGTCGGAAACTACTTCTAGCACTCCGGGGCCAATATCCCGCAACGGTTTGGCCTGGGCGTGCTTCCCGCCCAACTGTGCCCGATAGAGCGCGACGCCGATCTCGTCCTTTACGGCCGCAGGAAAGGAGCGTACCGCTTCCAGCGAGTCTCCGATCCAGATCAACGGCTTCGGAACGGGTTTGGCCGCTGCATCCATCTGGAATCAGATTATGCCATTTGTGGCATGAAGACAAGTAAAAAAATGATTCTCCTGTTACAACTGATTCATGCCGCGCATGTTGAGGCTTCTGTTCGTCTTGCTCATCCGTTCTGTTCAATCTCGACGCGATCTTCTTCTGGAAAATCTTGCTCTTCGCCAGCAGCTTGCCGTTCTTGCGCAGAAGCAACCTCAACCGCGTCTCGCTGCGGCGGACAAACTGTTTTGGATGATTCTGAGACGGCTCTGGTCTGGGTGGAACCATGCGCTCTATATAGTCCGGCCGGAGACCGTCGTCCGCTGGCATCGTGCCGGTTTCAAGCTGTATTGGAAATGGCTCTCGCGTCATCGAACTCCCATCGGGAGAAAGCGCATCAGCAAGGAGTTGCGCGAACTGATCTTCAAGATGGTTGCCGAAAACCCGACATCGGGTTCGCCACGCATTCATGGCGAACTGAAAATGCTCGGCTTCGAGATCTCCGAGCGAACCGTGTTGCGTTGGATGCGGAAAGCTCCGAGAAACCCGGAGCCAGCAAAACGATGGGCAGCGTTTCTGAGCAACCATCGCGAAGCCATTGCGGCAATGGATTTCTTCACCGTGCCCACGCTGACCTTCGGGGTGCTCACCTGCTTCTTCGTCATCGCCCACGACCGGCGGCGCGTGCTGCATTTCAACGTCACTCGCCATCCGAGCAGTGCGTGGGTTTCCCAACAACTGCGCGAAGCGTTTCCTTATGACACAGCACCGAAATACCTCATCCACGACCGCGACACGATCTTCAACGCAGAAATCGTAAGCACCATAAAGGCTATCGGAATTGAATCTGTCTGCACGTCGTTCAAGAGCCCCTGGCAAAATGGTATTGCTGAGCGCTTCGTCGGTTGCTGCCGGCGCGATCTGCTCGACCATGTCATCGTACTCAATGAACGCCATCTCAAGCGACTGATGCGCGACTACGTCGAATATTTCCACGAGGACCGCACGCATCTTGGCTTGGCGAAGGAAACTCCTGCCGGACGCCTGCGAGAGTCGAACCCCAGCGCCTCCTGCCGGGTCTTGACTATGTCGAGATTGGGTGGCTTGCATCATCGCTACCAACTTGCTGCTTGAGCTTCCTAAAATATCAAACATCGTGCACGGTTGACAGGAGTCGTGTGCCTGCTGTTGGCCAATGAGCTTCGGTTGTCTCATCTTCTATCCGCTCGGGCAGCATTTCCTCCTACATTGAAGCCACTCCGTGCGCCTTCCGGCATCCTCGTAACCGTTACAACTCTTCGCATTTTCGCCCGGACAACATTTTGTCGAGGAACAAGACCTCACGCTTACCTATCAACCACAGTTACGCTGATGCCATGGCTAGTGCTCCCCGAACTCACGGTGATAAGGACCGTATCGCCGATGCTTGATTGTGTCGTCAAGCAACCATTCACAACCATCGACGCACAAAAGATTCCCAACAACACGATTGTCCTGCTAAACACCTTGGCTCTTGTCCGGCTGAGGCTGAAAGGTAACGCGAAAATAGAAAGAGTCAAAGGAAGCACCATCCCAAGCCTCCATTTAGCCGGTTTTATCATGGCAGCGGTCTTGGGCATCGTAATGGTTAAAGTTGAGGTTGCTGTACTGGTCCCAAGAGCCACCGTCGCTGGCGAAAACACGGCGGTAGCACCGGCTGGAACACCTGCGACACTGAACTGCACTGAGTTACTGAATATCCCTCCAGTCGCGTTGGCTGTAACTACAAAAGCGGTCGAACTACCTGCGCGGAGCACCTGAGAGGCAGGATTCACCGAAAGCCAAAAGTCTGAAGCCCCTCCGGTCACTGTAATTGCCACAGACGTCGTAGACATTTTGTAGTCGACAGAATCCGCTGGGGTAAACGTTGCCGTCAACGTAGAGGTGCCGACGGTCAAGACCGTTCCTGCTGTTGGCGAATACGAAAAACTGCCTGGCACAGACGCAGCGGCATTCAGCTGTGTGGCGCTCAACGCCGTCCCGTATGTGATCGACGCAGGTGCGTTCCACGTGATAACTGGCGAGGCTTGATTAACAGTAATTTGCCTGCTCAATACCACCGGAGCATAGTTACCTGCATCAGTGGGCTGAAATGTGGCCGTCACGCTCTCGGTTCCTGCAGTAAGCACCGTTCCTGCAGTTGGAGAGTATATGAAAGTTCCCGGCGTTGTGGAACTTGCATTCAATTGGCTGCTACCCAAAGCTGTCCCGTAGATGATTGCTGCTGGCTGGGCCCAGGCCACTGCTGGGGTTGCCTTGTTCACAATCACGCTCACCGTCGCTGTCGTAATCGCGTAATGAGCAGTATCGATTGGGGTAAACGTCACCGTAAGAGTCTGCGCGCCTGCAGGTAAAACCGTTCCAGGACCAGGAGAGTAGCTCAGATTTCCCGCGATCGTGGATGTGGCATTCAGTTGTGCACCGGTCAGGGGCGTTCCATACGTGATTGCCTGGGGTTGACTCCAGAGGATAGGCGATGCACCGGCAAACACATTCAGCGTTATTTGCGCCTGTGACGAGTTGTAGTTGCTGGTGTCAGTAGGAGTAAAAACTACTCTCAGAATGTTGGCACCAAGCGGTAGAACACTGCCAAGTGCTGGCGTATACGTGAAACTCCCCGGAACAGTCGAGGATGCATTCAACTGTACTGCGCTCAGTCCGGTTCCATAGCCAACCGCCGCAGGAACTGGCCATGTAATCACAGGCGTTGCTTTCAGTACTTGCAAACTGGTGCTTGCTGTGGCTCCTTCATAGTCCGTCGCGTCGAATGGCGTAAAGTTAACACTAAGCTTTTGCGCGCCACTCGGGAGCAGGCTTCCTGCCGACGGGTTGTAGGTAAAGCTTCCTGGCACTGAAGCTGTTGCATTCAATTGCATGGAGTTCAGCGTAGTTCCATAGTCAATCGAGGCTGGCATAGCCCAGGTCACGACAGGCTTTGCCTGACCCACTGTCAGCGTCGCAGTCGTGGCGACTATGCTGTAATTCGCTGAATCCGTAGGCGTAAACGTTGCCCCTAGCGTCTGGGTGCCTGCCTGAAGCACTGTCCCGATTGCAGGGCTATAGACAAAGTTTCCTGGCACTGAAGCAGTTGCATTGAGCTGAGTAGCCGTGAGCGAGGTTCCATAGATAATTGCAGTTGGATTCATCCACATTACTGAAGGCGTAGCCTGATTCACCTGTAATGTAACTGTCTGCGCTGCCGTCGTGTAGGCCCCTGTATCGGTCGGCATAAAGGTGACCGATAAGGTTTGCGGCCCAGCGGGCAAGACCGTGCCACCTGTTGGGCTGTAGCTGAACGTTCCGGGAACCGATGCACTCGCATTCAATTGCGCTGCGCTCAATGCAGTACCGTAAGTGATCGCTGCTGGCTGTGCCCAGGTGATGGTGGGAGTTACCTGCGTAATAATCTGAGTGGTCTGAACCGTGCCCGGCACCTGCTGGCGGTGGCCAACATTGTCCGTGGCAAGCGAGTAAAACCAGACCATCTTTTGTCCGGTTGCATCATAAATTGCCGATGTTGCAGTCGTAGCGCTCTGCCACAGCGCCCACGCCGTGCCGTCCGTGGACGCGTAGATATCGTACGACGCGATGCCAGATCCGGAGGAGTCATTTCCACTCCAGCTAACAGTGATCTTTGGATTGGTTGTGGTCGCGGGCAAAGAATCGATGTTGCTGGTCGGATACGCCGAATCGATGGTATTAGTCACCTTGTTGGTGCTAATTGAAGCGTTGGCGTCAAACACAATCGCTGCCTGATTATAGATAGCCGTGCCATTCGTCAGTCCGCTCTTCGGCATTACGGTGAAGGTGACATATCCCTCGCCCTGATGGGAGGAGTTATTAGGCGGCAAGAATCCTGCTGCTGGATCTGTCACCCCTGCACCTGTGGTAGTGTCAATCGACTGCATCGTCCAAGTCAAAATACCAGTGTCTGCATCCAGAGCTGCCGATACCGCAACTGGATTGCTATCCGTCGAAACTGTGGCCCGTCCGGTGTAGGTCTGCGCACCGGTCGATGGCGTAAGCTTGACACCGTTGAAGCCGAGCTCTGTCAGTTGCACTGTAGACCAGTCGAGGTTTGCATCCAGCCGGTCGGTGACGACCACCATGGCTGCTGCCGCTGTGGCATTCGATTCGTTCTCGTAATAGATCGTGTAGGTAATTGGCGAGTTCGGCGTAATGTAGCCTTGATCACCGAAGCCAGTTGTCATCTTTGCATTAGGATCGCCGGAGCCTTTCGAACTTGAACTATTTTGAGCTGCCGGGGAAGTTGATAGAATCGGATGAAGGCTATTTTCATCTAATTCTTTTTTCCAGCGTATACAGTCAGAATTATACAATTCAAACGCACAATATGAAGGAAGACGCCCAGCGCCTAAAACAGCATCATTGGTCATTTGCTTAACCACGGGGACGGCGATATTATTGATTACATCAGTAGGTTTTTGAGTTATAAAGCACGCTTCTTTTATTGTACAAAAATACCCACTAATTTTATCAGCTACCCACGCAAACGTGCGTATCCAGGAAGAGTTTTTAGCAACATACGAGCTTTCAGAACCATATGAGTCCGATTCACGTTCTTTGTTTAGGCCATTTGGGTCGATATAGCTTAAAGGGATATTATCCGTATAAACATATTCATTATGGCGAGCAACTCGGAAGACTGGGTCCTTGCTGTTAAACCTGCCAATGGCCGACGTATAGTATCTCGCTCTCATATAATACAGTCCATTCCCTCCATCCATCACACCAAACTGCCCGACGAAGGTAAACGGATTGCTAATCGCCTCTGAGATCTGCTGAGGCTCACCAAAGGGCAGGAAAGTGTATGAATTCAGCACAGAGCCTGCCGCACCCGTCACGGCAGTGGTATTGCCTGAGTCGTCATACTGGTAAAACTCTGCGTTTCCAGAGGCCGGCAATGCGCTCGCCAGATCAACACCATACGCGTAATGATTCGTGGCATTGCCGCTCGAGTCAAACTCGCCGATCACATAACCAATCCCCACCGGATCGACCAGATACTCCGAACGTACGCCATTCTTTACGACGGCCGTGCGGTTGCCGATACTGTCGTATTCGTAGGTCCAGGTGTCTGATGGCCCCGTCACGCTTGTCAGGTGGTTGTCAGCGTCATAGGTATACGACCAGTTGCCATTGTTGACGCGCGAAATTAGATTGCCGTCCTGGTCGTACCGGTAGGCTCCGCCTCCCACCGATGTGTACTGATTCTGGTTATTGACATCATAGTCAACCGTCCCGCCGCTGCTCACTACCGAGGTGCGGTTTCCGGCTGCATCGTAGTTGTACTGCACGGTACTTCCGGTCGGCAAAGCCACTGAAGTTAACTGTCCGGTCCTGTCGTAACCATAGGTCCATTTACCTGCCAGAGTGGTCATCGTCGATTTACGACCTGCGGCATCGTAGGTATAGTCGAAGCGACTGTTGACCTGACTGGCTCCGGAGTAATTGACGAGCGAAAGAACATTCCCGGACGGATCGTAGGAATATGTGGAATAGGCGCCATTGCCGAAATTCTTCTGAGATATCCGGCCTGCGCTGTCTTAGGTATAGGAGGCCAGCAGAGTACCCGATCCCGTAGAGAGTTGCGAGAGTCTTCCCGCAGCGTCGTAGCTATACTTCACCGAGAATCCAGTCTGATCGCCGATACTGGCGCGACGCCCACCTGTATCGTAGCTATACTTGACGTAGCGACCATTCGGATATGTTACTTGCAACAGGCGGTCAGCTGTGTCGTAAGAGAACGCGGTCGTTCCCCGCTGATCCTGGATCATCGATAAATTTCGATGACCGTCATAGGAGTAGTTTACCTGCGCACCTGTCGAATAAGTCTTCTGTGTGATTTGGTTGAAACTGTTATATGTGAAGGTGATGCTGGTTCCACGCCGGTTCGTCCATTTCGTTAGATTGCCGTGCAAATCGTACTGCGCCTGCTCCGACTTCTCGTTCGGATACGTAATCGACAGCATGTTGTAGGCGCTATCGTAGGCGAAATCCGTCCCGTTTCCAAGAGGATCACTGAGTGAAAGAAGATTCTCGTTCACATCGTATTTCGTTGCCGTTGTGTTTCCCCCAGCATCGAGGTAGCGTGAGGGGTTGCTGTTGGCATCGTATTGGTAGTTCTCTTCCGTTCCATCTGGCGAAATCAATCGTGTGAGTTTCCCCTCGCCGTCGAAAATAGACTGTGCCGTGTACCCCCGTGCATCGAGCACTACGGCGACCACGCCATTGGCGTTTGGATAGAGGTGCGTCGTATTGCCCTTAGCGTCCGTCACTGCCACAATGCCATTGGTGTCGTAAGCGTAGGTGACTGTGGATGCGCCGCCGTCCTGATACGATTTCGATAATCGGCCTTGCGCGTCGTACTCGTAGTACACGTGCGTGCTATCCGGAAAAGTTACAGACTGGACGGCGTGCTCACTCGCGGCGCCTTGCCCTGTGACGTAGGTAAAACTCGTCGCCCCCTGCGGCGTGGTCACAGTTGTCAGATGTGTCCCTGCGCTGTCATAGGCGTAGCTGGTTACGCGCCCTACCGAATCGGTAGTCTGTATAATGAGTCCGCTGCTGTTGTAAGCAATGGTAGAGCTATCGCCGTCACTCAACTTGATGGTGACAGGCTTATCGTTGGCATAGGTCATGGTTGCGGTATTGCCATTTGAGTCCTTCACCGTGCTGAGCAGCATCTTGGCAGGTGTAAGCGTTGCCTCTGCAAAAGTAAGGACAGTTCCTCCCCGTTCCGTAAGTGTAAGGAGTTTGCTACTGCTGTCATATGACAGCGACCCGTGATCGCCCATGCCGCCGACATAATTGGTTTTTGTGGCACTTGACGTGCTGATGGTGCCGCTAAGAACGATTGGAACTAGTACGGTGCCATCGGCATAGAGGAAGGGCCGCACATCCCCATTGGGATAGTGAATCAGCCACCCGCTTCCACGGGATTCGGCCCAGATGTCCATTGCATGACTCGGACCATAGCCAAATGATCCATAGTGATATCGGTGTGCGATGGTATCGAGGCCAGCCTTCTCGAATTCGAAAGACTGCAATGTGCTGATCTTGTAATCCGTTTGCCCGATCTGGCTCAGATAGCTGGCATCCGCGGCCAGTGCGGAATTATAGCTCGCCCATGTCGATCCAACAGCATTTGTAAAGTTCGCGAAGATTGCATCCCACGCGCCGTTTGCTATATATGAGGGCTGCATGCTCGTCTTGTAGTTGCTCCAGTTGATCGACCCACTGTTTGCGTTTACCGCATACAACTGGAAATTGACACTACTGCCCGATGTGGCGGAATTGAAATAAAGCGAAATGCTGCCCTCGGCACCTGCTTGGAGAGTCCCTGCCAGTCCTGTTGGATTGACCCCCAGCATCTGCCCTTGACCAGCCATCGAGGAATAGAGAGAAGCGTAGTTTGCTGAGCACCCGCTGCACACAGGAGATAGAAACGTGGTCGATGCGCCCGAGGTGGACAGGGTCATCAACGGGGCATTCAAATCGTGGCCACTCACATTCTTGTAGTGAACTGTGGCATAGCCACCGAAACCGGCACGGACTGCAGACGGGACTTCGAGACTGTACTCGACGTCTGAAGCAATCGGCAAGGTTCCTGATCCAGTAGAAGATGTCACCTGTATTGCAGATGACAACTTAGCGGTTGTCCCGTTGGATGTTACCTGTGCATCATATTTTCCCGCCGACATGGCCGAAGTGTCAAATCGAGCGAAAGCGTGCGCGGAATCATCAAGGTAGACGGAGGATGCAGTAAAGATTGTCCCGTTGGATGCAACCAGTTGGTAGGATACGGAACTTGTCAACTGCGAGCCAATGAACTCCACTGTCGCAATGCTTCCGTTTGTGATGCTCGTAGGGCTTATTGAAGTCAATCCAAAGGGCGTACTGACCGCTGCGATAGAGAAAGGTGCGGTCGCACTAGACATTCGTGGAACGTAGGCGGCGACGTAGTACGTTTGGCCCTTTGAAGCTGCCAGCGAAACGGTCGCGTTGTAGCTATTCCATTCCTGTTGATCTTCATCAAAGGTTTCGTCGTCAGGCATATACCCCTGCGCCACGAACATCTGCGCCACTCCAGTCTTTCCCGTCAGTTGAAACTTGATCTGCGCTGACGTCCCTGTTGTTGGCGAGAATTTGTACCAGAATAACTCTCCGGCCTGAGTTGCGGTGCCCTGAATCGCACTTCCGTCGAGTACGATTTCTTGTAAATCAATCGCTACCGTTGCTGCCGATGTAGACGTATTGTTTCCGTAATTCTGACCCTCGAATACCTCTCCTCGGCTATTGGCCTTCACCTCCCAGCGATGGTTTCCCAGGACGCTTCCGGGGACACGTAAAGAAACTGTATTGGTATAGGATGCACCTGGTCCAAGCGTAGTGTTCGATCCAGCGAGGAATTCTCCGGCATAGATTTCAACCGGATTTGTATCAGGATCACGAACAAGGTACACCGCATCATGCCAAGGACCAGTGGCACTTCCCGCCCCAATATTCCTGATGGTGTATGTGATGTTTGCTGTTTGCCCTGCTATTGCACTTGTCGGTCCTTGAATCTGCGTGGAGACGAGGTCTATGTCGGAGGCAGAGGATTCGACGAACTCGCGGTAACCCATATCCGGATAGACTCCGTTTGCTGCGGCAACACCCTTCTTTGTCGTGGTCCTCGGGTCACTATAGCGCGCATTGCCCGCCGCATCGGTCGCTGGAGCTACCGCCCCATCCGCTGCATCGATAGCTGGCGATCCATAGTTCAATCGGAAGTCTCCCTGCGCTTGATTCATAAATATTGGATCTGATGCGATGTTTCCGTTGACTCCGGTTTGGTCGCTCATCGACGAGTAGCCGACCGCCCCTGCAACAGTTGTCCATATATCCGTATAGCTTACAGTTGGCGCTAGCGAGCAACAATTCCAAATTCCTGCTGTTTTTGAATTCGAAATGATGGAATTGGCAATTGTGACATGCCCTCCATGCGGAAGAATGCCGTAGTCATTCCCGTCAAGTGTTGAATTAACTACAGTTATCGATGTGCCCCACTGCGCATTCACACCTCGCTGTGCCCCTGTAACCAAGCAATTGCTCATCGTGGACGATCCAGATCCGAAGGTAATTACACCTTCCTGAAGTGAATCTCGCAATATGCTATTCGTCAGGCTGAACGTACCAGTCCCCTCGGTTTCAATCAGCCCAGAAGGTGATGTACTATCTATCGATGCACCGCCATAACGAACATATATGTGGTCAGTAGTGTCCGGTTAAATCCATCTTCATCGTCTGCAACTCATACTTAAACCACGAGTTGCGCCGATTCTTGCCTGTCCACGATTTGAATTGCATCCCGAGCCTTTTACCCTGCCAGCAGTGAGG
>Ga0326727_10026303_pt1 | contig 10808 bp, 7 predicted proteins | sample MB2enrmetagenome_FD_207643 | JGI IMG/M metagenome (GOLD analysis project Ga0326727, IMG submission 207643) | Lab enriched peat soil microbial communities from McLean, Ithaca, NY, United States - MB29MY | ecosystem: Environmental > Terrestrial > Soil > Wetlands > Peat | place: USA: New York... | reverse complement strand
ATTTACCCGCGCGCCCACGCTCGCCCATCTTCTCTCCTATCTATGCGAGAGCCTCTTTGCCGGCAATTCAAGTCAAATCAAGGAGTATTCCGTCGGAGTCGAGGTCTTCCACCGCTCGCCCTCCTTCGATCAGGACTCCGACTCCATTGTGCGCGTTGAGGCCAACCGCCTGCGCAAGCGCCTGGCCGCGTACTATGCCGGTGAAGGCGCATCCCACCGACTCCGCATCACCATTCCCCTGGGGCAATATATTCCGCGCTTTGAATCCGCGGTTTCCCATCAGGAGCAACCGGCAAACGTCGTGACCCCGCCTCAGCCGGAAATCATGGGCGCCATCGCCCGTCTGAAGGAACCCATGCTTCGGCTCTCGGGCCGCCCGGTCTGGTGGCTTGTCGCCGCGCTCGCGCTTTTGTCATTAGGCCTCGGTTGCGCCCTGCTGATTGTCCGCCACATCAAGCAGGCCGCGCCGGCCGCGGAACAGAATCAGCCGCCACTGCCTGCCGAAGCACAGCTTGGCCCGCCGGGCGGCGAAGAGGTTCGCATCCTGGCCGGCTCCGGCCGCAGCTTTGTCGATCATGCCGGCAAGCTGTGGAATGCTGATGCCTGGTTCGGTGGAGGCGCGGCTGTAAAGAGCCCCGCGCAGCAGATCCGGCGCACGCAAAACGCTGATTTCTACCTCACCAGCCGGCAGGGACAATTCAGCTATGCCATCCCGCTGAAGCACGGCATTTACGAACTGCGCCTGCACTTTGCTGAGACGGTCTATGGCCCGGGTTCCAGCGGAGCCGGCGGAGAAGGCAGCCGCATCATGACAGTGCGCGCCAACGGCAAAGTGCTGCTCACCCGCTTCGATATTGTCGCCGACGCAGGCGCCGGATCGACCGCCGATGTCAAGGTATTCACCGGGATTGAGCCGTGCGCCGACGGGATGCTCCATCTCGATTTTTCCGGCGACGACGGCAAGCCCGCTTTGCTCTCCGCCATCGAAATTCTGCCCGGATTTCGAGGACACATGCGCCCCGTGCGCCTGCTCGCCCGCCAGACTCCCTATTACTCCAACGATAGCCATTGGTGGAGCCCGGACAACTATTTCGAAGGCGGCCAACTCGCGAATTACACCGCCCCCGTGAGCGGAACCGACGATCCTGAACTCTACGAAACCGAGCGCTGGGGCAACTTTTCCTATGCAATTCCCGTCCCGCCGGGAAAATACTCCGTAACGTTGCACTTTGCCGTGCGCCACGGCAGCTGGGACCAGCCTTTATCCGCGCCCGGCGAAAACAGGCCCCCCGTAGCCCATATCTTCGATGTCTTTTGCAATGGAAATGCGCTCCTCAGGAGGTTCAATCCTGCCGCGGAGGCGCGCCAGACGGATGTGGTCATCCGCAGGTTTATCGGCCTCGAACCCAACGCCCAGGGCAAATTGCTTCTCAGTTTCGTTCCGGTCGAGGGTTATGCAACCGTGACCGGTATCGAAGTTCTTCCCCAATAATTCTTGCTTGCACCACAAACCTTTTGCTTCAATCCGCAAATCAACAAAAAAGCCCGTCTGCCGAAGCAAACGGGCCTTTTCCCGGAAAGCCGCAATATTTAGCGGTGTCCGCCGCCACCCATGTGTCCGCCGCCACCCATGTGTCCGCCGCCACCCATGTGACCGCCGCCGCCCATGTGGCCGCCGCCACCGCTAAACCCGCGTCCACCACCGCGTGCACCACCGCTATAGCCACGTCCACCGCCAGCATAGCCGCGTCCACCACCGCTGTAGCCACGTCCACCGCCAGCATAGCCACGTCCACCACCGCTGTAGCCGCGTCCACCGTAGCCGCCGTGGCCCCAGCCACCGCGACCCCAACCGCCGCGACCCCAGCCGCCGCGGCCGTACCAGCCGCCGCCCCAGCCGTAGCCCCACCACGGACCTGCGCCCATGAACATTCCGTCATAGAACCATCCCGGCCCGTAAAAGCCGTAAGGGGCGCAAGCATAGGGGTAGTAAGAGTAATAGCCCCACTCGCAGGCCGGAGGACCGTAAGCCATGGGAGGGGCAACAAGCGCTGGGCCGACTCCAACGTCTTGATCCATGTCCTCATCCTGGGCAAAGGCCGCCACGCTCAACGGCAGAACCAGTAGAACTGCAAACAGAACCAGGCGAAATCTCCGCATGACATCCTCCTCGTGCCGTCCCGTCGCTCGCTGCCAACCGGGAACCCGGAACTGATCTCCGTTTCAGCACTGCCGGCTTCTGGAATTCTCTTCCTAACCGGCTCCTGTTCTCTCAGACAGCAATCTTGCGGTTAAGTTGCGGTCTTCTCGAAGAAAGTTTTCGTCCTCGGTCTGCCGCGCAGTGAGATCTGCCTTCAACCCGGCCCAAAGCGAGAGGCGCAGCCATCTGCAAAAAGATAAACCCCGCAAAATCAAAGCGGGGCTTATCTGCTGAAATCGGTCTTCCGCCGCCTTTCAATTCGACAGCACCGCCCGGTAGCGCACCTTGTTCTTCTTCACCTTATCGATGGCCGCGTTGGCTTGGGCCATGGGGAAGGATTCGACGGTGGCCTTCACCCCGTGGCGCGCTGCCACGTCCAGCATCTCCCTCAGCCGATAGGGGCTTCCCGTCGGGCTGCCGCTGATCGAACGCTGGCCGTTGATCAGTGGAAATGCGTGAACGCTGAGCGGCAACGGCGGAACGCCCACAAAGCACAGCGTTCCCGTAGGCCTGAGCGCAGCCACGTATACGCCCCAATCCTGGTCGGCGTTGGCCGTGTTCAAAATGAAATCCATCGTGCCGGCCACATCCTTCATAGCCTTCGATTCGCGGGTATTCACAAAATTGTGCGCTCCCAGCGCGCGCGCCTCTTCTTCTTTGGCTGCCGACGTGGAAAATGCCGTCACCTCAGCGCCGAAAACCCGCGCAAACTGGATGGCCAGATGTCCCAGCCCGCCGATGCCCACAACTCCCACCCGCGACGACGGGTTCACGCCATGCGTGCGCAGCGGGCTATACACCGTAATGCCGCCGCAGAGCAGCGGGGCCGTCTGCTCGCTTCCGAGAGCGTCAGGAATCGGAAGCACAAAGCGCGCATTGGCTCTCACCCGGTCCGCATAGCCGCCGTGCCGGTGGACGCACGTTCCTTCCGACTGAGGGCAAAGGTTCTCCATCCCGCGTATGCACCACTCGCACACTCCGCAGGAGTTCGATTGCCAGCCCAGCCCCACGCGCTGGCCCACTTCGAGTGAGCGCACATCGGAGCCTACAGCCGTCACCGCGCCCACAATCTCGTGGCCGGGTATGAACGGGTACTGGCTGATTCCCCAGTCGTTTGAAATCAGGTGAAGGTCGCTGTGGCAGATTCCGCAATGAGTAATTGCGATTTCCACCTCTTGCGAGCCAAGCTCGCCGGGGTCGTACTTGAACGGCAACAGCTCTGCTCCTGCCGCGTGTGCTGCAAGGCCTTGAATTTGTTCCATAATCAATCCCGAATCCTTCTTGGGGAAAATCTCAAACAGGGCGGCTCAAATCAGGGGCGCCGTCTGGATGTTGGCGTGATGCTCTTCGCTTCCCCTAGTCTAACCCGCCTCCCGGCTCGACGCGCAGATTCAGCAGTTGAAAACCGCTCAAAACTCCGCCGGACGGCGCATCAGCTTCCAACTCTGCTGACTCCCCGTTCAGGCTCGCATCCTGCGCGGCGCGCATCGGCTCCAGCGTATTCGCCATGGAAAGCGGAAGACTGGAGAGGGTTTTCCCTTCCATACCCGCCTGCGTCTCCGGCAACAGCAGGCTTACATAGATGCGGTCCGCCGCGTGTTGCTCTCTCGCCTGGGCCAGAACCGCGTTGACGCCGGAAGGGTGGTTCTGTTGGAGCGGTTGCTCCAGAGTCCGGTCCAGCGTCCCGGCATCTGAGACAAGAAGCCGCAGGTTGCCCGCGCTCAATCGAGCCGGCAGTTTCACCGCAATCCTCACATTACGCGCCGCCTCGTGCCATGGCCTCAGCGTCGCTTCCACCACTACCGTGTCGCCGGCGTGAACCATGTTGCCTGAAACCAGCCTTGCGGCCTCCAACTCCACCTCGACCCGCCTTGGAATGGCTTGCACATCCAGATTGACCGATTTCACCGCGCCCGTCCTGCTTCCGTTCGAGTAGAGCCGCTGAAACCGCTCCCCGGTCAGCAGCGCCGCCAGCATCGGCGTGGCCGTCGCGTCCCCGGCCGGCACCCACACGTCAAGCGGCGACGGCGGATAGCCCTCCAGGTCGATGCTTCCCGTCACGTGATAGCTCATCTCCGCCGTGCTCTCGTTGGTCTGCAGCAGCGATTGAAACAAGACCACAGCAACGGCCTGAGAAGTGAGCGACGGCAGGTCCAGAACCTCTATGTTGATCTTGCGCTCCGCTGTTTTTGAATTAGCTTCGCCCTCCGCGCCATGCACGCGGATATGCACCGGAATCATGCGCGCCCGGGCCCCGAAAACTCCCCGAACAGCCGCGTCGCGATCCTCGCTGAAGGCGCCGATGGTCTCGCCCGTGTTCACAATCTTGAAGGCATTCATGGGCGATGCCACCGTGGCCACCACATCCGCCGTGGTCATGGGCAGCGAAATCGGCCCCGCCTGCAAAATCGAGTGCCCGCAAGCCAGCAGTTGCTTCGCGTCAATGTAGGTCACCGTGCAGGTGGCCGCAATCTCCAGATCGCCGCGCACCATTTGCGCGCTCACCGCCGATCCGGGCACTACGCTTTGAATCGCTCTGGCCGAGGGCGCCGTGTCCAAACCGGACGCGGAACCCATCCCTCCGGCAGCAACCATCTCCAACCCCGTTCCCGCCATCTTCTGCTGCCACAGCCGTATCGCCTCGGGACTGAATCCACCCATCACCAGCGGCGTTTCCATCGCCTGCATATTTTCCACGCCCGCCGGCTGCGGCGTTTGCTCTCTAGTCCCCATTCCCTCAGTCCCTGGTCCCTGTACCGGAAGATCCCTCACCTCGAGCATCTGCTCGATAGGCGTAATCCCTGCGATGGGGTCTTTGGTGAATTGGCCAATGCGGTAAGAAAGCGCGCCCACCAGCCGGTTGCCGATGTAGACCGGGCTGCCGCTCATGCCGGCCACCACGCCCGTGTATTCGGGTTTCACCCCATGCAACTGGGCCAGAATCATGTCGTGGCCGGGGCCGCGCGCACCCCTCAGCACACCCAGAATCTCTACGTTCATCGGCTCTGGCGTGCTCCCCGTGAAGACCGTCCATGCCGTGGCCGTCTGCCCGCGATGCACCTCGCTCAATGGAAAAAATCCTCCACTCGCGGGTGGTCCAGACGTCACAGCAGGCTTTTCCAGCGCGGTTTGCGCAGACATCAGGCCGGGAAAGAGAAACAGTGCCAAAGCCGCGCAAAACGCCATCGCAGCCAGCCGCAACCAGGTTTTCGTCAGGGATGTATCCACATCTATAAGAGTACAACCGGCCGCATGATCCTTGCCGGTTACGACAGTTTGCCGACTTTGACTGGATTAGACAGAAAGCAAGACAGAAAAATAAAGTAAGACATAATAAAACAGTCTTACTTTATTCAGTAGACCTACTACTTCATTAATTCTTACTTGTGATAAAATGTAAGACATGGAACAGATCTTCACAACCGTCAGCACCAAAGGGCAGATGGTGATTCCCGCCTCGATTCGCGAATCGATGGGAATCGAACCGGGAACGCGGGTTGCGGTGCGCCAGGAAGGGGACGAGCTGATTCTTCGGCCACAGACGCACTTCGCAACGCTACGCCTCATTGAAGAGTTGCGTGGCCTGACCTCCGGCGGACCTTCCATGTGCGACGAACTGATTGCGGATCGCCACGCTGAAGATGCAAAGAGTGACTGGTAAGGAGCGCTGGTGACAGTTTTCGTTCTGGATGCCTCGGCTGTGCTGCGCTTTATTGACAATGAAGCAGGAGGGGACCGCATTGCGTTGATCCTGCAAGATCGAATGGAACAATCTGTAGACGTAGCCATTTCGGCGATCCAATGGGGAGAGATTGCCGGGCGGATGCGCAAAAAGTTAGGTATGGCCGGACAAAACCGCGCCTTGAGGTTGCTGGCCGAATTCCATCCGCACATCGTTCCTGCAACTGGGGAGCGTGCCGTGAGGGCTGCAGAGATTAAGCATGACAGGAAGCTACCCTACGCTGACGCTTTTGCGCTTGATCTGGCGATGGACTCGCCCGATCACGTCCTGGTGACCGCCGACTACGACTTCAAAGCCGTAACCGATCTGGCGCGGATTGAATTTCTTCCCGCGAAATAGGGAAATCTATTTTGACGCTTCACTGACCGCCGCAGCGCCGCCACGCCTGCTCGATGTAGCTGTCTGTCATGCCGGCGATGTAGTCGGCGACGGTGCGCGCCAACCCCTCGGCGGGAATCTGCGCCTGGTGGTCTTCCGGCAACTGGCCGGGATCTGTTATCAGCGCGGAAAACAATCCCCGCACAATCTCCGCTGCGTAAACGTGCGACTCTTCCATGCCGGCCGAGTTGTAAAGGTTGGCGTAGAGAAACTTCTTCAGGGCGGCGCGCTGAGCTTCCATCTCCTCACTCAACGACGCTAGCCGATGAGGTGCGCGGCGAATCTCGTCCAGTGATTCTGCGCCCAGCGCCGTCACCTGCCTGCGCGTTTCTTCCATCAAGTCCGTCACAAGCAAATTCAATATCCGCTTGATCGCCTCATACGCAGCCAGTTTCGCCGGGGCTGCGGGATAATCGCCCACCACTGCATCGTGAAAACCACGGAAGAGATCCACGCCCTCGCGCACCTGCTCCAGCGTGAGAATCCCCGAATCGAGACCGTCGTCGAGATCAGCGGTCAGGTAGGCGATCTCGTCAGCCAGATCGATGAGTTGAGCTTCGAGGGGAGGGAACTGATCGAGAAAAAACTCCCCCAGCTCTGGATGGGTAGCAGCGGAGTAATCGTGCGAGTGCTTGATGATGCCCTCGCGCACGCCGAGCGTCAGGTTCAGCCCCCGAAAACCGGCGTAGCGCTCTTCAAACCACGTGACGATGCGCAGGGCGTGCAGGTTGTGGTCAAAGCCCAGCCCAAAGCCGCGCAGGCATTCGTCGAGCGCTTTTTCGCCCGCGTGCCCGAAAGGCGGATGGCCGATGTCGTGCGCCAGCGCCAAAGCCTCGGTCAACTCGGCATTCAGTCCCATGGTCGCGGCCAGGGTGCGGGCAATCTGTGTCACTTCCAGCGTATGCGTCAATCGGCTGCGAAAATGATCGGATGGAGAATCGCCCTGCAAGCGGCGGAATACCTGCGTCTTGCCGGCCAGGCGGCGAAACGCGCGCGCATGAAGAATGCGTGCTACGTCTCGCGCAAACGGTGTGCGATAGGGATGCACCGGCTCGGGGTGCTCCCGGCGGGCCAATTCGCCGTCCACGCGGACGGCAATCGCCGCAGGCAGAGCATATCTCGACTTGGCTTCCAAAGTCGTCATTGAAGTGCAGAAACCAGGAAATAGGGACAAGGGACTAAGGGACCAGGGACTAGGCCCTTACATGAGATGGGCGTTGAAGCGCGTAATATTCGCACCGGTTCTCACCACCTGTTTGAATGCATCAGCCATTGAAGGCTGTCATCTATTCCCTATTCCCTGTCTTATTCACTCCGGCCTGGTCTGCCCGGTGGCGCTCTCCTGCTTGGCGAGCTTCACCTGGGCGCTATCCAGCTTCTTCTGCACCTTGGCCACTTCAGCCGGCTCCACGTCAACCGCGGCTGACTTGGCGAATTGCGCCAGTGAAAGCTGCCACTGCGCCGCGGCAAGGCGTGTGCGGCCCGTCTTCTCGTAGAGGTCGCCCAGATGGTCGTGGACCGTTGGGTCGCTTTGATCGCGGTCGACCGCCTGCCGCAGATTCTCCTCGGCCAGTTCATACTCGCCCATCTTGAAGTACACCCAGCCCAGTGAATCCAGATAGGCGCCGTTCATCGGGTCCAGCTCGACGGCCTTGCGAATCAGCTTGAGAGCCTCGGGCAACTGCTTGCCCTTGTCGGCCATCATGTAGCCCAAGTAATTTAACGCCATGGCATTCGCCGGTTCCAGTTCCAGCGTCTGCCGGAAAAATTGTTCGGCCGGCTCAAAGTGCTTCTGCCGCTCGGCCAATTCGCCCCTCAGAAAGAGCAGATAGGAGCGGTCTTCCGGCTTGACCGTCAGCCCATCGGCATTGTTGAAGTCATCCTCGGCCTCTTTCCAGCGGCGTGCGCGTACGCACATCTGGCCCAGCGCCAGCCACACCTGGCGGTCATCGGCGGTGTTGGCCAGCAGCCCTTTGGCCATCGTCAGCCCTTCGTCGGTCTTTCCCACGTCGGCCATCTCCGCGGCCAGCATCAGCTTCAAGTCGCGATCCTTGGGGTTGGCATCAACAGCCTTGTGCGATACATCCACCGCCTTGTCGTACTCTTTGGCGTCGCGCCACGTGTCCACCTGAAACTGATAGCCGCGCACGGCGGTCTCGCCGCCCATGTCGATCATCTTCTGGTAGGCGGCTATGGCGTCGGCCGTCTTGTTCTGCTCGTGATAAACCGTCCCCAGCCGCTCCAGGAAAATGCCGCGATTGTTCTTCTCTTCCGTGGTGTAAGCGCCGTTGGCGTGCGAGGTCAGGTCCACCATCTTGTCGAAGACCTTTGCCGACTCGTCGAGCCGGCCCAGCACATCCAGCAGCAGACCCTCGTTATAGCCGGCCTCCAGGTTGTTGGCGTCCTTGGCGCGCGCCTTGCGAATCGTCGTCAGCGCTTCTTCATACTTTCCCTGGCGGCGTTGAATTTCGCTCATGTGCACCAGGGCGCCGGCGTTCTCCGGGTCGGCCTTGATCAATTCTCCGTATTGCTTGAACGCTTCGTCGAGCTGATTGTCGTTCAGCAGCGCCTGGGCCAGCGCCTCCAGCGTGCGCGCGTCTCCCGGCTCCATGTCCGCTGCTCGCTGATAAGCGGCGATGGCGTCCTTGGGCCGCTTCAACTGCTCATAGGACGCGCCCAGCGCATCTTCCATCCGGGCAGTCCGGCTATCCACTGGAACCGCCTCCAGCACCTTTGCTTCCTGCGCGATGTCCCCGCTCTCTGCATACAGGCGGGCCAGGTTCAGCACCACTTCTTCGGAATCAGGCTCCATGGCCTGCGCGATCTTAAACTGTTCCTCAGCCTTCGCATGGTCATGCTTGACGGTGTATAGCTGGCCGAGAATCATGCGATCTTCCACGCTCTTCGGCTCCAGCGCGACAATCTTCTCAAACTCCGCAATCGCTCTATCCAGCACACCGCCGTTCGGCGAGGCCGAGGATGGCGCGTTTTGCCCATCGCTCAGCGCGCGCAGGTAAATGCGCCCCAGCAGCTTGTGCGCATCGATATTGTCGGGCGCGCTCTTCAGCAGCTCATGCTCCGTGCTCTCGGCCTCGCGCACGCGGCCGGCGCGGAAGTACAAGTCGCCCAAGGCGTTATTCAACTGCGGCGAAGCGGGGTCGGCGTCCAGCGCCAGCTTGTACTCCTCTATGGCTTGCGTTACCAAATCCGGACGGCCTTCTTCCACGGCCTCCTCTTCGTAGGAGCTGGCCAGCGCCGAATGATAATAAGCCTGCGCGCGGTTCGGCTCCGGCGTAGCGGAGTCCGCGGCCCTAGCCGGTTCCGCTGGAGCCGCTTTCGCCGGAGCAATCTGGATCGGGCTGGCGACGGGCGCCTTGGACGGAGCGAGACTGCCCGGAGTTGGGCTGCCGGAGACCGGACTGCCTTTAGCGGGCGTGCCCGGCGTGTTCTGGGCGCAAATCTGCTCCCCCGGCCAAACCACACCAAGGGCGGCAAAAACAATCCAAATCGGAAGTAAACCTAGTCTTTTTATCATCATCTTGGGGATTCCATGCCTCTTAACCCGGGGCCATTTGGCGGAAAACCTCCGCACCCTGACGCCAAAAGGCAGTACAGGCAGCCGTTCGGAACAGCTCTGCCTACTATAAAGACGATTCTAACCGCCATTAGGCTCTCACGTCGCCATAGATTGATGTATTTCGCCGTCCGGAAGCGCAATATATAGCCCTATAGCCCGCTTGGCGGACGCCCTAGGCGCGCACCCGCAACCATCCTCGCGGGCTACATCCATCACGCCCGCCTTGGCCTTGCGACTCGCCCGGTTTATCATTGGCCCCATGCCTACCCGCTTTCCTTTGACCCGCTTACCAAATTCCCGCATGATTGGTGCGCGTCTGTTTGCCCTCGCCTCAGTTGTTCTTCTGCTGACCGTCGCCGCAGTTGCCCAGGGCTCTGCCACAGCACCGGGTAATCTGGAAGCCTTTAGTAAGCAATTTGACACAACCCTCACCCAGCACGGTGTGGTGGGCGGCGGATTTGCCTTTGTCCACGGCTCCGCGCCGGCCACCGAGCGCTTCTTTGGCGAGGCCCGCCGAGAAACCCATCAGCCGGTGGACGCCGAAACCGCCTACAACTGGGCTTCGATTACCAAGACCTTCACGGCCATCGCCATCTTGCAGTTGCGCGACCGCGGCCGGCTCTCGCTAGACGACCCCGCAGTGCGCTACGTGCCCGAACTTGCCGAAGTGCATGACGCCTACGGCCCCATCGAGGCCATCACCATTCGCCAACTGCTCTCGCACAGCGCGGGCTTTCGCGGCCCCACCTGGCCGTGGGATTGCGACGAGCAGGCCAACTGCGACTGGCAGCCCTTCGAGCCAACGAAGTGGTCCCAGGTGGCCGCCATGCTGCCCTACACGCACATTGCCTTCAAGCCCGGCAGCCGCTGGAGATACTCCAACCTGGGCTACGTCTTCCTCGGCCAGATCA
>Ga0326727_10026302_pt1 | contig 10809 bp, 7 predicted proteins | sample MB2enrmetagenome_FD_207643 | JGI IMG/M metagenome (GOLD analysis project Ga0326727, IMG submission 207643) | Lab enriched peat soil microbial communities from McLean, Ithaca, NY, United States - MB29MY | ecosystem: Environmental > Terrestrial > Soil > Wetlands > Peat | place: USA: New York... | reverse complement strand
GCGCAACCGTCTGCGTTAGACGCTCTCGGGCTTGATCGCAAAAGACATCTCTCCAACGGTTGACAGCCAAGGTCCTGTGACTCATGCTGCCTATTTTCACACAGCATTCGGAGAGATATGAAGTCCCTTCTGCAGCCTTGGCAGTTGTTGCTCCTTATCGATGCTCCCATGGCCCATTGACATTAGTTTTAGAAAGAAAAGGCTTTTTCTTCGATCCAGATTTTCTTACTGTGCACACATCGTCATGCCCAATGAATTTAAGGAACCCTTTCGTTTAGATGGATATACCCAGACGTTCAAACCTGACGATGGACTTTGATCCTCTAACGCACACTCAGATGTTGTTGTCCCTTAAAGGACTCTCTAAAACTTGCGCTGGTCCGGGTCGCCATGCTCGGACAGCCCCAGAGGTCTGATCCTGGCAGGCTGGATTAACCGGCAGTAGCAACGAGTCCTCGAGTACTTGCGAAAATCAGGTGCTCAAAGAAAAGCTCGGCAAGAAACGCATTCTTCTCAATGACGACCAGCGGTGCCGCCTGGCCATCAAAGAAAAGGTATTGGGTCGCAAGGCGCTGCAGGAAATCGCCACCATCGTGACGCCGGACACGATCCTGCGATAGCATCGGGAACTGGCGGCCCCAAAATGGGACTACAGCGCGCGCCGACAGAAAGCAGGGTGTCCGCCGGTCTCCCAGGAGATCGTTGACCTCCTGCTGCGCATGGCCCGTGAAAACCCACCTGGGGCTATGACCGAATCCAGAGTGCACCCTCCATTCTTGGCCACACGATCTCTGACTCAACCATTGCCAACATCCTTAGAAAGCACGGCATTACTCCGGCGCCAGAACGAAAACATCAGTCGACTGCGCATGCATTCCTGAAAGCACATTGGGATGTTCTGGCCGCAATCCATTTCACAGCCATCGAGGTCTGGACGAAGCGAGGGCTTGTCACCTTCTATCTATTGTTTGTGCTGGAACTAGCCACTCGCCGTGTGCAACTGGCCGGCTGCACAGGCCATCCCACGGAAGCCTGGATGATTCAGGTGGGTCGGGCAGACCCGCTTGACGGGTTTCTTGCGCCATAAGCGCTATCTGCTCATGGATCGAGCTAGCAAGCACTGCGTGGCGTTTCGCGAACTGGTTGAGCAGTCTGACCCCCGTTGTGTTCGCCTGCCGTCCCGATCGCCGAATTTGCCGGCGCATCTCAAACGTTTCATTCGATCCATCTAAGGTGCGCCGACCAGCAGTGTCCACCACCCGGCTGTCGCTGAGGCTCGAAGTCTGTTCTCAAAGGTTTCGTTCGTTTATCCGCCTCCTTTTGTTTCATCTGTTAAGTCAACAGCGGACACGCCGCGGCACCTGCTACCACCGACTATTGAATCAATGACCCGCAGGGGGACGCTCATTCAATCGGGTGTCGCCGAGTGGCGGGATGCAAAATAGTTAGTGCGTCAAAGGAATTAAAAAGATCGTGGATTTCGTGGAGTCCGTGGTTTGCTTTTTCCTATCTTGTGCTTGAAAGGAACCACAAATTCGGATGACGCGGAATGAGTTGCGTTCCTCTTTTTTATGCCGGACAGGGCACCCGTAACCTTATTGGAGAATGAAATTTTTCAAATGCCTCGATAAGATCGTTTTCAGCAGAAGTAAATCTACATACGAAAGCGTGCTCGACCTGTACAGATGCACACAGGGGGCTCACTCGCGGGCCGACATCATTTCTCGCTGGAAACTGTCAGCCGAAACTCTCACAGTGAGCAAATTATATCTTATCAGACACGTCGGAGAACCGGTGGGAGGAGATCCCATTCCTAAAAAAGGGCTTTTATTCCGTCTGGCGGCCCAACCACCCGGATGCCATATTGTAGGAAATTAAGTCACGGAAAGCCGCTGTATTTCCTTGCTGATATTCCGGAGGAAGAAGAATAATATTGGCCTTCAAAATGAGGCGTGTATGAAGCAACCCGTCATCTATTATTTTTGCCCGGATTTCAGGGGCACTGTCGGCGGTGTGAAAACGATGTATCGGCATGTGGATATTTTGAACAGGAATAATATCGACGCGGCTGTTCTGCATTCCACGACGGGTTTTCGATGCGGATGGTTTGAGAATGAAACGAAAATCGCCTATGTAAAGCATGCGCAATTTGCGAAAGAAGACGTCATTGTTTTTCCGGAGTCGCTCCTCGCGTATTTCACCGATTTCACCAGTCCGTCAAAACCGAAGCTTCAGGTGAATAGGATATTTTCAAAAAGCCGGCACAAATACTACGTGAATGAGCTTTCCAAAGCACCTGTCCGAAAAGTCATTTTTAACCAGAATGCGTACCTAACTTTTGAAGGCATGGATTATTTGAAGGAATACGTCATACCGTATCTGCGCAGTGATGTCGTGGGCACCATCTGTGTTTCAGAAGACAACTATAATTACCTGAAGTTTGTATTCCCTGAGATCTGTCTTTATAGGGTTCCGCTGTCGGTAAACAAGGCGGATTTTTCTTACCAGCCGCAGAAGAAACGTCAGATCGCTTTTATAGCCGACAGAAACAAAGAAGATTTGAATCAGGTTCTGACCATCTTAAAAATAAAAAGAGTAACCGACGGATTTCAAAGGGTCCCCATTAAAGGAAAGACCGAAAAACAAGTTTCTCAAATACTCAAAGAATCGCTCCTTTTCCTAAGCTTCGGCAGAGCGGAAGGTTTTTCCCTGCCTCCGATGGAGGCAATGCTTTGCGGGTGCGTTGTCGTTGGCTATCATGGCAGGGCAGGGCTCGAATATTTTAATCCTTCATTCTGCTACCCGGTGGACGTTGGCGATATTATCGGTTTTGCACGAAGCGTCGAGGAGGTAATCGCGGCCTATAAAGAGACTCCCTCTCTCATTGCCGAAAAAGGGAAAAAGGCATCGGAGTATATAACACTCAATTATAATGCTCAAATTGAAGAAGCCGACTTGACAAGGATATGGTTGGAGATTCTAGGATCGAATCCCGCTTAAAGAGCGATTGGCCTCAGCCAGATTTTTTACAGCTATCTCCAATCCATAACCTATGTGTCCGGTCGGGAGATATCTGGTGATTCTCCAGGGAAGTGTTATTGACAATTATCGGCAATCCCCGGAACATCTGAAAAATATTGGACTTCCCGCGTCTCTTCTGTCATCAAACATGTATGAAAATCAGAAGAGGCTCGTTTCGCTGCTGTCCCAATCCAGCCTTCGTTTCAAGATTGGCAAAACTATGGTGCGCAATTACTTATGAACTTGAGTTTCGTTCCATCCGTGAGATAGGACAGAGGATCGATTGACGGAGCCCGAGGCTTTTGCCTTGTTGCCCGTCTCAATTCTAATTTGCGCCTGCGGCATGAGGATCCGCAGTGGGGTTGGACGTCTCGACTTTGTCGTGCGCCTTCGTGTAATCCTTAAAGTATTGGTAGACGTAAGTCTTCAAGGACCCATGGTCCGGGAATGCATAGTATCCATACTGTTTCATTTCCCGGAACGCCTGATCTGCGCTCCAGGAATCATGACTGATGCGGTAAATAGCCGTCATCTCGCCCGTTCGGTGGCGTCCTCCAGCACAGTGAACATAGACAGGCCAGTTGAGCGGATCGTTGACGAGCTTCAGGAAATACGCCGTCTGCTCCGCGGTTGCCGGACGACTGCTGGACAATGGAATATTGAAGTATTGCATTCCAACACTTTGTACCCAGGCAGGCTCTTGAAAGTTCCCGTCCTTCTGAAGATCGATTACGGTTTTTATTCCCTGTTTTTTTAGCACGATGAAATCATTGGCAAGGGGTTGACCGCCGCGATAATAGTTCTCGTTGGTTTTTCCGAAATTGCTGATCTGGATCCCAGCATGACCTTGCGAATGGGAAAATTGTGGAGCTGTAATCAAAACTGAAATGATGAAGAGACGAGACCGCAACGAGGCCCTTTTGAAAGGCATAGGGGGGACTCCTTTTACATACGTTTGAAATTATACGCAAACTTTCAGATTTGGATTCATTTTTCTCGAGTTGATCCTCATGATCCTGCCATGCCTTGGACCCGCCGACCGAAGAAAGTGCTTTCATTATCGGAGACATCGGCGTTGATCGGTATCGCCCGTTGATTCTAATTGAGATGTGTGCCGCTCTGCGGTCCCAAAAATATCTCCAGTCTCGTGTTCGTCGGGAATTTGGCTTCAGGGCCCTTGCGCAGCAAGTGAAGATAAGAGCTTCGTGCGGCCCCGTAAAAAGACAATCCTGTTGAAACGCCCGTGGGTCCAACCGTTCCCGCAATGCGTCCGATCAGGCCCATGCCGCGGCTTGCAATTGCCCGTTTCACCCGGCTTTTCCCGGAAGTTGCTCCGATGCCGACAAAAGCTGAGCTATAGATTGGAGCGAGCAAACGGCTGCTCATGTGAGCCTTGGTGCCCCCTTCCGCATCGATGGTCACATTGGAACCACGCTGCGCTTCAAGCGCACCGATCTGCACCGTAATACGCTGTTCCTCACCGGCCGGCAGTCGAAGCGAATGGAACGCAAAACGCAGGTCGCCACCCTTTGAAAACCATCTTGCCGAGTGCACCCGGACGACGCTGCCGAGCAATTCAGTCCCTTCCGGATATAGCAATTCGCGACTCGGCCCGTAGATCGGCTCTGTAAGGACTGCCTCGACGGGCGTCCCTTCCTTGGTTTCCGAGGAATCCAAAGCAGTGATCAGGCGGGCATGAGCCAGAGTGCCCGAAGGCATGGGCTCGCCCAGATGACTTGTATCGACAGGTTCCTCCGCGGAGACTGAAATTTCAAAGGGTTCCTGCAGCACCACATCGAACAGGCTTCCTCGATCCAGTACCTGCGGATGATACGGCAGAAATGAATAAAGCAAATTTTTGAAACGGTCCATCCTGCTCGGTCCCGACTCAGTGCGGCCCAGGCGTTCTCGGAAGCCGCTTTTCATTTCGTCAAATAGGGAAGGATCTTTCAATTGCGCATCGCGCACAGTCACAATCTGAGTGTTGCGTTTTACAACCTCGGTATTGATCTGGATTTCGGATTCTTGCAGAACGAGCCGGTCAAACTGTAAGACCGGGTCATGGAGCGGAGTAAAATCGCCGCTCGTTATGGCTATGATTCGTTCACCACGCGGTACAGGATTTAGGGCTGTAATTCTCCCCAAAACCTTTGTATGGACCGGAATGACCATCCTTTCATAAAAGTAAACGGGTTCGACAACCGTCGCCTCCACCGGATGCCCGATGTGTGCAATCGATATTCGAGCGGAAAGCGCCACGCGCAGCACCGTTCCCTTAGGCACACTCACCTGTTCGGTGGTTGCCTGTGCATAAGAATGTCTTATTGCAGGACTGAAAGTGGAAAATAAGACTGCAATAAACAGGGAAATACATGGGACAAGGGTGGACTTCTTCACATCTCCTCCAAACTAGAGGCTCCGGTGGCTTATCCGGTCGAGCCTCCTGTTGAATGAATTGATTTTTGGTCTTCAGCAGGGTTCTATAGGTACAGCGCGAGCATGATGATGCTGCATTCCAATATCGGCATTGTTTTTACAAAATCTCTAGGCATTTGTCAAGAAAAATTGCGACCTCGACAATCCGGACCTCCAATTGTAATATCGGGGCTCACTGGCGTGCGTGGACTTTAGGCTAGGACCCGGGGAGCTCGCCAATCCTTCGGATCGCCCATTCGCAACTCCGAAAGGCTCAATCGCCATCGGTTCCGCAATGGTTTCCAGCAGAGATTTCGGCCAGATAAATCTTAATTGCTTATTGACTTGGCTCCTAATAAATCCATCGCCTGCCGTAATGAGGCAAAGCAATGGGAAAGGACTATGAGCCGAGAAAGCCTGTTGGAATTCCAGAAGGAGTTTCCCGACGCCGAGGAGTGCTATGCTCATCTGTTTCGACAGCCATGGGCCAAAAATCGGAAGTACCCCGCCTGTGGACATGTTCAGTCGTGGTTTCTAGCCAAGAGGCGCCTGTTTGTTTGACTATAAAGCATGCCGAAGGCAAACCAGCGTAACGCCCGGAACAGCTACGGCCGGGGTGATTAGGAGGTAAGTCAATAAGCATTAAATCTTATATTCATTACTCCTCTCCGCCATTCTACACAGATAGCTCTCGGAGTATTCGTAGGGGGCAAAGTTGGGGAAGATTCGGAGGGTGAGCTCCGGACCCAGCCTGTGAAGACGTGACGCGTCGTTTTCTCGTCCTCAACTCGCGCAAGGCAGCGATGGTCGGAGAGCCCTTTGTTTTTTACTTGAACCGCACAGCGACTTGCTCGCCCAGAAAAACAGATCGCCGGTGCTTAGGGGCTCCGGACCGTTTCCCATTCGCGGCGGCTCACCGCGCTCAAGAGATCCGCCCGGCGCCGGCCGAAAGCTGCCGTCGTGCATGTCGTCAAAAACTATTAGACAGCCAATTCAAATGCTGTCGTCAAAAAGCCATCACGCTATTCGGCGTGAATTCGAAAAAATCCTGTGAAGTTAAACCGCCAGAATACGCAGAATACTTATCGGAGAACCAGAAGAATGTTAGTGACGTTTTGAAGCTGGGCCATCTAGTCAATTTTGTTCCGGCCTTTGTCAGCGCCCTCAAGGCCAAGCCTTGACCGCGTTTCCGGGCCAACTTGGCCATGGCAGTGGACGCGGTGGTATCGCAGCCGTTGGAATCAAGCATGAGTGAGATCTTACCGAAAACGTGCGGCGGGATTCTGCCAGCAGCTGCTCACCCACATCCACATCCGAGCCGCCGATACACCCCGCCAGGTCTTCGAGATCCGGGGTTGCACGGGTGAAAAAGGCGCTCAGGATCAAGCCGCGCACGTCTGGCGGAGTAACCCCGCCATAGATTTGCACTATATCGGCGCCGGTGTCATAGGCGACGACAAAATCGAATGTGCTGGCGAATTTATCAGTGTCTAAACGAGGGTTTTTTAATGCCCGCATCCTTTGATTGCAAGCCCGTTTTTTGAGGCCGTTCGCAACCCCAATGAGAAACTTCAGAGGGTCCGCTCCCCTGTTTCAATTGCCGATACTCACCCGGGATGGGCAGAATGGCAGCGGGCCCATTTTACAAAAACTGCCAGGGCTCTGGTATATCTCATCGAAAGGCTTTGCCCTCATGCCGCGTGGGTATAAATGCCTATGATTGAACGGGTAATTCTCCGAATGCCCCGATTGATGTCATTGATGGTATAAAAATCTTCCCCCTGTAGGATTAGGGTAACACTAATGATCGAGTTGGTCGGGACACAGGACGACATCCCTGAAGAAACCGAGTACGAATCAAGATAATGGAAATAGCGGAGGAATTTCAGCTCACCGGCGCGCCTGCCGCCAAGCCTCGACGAACCAGACTATTCCTGAACGGCAGATTCGCAAGATCGAAGCCAATAATGATACGCGTGGTTCCCATAGGGGCGGACCGCGGGAAGGGGTGTTCAATGGCAGCCAGGAGCCGTCACGGCGTTCGGTCGTGACTTTTGTGCTCTTATTTAAGGTTGCCGGTGCGGAGTTGCTGATGATGGGCGACTGGGGGTAACCCACTACGGACATGCCATATCCATCGACGTTTCGCTTGGGGCAGAAGCTGCACGACTGGACGGTTGGCACCGCGCCAGAGGATCCTGTCGCGCGAAGCCGGCGCCGGGGCGTGTTCCTGGCCGCATGCTCATGCCTCCTCGGCATCATCGTGCTGAGCTATACCGTTGCGGCGCAGGACGGGGACAATCAGGCGCCCCTCAGCCGCGCCGCCGCGATCACGACGCAGCGGGACGAGAAGGCGCGCCATCTCAAGCTCGAGACCCAGCTTAAGGGCGAACGCATCGTGGACAAAATCCTCGAAAACAGAGTGGTCAAGGCCATCTCTGCCGCACAACCGGGATGGGACATCGTGCTGGGCCATCTGATCACCGGGTCCGGAATCGCCGCGGGACCCGAATATTTGCGGCGCGATCTGGCCGAGGATAGAATGATCTCCAGCACTTGGGCCAGCGTCTCTATACGCAAGTTCTGGCTGGTCAAAACCGAACTGGAAATGCCCAAGCTTGCGGGCAACTGGCTGTTTGCGGATTTTTCCGCCACCCATCGGGACTATCCGGATATCGATTACTTCGGGCCCGGGCCACACTCGCCGGACCTCGAGACCAACTGGGCGCTGCAGGACAGCTGGCTCACCGGCGTGATGGGAGTCCGGCCGCTTCGGCATACCGAACTCGGCGTCATCGGCCGCTACCTGGCGGAGAGCGTCGGTCCGGGGCACACTGCCGGCGAGCCTATCACGCAACAGGCCTTTACACCCGAAGCAACGCCGGGCCTGCTGGAGGGCAGTGACTTCGTCCAGGCCGGATCTTTCGTGCAGTTCGATTATCGCGACAATCCGGGAGAGGCGCACAGTGGCGGGATGTATTGGCTGGACTTCTCCGATTACTCGGACCTCAAGTCCGGGCGCTACTCATTTGACCGCGTGGATGCGGAGGTACAGCAGTTTTTTCCGATTTTGAACGGCACGCACGTAATCGCGCTGCACGGCCGGACGACTTTCACCGAAGCGCACTCGGGCGATGCCGTGCCCTTCTATCTCCAACCGACGCTGGGCGGCCCCGACACCCTGCGCGGCTTCGACGCTTTCCGGTTTTACGACAACAATGCGGTCATCCTCAACGGCGAGTACCGCTGGCAGCTTTACGACGGCATGAATGCGGCGCTGTTCATGGATACCGGCAAAGTCTTTCCGAGATGGCAACAGATCAGCCTCCACGATCTGGAAAAATCGTATGGATTCGGGCTGCGGTTCTTGAACGGCGGCGGCCGCGCTATCGTGCGCCTCGACGTTGGCTTTAGCCGCGAGGGCTTTCAGATATGGTTCAAGTTTGGCGACGTATTCGGCAGCGGCTTGCGGAATTTCGGCAACTTCTATTGATCGGAGCGATGCTCGCGGCGGAGCTGGCCGCATCGCCCGCACCGAAGTTTTATAACGACGACCCGCTTTGGAGCGAGCCGAAGCCGTTGCCGGTCTCCACGGCCGCTAAGCGCGAAATCGTCGAGCAGTACGAGTTCCTCCAGAACACATTCAAAGAACCGTACAGGCGGGAGCACAGGGAAGGAGCGATTCCGCGGGCGCAGAACGCCAACACCCTGGATGAAGTGCCGGACTGCTCGTGGTACACCAACCGCTTCGGCACGCCCGGTTCGGTCCCGCATCAGCGGATGTTGCTCGCCGACCTCGTACGCGGCCCGGGCAATGCGAACCAGCCCTCGATGGACGGCGTCTGGACCGTGCTTTCCAATAAGTACACCGGCGTGACTTCGGGCTTCATAATCCTCGATTCCACCGGCAAGAAGTTCATTCTGAAGCTCGACCCGGTTTCGAACCCGGATATGACCACAGCCGTGGATGTAATCGGCTCGAGGTTCTTTTATGCGCTGGGATACAACGTCCCGGAAAACCACATCGTTAACTTCACTCGCGACCAGCTCCGGCTGACAGCCAAATCGCGCCACAAAGGCGATGGCCACGAGCGCCGGATGACCCAGAGCGACGTGAATGATATCCTTGCCGAGACCCGCCGCGATCGCGAGGGCCGCTACCGTGCCATGGCCAGTTTCTATGTCCCCGGTGAAATTATCGGGCCCTTTCGCTACAACGGAACCCGTTCGGACGATCCCAACGATGTCGTCCCTCACGAGAACAGGCGTGAGCTGCGCGGCCTGTATGTATTTGCCGCATGGCTGAATCACACCGACGCGAAATCCAGCAATACGCTCGATTCCCTGGTCGAAGACAACGGCCTTCGTTACATCAAGCATTACCTGGTGGATTTCGGAGCCATCCTGGGCAGTGGGACGCTACGGCCAAAGAACCCCGCGGACGGCCACGTGAATATGTTCAACATAAAGCCGGCGACGGTCCAGTTCGCCACCTTGGGGCTGAACGTGCCTCCGTGGGATCGGGCGACCTACCGAGACATCCGGGAAGCCGGCCGGTTTGAAGCGGCCTCCTTCGATCCCGGGAACTGGAAACCCAACTATCCCAACGTGGCGTTCGATCTGCGCCGGCCGGACGATGACTTCTGGGGGGCCACGAGAGTCATGGCATTCACCGACGCGGATATTCGGGCCGTCGTGGACACAGGCGAGTACAGCGATCCGCGGGCCCGCGACTGGATCGCGAATGCGCTAATCGCCCGCCGGGATAAGATCGGACGCGCCTTCTTCAGCGAGCTGTTGCCGCTAAATAATTTTCGGGTCAGCGGCGGACGGATTGCATTCGACGACCTGGCCGTGCAATACGGTTTTGCGCCGGCGCGCAGCTATCAAATTCAATGGTCGCGGTTCGATAACGGCGCCGGGCGCAAGGAACGTCTGCCGGGCGCCGCGGGACCGGCCATCCCTGCGCGATTTCAGGATTTGCCCGCCGGCTCATACTTCTCCGCCGACATCATGAGTGATGACCCGCACAAGACCGTCACGGTTTACCTGCGCAAGATCAACGGAGGCTTCGAGGTGATGGGTATCGACCGCAATTGGTGAGTGCATGGGCATGGGCGGCGCAGAACCGGTCCTGCCTGGTCGGCCCTGCCGCCTGTCTCTGGCAAATTGAGGCTTCTGCGATGGCAACGATCAGGACGCTGTGGCGCCATTTCTGTGATGTACGGCCGGGGGAATACGGCCGTACCATAGCGATGTTTTTCTACCTGCTGTGCGTCCTGTTCGCGTATTACATACTGAAGCCGGTTTCACGCGCGATGTTCCTCAACAAGTTCGACATCGACAAGCTACCGTCCCTCTACATCCTGGTGG
>Ga0326727_10026301_pt1 | contig 10809 bp, 8 predicted proteins | sample MB2enrmetagenome_FD_207643 | JGI IMG/M metagenome (GOLD analysis project Ga0326727, IMG submission 207643) | Lab enriched peat soil microbial communities from McLean, Ithaca, NY, United States - MB29MY | ecosystem: Environmental > Terrestrial > Soil > Wetlands > Peat | place: USA: New York... | reverse complement strand
CGCCCGAACACTATGGCCTCGGATTGGCCATTGGTAACGTGGAGGTGAGCCTTTACCAGCTGGTCCAGGCTTATCTGACGCTCGCCAATGAGGGCGAATTTCGACCATTGAGCGTAGTGCCTATTCCGAGAGCGCCTGCCTCCCGTGTGCTGTCGCCTGAAGTTGCGTACATCATCACCAACATCCTCGCTGACCCGTCGGCACGGTTGCTGAGCTTCGGGAATCCCGGCTATTTTGACTTCGGATTTCCCGTAGCGGTCAAGACTGGTACCAGCAGCAACTACAGGGATGCCTGGGTGATCGCATACACGTCACGGCACGTGATTGGCATCTGGGCTGGAAACTTCGACGGGCGTCCGAGTCCCGGAAGAATGGGCGCAGGAGTATGCGGCCCGATGCTGTTGGATGTAATTCGGTTTCTGTACGCCACCGCCCCCCCCGAGAACTTCACCCGGCCTGCAAACGTCCGGGAAGAGACCGTCTGCTCCATGTCCGGAAGGCGAGCCTCTCCGAAGTGTCCGTACGTCACATCGGAACTCGTCACTGCTGGGCACACTCTTGCGATGTGCGATTTGCCTCATGAGGATGAGCATCACCTTCTGGGTTCCAGTTATGCCAGATGGGTCCACCGTCGCGAAGCGACACACGGAGCTAGCCGTTTTCAGCTTATGAAACCCGTCAACGACTCGCAGAACGGCCGTGGTTCCGCAGTCCAAAGTCCTGCATCTCATGCGTCGCGAATAGAAATCATCAGTCCGCACAACCGCGACCGGTTCGTCCTTTCGCGCCATATTCACAACCCTATTGTGTTCAGGGCCTTGCCGGAGAGAGTGGTCGAGCACGTGGTTTGGTATTTGAACGGAAAAGAATTGGCCAGGTCAGGTCCGCCCTATGAATTTTTCTGGGAGCCCATTAGAGGGAGCCACGAGCTTCTCGCTGTCACTCCGGATAACGTAGCGGCCAAAGCAACATTCTCGGTGGAATAGTGAGTGTTTGCTTCCCGCAGGGATTATAAGGCAATGAAATGTCCAGGGTATTGCCAACTAGGGGACTGAGGTAGCCATTCACTTAAGATCGGAGAAACACAGTCATCGTGAAGTGGGTCTCTAGATTTCATCATAGAGATCTCGCCAGTCAGGATTTACGGCGTTGATAAGGTCCATCTTCTTCTGACGAGACCCTGCCTTAATCTGCTTTTCGCGGACAATGGCGGCTCGGATATCATCAGTTACTTCATAGTAAACCAGTTTCCGAATATTGTAACGAGCGGTGAAGCCCCCCAGCAACTTCCCACGGTGTTCGTAGACGCGTCTTTTCAGATCGCTCGTCACCCCTGTATATAGGACTGTGTTTTGCCAATTCGTTAGAATGTAGACACAATATTGTTTTCGCATTGCACCACGTCATTGCGAGCGAAGCGAAGCAATCTGGGCCTTTCTCTGTTTAGATTTAGATTGCTTCGTCGTTTCACTCCTCGCAATGACACAAGATCGTCGATTTCCTCGAGTAACTGAAGGCATGCTCCCGTTTTCTTTTTCGCCATTAGTTTCAGGATTTACTACAAGCCCAACGAGTGATTGCTTTTGTGCTTATTCGTCCTCTAGAAGGATCTTTCCGATTTCGACAATTATTTTCTCCGCCCAGTGCGAAGGGTAAGTAGCGGTAAGGTGGCGGACACTGTAGTGTCGCAGGCCCCATTTCCAGACCATTGCGTCAGCTACGCATTCCAACCTCTCCTTGTACCGGGCCCGGTCGCCGCGGGCTTCGGGCCACTCGTTCTCCGGCGGCCTTTGAGCCACGACGTGACCCAACTCTCGCAGAAATGCTCCCAAGAACAGGTCCTCCGGCCATTCCTGCTGCTCTTCGTAAAGCATTATCCGATACGTCCTGGCATCAGGCGGTCCCTGGCTCTTCGTGCTCATGCCCAGGGGCAAGCCCACGTCCGGCATGATCACTATGCTCAAATTCCGTGCTCCGGACAGGAAGAGCGCAAAGATATCGGCAGGAAGGAGCGAGAAGGCCTTTTCGAAGCGTTTAGCGGTCTTGGAATCCACCTTCCCGCCCCTGAGGCCCCGGGACCGAACATGGTCCCGGACATATTTCGCGATTGCTTCACCTTCTTGATTCATTCAGAATCGCCCGTCACATTGCGTCCGGTCACCAGAGAGTAGCAAACGGCATTGTTTTGGCTTCCCGCGTCTGAAGAGGCAAAGGACTCGAAGCCGAAGCTTGCCACTTGGAAAGCAGTTCTGTGTACTCTTTATTCCCTGGAGCCATAGCAAGGGCCTTGCGAAGAGTGGTCACGGCAGCGGCCTGCCGATTGAGGGCATACTGAACCTCTGCCTGGATCTGGAGCATATCAGGGCTGTTTCCCTTGGTGAGAGCCACGGCTTTGTCAACCAGACGCTCGGCCTGTGCCGGATTTCGTAAAGGCGGTTCCGGGGCCACAGCATGGAGCAGACCAAGAGCTGCATACGCAGGCGCGAATTTCTTGTCCAACTCTATTGCTTGTTCGAAGTCCTTGACAGCCAGTTCGTACTCACCCAGCTTCCTGTACGCAGTTCCCCGGTCTTTATATAAGACCGGCGAAGAAGGTATCATCTCAATGACTTTGCTGAATTCTTCCACCGCCTTGTCGTGACGGCCTTTTCCGCTCAATGCCATGCCGCGATTGTGATATGCAGAGGAGAATTTTGAATCTATCTTCAAGGTCTTGTCGAAATCCTCCAGGGCACGGTCGAAGTCCTTCAACCTGAGGTGGGCCACTCCTCGGTTGTTGTAGTACATCGCTTTGCTGGAATCGAGCTTGATGGCTTTATCAAAGTCGACGATCGCTCGCTCGTATTCATGCTTGCCGTTCAAAGCAAACCCGCGGTTGTTGTAGTATCTTGCATCTCCCGAATTCAAACGGATCGCTTGATCGAAGTCTCTGATCGCCTGATCGTAGTCCTCCTTGCCGTTGTAGGCGAACCCTCTGGTGTTGAGAGCTTCGGAAGAGGTGGGATCCAGCCTGACCGCTACGTTCAGAGCGTCAATTGCTCTGTCGTAGTCATTAATGGCATTATAAGCGAACCCAAGGCGGGTGAAGGCCGCCGCGTAAGCAGGATCAAGCTTGATAGCCTGCGTGAGATCTTTTACGGCGGATTGGGGATCACCCTTCTTCAGATAGACTTCTCCACGCTTGGCCCAGCACTGGGCTGAATTGCCGTACATCTTGATGGCTTCGGAAAATTGATTAAGCGCATCGTCAAAATTCCCCGCGTCATCTGCATCGATTCCTGCCCTGTATAAGTCGACGAACTGTGCAGCCGGTGCATTGTGGGGTCCCCACAACAGAATCATGAGAGCGCATAAGCTGAAGAAGACTTGCTTGCTCATGAGCATCCTTTCCGTGTGCTCTTCAAAATCACCGTGAAGATGCTGCTCTAATGGCGAAGTCATCCCAGTGACGTTTAGAACGATCTATAACACGTGCCAAGAATAATGTCCGTTTCCTCGTCATTCCTCCGGAGGCGGTAATCCATCCCGCGAGTCGCGGGACTGGACCCCGGATCGAGTCCGGTGTGGCCCCGCGTGCCGCGGGGCAAACAAGACGAGAATTTTGGCAATGCCTATATATCTATTTTTCCGTGTTATTACAAGTGCCCTGGAGGATTGGACCGAAGCCCGGTTGAAGTGAGGTTCGCAGGGCCGTTATCGACTCAGCGGGCGAACGTCACGGCACCGGGGTTTGCTTTACAGTCTGAACCAGGCGGAGGCAGAGCCTCCCGGGAGGCATTATCAGGGGAGAGCCGGAATACGAGAATACCCCGTACTCTACAACCCTCCTAAGAAGGTGGTCGCTTATTTACTGCTACCTGAACCGAGGTTTCGGTCGGCAGGTGCTGGCCCTGTCGCAACTGGGCGTCACTTGTTGCTATGCCCGCTTGTGCCGCGGTCGCTGGCGTGCCCGCCCCCGCAAGTCGCTTTCCAGATCCTTGGGCAACCCAACATTCGAGGGCCCGCCCTTCTTTTCCGAGTTCCCATCCGGCCATTTTGGTCGGGTCTGTAATCGGTCCCCGAAAAACCATGATCGGCCAGTAAGTTCCTCTATCAGAAAGAGCGGCTCCGGTCGGACTCCCCCCCGTAGTGACCGGTTGTGGGGCTGTATACTTCGTATCCAGCAATGTGGGAGCCGGGTGACCGTCGTACATCGGGGCTATGGTGAACGCCAGTCGAGTCAGGGCTATGGATGCAGCGCCATCGGCAAGGTTGAAAGCAGTGTTGTGACTTTTGAAAGAAGTCACAAACTTGACGTCTATTCTGGACTGGGTCAGAAGGCCCACCCCTAGAAGACTCACAACCCCCAGAACCATGAGGACGATAGCGACAGCGCTCCCCTCATCGTTGATTGTGGGTTTTGACAGCACTCGTAACAGCTTTCTCATGGGCTATCACCGTTCCTGTTAAGAGTAATTCTCAAAAGTTTTGTCGCCCTACGCAATGCGTCTTGGCGTGCAACATATCCCGGTGGGATAGGCTTCCAGCCTGTCTCAGGGATGAATGCCAAGATGCCCTGAGCCTCACTAGCCGCCGTTGAGCAAAATAACTCTGGGGTTGGCTTCGATCGTAACCCAAGTCTTGTACCAGGTCTGCTTCGCTGTCCCATGTTGTGTCGCTCCAGACTCGGGGAGCGACCCTCCCAACTTCACCTGGTAGTCGATTCTTATGGAAAAACTCCTTTTCATGGTGGTGCTCAGGTCCGAGACTTTGAGATTGTAGACCTCGAGGTCTGGATCTCCTCCAGCTACGCGAACCCCATTTCTCTGTAACTCATACTGTGCGTCAATCTCTGGGAGATGAACGTATCGGTGACTACTATCCTGGGCAATCCGGTACACAATGGACGGCGCGACATTTCCTGAAAGGTTGCTCTTGCTGCCGGAGGACAGCTTGAAAAGCCAGGGCTTGGTGTTCGGTGGGCGGCTGCCGGTATTCTGCCAATCAACGTCCCCGGCGTCCGGCTGTCCGGCGGTGCACGAGCCGCAAATGAACCCTCCCAACGGCTTGGCGTCTGTCGTCACGGCCATCTCTATAGGAAACATATCGTAGCTGAACTGACTTACGGCAGCTGATCCTATGTTCTTTGTCGCGGAATATCTGAAAACTGTATTCGTGTCGTTTGAACCGTTCACATCAAAATTCATGTCCAGGAATGTGCCATAACCGACATGGAGCTTGTCCGGCCGAAAGGTGGTGTCTGTGCTGTTAAATTGATTGCCCGAGACCTTGTCTACGCCGTAGTTCGACTTGAGCACCAGGGAGAGTGTCTTGTCAGCGGAAACGCCGAATCCCGCGGCCATTATGTCCCGCTGAATCAACATGAGAGCGAATGTCAGATTCTCGCGTGCAACTCTTAGCCTGGTGGAATCGGCTCCTTTCTGGCTCTGCCATACAAAAAAGGACATCGCGCCGGCAAGTGCCAGGCCGAGAAGGCCGGCTGCCACCATCAACTCCACCAGCGTAAAGCCTTTTGAATTATTCATCCGTATCCCCGAGTCTGTTCACTTGGTAAGAGGTTGAAAATATGTAGTCACCGAAAATCTATTGGTGCATTGTTCCGGCGTAGACGACGTGCACGACCCACCGACAGGCCAGCCCACCGTTACATCGAGCTGCTGTAAACCGGAGTTCTGCTTGGTATCCAACCATTGGTAGTTCGATACACTCCACCTGTAGGCAAAAACCGCGTCAGCCGTGGAGCCGCTTGTCAATGGGGTCAGTATGGTATTCTGCTGTTTGAGATCTTCGATCTTCTGCAGGGCCAAAGATTCCGCTCTTCGCGTCCGGCCGCCGTACTTGTCCGAAGTTAGCGAGACCAGCAGCAAGGTTCCCACGCCGAGCATACCCACGGCAAGTATGGCTATGGCAACCATTGTCTCCACTATGGTAAAACCTTTTTCAGAGCCGCAGATCTTCATGCTCAGCCACCGCTCTTTCGATCGAGACCAGATCATTATTGTTCCGACGTCAAAGTGGAAGCCTGAGTCTCCACCTTTCCCGAGGCATTGATCTTATACCAGACTTGCCGAGCCCCTATGGTCACGTTTTCTTGAAGCTTCACAAGAAAGCCCGGGCTGAACTGGACAGGACTCGCACTAACGCCTTGCGTCTGCACGTATTGAGGAATCCCTCGATTATCGAACATGACTTGCAGGGATTTGTATGTTGTCGTGTCCAAGAGTTTAATTTGGTTACCAACGCCAACGTAAGCCTGAAACTTGTCGGTGTTGTATCGAAAAACTACACTGGCGCCTTCCTCTCTCACGGTATAGTCGGAAGCATGAAATCTCTCTTGATTATCATTCGCTGGAGCGGTCGTCACAGCGACAGCGGGAAAGATCTTGAGGCGCCCCGGAGCGACGAGGTTTCTCACGGATGCTGTGGACACATTAGTACCAACAACGACACAGTCGGCCGCGGCAACGTCGCCGAGGCCGTTCCAATCATGCTGAACTACAAATGTTGTTCCGCTGGGAGCAGCTATGACCTCGAATTCGACACCATTCATTGACACATGCTTGTCCAGGCCCGATATCATCACTATGTCACCCGCTGTCGCAGTGGACGGCGTTTTGATGCAGCCGCAGTCGCAGGAGGAGGTGGCAACACAGGAACCGGGACATGACAAACCGGACGCACCGGACGGATTAAGCCCGTGGCTCACGTTTGTGGTAAACTTTATTCCGGGACAGCAGGCGGTCAAAGGAGCGCTTGCAAAACTTTCGCTCGCCGTTATGGTGATGGCGCTTCGATTTTCTATGCCCCGCATTCTAGCCATAAGGACTGCGTTCGGAAAGGATCTGACCATTGCGCTGAAACGGTAGTCAGAGATCCAGCCCAAACCCAGCGGCACAGAGATGGCTGCCAGCACCGTTATGAGAGTCATTATAACGACCAACTCCACGACGGTGAACCCACTGGAACCGCCCCTTACCTGTCTTTCTCCTGCAATCTTCCTCCCTGAATCGGAGCCAACAGGGGAGCGTGTAACGAGAGCATCTATGAAACTGGACCGTGCCATCTGGTCTACCTCTTTATGCCCACGTCGAAGGAAAGAACCGATTCTCCGCCTACAGAGTCTTTCCCCCTCACCCTGACCGGAAATCTGCCCACAGTGTTGGTGTCGAGGGGCCAATCTATGCTCCCCCGCGCGTCCATCTTCATCCCCGACGGGGCCTGTTCAAGACTCAATGATACCGACCCGCCCTGAGGATCTCGCGCCTCAATTCTAGCTTTATAAGCGTTGTTTTCGATCCTTTGGTCGACGACCTTCAGCTCAGGTGGGGCGCTCCCGCAGGCGATTTGACGCACGATCGCCCGTCCGGCTTCGCCCGTTACATCAAACGGGGTTATGGTCGCTAAAATTGTCTCACCGCCTTTGGCAGGCCTCTCGAATTCAACGTACTTCAATGCGTCCAGGTAATCCGAACGCTGCACTTCCTCACCTTTGACGGTCCATCTGACCTCGGCGCGCGCGGCGTCCGGTCCCAGGTTGAACCACAGCTTGATGGTATCTCCGGTTCTGGGTTGCTCAGGTTCAACTCTGACATCCACCACGGTCGCAGCACTTCCCTGAGCGTATGCCGGGGGAAGCCCGACACAAACCAGAATGGCGGTTAAGACAAGGTGCCAGGGGCGAACTGAAATCATCTCAAACCTCGTAAGGGTCAAAATAAGTCCTAAATTCTCTTTGTCACGTGGAAAGGAATCCCCTCACCCCGGCCCTCTCCCAGAGGGAGAGGGAGGTCCTGGGAGAAGCGATTTCGGTGTTTTCTCATATAGAATGCCCCACCGCGGTCCTCTCTCACAAGGAGAGGAAGACTTTAGAGCCGCTTTTCACTGCCATATCCCCGTGAGAGATGGAAACTATCGGAAAGTGCTTTCCGGCACTTTCTCGTACAGGGAGCCGTTAACGGCCGCCTTCTTGTGCCCTCTCCCACTGGGAGAGGGTGAGGGCAATTCACCCTACCTTTCCCGCCAGCCGATCGGCTGTATTGGATTTTGGGGTAACTGCACATTAAAATTCTGAATCTGCCCTGTGCTCATCTGGATTATCACATGTGTCCCAGACGAATCAAGAACAGGGTTGCTGGCTACGCCGGAGCCAAGGTCAACAACCCAGCCTCTCGGGTCGTATGCATTGGTGGTGCCGGTCTGCAGGCCGACAGCAGTGACGCTTGAATCCAGGAATATGTTCTTGCCACCCGGGATCACACCGCAATTGTAGCTGAGCACATACAGCATACTCGACCCCTGCGCCTCGCATATAGTCTGCGGTGGAATGTAAGAAGTAACAAAAACGAGCCCTCCGGCAATCAATGCCTTTCGGATCACGCGTTCGCCGGGCTTGGTATGCGTCGAATCAGCGGAAGGCCCTGTTAGATCGAAGATACAGTTCCAGCAGGGGTCGGCACACGAATTTGACGGATTTGCCGGCTGCGGGCAGCTCGTTTCGCCGCAGTCGCGGGTAACACCATCGTCCTTTATCCAGACACAAGCGGCATCGCTGCTTTTAGGCCAATCGCGAATTGTGTGATTGCAGCTACTGTTTGCCAGGGGGCACCTGGGATTTACCTCTATCATGAAATTGTCAACCGTCTGTGCCCTGCCTGACGTGGTATCAAAGAAATTGTCTTTAGTCGGCTCAACCAGGTCCATGAGGTTATAAATGGATGTCCTGGCAGGATCAATCATATCGTCGTCGGTGCTGTTCGGGATGTCCTCAAATTTTCCCGCGCCAAATATGACGTGAAGAAAGTAGCCGCTTGAATTGTCACTGTCAAAAGTAGCCACCGGTGGCACAGTGATGGGCTGTCTGGGACCGTGAAAATCATCCGCGTTACTCGCTGTGGCCGGATTCCCCTCGTAAATAGCCTTGGTCTGCCACCAGTCGACTCTGATCCCGAAGCTGGAATTGGACTTCACGTTCGATGCGTTGGTGGAGTCCACGACCTGCCGATCGAAATTGAACTTGATCCCGTAGAAATTGCCCAACAAATCTCCTATGTACACCGTATCAACGTATCCGTCATCTCCTACAGCATGGTTATCACTGTTTTTCAGGTCCAACGCAAGCGGATCGGACATGGCATAAGGAAGGTAATTCGAGCCGGATTTTACGACTGGAAAAAGCTTGTAAAACTTGTCCGCACCTGTTCCGCTCATATTCCGGAAACCAGTTTGATCCTGGATTTTCGGCCAGTAATAGGTCAGCAAATTTGTCCCGGTCTCAATGTCTATGGCCATGAAATCAGGTCTGAAAAGATCGAATCTGTAAGCCGCGCTGAGCTGTTCGGTTGTCACAGTTACCGTGGGGTCCTTTTTGATGGTCGAGTCATCCTGAAAGATCCTGACACCGCCCCCGATGAATGCCACATGCCGGGGCTGATGATAGTTATTTTGCGGCCAGGGGGTCACATCTCCCCAGTCGGTGGAGCTCCATGACGTTAGCCCACCGGGGACAGTAAGTCCTGTCGTCGTAGATGTAGGCAGCTTGTAAACGTTTACGCCCACCGGTATCCGCAGTCTGCCCACGGACGGCCGGGACCATGCAACGGGCAGCAGTTTCAACTGTTCATAGGTTGCTGAATCGGTAAAAAGATAAGCTGTGCCCAAACTTGCATCTTTGCAGTAGGTGTCTGACGTAGGATTGGCAGCGCAGTTAGTAAGAGAGCGGCTTCCGCTTTTATCATAGACCACCCTGTTCTTGAGCATCGAATATTCCCACAAGACTTTGGGATTGTCAGGGTCAGTGACGTCAATGGCAAAGTACACGTCGCCGCCGCCTCGCTCGCCGCCGAGAATCACGGTACGCCAGCACCTGCCGCCTGACCCGGTGCCGGTAGGGCAGGTGGTGGTGGAACCATCCGCTCCCTTAGGTGGCTTGATGTACACCTCCCATGACTGCGGGGCGAGGTCGACCATTGTTCTGTGCACACAACCGCTCGACGTTGTAGTGGTGCCGTACGAGTCGGGTGCAACGTACTGAAGCTCAGTCAAGAGATTGCTCGGCATATATGACCACAGTTCTGTTCCTATGTCGTCTGAATGCGTGTCGTTAGGATCAGTACCCGCGCTGACGTATGTGCCCTTCTTGTTAAGCCACAATTTCTTCGTGTCGTCCCACTTTGCCATGAGGAACGCGTGAATCATTCCGTCATTTGCGCCGACGTACACCACTTTCTTTCTGTAGAACACGTCGCTTCGGTTCCGATAAGCGTAAAACTCGTCACGGTTGGGATCATGCACAGAGATCGCGCCGACTGAAGGTGTTCCCACCACGACCGGGGTAGAATAGATTATGTCTCCCAGCCTCCAATTGTCGCGGTCTCTAAAAGTGTAGGTGCTGCCAAGAGGCGCGTCCGCTCCTCGGACCCAATCGATCAGGTCAGCCGCAGTAGGAGCCGTGCCTAATCCCAGCTTGTTCTTCCAGTTGATGGTCGTGGCTCCGCTCGTTGCCGAGTCCATGGAGACCCAGGGACTGGTCGGTGTATATGGTGAGCTTGCCTGACGAGGAACCGCTGGCAGGGTTATCATCGCAGGCGGACTTGCAGTCGGGTCCCAAGTGTACATGGTTCTGGAGTTGTTCGTCTTCAAAATGTCCGCGCCGTCCCAGCAATTCTTGGTCCCGACGATTTCAAAGCAGGGGCTTGTCTCAAAATCATAGTGCCATGTCATGGTCGCTTCATTGAGATACGGCCAATATGCCTCGAGGTGACCGCGCCACAAGTTCCGACCCACCGTGTCCGCGTCAGCGGCATGAAACAG
>Ga0326727_10026300_pt1 | contig 10809 bp, 4 predicted proteins | sample MB2enrmetagenome_FD_207643 | JGI IMG/M metagenome (GOLD analysis project Ga0326727, IMG submission 207643) | Lab enriched peat soil microbial communities from McLean, Ithaca, NY, United States - MB29MY | ecosystem: Environmental > Terrestrial > Soil > Wetlands > Peat | place: USA: New York... | reverse complement strand
TGAATCAGTTGCACGATCTTCAAATTCCTGATCTGAAGGTGGCTCTTTACGGTCCGTATGGCAAACCACCCCTCGGTGTAGGGAGCCGGATCGTTCAGCTCAAAGAGCCGCTTGTCATCTCGATAGAATTGGACGATGTGCCCGTCGGCGATGAGGCGGATGTGCTGGCTGCGGTTCGGAACCAGCAGCGCATCCGAGGATGCCAGGTCGTTCTCGGGAAGGAGCGGGCGATTATTCTGGCTGCCGATATAGCGCCGGAAACGGGTCGTAGTGTTGTCATGCCCGCCAACCCCGACGTAGTAAGTCAGCAGCGAGTCATATGAAGGAAAAGCTCCATCGCGAGGATGCGCGAATATATCTTTCGGAGAAGAAGGGTCCGTAGCCATCCAGAAACAGTTCAGGTCGCTTACCCGATCATTGGGCCCGCCTGCCGAGACGACCGTGGCGTCGTAGGAAATCATCACTGGCCCGTGGAGCTCACGCCGGAACCACAACGTCAGACCGGCGGGTACATCGATATCAAGCACACCGTTGGCGGCCGATACCAAACCCGGCTTCTGCATTTCCGGTACCCATTCACCCAAACCGCTGCGAAAATCATCTTCGTACAGGATTTTTCCAATACGAAACGGCGCCTTTTGCTCTGGACTTGCTACGGGCGATTTCGCGCTGGACGGGGACCAGCTAATCAGTGGAATCGCGGCAAGGAGAATTACGCTTACTTTCCGCCAGGCTGACATTTTCATCTGGGTGTTCCCTTCCTCGTCTTCAATATCCGCAAAAGCCTCATTGTTTGTCGCCGATGGAGATGATGAGATCTTCAGCTGTGGCTTTGCAGTGGAAGCGATTCAGACCGTCAGTGTACTTGGGGTCGTGTGTATAGCCGACTGCGAAGTAGAGTGCGGGACAGATGCTGTCTTCGCGATTCGCTTCGATCTGTTCGTGGGGCCAGGGGTGATTGGCATCGTATGGAAGCAGAGCTTCAATGGCGGTGAGGATGCCGGGACCGCCGGGCTGGGCGGGCTTCCAGAGATCGATGCCGAGCGGCTGGGCAATGGTGGCGAGCGTAGCAAGTGCGTGTAGGTTCATGGCGCTGTAGGAGAAAGATTTGGTTCGAGCCATTTCGTACTTCTGCAGCCCATCGGCAGCGATCTCATCGGGAATGCGTTGATCGCGAACGCGGGTAAGAATCATTTTCGCGTCTTCGGTCTTGCCCAGGTAGAGGGCCAGAGCGGCAGCCTGGACCTGGTACCACGTGCCATGGTTGTTCGGATGCCCGCTCTCTTCCTTTCCCGCATCGCTGGTCGTGAGCCATTTGTACCATTCGCCGAACCAGTGCCGCATGCCGGCATCATCGGCGGCGGTCCAATTCCGTGATCCGGCCAGCAGGCCAACGGCATCGATGGCTTCCGGCATTTCGCGGGACGAAACAATTCCTGCTGCGCGGCCATTGTTCTTGTTCGGAATGAACTGCGCATAATTGAGATTGGGATTCATGGCCGTGGCCGGGTCCAGGAACCAGGTGCGCAGCAACAGGGCAGCGTGAGCGGCATAGGCCTCGTTGCCAGTCAGGTAGTAACCAAGCGCGAGCGTATCTGCCGCACGGACCGTGCTGTTGAAAAATTGCTCGTCCGTGATTTCGTTCTTCTCCGGATTCTGGACGCCGTCGTGGCGGATATAAGGGCCCTTGGGGTTGCTCGGGTCGGGCCACCAGTAACCGGCCTGGCTGTACCAGTCGTGCTTGTCGCCGCTGGGTGGCGCTTGCGGCTTTTCCATGACGGAATGCGGCGGAACTTTCAGGGCAGCCTCTGCATCGCTGACGGCCAGAGCAAGGATGGCTTTGTCCGGATGCACCTTCAGCTTGACGAGGGCGGCGGGGTCAATGATGTAGACACGGGGCGCGGCAGGCGCCTGGCCGGCGAGGATCGAGGAGCAGAAGAAAACGGCGGCCGCGGCGGCGAGAATAAAATCCGCTTTCTTGCGGACGATTCGAGTCGGCATCATGGCTAGTGGTCCTTTCCTGGGATAAGGGGTCTGCGATGAGCGCAACGCCAAATCCGGTCATCAACTTTGCGGGAAGTCTCGCATCATCAAGAAAGATTTCAAGGTGACGAATCCGATCTCCCAACTGAAATCGATAGTCCCTGTACTTCAGCGCCACACGAGACAGTTGCCCAGCTCAGGGTGGCTTACCTCACCGGTTTCCTGGTGAGCGCCTGCAAACACTCGGGGATCTCACCCAGGTGGCCGGGAAAGCTCGTGAGCCCACAGGTTCATCGCCCGCAACCTACTAAAGAGTCACCCTTTGCGCCTCGGCAATCAAGTCAATTCTCAGTGGTGCCCACGGTGGCTCTTACAGTGGACTCGATCCCGACCCGCGCATTTTCAACGCCGGTGGCGGGATGGCCATGCGCCCGCTGCTTGCTGCGCCTTCTAAACCGTAATGCCGGGAGATGAAACGTTACAACCCAATCGAGTAAAATTTATGGTGTTCACAGCGCCACTCGTGAAGCGTATGGAATTGACTCGAGTGGGTTCGCGAGAACGGCTTAGATCCATCAAAATCGCCGAAGCCGCAAGCCCAACTCCGTATCCTTTGTCGAGTCGAAAGGACTGTGAGAGACGCCAATGAACCTATCGACTTCTAACCAGGAGGCTTTGCTCAGTGGCGAAGCCTGCTGGTCGCTTCTGGAGCGCGTGGCCGCCAGCTCTCAGATGAAAAAGGCGGGCCGCCTCCGGAACCTGCTGCTTTATGTCGGGCGGCGCAGTTTGAAAGAAGGCTGTCTCGAAGTCCACGAGAAAGAAATCGGCGTTGAGGTGTTTGGCAGGCAAGAGACCTACGACACCAGCGTCGACAATATCGTTCGCTCCAACGTCAGCGATCTGCGAAAGCGCATCGACCGCTACTTCAGTACCGAGGGGTTGACTGAGCCCGTCATCATGGAAATCCCTCGTGGCAGCTATCTTCCGGTCTTCCGGCTTCGGCCGATTGCCCCGGCTTCCATGGCGGATTCTTCTATCGACATTGATTCGGTTATCCGGAACGGGCATCAGACCCTCACCGCGGTCAGTCCGGTCTCGGCTCCACGCGCAGGAGCGGCCACCCGCTTCGTGATGTTCGGTCTCTCGATCGCCTGCCTGGTCCTGGCGATAGGTTGCGTGTCGTTGTGGATCCTGAACCGCGAGATGCAACGCGCATTTTATCCGTGGAAGTACCAACCTGCAGTCGCATCATTGTGGTCCGACTTCCTCAACTCAACGCCGGAAACGGATGTCGTGCTGCCCGATATGGGCTTTTTGCTTATCCAGCGCATTAGTAATAAGCCTTTCTCTTTCAACGCCTACTTTAACCACCTCTACATGAGCCAGCTTCAGGATCTGAGCCCGGACAAACGCGCTGACCTGAGTCAGATCGATGCCAGAAGCCTCGGGGCCGCGAACGGATTCAACCTGGCGTTGCGCTTCCTGGCGTTGGATCCGCTTCACAAGAATATCCAGCTGTATAGTGCCCGCGATTACATGCCCGATCTCCTCAAACGAGACAACTTGATTCTCATAGGCGGCCTGACTGCAAATCCCTGGGTTGAGCTATTTCAAAACCGGATGAATTTCACCGTAAGCACCGACATTGGCTCTATTTCGATTCCCAACACTGATACGAGTTCGAGTACGATAACCAACCGCTCGCCTATGGGTAACGAGCAGCCTACATACACCCGGAGTGACTCGGTCGAATATTGCGTGGTGGCCTACCTGCCCAATCCGGACAGCAACGGCAAGGTGATTCTCATTCAGGGCACAGTTCAGGAAGCCACAGAAGCTTGCGGGGAATTTCTCCTGTCAGAAGACCAATTGGCTAACTTCCAAAAGATGCTGCATCTAACTAAACTTCCATACTTTGAAGTTCTGCTGAAAACGTCGCAGGTGAAAGATACTCCGCTCACTTCGTCGATTGAGGCCTACCGGGTCTATCCGAATGGCCCGCGGTGAACTTCGCACCGTGGATGCTTCTATGCTTCCAGCCGGATATGCATTTCCCTGGCGAGCGGTAACACCAGGGAGACCGGCAAACACTCGAAGCCGGGAACGAGATTGAATACGCGCGTTTTTGCGATGGCCTCAAACCCCTCCGCGGCATCCGTGTAGACATGCAGAGTGCCCTGGGGCTTAGTGATCTGGATTCTCTGAGGATCGGGCTGCTCGACCTGTTCGTCGGCGCGTGAAACCAACGGCAGAATCAACCGCAATGGCGCTGCGCCGGCAACGCGTCCGTTGACAGTTGCCGCCAGCTCCACGGCACGCTCGCTGAGGCGGTAGACCATGCGGTAAGTGAGATCGCCCTCCTTCATGGGCTTGCGCGCCGCCGTCTGCATTTGTCCCTCGGCGGTGAAAACAACCTCTCCGGAATCCTGCGTTGCTTTGACCACCGCTTTATAGTCGTTGCAACTCATATACGTTTCATCCCCGTTCGCAAACTCAATTCTGGGGATAAGCGCCATGGTGGGGCCGTCGCGATATTGCTGCTGATTGGAGATTTCGATCATCCGGTATTGCGTCATGCTGGCCGTAAACAGGGGACCGAGAACGCGATGATACAAAATAGATAATGCCCCGCCGGACGCGTGACTCCCCGCGCCGCCGCTCCCACTCTGCACGTCCTCCACGTAATCCCAGTCGTACTCTGTGACGGTTGCGCGCCAGGGGCCGATCGCGGCCAGGCGCGTGCCGATTACGCTAAACGTCTTCAGCCCGTAAGCTTCATCCCGTGGCAGCTCGGGCCGCTTCCCGTGGTCCTGCGGAAACTCGCCTCGATCGAGGACAGCGGCAAGAGACTTGGCATGCGTAAAAGTGTGATGAATGCAGGCCGGATCTCCATGTGCGCGGTAATCCGGCCCGCCATAGAGCAACCCATCGTGGGTACAGCTGGCCATCAATTCCGCATTGCGCCGCGCCGCTTCGCGAAACCGCGGCTCGTATTTCGACAGCAGGACTAACCCTGAATGGCACCCGTCGCTGGTTCGGCTTCCCCACCAGGACCATTTGTAGTTGCGCGTGCCCCAACTGTTGTCCCATGCACCGTCCGGCAGCATGAATTCCAAATGAGTTTTAAACGCTGCAACCACTTGATCGAGCACGGTCTGGTCGTTCATCAAAACGGCATAGAGCCCCAGCGAAGGCAATGACTCTTCCACGTTGTAACCTAGGTCGACCGGCCGGCAGCCTTTCGGCGTAATACCCCGTAATGGATGCCCCTCCCCGAAAAGGAACCCATCCGGCGTGAATTGTGCCAGCACCTCGTGAGCAAGTTTTTGCCCGCGATGCAGGTAATGCGTATCCCCCAGCACCTGTCCGCATAGTACAAACGCCAAAGTGGACGTCACAGGGTAATTGATATTTCCCGTTTCAATGGAGATGAAACCGTCGAGGAACTTTGCCGCACGCGCCAACCGATCCGTCCACTGCTTGCGCACGGCAGTTTCCAGGATGGCGCCATGGTGCTGAAGCGCCTCTGCCAATGCGATGGCGCGAAACACGGTAATCCCTTTCCAGGGACTCAGCGAGACATCGTTTACCCAGCTTCCGTCGGCGCGGCTGACGGTGCGCTCGGACCAGTCATACACCATCAGCGCGGCCTTCAAGTAGCCCTGGTTGCCGGTTGCGTGCGCCATTCGCAGGAATGGATAGATCGAATCGCCGCAGCGCCCGTGAATCAACCCGCAGGCGGGGCAAAGCAGTCCTCCATGGAGATTCAAGTCGCTCAGGCTGGTTACCTGGCGCGCCAACATGCCATCGCACCAGGTTTGCAGAAGCTCGGAATAGAGCCCTTGTTCGGCCGAGGCCGGGGAACCCCCCGAAGTCGCGGAAAGCAACCTCGGGAATGCAAGCTGGGCGCCAAGTGCCGCGGCGCCGGCCGCCGACCATTGCAGCATCGTCCTGCGCGTCAATCCGCGCGTCAATCCCATGGAACCATCCCGCGGCTTTTCCGAGAGAGCATGAACCTGGTCAGTCATAAGGAAACAGCCCTCACCTGCTGAGGCTATCACCAAGCCGGCTTGAGGAGTAAGAAGCCCTGGGGTCAAGCGACCCGTGATTAAATTCGCGGAATTGCTCCTCAAGGACGATCGGGCAGTTCGATAGCTGCTCTCCGAGCTATTGCAGTATTCCCTCTCAAAATACGACGTGCAAGTCAATTCGCGGTGCTGCCCACTGTGGGCACAACGGTGGGCAGCACCGCGAATTGACTTGACGGTAATCTCGTGGAAAAAGCAGAGTCGATGCAGATTGTCATTCCGGCGGTTCGACTTCAGGCAGGCAATTCGTTCCCGCGTGGCTGCCGACGTAAAGCATTTGCTTCGAGAGGAATGGGTCTGCCATGAAAAGAGTGCCTGGGATGCATGCAGCAATGAGCAATCGAAATGACTAGCGGGGGCCATTCCTTCTGCAAGAGCATTTGAGCCCTATCCGGTGCATCTTGAACCTCGCCAAAAAAGACAAGACAAGGAGAATCACCGTGAAGATCAACAACATGGCCAGTCACTTAATGAAAATCGCAGCCGTTCCCGGAACGACCAGGCATTTCCTGATGGCAGCACTCGCTGGCCTGTTCATGCTCTGCGGGCAAATTTCCGCACAAAGCATCACAGCCACCATTATCGGCACGGTTCAGGATGCTCAGGGAGCCGTGATTCCCGGCGCAGAAATCACGGCAACCAACACTGCGACCGGAATCAGCCAGACCGCTACCAGCAGTGGTCAGGGCGAATACAGAATTGAGCTTCTGCCCGTGGGTAACTATAGCGTGACGGCTGTGGCGCCAGGCTTCAAGAAGGTCACGCAACAGCACATCACCCTTACAGTGGATGAAACGCAGCGCGTCGATATCACCCTGGCTGTCGGCGCAACCAGCCAGACCGTCACGGTGGACGCGATTCCCCCGCAGGTAAATACCGCCACGGCGGAAATTGGCGCCACTGTCGAAAACAAGGAGATCACCACCCTCCCCATCGTGAATCGAAATGTTTATACACTGCTCACGCTCACTCCCGGGGTCCAGCAGACATCGACCGTATCGCAACATGGATTTCCGGTTCAGGAGACGTACATCAACGGCGGAGCAAACAACGGACAGGGCGCGGTCTCTTACTATCTGGACGGCGGGATGAACATGACGTTCAGTAGTAACTTCGGGGCGCTTCTTCCCAACCCGGACGCGATTGAAGAGTTCCGCGTGGAATCCAATAACTACAGTGCGGAGTACGGGCGCTTTGGGTCCGGCGTCGTAACCGTTCTCACCAAGTCCGGCACCAATCAGCTCCATGGGTCGCTCTTCGAGTTCTACCGCGACGGAGCTTTCAACGCCACTCCCTGGGATAGCCTCACCAACCCGCCCCTTCACCGCAACCAGTTCGGTGCCGCGCTCGGTGGCCCGATCATCCACGACCGCTCCTTTTTCTTCGGCAGCTACGGGGGGCTTCGACAGGTCACCAGCACCGTTTACAACACGGCTGTCTTGCCGACAGCGCTGGAACGTCAGGGGAATTTCTCCCAATCGTCGATCATCCCTTACGATCCTACGACCGGCAAGGAGTTCGACTACAACGGCACTCCTGGGTGGATTCCACCGACCCGTCTCGATCAGACTGCCCTCGCACTGCTTAGTCCGCCATCGGGGTTGCCGGGAATTCCCACTACCGCCAATGAACCGGGCAATGTCTATCAGGCAGCCATCGTGAGTCCGTATAACACGGATGAGTTTCTGGCCAAAGCTGACTATTCACTCACGCAAAACCAAAAACTCATGGTTCATTACTTCAATACCAGTGGACTCACTTCCGTGCTCGCAGGCGCGAATCTTCCCTGGTCAACTGAAACGTCAACCTGGCGCCAGCAGAATGCAATCATTAGCCACACCTGGACCATCAACCAGAATATGGTCAATCAGGCGTGGGTGAACTTTATCTATCTGCCGTCCAGCATCACTAACCTGCCGGCTACCTCCCTGCACAGCTACGGCTCCGACTTCCAAGCGCAGGGAACACCTTCACTTCCGCAAATATCGGTCAGCGGGTACTTCACGCTTGCACAAGGCCATGCTGAAACAAACTGGTCGACCTCCTACGCAATTCGCGATGTGATGCAGCTCAACCGAGGTCGCCATTCCCTTGCCTTTGGTGGGGAATCCGTGCTGAGCAGGATTCTGAATCCCTCAGAGCATACGAATTACGGGCAGTTTGCCTTCACCGGGGTGGAAACTCAGCCGAAAGGCGGCAAAGGCAATCCGCTCGCTGATTTCATGCTCGGCCTGCCGGCGACCTTGGCGCAGCAATCGCCCATCTATTCAATTGGCAATTCATGGAGCTCCGGCATCTTCCTGCAGGACGAGTACCACATCTTTCGCAGGCTCACCGTGACTCCCAGCATTCGATATGACCTTCAGACGCCCATCACGGATCCCCGGAACTATGAAGATACCTTCATCCCCGGCAAACAATCCACGGTAATCCCCAGTGCGCCTCTCGGGCAGCTCTTTGTCGGAGACGCAGGAGTAGGCCGCGGCGTCATTCCCATCCGCAAAGACCACATCTCCCCGCGCCTGGGGATCGCATGGGATCCATTCGGGGATGGAAAGACCTCCATACGCGCGGCAGCCGGAGTCTTCTTCGGTAGCGTGTCGTTTGCCACATGGAACGTTGCGGATAACTTCTCGCCCTTCGGCCTCCAGGAGTCATTCACGACTGTTGCATCTCTAACTCATCCATATGCGGACCTGCCGGGAGGTGTAAGTCCTTTCCCTTACACTTATAATCCAGCCAATCCCACGTATGTCGCGGATGCTGAGCTATCCGGTACAAGTCTCGGGTTTCACTGGCCCTACACATACCAAACCAACTTCTCCATTCAAAGGCAGATTACCGGCGGCCTCAGTGTAACTGCAGCCTATGTGGGATCCTACAGCCACAACCTGCCGCTTGGCGTCGATTTGAACTATCCCATTTGGAGCAGCACCGCAACCTCAAAGAACGTGAATGCGCGACGCCCTTACGATACGAATATCCTCTCGGAAGTGTTGTCGGTCGAGTCCGGTCAGACTTCCTCCTATAACGCGCTCCAGATTATTGCGGAGCAACGCGCCTGGCGTGGAGTGAGTTTCCGCGCGTTTTACACGCACAGCAAGAATTTCGACAGCATTGGCCAGTACGGCTCCAACACAACTGCTGCCGGCAACGCCCCGCAGGATTACAACAATCTGTGGGAAGACCGCGGCCTCAGTCCCGTTGACGAACGTAATAACTTCGTCGCTTCCGCCGTGTGGGATCTGGACTACTGGCATGGCAACAGCGGTGTATTGCGGAATGTGCTGAACGGATGGCAGATCTCTCCGATCGTCACGCTGAACAGCGGGACGCCCCTGAGCTTTCTGACAGGATCCGATAACAACGACGATGGCAACAACACCGATCGCCCGGACTTTGTTTCAGGTCAGGTTGCCAAACTCGACCCCCACCGTTCACGCGCCGCAGTGGCAGCAAAGTGGTTCAATACGGCCGCATTTCAGTCAAACGGTCCGGGGTTGGGAATTGGACCCGGCGGAGCCGACGGAAATGTCCCGATATCCTACCTGAATGCACCGGGATATCGAGATGTTGACATGGCAATCTTTCGCAATTTCAAAATCTATGATCGCAGCGCTTTGCAGTTACGCCTGGAGAGCAACAATATCTTTAACATGGTGAGCTTGTCGGCGCCCACCACGACGCTCACCTCAAGCCTTTTCGGTCAGGTCAGTTCGGCGAGCAACATGCGTCAGCTTCAGTTGGGCGCGCGAGTGACGTTCTGACGCACCAACACGGCCGCTACGCGCGGGGGAGGCAGGCTCGCTCATTATGAGACAGTGCCTACCTCTCTTCAATCCGGAGGAAGGGTGAAATGTTCCTCCTCACCAAACCCGATTTCACGCGGCACTTCCAGACCTGGATTTCTCCGCGGCGTAGTGAGTAGCCTCGAGGCGGAGTAGTCTGGCGCGAATATTCTGAGCGTGTTCAAAGATGATAGACCTCTTGGAGGCAAGCCATATGGCGGAGGCGTCGCAAACCGTAGTCCGATGCAATTCGCATCGCAATTTCGGCGCCATCCAGTTGGAACGGAGCGCCACGCGCAGGCTTCGGAACCTTAATCCGTGTTCTGCGGCCTGCGGTTCCCCGGTGGAAAGCGCCATTGTGCTTCGGACTCCCGAGCGAATGCAGGCAATGCTGTCGCATCCTCGAGTCTCGAAGGTGAGAGCAGGCAGTACACAACGATGGCCCTGCCCGAGCGCAGTGTTTGCTCTACTGTTCTTCATCGCCCTTTTCGCCTCGGTGGCGCGCGGACAGAAGACGCCGTTCGCCGATTGGAGCAGCCTGAAGAATCCTGTGTTGTCTTATTCTGACTGGTCCATCAAAGATGCCGCGATGGCATATCGCAACGGAACGGTCCACATTTTCTTCTCGGCATTCTACACGCGGGAAACAGGAACGGTTTCTCACGTCGTCGAAGTGAATACGCGCGACTTCAAACACTACTCTGCGCCGATCCTCAACTTCGATGGCCGGGAGGACGGGTGGCTCGGCATGTGCTCGCCGGATGTGCAGCGGCTTAACGGTCAGTATGTGATGACCTTTAATTCCTGGGGAGATAAGGCGGGAAAACCCGATCAATTGTTTTACAAGACCTCGCCGGATTTAGTGCATTGGTCCGAACGCAGAACACTTGCACACAACCTCACAATGAACAACCGTGTCATCGATGCCGCGCTTGCCGAGGCCGACGGCG
>Ga0326727_10026298_pt1 | contig 10810 bp, 11 predicted proteins | sample MB2enrmetagenome_FD_207643 | JGI IMG/M metagenome (GOLD analysis project Ga0326727, IMG submission 207643) | Lab enriched peat soil microbial communities from McLean, Ithaca, NY, United States - MB29MY | ecosystem: Environmental > Terrestrial > Soil > Wetlands > Peat | place: USA: New York... | reverse complement strand
CGGGGGCTGCCGAGCGAAGGCGGCAGCGTACTTAGGCGATTACCTAGCCTCAGACCCAACTTGCCCAATCCAAAGTGAGAATTCAAAACCGGGAATCGGGAACACATAGGTCTTGCCGGATTTCGCTTCATCCTTCGAGTCCAAATCCGCCACCGCCAAGCCAGCTGTAATTCTAATCTATATAGAATATCATACTCTTTTAATTAATCCTAAATGTCTATAGACCATACATAATACCCGACCTCACGTACGATCTTAAAGACTATCCATGCTCCAGACGCAACAAGAGAGCAAAGAGCGCTCGATAACAGACGTTTTCCTCGAAGACATTTACTCGATCCCTGGTGGGGAGAAGATTAAGGAATGCATTCAATGTGGTACGTGCAGCGCATCCTGTGCCACTAGTTACGCGATGGATTACACACCCCGAGAGGTCATCGCCGCACTAAGGGCTGGCCTCCTAGACCGTGTCGTAAAGAGCAATACCATTTGGCTCTGCTCCTCCTGCTACTACTGCACCGTCCGTTGCCCTGCAGGTGTGAAACTCACAGACGTGATGTACGAGCTGAAACGCCTCGCCGTAGAGTTCGGTTACGTCGAGAAGAGGGCAAAGGCACCTGTCGTTTCGAAGTTATTTGTTGACATAGTTGACAAGAATGGAAGAATCTCCGAGGTTGAACTCGTAAGCAAGTTCATGATGAAAACCAATCCCTTCGCAGCCCTCAGCATGATGCCTCGTGCTTGGAAGCTATTCAGACGCGGCAGGATGCCGCTCATGCCACACCGCATCAAAGGCGTGGAAGAACTCAAGAAAAGTGCTAGCACGATCGAAGAACTCTCCGGCCTACACGCAGGAACCGGAAAAACAGTGGAGGCCTAGCCTTGGAAACTACAACGAAGTTCTCCTACTATCCTGGTTGTTCCGTAGAGGGAATGAACAAGGCTTACGACAAATCGGCCCGCGTCGTGTGCGAAGCATTAGGAGTCGACTTAGCAGAGCTAAACGATTGGAACTGTTGCGGCGCGTCAGCGTACATGTCTATTCGCGAACTACGAGCCCACCTAATCTCTGCGCGGAACCTCGCCTTAGCTGAGAAGGAGAAGAAGGACCTCGTTGTCGTGTGTCCCGCCTGCCTAACCACTTTGACCAAAACGAATCATTACATGGCTGAAAATCCGCGACTCAAGAAAACGATTAGCACGGCACTCAAGGCTGCAAATCTCCAGTACTATGGCAGCGTCAAGGTTCGGCATTTACTCGAAGTAATCGTGAACGATGTAGGCGAGAACGAAATCAAATCGAGAATCAAGACCTCGCTCAAGGACCTGAAGGTCGCGCCGTATTACGGGTGCCAACTTACGCGACCGTTCGGAGAAGTGGACGATCCGGAGTTCCCAACGATCCTTGACAAGTTGCTCAGCTGGATCGGAGCCAAACCCGTCAACTATCCGTTGAAAGCAAAATGTTGTGGCGGCATGCTCATGATGACTAAGGAGGATGTGGGCCTCGAGCTAACGAAAAATCTCCTGGCCTGTGCAAAGGAGAATGGAGCAGAATGTATTGCGACGATTTGTCCCCTTTGCCACATGAACCTAGAGGCGTACCAAGATAACGTAAACAAGCACTTCGGAACAGACCTGAAAATCCCAATCCTATACTTCACACAGTTGATCGGCCTAGCCTTTGGTTTCTCGCGAAAATCATTGGGCATTGACGATGAACTAACGCCTAGCAAGGCATTACTGGAGAAGCATTTGGAGGTTGTCCGATAGTTGCCAGAAAAAATAGGTGTCTACATCTGCCACTGCGGGACGAACATAGCTCGCACGGTAGACTGCAAGAGCGTAGCAGAGTACGCAAGCCATCTCCCGAACGTGGCAGTTGCAAGAGACTACCAGTACATGTGTTCTGACCCAGGTCAAGAGATGATTAAGAAAGATATTCATGAGCTAGGGCTCAACCGTGTTGTCGTCGCTTCCTGTTCACCCTTGATGCATGAGTCGACGTTCAGGCGAGCTGTTGCTTCAGCAGGCGTCAACCCATTCCTATTCCAAATGGCAAACATCCGCGAACAATGCTCATGGATAACCGAGAATCGCGATCTAGCAACGAACAGAGCAAAGGCCATTGTAGCCGGCGCCGTCACACGCGTCACCTTCAACGAACCTCTGGAAGTCAAGAAGGTCCCAGTCAACCCTGACGTGCTGATTGTTGGCGGAGGAATTACCGGCATAGAGGCGGGACTTCAGATAGCCGACTCGGGCAGGAAAGTGTGGATGGTTGAGAAGGAGCCATCGATCGGCGGCTATATGGCCCGATTTGATAAGACCTTCCCCACGCTTGACTGTGCAGCATGCATTCTCACCCCAAAGATGGTGTCGGTAGGCCAACACGAAAACATTGAGTTACTAACCTACAGTGACGTGATAGATTTCTCAGGCTACGTTGGAAACTTCACAGCCAAAATACGCAGACGTCCGAGATATGTCGATGAGGAGAAGTGCAATGGTTGCGGTCAATGCGAGCAGAAATGCCCCCTCAGCGTACCAAGCGAATTCGACTGTCGCTTAGGAAAAAGGAAAGCTATCTACAGGCCTTTCCCACAAGCCGTTCCAGGGACACCTGTCATCGACAGAGAACATTGCCTATACTTCACTAAAGGCGCTTGCAGAGTCTGCGAAAAATTCTGTCCCCGAGGCGCAATCGACTTCGAACAGAAGGAACGCGTAATAGAAGTTCCAGTCGGCACCGCAATCATAGCAACCGGCTTCGATGTGTTCGATGCATCTCGAGTGAAAGAGTATGGTTATGGTAGACTACCGAACGTTATTACCAGCCTAGAGTTTGAACGCCTCACACATGCTTCAGGGCCTACGGCGGGCAAGATTCTACTCAAGAACGGCAAACTGCCCGAAACCGTAGCCATAGTACACTGCGTTGGCAGCCGCGACCACAACTACAACGAACACTGCTCTCGAGTCTGCTGCATGTACTCGCTGAAGACCGCACACCTAGTCCATGAAAAAACAGACGCTAAAGTGTACGAGTTCTACATCGACATGCGAGCGTTCGGAAAAGGATACGAGGAATTCTACAAACGACTTCTCGAAGAGGATGTCACCTTCGTCCGCGGGCGAGTCGCCGAGGTGTCGGAAGTTGCTCAAAACCCATCAGAGAAAGGTAAACTCGTCGTAGTAGCTGAGGATACGCTACTGGGAATGGTACGGCGAATCCCAGTCGACATGGTCATTCTGAGCGTGGGCCTCGAACCGAGGAGAGATGTAGTTGAGGTGGCCCATACCTTCTCGATCAGCAGAAGCCATGACGGCTTCTTCCTCGAAAAACACCCCAAGCTTGCTCCCGTATCAACGGCGGCAGACGGAATCTTCGTCGCAGGAGCATGTCAAGGTCCCAAGGACATTCCCGACAGCGTCGCGCAAGGCGGAGCCGCAGCCGCAAACGTGCTATCCCTTATCGACAGGAAGGAAGTGGAACTCGAACCCTCAGTTGCAATCATCGACGAAGACGCCTGTTCCGGCTGTAAAATCTGCCCAGGCCTATGCCCCTACCACGCAATAAACTTCGACGAGGAAAAAAGCGTCGCAGTACTCACAGCCGCGCTCTGCAAAGGATGCGGCGTCTGTGTCGCAGCATGCCCATCCGGAGCAATTGAGCAACAGAACTTCACCAACCGCCAGCTCCTAGCTGAGGTTGAAGCGGTGAGCGCTTAAGGAGATGTATGAGTTGCAAGAAAAATTCGAACCAAGAATTGTCGGCTTCCTCTGTCGGTGGTGCGCCTACACAGGCGCGGATCTGGCAGGGACTAGTAGAATCAAGTACCCACCCAACATCAACCCCATCCGGGTTAACTGTACAGGCCGGGTCGACCCCACTCTGGTCTTGAAGGCACTCTCCTCAGGTGCAGACGGTGTCTTGATCGGAGGTTGCCATCCAGGCGACTGCCACTACACAAATGGCAACATGAAGACGCTACGGCGCTTCAAACTCCTTCAAAACATGCTGACCCAATTTGGAATTGAGAAAGAACGGGTGAGGCTCGAGTGGGTTTCGGCCTCGGAGGGAGAACGGTATGCAAGAGTTGTGGAGAGTATGACCGAGGAGATACGGAACCTTGGACCACTCAATTGGAAGCGCATGGTGGAAGTGACAGCATGACAAATCCAAAGATTGCATTCAACTGGGCGAGCAGCTGTGGCGGCTGTGAAATCGCCGTCCTAGAACTCGGAACCAAGCTCGTTGAATTGAAGGATAAAATTGACATAGTCTTCTGGCCTGTCGCATTAGATTTCAAGTACTCAGACATAGAAAGCATGCCAGACAAAAATATTGACGTGACATTCTTCAACGGAGCGATCCAAAACTCCGAAAACGAGCATCTAGCACAATTATTCAGGGCGAAATCCAAACTACTAGTAGCATTTGGAGCATGCGCATACATGGGCGGCATACCCGCCTTAGCAAACACGAAGAGCAAACAGCAAATCTTCAACTCATCCTACAAGGAAACCCCCACCACAGACAATCCCCAAGACATTACCCCACAAACCAAATTCCCCTCGCCAGAAGGCGAGCTCACGCTCCCGGAGTTCTATAACACAGTCAAAACACTGGATCAAGTCGTCGATGTCGACTATTATCTTCCAGGTTGTCCACCAGTTGGGTCTCAAATCGAGAAAGTGGTCGGAACCATTCTGAGCGGCGCGCTACCCGCGAAGGGCGCTGTCCTAGGTGCATCGGACAAATCGTTATGCCATGAGTGCAAACTAGAGAAGACTGACAGGAAGGTCTCGAAGCTCGTCCGGCTTTATGAAACCATTCCCGATCCAAAGAAATGCTTGCTGGAACAGGGTATAGTTTGCATGGGTCCTGCGACCAGAGGCGGTTGTGGGGCTATCTGCTTAGACGCTAACAGCCCTTGCAGAGGCTGCTACGGCCCATTACCAAACGTGGTCGATCAGGGCGCGAAGATGCTCTCAGCCCTTGCATCAGTATTCGATGCGGAGAGTGAAGAGGATATTCAGAAACTCGCCGACAGCGTCATTGACCCCATTGGAACGTTCTACCGATTCGGCCTTGCACGATCGCTCTTGAAGAGGACAAAAGAATGAAAACCGTCACCATAAACCCCATTACCAGGCTTGAGGGACACGGCAAAATTTCCATCTTTCTCAACGATGAAGGGAACGTTGAGAACGCATACTTCCAAGTGCCCGAACTTAGAGGGTTCGAAAAATTCTGTGAGGGCAGGAGAGTTGAGGAGATGCCGGACATCACTAGCAGAATTTGCGGCGTATGCCCTGAAGCCCACCACCTCGCCTCAACAAAGGCTCTCGATGCTGTCTTTCACGTTGACCCTCCCCCAACCGCGAAAAAACTGAGAGAACTACTCTACAGCGCCTTCTACGTAGCAGATCATACAACACACTTCTACATTCTAGCCGGCCCAGACTTCGTGATGGGACCCTCGGCACCCAAAGCGGAACGGAACATTCTCGGAGTCATATCAAAAGTCGGCTTGGATGTCGGCACATCCGTAATCAAACACCGCTCAGACGCCCTCGACGTAGTCGGGATAATTGGCGGAAAGAGAATCCACCCAAGCTGCGGCCTCCCAGGCGGCGTGAGCAAGGCAATCACGGAAGAAGAGCGGGCCCGGATCGAGAAGATAGCAGAGTCGGAAGTCGAGTTCGCAAAATTCACACTCAAACTATTCGACCAAGTCGTACTTCAGAACAAGGAATACGTGAGTCTGATACTGAGCGATATGTATGCCAGCAAAACCTACTACATGGGCACAGTGGACGAACAGAACCACGTCAACTTCTACGACGGAAAGATCAGAGTCGTAGATCCTGAGGGAAAGGAGTTCGCGAAATACCATTGCAAAGACTACCAGCAATACATCGCGGAACACGTAGAGCCATGGACCTACCTCAAGTACCCATACCTAAAGGGCATCGGATGGAAAGGGTTTGTTGGCGGAAAAGATAGCGGAGTCTACAAAGCTACACCATTGTCACGTTTGAACGCAGCGGACGGCATGGCAACTCCCCTAGCGCAAGAAGAATACAAGAAAATGTACGAAACCCTCGGCGGAAAACCCGTCCACGCAACCCTCGCAACCCACTGGGCTCGCTTGGTTGAACTCCTCTACGCAGCAGAACGAATGCTTGAGCTAAGCCGAGATAAAGACATCACAAACCCGAACGTTCGCACACTTCCAACAGCCACTCCCGATGAAGGAGTGGGCTGCGTCGAAGCACCGCGCGGCACCTTGACCCACCACTACAAGACAGATGAGAAAGGCCTCTTGAAAAGCGTAAACTTGATCGTCGGAACTACCAACAACCACGCCGCCATCAGCATGTCCATCAAACAGGCCGCTCAGGGGTTGATTAGAAATGGCGATGTCTCTGACGGCATATTGAATATGGTTGAGATGGCCTTCAGAGCGTACGACCCATGCTACGGATGCGCTACCCACACACTACCCGGACAGATGCCCCTCGACGTCAAAATTTACAATAAAACCGGGCAACTACTCCACAACCTACGCAGACCCTAACTAGGCAACCCGTGAGCCGAACGGCGGCAGGTACTGGCGAAAATGACTAGCGTTCAGACTCGTCATGAATAAGCATAGAGATCAAACCCTAGTAGTTTTGCGGCCAGTCACTTCTCTAGACGAGGGGCTCTCGTAATTTTTGTTTTGTAAATTGCCCCAGCTCCAATCAGTGCGGAGACGCCAATGATCAGGACGCCTATGATGTAAACCCAGGATGATAATCCGCCGACCGATGGGTCCACGAAGACATACATGGACGAGCCGATCACTGCAACAACGAGTCCCAGAACCGCAACCCAACCGACCATGCGTCGTTGTTGCCCTGCCGGTGCGTAGTAGTCAACTGCGAGAAGCACTGCAGCAAAGGCGCCGAGCGTGATAATCCCGAACATCGGGTTAACATCACTGAACACGGCGTGGTTGGCAGACAAAGTTGAACCGAAAATGTCCTCATGAAACTCAATGTAGAACCCTTCAATCACACTATTGACGACAGCAGCCACCCACGTGGCGAGAAAGGCAAAGCGAACGCTATCTCTCCATGAACTCTTACCTTCCAGCTTAGTCAAGGCTAGCGGGACGAAGGCTATCATGGCCCCGACAGCGGTAATAGTCATCACTGTATCGTCACCCGCCATACCATTGACGCCATTAGGCCCGGACGCGAAAAGCGTCGGAGGAACAAATGCGATGATCGCTTCGAGTACGAGGACGATCGATATCGCGATTATGCCGATTGACGTTATCAACAAACCGACCAAGGCTATCTGCCGCTTCAGTCCCTTGAGATCTAACACTTTGAAGTGCTGCGCTGCCAAAGCAACCATCCCAGTCATAATTGCAACTCCAATTTCATGTGAATGAGAGCCAGTCCATGCCCCCAGAAAAGTAGGAACGTCCCCGAACATTGGGATGAAGAAGGAGAAGACGCCGGGTCCGAAGATCATCACCCAAAGATTAACGAATCCCATCAAACCCGCAACAAAAGCCGAGCCCACCGAGAACAGGGCCAACCAGTAACTCGCCCCCGCCTCAGTGTAGAGGTGAAATTCCTTCCGAGTCGGAACCATCCTAAGGACGTAGTGAGAAATTGGGACGTTTGCAATGTAGGTTTGCGCCCGTTTTCGCGGGAGAATGAGTAGTTGAATGAACAAAGCTCCACCCACGTCACCGATGAGAATGAACGCTACGATAAGCAGGCCTAATGGTATGTCGGGTAGAGCCGCGTACAGGGTCGGGTTGAGAAAGAAGATGCCACCAACTGCTGCGAAGATAACTGCTCCGAACGCCCTATAGGCCATGGGGAAGTCGAGTGGCGGCTCATATTTCTGGAGCTGAAAGACAGATATAACTAAGTAAGAGGCAAGGGCCGCGATTCCAATTGCTATCGAATGAAAGAACAAGATTTCATAGTTGGTATCTAGGCCTGGAGGAAGTCCTAAGAACGCGTACAGCCCACCCATGATAACTATGATTAGAGTTGTAACGGCCGTCATCATCTTCAACGAGAACATATACTTGTGAGTATACGTGACCTCACCAATCTCCTCAATCGTCTTCATTATGAAAACCAGCCCAATGAACTATCGAAGACTCGCCGATTTTGATATATATCTCTGTTCCTTTTTCCTAATCGTAGCTCCGTAAATCATATACTCTTCTGTAATCTATAGAATCATCATGCGTTTAGAGTCTGCGCTTATTCAATGCATGACCACCTAAACCTGTTGGAAAGAAGCTCCCTCTTGGCATGAGACACCTGCCACTTGCTGCTAGGGCCTCAGCTGACGATGCCTTCCGCACTCGCTCACTAATCGACAATCCGGATGTTCACGAGGATCTTAAGGTTTCATCAAGTTCCTATCGTGACTTCTAGATCGGTTGCATGTCCGAGTCGATACCGACCTACTGTGGGCAGATAGTGGAATCATAGCCGTTCTTCGAGAAACCAGAGAACTTGAAAGGGCTTGCTGGGCGGGATATAATACCATGGCATGCCGTAGATGATGCGCCACTTACTCGCCCGGACAAGATACCACTGGACGTCAAAATCTACAATGAAACTGGGTAACAACTCCACAACTTAGGCAGACTATAACTCGGTAAGGACCTACCTGTTACTCGATGTATCGCTGAAGATCGGTGAATTTAGCAACTTCAGACTACCATGAGCCGTCTGCTGGGGCTACGTACACATCATAATCGTCATCATGCCATGAAGTAATGCCGTAGTTGTTGGCGATTCGGTTTCCGTCATCGTTCGCTTCGGCTTCGGTTTCATGGACTTTGCAATAATTCAGTATGCCCCCAGACAAACCGACAGTGACCCATTGCATTTCATTTCACTTCCTTTTTCTGTTTGGGAAACGGTTAGCTTGCATCATCAAATGATCTATAGGCAGGAGAACTAGCTGTGGGGTACCAAGGTCGGAGATAATTCTCGGAATTGAAGCCCGGTCGGGGTTCGATAGTACTTGTATACCTTCAGGAATTCGGGTTCTCGTAGATGTCGTTTCAGCTCTTGGTAGGCAAACTCGAGCTTAGGCTCAGCCGTTTGACATATTACCACCGCTCTTACTTTACTTTCTCTGGACAGCCGCGATCTCAGGATCCATGCATAGTGGAATACTTGGTTCCAGATCGATTCCTCTAGATCCTCGGTCTTGAGTTCTACTACAACGAAGTTCTTGTCTGAGTCACGTGCAAGGATGTCTATCCAGATGTTTCTCCCACTCGTAGCTCGGAGCGGATAGAACGCCTGAACTGGTTGCAAACCTTCTTCAATCGTGTTCATGACCACTTGGACATCAAACGTGAATTTTTCTTCGGGTGATCCTTTACTCAACTCCAAGTCGAATTTGGGCAGCGGTTGACTTGGGTATTTCTCGCCGTGAACTCTCACTTGCGGAACGTTCTGATTTCGTTTGTCTAGTTCCATTTCCAGTTTTCTCGCGGCTTCGTCGGGCAGGTAGATTACGCTTGGTCTCGCACGAATCAAGTCTTCGTTAAATCCGATATCGAGCGCTTCAACATCACCTAGTGTAAGTGCTTCCTGATACGCTACTATTGGTTCAACTTCAATTCTAAACGGATAATAACCGTGTTTTGCGTCTTCTTCGCGATCATTCCACGGACCTTTCTTTGGATATTGTTCCCTGAACGCGTTGCCTAAAGCCCGATACACGCCGTGTATTCTCTTTACCCCATGCTCGTACAGGAATAGCTTCTCTCCTGCCCTAACCATGTGAATTTGGTTAGCTGCCCTAGCGGTGTCAGGCACGCCAAACAAGCCGTATCTGATACAATGCGGCAGCGTGTACTTGTTAACTACGAATACGCGAGCCAACCCGGTACGCCCGAAAGCCTAGTATTCATTTTTCGGATTTACGGCTATCCTTCCGGCTTCTGCAAGGATTGATTACGGTTCTTGCGAGGGATTGGTTACAATCTGTCTGTACAATGGGGTTTAGGTATTTTGTCTACGTAACAGAATTGTCCAAGGACGGTTTTTGGGGCTTTAGGCTCGTATCTCGTACCAGCGTAGGGTTGGGGTTGGAATTGGGGCTTGTGCGAGTAGGCGGGCTTCGTTGAATAGGTCTATGACGCGTTGGACGGCGCCGTTGTCGCTGTTTATGCTGTACATGAATATTGGGCCGTACGTTTTCATGGCTACTAGGTTTGCTGCAACCAGCTTTCCTAAATGTTTCCGTATAACCTTCCTATCCAACCCACTAAACTTCGCAATCTTGTAAATCGTCAAATCCTCACCCCGATTCCGGGCGAGAACTAGCAAAATCCTTAACCGGGCCTCGCTGCCCAAAGTCTTCAAGAGTAAAGGTCTCAGCGGCAACGTTGCTCAACAAGAACAAAGGACCCCCCTGCAAAGATAAGCAAGAGAGTTAAGTGAACCTAATCAGCGCCGTCCTCCTCTAGTCCAACCGTACTCGCTAAGAGCTGGCCATACGAAGAAAATGTCGAGGTTCATTGTGACCGGCTCAACTTCCGCCCAGACCCATCTTGAGGAAAGTTGAAGCTTGACTCGGGGACTGGTCCGTTTAGATTTTTTCCTTCTCCACTCGCATGTCACTGTCTAGGAACCTTCGGCCTCCTAACTTCTTAACTCGAATCAGCTTCGGCCGCACCTGAACCTCAGCCTCGTATAGATCAATGTGGCCGTCAAATGTCTCAAGAACTGCTTGAGATTCCCCTGCTGGATGCATCTC
>Ga0326727_10026297_pt1 | contig 10810 bp, 11 predicted proteins | sample MB2enrmetagenome_FD_207643 | JGI IMG/M metagenome (GOLD analysis project Ga0326727, IMG submission 207643) | Lab enriched peat soil microbial communities from McLean, Ithaca, NY, United States - MB29MY | ecosystem: Environmental > Terrestrial > Soil > Wetlands > Peat | place: USA: New York... | reverse complement strand
ATCTTGACGTAGTGCCCGGCGCCGCCCTTGCCGATGTAGGCGCAGCAGGGGCCGTCGTCGGTCTTGGCGGCGATGGCGGTGAGGATCGGCTCGACTTTGCGATAGGCCTCCTCCGGTCCGCCCGGCATGATGGCCGGGCCCAGCAGCGCGCCCTCTTCCCCACCGCTCACGCCCGTGCCGATGTAGTGGATTCCGGTCGGCTCCAGTTCCTTGCCGCGGCGGTCGGTGTCCTGGAAGAAGGAGTTGCCGCCGTCGATAAGGACATCGCCCGGCGCCAGGTGCGGCTTCAAATCCTGGATCACGGCGTCCACCGGCTTGCCCGCGGGCACCATGATCAGAATTCGCCGCGGGATTTCGAGCGCGGCGGCCAGCTCCTGGAGCGACCCGGCGGTGGTCATGCGCTTGCCGGCCCACTTCGCGGCGGCGGCCTCGGCCTGCTTCCGGTCGAGATCGAAGCCCGCCACGGTGAAGCCCCGGCTCTCGATGTTCAGAGCCAGATTCTGCCCCATCACTCCCAGGCCGACGACTCCGAAACTGTACTGGCTCATGCGATTCTCCCTTGCGATGAGGACACCACGCGAGCGGCGCGGCGAAGAGTTGCTGAACCCATCAGGATAGCACCGCGACGCGCTTTAATGCGCCTTGCCAACTAAACCGGCGGCGAAAAGGCGGCGGTCGACGCGGGCCAGGCGGCGGTCCAGGCCGGGCGCCAGCAGCGGCGTGTGCGCGATGGTGAGGAGATACTCGGGAATCGCCCAGAGGTCCTGCTCGGTGGTCATCCAGGCGATGCGGTCGAAGCGCGCGAGATTCACGGGACGCGAGTAGTTGCGCAGAGTCTTCTCGGCGCGGAGATTGTAATAGTGCTCGAAGTAGGACATCACCAGCTCGCGCAGCGTGCGGTAAACCGGCTCGCGGAAGCGCAAACCCGCGTAGTTGGACTTGGCGATGGCGCCCCAGTGGCCGCGCTGTTTGAAGATGGCGAGCACGTGATCGTCGTCGCGCACGGCTTCCAGATCGAGCAGCAGGGGCGGAAAGCCCTGCGCGCGTAACGCGGCCGCGGCGAACAGCGCGCCCTCCATGCAGTGGGCGATGCGATCCCGCAGCACGCGGCGCGGCGAACGGCAGGTGGGGCCGTCGGGCTCCTGGTTATAGCCGAGATCGACGTCCAGGAAGCGCTGGATCTTGTCCGGCGTCGAGAGGCGCCGCAGGGTGTTCCATTCTCGGGCGCTGAATCCGTTGGAGAGCATGGCTGGGTCAGGAGCGGGCGATATCGACCAGGTCGCTGAACAGGCCGTAGGCGGTCTGCTCGACGCCGGGATTGATGGAAACCGTTCCCACCGTTCCCATGAGGTCGGTGTGAATGAGAAGCAGGTTGGAGGTGCCGACGGGGGCGGCCAGCAAGTCGGTAATGGGCAGGACCTCGGCGCGCACGCGCAGCCGGACGCCGTCCCGCGTGCGCTTGGCGTGGCTCACCACGCGCACGGTTTTGCCCTTGGCGGCGAGAGCCTGGACCCGCTCGGTAGTGAGGCGGCCGATGCCGCGCGGCTCGATTTGGGGCGGAGTGACGCGGGCGTCCATCAGCACGTTGGCGAGCGCGCAGGCCTTGGCCGCCGAATCCCAGCCGTCGATGTCGTAGGAGGCGTCGGTCTCGGCAATGCCCAGCCGCCGGGCCACCCGGATGCCGTCCTGCATCGATAGCCCGTCGCGCATGGCTTCGACCACGATCTTGGTGGTGGAGTTCAAAACGCCGGTGAAGCCCAGGATTTCGCAACCGGGCAGGCCGTTGCGCACCAAGCTGCAGACGGGCGCGCCATCCATGACGGTGGATTCGAAGCGGAAGCCGACGCCGGCCGCGCGGGCGGCTTCGTCGAGGGAGTGGTACGCGTGGGCGATAGGTCCCTTGTTGGCGGTGATGACGTGCATGCCGCGCGCGAAGGCGGCCCGGATATGCGAGATGGCGGGCTCTCCGGTGGTGGGATTGAGAGGCGTTACCTCGATGGCGACCTCGGCCCGGGCGGCGTCCAGGAAATCGCCGATGGAGGCCGCGGGCGGGCCGAACGGCGGCTCCAGCGGCAGGCCCTTGGGATCCACGGCCGTGCCGTGCCGCGCGGTGTGAATGCCGCAGATGCGGAAGGGGAAGGAGGCGCGCTTGCGATGCAGCAGCCGGGCGAAGGCGCGCCCCACGTTTCCGTATCCGATCAACGCTAAGTTCATTCTTCGAGTTTAGAACTCCATCTTGTCGATCAGGGAGTTCAACTCGGACTCCAGCGCCGCCTTCTTCTTGCGCAGCTCGCCGAGCTGGTCGCGCAGCGAGGCGATCCTGGTTTCCTGGTCCGAGAGCTGGCGGGCGTACTTCTGCACCAGGTCCTGTTGGCCGCTGACGCGGTTCAGGCTGCCGATGTTGTCGCGCACCCGCTGCTCGTCCTGGACGACTTCTTTCAGTTGCTGGTCGGCGGCGCGGATGTCGCTGTCGGCGGCGGCGATGGATTCCTTCTGGCTGGAGATGCGCTCCAGTTGCTTGCGGGCGGCCTCGTCCAGCGCCTTGTTCTGCACGTAGCTCAGCAGGTAGTCGGGAGCTGCGTTCGCCAGGGCTACCGAGGTCTCGAAAACGCGCTCCTCGGCCACCGGGAACTTCTCGCTGGCGCCTCCGGCCAGCTTGACTTCGAAGCGATAGGCACTGGTGGTGGTCTCGGCCGGCTTGAGCTTGAGCAGCTTATAGCCGGAGCGGATGGCATGCTCGATCACCAGAGTCTTGGGTTTCTGGTCCACGTTGCGGATGCTGTAGGTGGTGGTTTCCTGGAGGGTCGAACGGCTGGTCATCACGCCGCGGCTCACATGGATCTCGCGGACGAAATCGCGGCTCGAATCCGTGGCGGTGGAAACGCGCGTGCCCAGGTCGATGGCGTAGCTGATGAGGCGTTTGTCGCCCGCCTTCACGGTTTCGACCAGCGCCTCGCCGGCGTAGGCGTCGCCATCGTAGACCGTGATGGGGCCGCCGTCCAGGGTTTTGCCGGTGGAGTTGGTGATTTCGGCGGCGTTGCGCGGAAACTCCGAGCCGCCTCCGGAATAGACCAGCAGCTTGCGCGCGGTGACCGTTTGTTGCAGGAACGGCAGCATGGCGGATTCGTCCTTGCGCACGGTGACCGGCGCGGAGAAGCTGTACTCGAACAGCTCGCCGATCTCTTGGCCTTCCGCGGCCGCGGCGATCGAGCTGCGCATCGCCATACCGGGCAGGTTTTTCACGAGGCTCCCAGCGTCCCTGCCAGTGAGGGCGAGCTCGTGAACGAACCCAGCTCGCGCAGGCGGCGTGGCCAGGGGGGCGCTCACTTCGCCGCTATCTTGAGGGGCTACCGCCTCGCCTTCGTAAATCTCCGGCTTGGCGGCTTGATCCTCCGGCAATTCGGCCACCTGGCGCTGGAGGTAGCGCGGCTCATAAAGCCGGCTGATGAAGGAAACCGGTCGGCCGGAGACTAGCGCCAGACGAACCTTGGTCCAATCCTCGCCGCTGGTGTTGTCGACAATGGCCCAGCCCTCCAGCATCGGCTCGGCGCTGGCCGGGAAAATCAGCCGGTAGCTCGATTTCCAAACCGGCGTAGGCACGACATACGTGGCCGAAATGCGGCGGCTCTGGGCCTGAGTGGAATCGATGTAGACGCTGCGCTTCTCTTTGGAACGCCCCACCACCAGGCTGGCGAGATAGGCCTGGAGCTGCGCTTGCAGCACCGGGTCCGTAAAGCGAATGCCGGTGATGGCCGCCAGATCGTAAGTCCGCAGATCGCCCGCGTCGAGCAACAGCGAGACCTGCTCGCGCGGCGACTGCTTCTCCTCGCCGGCCTCCTGGCGCGCACCCAGAATGATTCCCGCGGATTTTCCGGCGCCGAGCGTCAATTCTACGCGCGCGCCCTTGAGTTGATCGAGCAAGGCGCTCAGCGGCTGCTGGTCGCCGAGCTGAAAGGGAAACTCGGAGAGCTTGCGGGCCAGCGGCTCGCTGGAATCGTAGCGCAGGCCGGTGATTTTGCCGCCGCCCTCCTCCAGAATGGTGAGCGACTTCAAGACATCGTTCATGTCGGCCGCTTTGAAATCCAGGCGCGCCGAATCGCCGGCCGCGAGCTCGCCGCCGCGCCGGAAGTATCCGACGCCGTTCTTATAGAGCACCACTTCCTTGACCGGCAGATCGGCCGCTATCGCGCTCCCCATCAGGAGCGCGGATAAAGCTACAGTGCGAAACATGGATACGCCTCCAATTTGGAATGCCGCCATCGTCGCTGGCCTTTCACTCTCCCTCACCTTATTGGTATCCACGGAAGAATGCAATCCCAGGGGGGATGGAAGTGGAACGCGCTTGACACGGCGTCCACCGGCGGGTGAGACTTTGAGATTGCGGACCCGAGGCGATGGTGTGCCCGAGGGCGGACGCGAAGAGGTTCGACGCACCAGAATGGAGATCACGTGAGACTGCTCTTGGCTGCTGTTTGCTTGCTGCTGGCCGCGGGTGTGTGGGCGCAAGAGCCTCCGGCCGGCAACCCGCCAGAGGCTCCGACCGTCAGCCCGGAGGTGACCCAGGAGGCAACCCCCGAGGCCGCGGAGCAGGAACCCGCCGAATATGAAGGGCCCGCAATCCTGAGCCGTGGCGGCAGCGCCACGGTGGCCCGGGGAAGCCGCCTGATGACGTTGCGCCCCTACGCGTCGGTCTCGGGCATCTATGACGACGGCCTGGAACACCTGGATGTGAACGCTCAAGGCCAGGTGTCCCCCGTGGCCTCGTTCGGCGAGGAGGTCCGCTTGGGGGTCAGCGGAAGCCGCGACTGGGCGGCGACGGAGCTCGATCTGGACTACCGGGGCTCGCTCCGGAATTACGCCACGGCATCCAACTACGATACCTTCGACAACGGCCTGATCCTGACCATACGCCACCGAGCCAGCCGGCACGTCACGGTCGAATTCCAGGAAGACGCCAGCCGGTACACGAATTCCTTTTCCATGCCGTACAACCTGGGCGCGTATTACGATCCGCTGATCAACGGCCTGACCACCAACGAACTGTTCGATACGCCGACGTATGCGCTGATGAGCGGCGCACGGCTGACCTACCAGCGCACGTCGCGGTTGTCTTTCAGCATTGGGGGAACCGGATTCTTCGTGCGGCGGCCGGCGGCGCTGTTTGGGGCCAGCGGCTTCACGGGGACGGGCGATGTGGCGTACCGTCTGACGCGCTACCAGACCATTGGTGTCGCTTACAGCTACACCCACTTCTCCTACACGCATCAGGTGGGCTCCGCGGATCTGCATGGGATATCGCTGAACTATTCCGTTCGGATGGGCAAGCACTGGGAATTTGCGCTGCTGGCGGGCGGCTACCGGGTACAATCGCGGCAGGTGGCGCCGGCGCAGATCGACCCCTCGGTCGCCGCGATCTTTGGCGTGTTTGTGGGCACTCAGGTCTTCGACCGGACGTTTTACGCGCCGCATTACGAAGGACACCTGACGCGGGACTTCCATCACGGCACGTGGTCGCTGAACTACGTCCATACGATGATGCCGGGCAACGGCGTGTATTCGACCTCCAGCTACCAGAACGGGCAGATGTCTTACTCGTATAACGGAATCCGGAAGGTGAGCCTGCAATGCCAGGCGAGCTACTACGGTTACAGCAGTGTGGCGCAGACCCTGGGTCGGTACTCGAGTTATGACGCGGGGGGAGGCGCCAGCCTGAAACTCAGCCAGGCGTTTTCGCTGATCTCGCGACTGGACGCCCGGCACTATGACGCCGGCGCCTCGGCCCTCTTGCGGAACGAGTATCGCGCGAGCCTGGGGATTGCCTGGAGCCCCGGCGATCGTCCCCTGGCAGTTTGGTGAGCGACGTGGAGAAGCGGCAGGCAGGGCGGCTTCTGATCGTCGACGACGAGAATGCGCTACTGGTCGTCATGGAGCAGTACCTGCGGCGCCTGGGTTACGAGGTGGCGGCGTGCCGCAGCGGCCGGGAAGCGTGGGAGTTGTTTGAAACACAGCCTGCCGCCTACGCGCTGGTTCTAGCCGACATCACCATGCCGGAAATGTCGGGGCAAGAGATGCTGCTGCGGATGCTGCGGCTCAACCCCGCCATTCGCATCCTGATTTGCAGCGGCTACCCGTTCGATGTCGCCAGCCTTCCCGTGACCGTCCGGCAGCACATCGGCTTCCTGCAGAAGCCGTTTACGCCCAGGATGCTCGCCGATACCGTGGAGCAGTTGCTGGCGGCTCGCGGCGGCGCCCAGCCGGCGTAGCGGTTACAGATCGGCGTCCAGGGCGGATTCGAGGCGCGCGGTGAAATCCTCCTCGGATTCCGACCAGAGGCTTTTTCTGGAGACGGGGAGCGCCGCTTCCAGGTCGCGCGCCAAGCGGAGAACGCCGGTCAGATTCGAGTGGACGGCGCGGGCGCTATCCGGCAGGCGAGGATTGGGCAGATAGTGCGTCTCGGGGCCGAAGTCGATGCGGAGATGATCGTCGCCGTCGTTCTCGAACCGGGGGCCGAAGCAGGTGAGCGAGACGCGAGACGGGGTGAGACGCCAGCCGTTGTTGTACTGGAAAAGCTCCCACCAGCCATCCACGATGTAGGCACAATCGGGATGGTCGAACTCGCGGCACAGGGCGGCCACGGTTTCGATATCGGGAGCGCCGCTGAAGGCGTGCTCGAGGAGCGGGGGCTCGACGAACTCCAGGGCGTACACCTTCAGGGTGTCGATGCCCGGGCGCATGGCGGAGAAAGGGAAAACCCGGAGCAGCTCTTCGAAATGGCGCAGCGCGTTATCCGGCTGGAATCCGCGCAGCCATAGGGAAAGGAGAAGTGGATCGGGCATCGGAGCCTTGCAGGTTCCATTGTAGTCCCTGCGGCGCCGGCAGCCGAACGGGTGCCGCGCGGTTGAACTACTCAAGCCGCTCGGTGAGGGTGACCGGCTGCGCGAGGTGGAAGGCGATCCGGGTCTCGACGGGCAGCTCGACCGGCTTGCCGCGCGTGGCCGCGGCGACGCCGCCGCCCGCACCCGCGCCGGCTCCAGCGCCGATGGCCGCGCCTTTGCCGCCTCCGGCAATGGCCCCGATGGCCGCGCCAATGATGGCCCCCGCTCCCACCTTCTTCGCGTCGTCGGAGGCGGCGCTGGGCCCTTCCTTGTGGTAGCGCTCGGTTTCGATGGCTACGTCCTGGCCGTCTGAGGTGTGCAACTGGATGAGGTGCACACTGAGCGAGGAACCGCCCTGCCCGTGCCCGGCGTTCTGGCATTCGAGGATCTTGCCCTGGACGCGGGCGCCGCGCTCGGCAATCACGAACCCCTCGATTACGAGCGGCTGATCGAGCGTGGCGGCGAAGGTGTCTCCCGGATGGTTATTCTCGCTCGAAAGCGTCTCATTGAGGCGGACGGCGAGAACGGTGTTCGCCGGGATGGTGAGGGTGTGCGGCGTGCGCGGTAGAGGCGGCGCGGTCTCGGCTCCGCTGGGCGGGTTCAGGACGGGCGGCGGAGGAGGCTCGGGCTGGGGCGTCTGCTCAGCCGCTGGCGGCGCGGGAGGCGGCGGAGTCGGAGCCGGTGCGGCCGGAGCTGGCTCGGTGGGAGTGGCCTCGGCGGGCGGCTGGTTCTCCGCGACCGGTTCCGTGGCCTGCTCTTCCGGCGGCAACGGGGAGGGCTTTCGCCGGGGGGCTGCCGGCTTCACCGGCTCCGGCGCGGGCTGCGACGCGGTGGCCGGGACAGGCGCCGGCAAAGGCGCGGTTTCAGCGACCGGAGCGGCAACCGGCGGCGCGGCCGGTGCGGCGGCGACTGGCGCTGGGGGAGGCGTCTGCTGGCCGCGGTAGATCTTGAACAGCAGACCGGCGCAGACCAGGAGCGCCACCAGGATTCCCGCCAGGATTCCCACTTGCACAGCCTTCATGCTCACCCTCCATACCAGTTGACGTATTCCAAGGCGATCCCGTTGCAGTTCCGCGAGGGCGGGGCGAACACCGGCGGAGAGACCGCCGGCGCTACCCAGGGCGGCACTTGCACAAGCGAAGCCGTTAGAATAGGGGGGATATGTTGGGCTTCCCCACGAGTTTGAAGATCGGCGCGGTGGAAGCTGTCCCCGCCACGGTGCTGGCGCCGATGGCGGGAGTGACGGACACCATATTCCGCCGCTTCATTCGGGGGCTGGGCGGGTGCGGGCTGCTGATGACCGAATTCACCAGCTCGCACGGCGTGGTGGCGCGCAATCCGCGGCGCACCATGCGGTACCTGGCCTTCGAACCCGACGAGCATCCCATCAGCGCGCAGTTGTTCGGCGCGGATCCGGAAGTGGTGGCGGAGGCGGCGCGGGTGTGCGAAGAACTGGGCTTCGACATGGTGGACCTCAATTTCGGTTGCCCCGTGAACAAGGTGGTGCGGTGCAACGGCGGCTCGTCGTTGCTCAGGAACCTGCCGCTGGTGGAGCGGTTGCTGCGCGCGGTGCGGGCGGCCATTTCGATCCCGCTCACGGTGAAGTGCCGGGCGGGCTGGAGCGAACGGGAGATCGTAGCTTTGGAGCTGGCGCGTATGGCCCAGGACTGCGGCGTGGATGCGTTCGCGCTGCATCCTCGCACGCGGGAGCAGGGTTACTCGGGCCGGGCCGACTGGCGCCTCATCGCGGAGGTGAAAGCGGCGGTGAAGATCCCGGTGATCGGCAACGGCGACATCGCGGCGCCGGAAGACGCGGTCCGCATGGTGGCCGAGACGGGATGCGATGGAGTGATGGTGGGCCGCGCGGCTTCTTTCAATCCATGGATCTTCCGGCAGATCTCGCAGTACGTGGCCGACGGCGCCTACGAGCAGCCCACCGAAAGCGACCGCTACCGGACCATCCGCCATTATTACGGGCTGCTGGCCGCGAGCGGCGACCCGGAGACGGTCGGCAAGATGAAGCAGTTCGCCACTTACTTCACGCATGGCGTCCGGAACGGCGCGCGGCTGCGCGGGGAGATCCATCGGGCCCAGGAGGCGGCGCGAATCATCGAACTGGTGGACGCGTTCTTTCAGGGGGAACGGGCCCCCAGGGCGGCATAGGGCGCGATGAAGAAGGTGAGACTGATCACGGATGGGGCCTGCATCGGCAATCCGGGCCCGGGAGGCTGGGCCGCGATTCTGCGCTGCGGCCCGCACAGGAAGGAGCTGTTCGGCGCCTCGCCTCACTCCACCAACAACCGCATGGAGATGGCAGCCGCCATCGAGGGCCTGCGGGCGCTGAAGGAACCCTGCGAGGTGGAGATCGTCACCGACTCGGAGTACGTCAAGAAGGGCATTACCGAGTGGATCCAGGGATGGAAGCGGAGAGGCTGGCGCACGGCGGACAAGAAGCCGGTGATGAACCGGGAGCTGTGGCAGAGGCTCGAGGATCTTACCCGGCAGCACCAGGCCAAGTGGACCTGGACCAAGGGACACGCCTCCCACGCCGATAACAACCGGGCCGACGAACTGGCGGCCGCCGCGGCCCGCAAACAGAGTTTCAGCCGGGGATACCAGCCCGATGCGCGGGCGCCGTCCTACGATCTTGGCGCCACCGCGCTTGACGCGACGGACCTTTTGTTCGGCGGCGAATGATGGAAGGAGCTAGCATGCGATTCGTTTTCTTGTTTCTGATTGCGGCCGCGGCCGCGTTCCCACAGAAGTTGTCGTTCGGCTTGATCGGCGGACGCCCGTTCGAAGATGTAATCGACAGCGGGGTTACTCTGGGGTCGGTGATCAGCCCGTCCAGCGCAGGCTATACCATCGGTCCGAAGCTGGAATTGCATGTTCCGCACCGCTTGAGCGTGGAGGCGGACGTGCTCTACCGGCACGCCGACGCCAGTCTGACCGGCCAATCTTCGATCTCGAAGATCACCGCCAGCGAATGGCGGATTCCGCTGCTGCTGAAGTACCGTTTCACGGACCGCGTGGTTGCGCCGTTCGTAGGCGCTGGGCCGGCCTTGCGAGCCTTCACGGGAGCGCCGAGCGGTTCGGGAGGCTCAACCGCCGGAGTGGCGGCCGCGGTTGGCCTGGAAGCAAAGGTGTCGCTGATCCGCGCGACGGCGGAACTGCGCTTCAACCGCTGGGGCTCGGCCACGCTGGGCAGTCTGGTGACCGGCTTGGAGCAATTGAACGGGAACCAGGTGGAAGCGCTGGTGGGCATTACATTTTGAGACTCGCGATCTTCGGAGGCACCTTCGATCCGATTCACGACGCGCACCTGAGGATGGCTCGCGAGGCGGCCCGCGAGTTCGCGTTGGACCGGGTGCTCTTCGTCCCCGCCGCCCGGCCACCGCACAAGAGCGGCGCCATTCGGGCCGGCTACCGGGATCGTTACCGCATGGTGGAGCTGGCCTGCCAGGGGGAGCCGCTGTTTAAGCCGTCGCGCCTCGAGGCGGGCGGCGGGCGGAGTTACTCGATCCACACCATTGAGAAGGTGAAGGCGGAATTGGAGCCTGGCGACGACGTGTACTTCCTGATCGGAGCGGATGCGTTTGCCGAGATCCAATCCTGGTACCAGTGGAAGAGCGTCCTCAGCCAGGTGGATTTCATCGTAGTGGCGCGGCCCGGCCGCCAGTATGAAGTGCCGCCCGGAGCGCGGGTCCACCGCATGGAGACTCTGGCGCTAGCGGTCTCCTCCTCCGAGATTCGAGACCGGTTGGCGGCCGGAGAATCCCCCGCTGAGGTTCCGCGGGCCGTGCTCGACTACATCCGGCAGAAGGGGTTGTACGAAAAACGGGTTCCGACACAGTAAGGGGTGGGATGCACTTAGATTTCGAGTGAGAGTACTAGTACTACACCCACATTTTTCCCCTGAAATTGGTACTCGTGGA
>Ga0326727_10026296_pt1 | contig 10811 bp, 6 predicted proteins | sample MB2enrmetagenome_FD_207643 | JGI IMG/M metagenome (GOLD analysis project Ga0326727, IMG submission 207643) | Lab enriched peat soil microbial communities from McLean, Ithaca, NY, United States - MB29MY | ecosystem: Environmental > Terrestrial > Soil > Wetlands > Peat | place: USA: New York... | reverse complement strand
TAGATCCGGCTGGGGAACTCGAACGAAGTGTACGTGGTCTCGAACGACCTGCGGACGCAGGTGACGAAAAAGCCGGACGATTTCCGCAGCCATCAACTGTCCGACGTGGCGGCGACACAGGTGACGAAGGCGAACATCAAGACGGCGGCGGGAGAGATCGAGCTGCAAAAGGATCACGAGCATTGGCAGATCAACAAGCCGATCAAGGCGCGCGGCGACGACGCGAAGGTCGCGGACCTGATGGCGGGGACGCTGAATACGAAGGTCGACTCCTTTGTGCCGGGCGACCAGGTGGCGAAGGCAAGCACGGCGCTCAACGACGCGCAGGGGTCGGTGACGTTTACGGCCGAGGGAGCCGCGAAGCCGCTGGTGATCCAGATTTCCAAGCCGATCGATAAGGACGCGCAGAAGGTGTACGCGAAGCTGTCGACGCGGGACGCGCTGATTGTTCTGCCGAAGACGGCGGCGGCGATCCTGGATACGAAACCGAACGACGTACGGGATCATCATCTCATCCGGCTGAACCTGGACACGGTGGACCGGATCCATATCCTGCCGGCCGGGGCGCCGGAAATCGTGCTGGCGCGGAGCAAGGAGAATTGGACGATCAAGAGCCTGAGCGACAAGGCGGCGAACAGCGGGGACGTGCAGAAGATGGCGAGCGGGTTGCAGAATCAATTGGTGACGGCGTTCGTGTCCGACGTGGCGACGGACCTGCCGAAGTATGGGCTGGATCAGCCGCAGGTGAAGGTGGCGTTTTCCTCCTACGCAAGCGAGAACACGGCGGAGACGAAGGCAGGCGAGGAACCGCTGGAGACGATCCTGTTCGGGAAGGTGGACGGGGACAATGTGTACGCGAAGCTGGATGACGAGCCGTTCATCGTATCGGTGCCGAAGAGCATCCTGGAAGGGATTTACAAGGACCCGTTGAAGTGGCAGGACCTGACGATTTACAAGCTGAACCCGGACGACATCGTGGGGCTGGATGTGACGAGGGACGGGCAGGCGATGCTGTCGATGGTGAAGGAGAAGGGGCAGTGGAAGCCGGCGAAGGGGGATATCGCGCTAAACACAGGGAATATCGAATCGATGGTGGGCTCGCTCGCTACATTGCGCGCTGTGCAATGGGCGGGCGCGACGAAGCCGGAGCAAGGGCTGGACAAGCCGGCGGTGACGATCACTTTCACGACGGCGGACAAGAAATCGAATACCGTGAAGGTGGGGGCGGCGCAGGGGGATTACTGGTACGCGAGTGCGGCCGGATTTGCCGGGACGTTCCAAGTCGCAAAAACCGACCACGACAGCCTGACGGCAGACGTGCTGCCTGCGGTGAAAACGGTGGCGACGCCGGCGATCCCACTGGTGCCGGTGCCAGCGGCTACGGGGACGGAAGGAAAGTAGGATTGCCGGGTCAACCGCGGCGCATCGCCGTGTAGAGGGAAACAATGCCGGCGGAGAGGGGGAGGGAGGTGGCGGTGGTGAAGCCGCATTCTTCTATCAAGGCGGTCATGGCGGCGCCGGCGGGGAATTTTTCGATGGAATCGCCGAGGTATTGATAGGCTGATTTTTCGCGGGTGACGATGCCGGCGACGACCGGGAGGAGGTGATGGAGATAGAAGCGGTATGGAGTGCGCAGGGGCGGGCGGGGGAGGGAGAAGTCCAGGATGAGGAGATGGCCGCCGGGATTGAGAACGCGGGACATTTCGCGAAGAGCGTCGGGCCATGACTCCATATTGCGCAGGCCAAAGGCGACGGTGACGGCGTCGAAGGAGTGATCGGGAAAGGGAAGGCGGAGGGCATCGGCGACCACGGTGCGGCGGAGGCCTTTATCACGCGCTCGCTGGAGCATGGGCTCGCAGAAGTCCGCGCCGGTGACCTGGGTGTCCGGGCAGGCGCGCTCGATGGCAAGGGCGAGGTCGCCGCTGCCGGTGGCGAGATCGAGGAGGGTGGCGGGGCGCCAGGAGGCGACGATCGAGGTGGCGCGGCGGCGCCAAAAGAAGTCGAGGCCGCCGGAGAGGAGGTGATTGGCGAGATCGTACCGTCCTGCGATGGACGAGAAGAGAGAATGAACGAACTTTGGCTCTTGCAGAGGAGGTCAGGCTACTTGCGCGGCCAGATGACGCGAATCAAAAAGGCGAGGCAAATCACGGTGAGAATCGAGAGGGCAACCAGGAAACTCTGAAGGAAGGATAGCCAAGTCATTCTTGAGGGGTGTTTGTCCAGTCAACCCTGGCAAAAAAGGACCGTCAAATGATAATAAAGATACGCGAATTGGCTTAGGAATACCCTCATGAGAAGGGTGAAAATGGGGTTTCGGAGGAAGGTGCGGGTATTTATTATCAGGCACCGAAGCCGGGTTGCAACCGCGTGGGCGGGGACTTCGAACGAGAGGGGAGTAACGTTATTCCAGTTCCGGAGCGCGGAAAAGGGCTATGGCGGAGAAGTGCTCTCGAGAGGATTTGAACCTCCACGGGTTACCCCATACGGTCCTGAGCCGTACGCGTCTGCCAGTTCCGCCACGAGAGCGATAGTGATTTGCTCGTTACGGGCGGCTAAGCGCTGACCGGCGAGCGGGGAGCCAAGATAGTGAGGCGCCGGGAAATCGCAAATCGAAATTACGAGATGCGTTAAATGATGCGCTACGAAATGCGCATGGGCATCAGGACGTAGAGGAAGGGGCTCTGGACCTTGATGACGCCGGGGCTCATCTCGTCGATCAAATCGAGGAAGACTTCCTCGTTGGGGAGATTGCGAAGAGGAGCCATCAGAAATTCGGGGTTGAAGGCGATGGAGAATTCGCGGCCCTTGTAGCTGACCGGGAGGGATTCGCGCGCTTCGCCGACTTCCGGGGTATTGGCGATGATATCGATGTTGTTCTTGGCGAAGACGAGCTTGACCGAGTTCGATTTCTCGCTGGAAAGGAGGGAGACGCGGTGGACGGTGTTGAGGAAGCTCTCGCGCTCGAGAGTGATGCGCTCCTTGGCCTCCGGGGGGATGACCTGGCGGTAGTTGGGGTAGTTGCCCTCGATCAGCTTTGAAACGAGGAGGGTGCCATCGACTTCGAATGCGACCTGGTTTTCCGAGACGCTCATCTTGATATCGCCTTCCTCGGAGACGAGGCGGGCGAGCTCGGTGACGGCCTTCGTGGGAAGGATGATGTCGACTTCGTGGCTGCGCGGGAACTCGAGTTCGATATCGACGAGGGCGAGGCGGCGGCCGTCGGTGGCGACGAGAGTGAGCTTGTTGTCCTTGAAGGAAAAGAGGATGCCGTTGAGGACGTAGCGGGTCTCGTCGGTGGAGATGGCGTAGGAGGTCTTGCGAAGGCCGTCCTTGAGATCCTTCTGGCGAAGGGTGAAAGTTTTTGCGCCGTCGAATTTTGGCAGGGGCGGAAATTCCTCCTGGGGCAGGCCGTGAATTTTGAAATAGCTGGGGCCGCAGCGGATGGAGGCGACGCTTTTGGAATCGACCTCGATGAGGATTTCCGCGGAGGGAAGTTCGCGGACGATGGTGTAGAGGCGACGCGCGGGAAGGGTGGCGGCGCCCGGTTTTTCGATGGAGGCCTCGATGCTGCCGCGCATGCCGACGTCGAGATCCGTGGTGGTGAGGCGAAGCTGGCCGTCCGCGGCTTCAAGCAGAACGTTGGAAAGGATGGGCAGCGTGGTGCGGGTGCTGACAACGTTTTGAACGGTCTGCAATCCCTCGAGGAGCTTTTCTTTACTGACGCTTAGCTTCATGGAAACAGGGCTTGGAGGAAAAACCGCATGATGGCGGATTAGGTGTTCATGTCAATGAGGGAACGGCGCACAATTTAAACAAACGCCATGCGGATGCGGCGGGACGGCCGAAACCGGGATGTAAAAATCGAAATTCGAAAATCGAAATTCGAAAAATGGACTAGCGGTTGAGGTGCGCGTCGAGGAAGGAGACGGTCTGGCGGATTTTTTCCTCGTTGTGCATGCGCTCTTTTACGAGCCGGTGCGCGTGGAGAACGGTACCGTGATCGCGCCCGCCGAAGGCGTCGCCGATTTCCGAGAGGGAGGCCTTGGTGAGCTCGCGCGCGAGGTACATGGCGATCTGCCGGGGGAAGGCGATGTTCGCCGGCCGGCGCTTGCTGGTCATATCGGCGACGCGGACGTCGAAGTGCTCAGCGACCTTCCGCTGGATGAGATCGATGGTGACGGTGCGGCGGCTCTCCTCGTGAAGAATATCCTTGAGGAGGTGCTCGATGGTCTCGGTGTTCATCACGGTCTCGCTGAGCGAGGCGTACGAGGCGACGCGCATGAGGGCGCCCTCGAGACGGCGGACATTCGAGCGGATGCGCTGGGCGAGGAACTCGAGGATGCGCGACTCGACCTTGATGGTGAGGGTCTCGGCCTTTTTGCGAAGGATGGCGAGGCGGGTCTCGATGTCCGGTGGCTGAAGTTCGGCGGTGAGACCCCATTCGAACCGGGAAACGAGGCGCTGCTCAAGGTTCGAGATTTCCGCCGGAGGGCGGTCGCTGGAAAGGACGATCTGCTTGTGCCCGTCGAAGAGGGTGTTGAAGGTGTGGAAGAATTCCTCCTGGGAACGTTCCTTGCCGGAGAAGAACTGGATATCGTCGATGAGGAGGAGATCGGCCTGGCGGTAGCGCTTGCGGAATTTGACGAGCGAGTTGTTCTGGATGGCGTCGATAAACTCGTTGGTGAATTTTTCCGAGGAGAGGTACATGACCTTCACCGCCGGGGTCCGCTCTGCGACGCTCTGGCCGATGGCCTGCATCAGGTGGGTCTTGCCGAGACCGACGCCGCCGTAGATGAAGAGGGGATTGTAGGTGCGGGCGGGGGACTGAGCGACGGCGAGTGAGGCGGCGTGGGCGAACTGGTTGTTCGTGCCGACGACGAAAGTGGCGAAGGTGTTGCGCGGATTCATGCCGTTGCCGACCCCATCCGGGTGGGCGCCGTTTGTATCGCGGGAATGAGAGCGCGACTTCGGGTCGTGGACGGAGGACTTGGAATGGCGGGGTTGATCTTCGTCGTTGGCGACCTCGCCGACGACCACGATCGGTTCGCCGGGGATCGAAGTCTTGTGCGCGTGGCCATTGGACTTCGGCGCGGGCATCTCCTCCGCTTCCGTGCAAAAATGGATGGTGCGCGAGCCGCCGAGGACGGAGGCGATGGAGGATTGGACGAGGGCCATGTAATTGGACTCGATCCAGAGCTGATAGATGTTGTTGGGAACGGTAAGTGTGATGTCGTTTTCGTCAGCGGCAGTCATGGAAATGGCCTTGAACCAGCGCTGATACGTATCCTTGGATACCTGAGCGGCGATATGTTCGGCGATGGCCTGCCAGATGGTTTGAAAATTCGAGGGGAAAGTAGTCTGCATAGGAATTATCCACGAGCGGAACGGTACGTAATCGTCACAAAAGAAATGGGGTTGGAAGGACGGATTTTTGAGGGAACGGGAGAGGCGCCGGAAAGAGAAACGAATTTCCGGCAAAAATCATATAAATGAAACCTGTTGGTATTAAGGTAGTTATGAACTTGCATTTTGTGGAACACTGATGAATGGGGGATTTGCGCAGTCCGAATGCCCGCAAATGCGCTTGCGAGCTTGCGAAGGAAAAAGTCGAAAAATTGCTGGGTATTATTCACAAGTTATTCACACGCGTCCTGCTCATCCGCCCGGAGCGGGTGGAGCGTAAAATCCGGGTCGGATGGGTACAAGGAAAATGAGGAGATTGGGTAAAAAATACGCAGATGGCACGGCCATTGAATGACGGTGTGTCGCGGAAGCTGGAGAGGCGGGAAAATCAGCGCGCGTTTTCTACGTGGAGACGCGCAGTTTCCTGCTGGGCGCGCGAGGTGGGAAAGAGAATTGCTACGCCAAAAGTGATTACGCTGCCGAAAGCGATGCGCCATGGGAAAGCGATTTCCGGAAGCCACGCAGGTTTCCAGAGGAAGAGGGAGGTGTCGCCGTGGTGGCAGATTTGCCAGAGGGAGTTGTGGAGACCGCTGAGGATGCAAACGGCGATGAAGCCGACGATCATCGCGAGGATGTTGCCGGTGTCATTGCCGCGGCCTTTTGTAAGCATGCCGGCGAGGAAGACGCCGAGCAGCGAACCGTAGGTGTAACCAAAAATGCCGAGGACGATGGGGATGATGCGGAGGTCGAGGACGAGCTTCGCGTAAGCGGTGGCGGCGCCAATGAGGACGAGCAGGATGGAAAAGAAGACGGTGCTGATGCGGGCGGCGCGCACGACGCGGGCGGGGCTGGCGCCGGGATTGATGTAGGGCATGTACCAGTCCTCGGTAAAGCTGGTGGCGAGGGCGTTGAGGGCGGTGGAGAGCGAGCCCATGGCGGTGGCGAAGAGGCCGGCGACGAGAATGCCGCGGACACCGGGCGGGAGCTGATTGACTATATAATAGGCGAACGGATCCTGCATGCCCGGCGTACGATAAAAGGCCCAGAGGAGGATGCCGACGGTGAGGAAACAGAACGCGAGGGGGAGATCGATGAGACCGGAGAGGACGAGGGAGAGACGGCTGCGGACGTAATCCTTCGCAGTGAGCATGCGCTGAACCATGTCCTGATCGGTTCCGTGGGTGGCCATGGTGGTGAAGGTCGAGGCGATGAATGCGGCCCAGACGGTGTACTCGCTCTCGAGGATGTTGCGGACATTCTGCCCAAAGCTGGCGCCGGGAGTGATGCCGGTATTCCAGAAATGGAGGGAATGGGCGGCGGTATCCCTGGCCTGGACGAGCGCCTCGGCGCGGCCTTTGTCGTGAATGACGGATGGGTCGAGGATGATCTCGCGGGTGCGCTGAACGACGGTAGCCCAACCGCCGGGGATGAGATGGATGAGGCTGTAGATGGCAAAGCCGAGTGCGCCGAACATAAGAGAGGCCTGGATGAAATCGGTCCAGACAACGGCCTTGATGCCACCGAGTGCGGTGTAGAGGGCGGTGAAGGCGGTGAGGAGCAGTAGTGCGGCGATGTAGATATAGACGGAATGGATGGGCGAGAGTTGGACGTGGTAGAGCCTTTCCCAGCCGAGGACGAGGACGATGGCGGCGACGTAGAGGCGGGTGCCGCTGGCGAGCGCGCGGGTGATGAGGAAGACGATCGAGGCGCCGTTCTTTGTGGTTTCGCCGAAGCGGACGCGAAGGAAATCGTAAATGGAGATGACGCGGTAATCGTAGTAGGGCTTGATGAAAATGATGGAGACGAGCAGGCGGGCGATGATGGTGCCGATGGCGAGCTGGGCGTAGGTGTAGTTGCGGTACTCGTAGCCCTCGCCCGGGGCGCCGAGGAACGTGGCGGCGGAGACCTCTGCGGCGAGAATGGAGGCGAGGACGGCCCACCATGGGATGCTGCGGTTGCCGACGGCAAAGCCTTCCATCGTCCGGTCGCCGCGTCCCTTGTAGAGGCCGATGGAAATAATGACGGCGAAATAGGTGAGAATGACGAGGGAATCGAGGAGCACGGGAAATTGCTAATTGCTAAAGTGTAATTGCAAATTGAGGGAGAGTGATGCCGGTTAGCTGGGACGGCGTTTTCGCGTTGGAAGCTGGAAGGAGGGTGGGGTGGTATTGCCGAGTTTGGTATAGCATCTGGCAGGATCGGTAGAACAGAATTCGCGACTCCTTGAGCGGAAGAGGGTTTCCGATTGACAGAATCCTATCCCAAGCCATCAAGAGCAGGCGGCTGCACATTCCCCATGAACTTCCGCAAGACCCGCATCCCCAGAATACCCATTTTTACCACGGTCCTTGCGATGGTCGTGACCGGCGGGGCCTTCGGCCAGGCCTGGCAGAAGGTCGCGCACGACCATGCGGGCACGCCGGGGGAGGAGCCGCATTTGCTGGCGGGAAAGGATTACACGTATCCGGAGACGGAGCTGTCGGGAACCGTGCCGGACCGGACGGTCGCATTCGGGGATACCGTCGCTTTCGGGTACGAGAATCTATCTTCCACCGCGGGTTACCGGGTGCAACTGGTGCTGCTCTCTGGCAACAAAACCCGGGAGGAACAAGTGTGGGTCAATGGGGTGCTGGCGATTGAGGATGTTGAGCTGCCGCCCGGCGTGGAGGTGCGCAAAACGATCGACGTGCCGGAGGGGGCGACTTCGCTCGAGGTGGACGTGCTGCGGGTGGCAGGCGACAACGCAGTTGTATCGGAGATCGACGTCGAATCCACGGCGCCGGGCGAATTGAAGGCGCCGGTCGCCGCCGAGAAGGTCAAGCGCTGGATCGACGGCCGGCCCAGCTATGTCGCGCGGCCGGCGGAGTACTTCAGCCTCGACGGGGAATGGTCATTTTGCGCAGATGGCCCGGAAGGGATGGACTGGAAGCCGATCGAAGTACCCGGCGAATGGGTCATGGAGGGCTTTAGCGTGAAGCCGGGGCAGGCCGCCGGTTATTGCCGGACGTTCGCGGTGCCTGCGGCATGGGTGGGACGGCGGATTATGTTGCGCTTCGACGGGGTCTACAGCGAGGCGGTCGTGAAGCTCAATGGGAAGGAAATCGGGCGGCATCTGGGCGGATTCACGCCGTTCGAATTCGATGTAACCGACGCGCTGCAGCCGGGGGAGAATACTTTGACGCTTGGAGTAACGAACGAATCGCTTGCGGACAAGATGGCCAGCGGTTCCAGTTACGCCGAGCATCCGCTGGGGGGGATTCCCCGCAAGGTGACGTTGTTTGCGGTGCCGGCGGTGCATCTGGCCGGGCTGGAGGTGACAGCGACACCGGATGAAACTCTGACGACGGGAACGGCGCACGTGGAGTTCCAGATCGTGAATGCCGGAAAGGGGGCGGCGCACAATGTGAGCGTCCATGCGACGCTCGAGCCCTCCGATGCCGAGGCGTCGGCGAGCGTCGAGGTCATCGATACCGGCGCCGCGGCAAAGGTGGCGCTGGATATCCCAGTAGACAAACCGGACCTGTGGGACACGGAGCATCCGCACCTCTACAACCTGACGCTCACAGTTTCCTCCGGCGAAACGGTCCAGCAGGAGATCGGGTTCAAGCGCATCGAGGTGCGGGGCAACCAGCTGTTTGTCAACAATCAGCCGGTCAAACTGCATGGCGCCTGCCGCCACGAAACGCATCCGACGCGCGGGCGATCGCTGACGCCGGCATTGTGGCAGCGGGATGCGGAGTTGTACCAGGAGGCGAATCTGAACCTGATCCGGACTTCGCATTACCCGCCGCCGGAGGAGTTCATCGCAGCGTGCGACAAGCTGGGGATATTCGTCGAATGCGAAATGCCGCTCTGCTGGAGCGGGCCGGACGAAGGCTGCATCCTGAACTCGACTCTGGAGACGGTGGAGACCTATCGCAACCATCCGAGCGTGCTCTACTGGTCGCTGGCGAACGAATCGCGGCAATTCCCCGCGTACGAAATCTCCGCGCAAGTGGTCAAGGCGCTCGATCCGTCGCGGCCGCGGACGTTCAACTGGATGCCGGAGGATTTCTGCGAGATCAACACCGTCCATTATCCCGGCCCGCAAGGCCCCGACAAATACCGGGACGCGCCGAGCCCGGTCAATTACGGCGAGTACAGCCACCTGAATGTGTATAACCGGTACGAACTGGCCGCCGACCCCGGCTTGCGCGACGCCTGGGGACGCGGCTTTCGCAAGATGTGGGACGCGATGTTCGCCAGCCAGGGGACGCTGGGCGGATCGCTGTGGGCGGCGATGGACGACACGTTCGTATTGCCCGATGGGCGCACAGTCGGATACGGCGACTGGGGCCTGCTCGACAACTGGCGCCGCCCGAAGCCGGAATACTGGCAGGTGAAGAAGACCTACTCGCCGGTGCGCATTTACGAAGTGCGCCATGAGCTGCCGTTGCACGTGCCGATTGAGTTGCCGGTGTTGAACCAGTCGAATTTTGCGAACCTGAACGAGTATGACATTCGGTGGAGCATCGGCAACGGAGGCGGAAAAATCGCGGCCGATGTCCCACCGCACGGAAAAGGGGCGTTGAGCATCACGCCGGAGCGCAAGCTGACCGCGCGAGATGTATTGAAGATCGAGGTGACCGACCCGCGCGGGTTCGTGGCGGACCGGTACGCGTTCAATTTTGTGGACGGCAAAGCAGCGCCGACGCCCTCACCCGCGCCGGCGGCGGCAATGGCCATCGGCAAGACCGGCCAGGATGTTCTCCTGATCGTCGGCAAGAACCGATTCACTGTGTCGCGCGCGACGGGACTGATCATCGCGCCGTTCGGCGCGCCGACGCTGATGGTGCTGCCGTTGAACAGCAAAGGCGCCACGCAGATGGGCGGAGAGTATTTTTACAAACCGGACAACGCGACCGCGACGGACTGGAAAATGTCGTCGCTCGACGTGCATCCGAGCGGGGTCACCGTCGCCGGCGAGTACGCGGAGGCGAGCGGCACGTTTACCTATACGGCGACCAGCGACGGAGGACTGGACATCGGGTACCGCTTTGCGATGAAAAAGGATGTGAATCCGCGGCAGGTCGGCCTGGTGTTCGACGCGCCGCGGAGTTTTGACACGATCGCGTGGCAGCGAAAGGCGCCCTTCACGGTGTATCCTGACGACGATATTGGCCGGGCTTCGGGCAGCGCGCACGCCTTTGGCGCAAAGGACACGTACCAGCCGGTGAATCTGCGCACGCCTCCCACGGGCCCATGGAGCCAGGACGCCACGGAGGGGGGCACGCGGGATTTCCGTTCCACGCGCGAGGATATTCTCTGGTACCAGCTCGGCGACGGAGCCGACCACGCGATCAAGGTGTTATCCGATGGCAGCCAGCACGCCCGCGCGTGGGTGGATGGCGACATGGTCCGGCTGCTGG
>Ga0326727_10026294_pt1 | contig 10811 bp, 7 predicted proteins | sample MB2enrmetagenome_FD_207643 | JGI IMG/M metagenome (GOLD analysis project Ga0326727, IMG submission 207643) | Lab enriched peat soil microbial communities from McLean, Ithaca, NY, United States - MB29MY | ecosystem: Environmental > Terrestrial > Soil > Wetlands > Peat | place: USA: New York... | reverse complement strand
GCGCGCAAGCGCCACGGCCAGCAGGTTGCTGGCATCCAGCGAAAAGCAATATACACCCCGCGTTCCGTTGTATTCGTCGCGGACGTAGGTGCGCAGATTCAAATCGGGAAAGCTGCGCGCCCCGGGAATCGGAGGCACGCCGCGGATCTTGATCCGGTCCAGCCAGAACGGCACCACTCCCAGCCAGGCAGACCCCTGATAGGCGTCCACCTGCAAGCCCTCCGGCAACAGCTCCGCCATCTGCGCCGCCGGAACGGGCCAGTGCGCAAACAGCAGGTCGTTCCAGCGCTGGGTCATCTCCCAGCGGCCCGAAGGTAAAGGCCGCGGCCTGTGCGACGTGCGAATCAGATACTCCAGCATCGCAACCTCCCGCCTAGCTCAATCCCGCACCGCCCAATCGCGCTTTCCCAGCTTCTGCAACCATTCTAACCCCGCGGCGCTTGCTTCCCTCCAGGAGGCAAAACGCCGCAGCCAGCCCAATGCCGTATTCTGGTCCCGAGAGCTCTCAAATGTCCAGTGAAACTTTTCTCCCTCCCGGCGCCCGCAACCAAACCGCAGTCTTCGCCGTCCACGGCGCCGACCCCGAGGTGCTGGCCTACGCCATGGCCAAGTACTCCCGCTCCGCACTCTCCATGCGCGAGTCCCTCACCGAGATCAGCGCCCAGCGCGCCGAGCAGTTTCTCAACACCTTCTACTTCCAGTACGGCCACCGCTCCATCGCCGATCTGGCCCACATCGCCTTCGCCGTCGAACGCCTCAGCCTGCTGGCCGCCATCGTTTTGGTCGACGAGCAGCGCTGGGACGGACAGGAGCGTTCCACCCGCTACCAGAACTTCCTCAAGTCCGGCTGGTTCTTCCCCGACTTTGCCGGCCACGCCGAACCAGCCCAGCTCTACGCCAAGACCATAGAAAACCTCTTCGCCGCTTACCAGCGCGCCACCGCCGCCGTCCTTGAAGCCCTGCGCCGCCGCGTGCCTTGCCCCGCCGCCCTCAAGCCCGACGCCTACGAGCGCACCCTCAAGGCCCGGGCCTTCGACGTTGCCCGCTACCTGCTTCCGCTGGCCACCAATACCTCCCTCGGCCAGATTGTCAGCGCCCGCACCCTTGAAACCCAGGTCTCCCGCCTGCTCTCCCACCCCGCCGCCGAACTCCGCGACCTGGGCCTCAAGCTCCGCGATGCCGCCACCGGCCCCGCCTGGAACGTCAACGCCCAGGCTGCCGCGGCGCTCGTTGAAAGGCTAGCCAGCGCCAATCCGGAACTCGCCGCCGAAGCCGCCAGCCTCCTCACCCGCGAAGTCCGCACCGCCCCCACGCTGGTTAAGTACGCCCATCCCAACGACTACGCCATCCAGACCCAGGCCGAACTCACTCAGGCCGCCGCCGAGATTCTCGCGCAAATCCCATCCGAAACTCTGCCCCACGCAGTTGTCGATCTCGTCGAGCGCACTGAGACCCTCGAAGTCGAACTGGCCTCCACGCTTCTCTACTCCGCCGCCCACCACCCCTACCGCCAGATTCGCGATCTCGTCGCCCAGCTCCCCGCCGCCCGCGTCGGTGAAATCGTCGAGATTGGCCTGCGCCATCGCGGCCGCCACGACGAAGCGCTCCGCGCCTTCCAGGCAGGCGCAGCCCTCCGGTTCGACATCCTCATGGACATCGGCGGCTTTCGCGACATGCACCGCCATCGCCGCTGCACCCAGATCATCCAGCCTCTCACCACCCTGCACGGCTATGAAATCCCCACCTCTTGCGACTTCGGCTCCGAGGACCAGGACGGCTACATAGACATCCTCATTGAGGCATACTGCCGCGCGGATTTTCTCTCCGCCATTGAAGCCGCCCACGCCGCCACCGCCCAAATTGCAGCCAGCCCCGCCCCGGAAGCCGCCCAATCGGCCTTGTACCTGCTCCCCCTTGCCACCCGAATCAGGTCGCTGTTCAAGATGGATTTCGCTGAAGCCCAGTACATCATCGAGCTCCGCTCCGGCCCTGCTGGCCATTTCAGCTACCGCCGCGTCGCCTGGGAGATGTTCCTGGCCCTCCAGCGCCAGCACCCGGCTCTCGCCCGATCCATCCGCGTCACCGACTTCACCAAGCCCATCGATCTCCTCCAGCGCTGACGCCTACGCCTTAACCGCAAGAAGACGTCTACAAGTTCTCCGCAGCTTGCAATGAGCGGAATGTTCGCAAGGGCGCGTCTTTGGCATTGTTCGATGCCGCAGGGAACGACAGCAGGAAACAGCCGCGGCGGGATTGCTGCGTCGGGAACCGGGGTTTTCAAGTTCTTCGCGCGGCTGACCGATAAGCAGTACTGAAAGGTAAGCATGGCGACGCAGCTCATGCCGTCGAACACTCCCTCGATTGCGTTGCCGGAGCCAGCGGATGCCTTGCGTCCGGAGCCGGCGGATGCCGTGCGTCCGGAGCCGGCGGATGCCCTGCGTTACGTGGCGCGGCAGCCGATCATGGACCTGCGCGGCAGGGTGCATGGGTACGAACTGCTCTTCCGGGCCGGGCCGGAGGCGGCCTTTCGCGGCGATGGCGACCTGGCCACGCGCACCATGCTGGACAACACGGTGATCTTCGGCCTGGAGCGGCTGGCGGGCGGGTTGCCGGCCTTTGTCAACTGCACGCGGGAGTCGCTGACCGAGAATCTGGTGCATGTGCTGCCGGCCAGCATGACGGTTCTGGAGATATTGGAAAGCCTGGAGCCGACGCCCACCCTGGTTGACGCCTGCCGCAAACTCAAGGCCTACGGTTTCCGGCTGGCGCTGGACGATTTCACCTTCAAGCCGAAGTGGGGGCCGCTGGTGGAGCTGGCCGACTACATCAAGGTGGATTTTGCCGTGTCCGGCCCTCAGGAGCGGGAGCGCATTCTGAAGCGGCTGCGGGCGGTTACGGTGGCGCTGGTTGCCGAGAAGGTGGAGACGCAGGAGGACTTCAAGCAAGCCCGGGAAGAGGGCTTCACGCTCTTTCAGGGGTATTACTTCTGCCGGCCGGTGCTGATGGAGAACCGCAAGGTGCCGGCCCACCGGCTTTCTCGGATCGAGATTCTACAACTCCTTAAGAATGAGTCGATAGAACTGCATAAATTGACACAACTCTTGAAGCGCGACGCTGCCCTGACCTACCGTTTGCTGCGGGTGGTCAACTCGCCCATGTGCGCCATCCGCCAGGAGGTGAGCTCGATCCAGTCGGCACTGCTGGCGGTGGGTGAGGAGGCGTTTCGGCGGATTCTCACCCTGGCCATCACCAGCGAACTGTGTTCCGGCCAGCCGGCCGAGGTGCTGCGCATGGCCTTTGTGCGCGGGCGATTCTGCGAACTGGCCGCGCCGCTCTGCTCGCTCGATCCAACCGAGCAATATCTGCTGGGGATGCTGAGCCTGTTGCCGGCTATGCTGCGCCGGCCCATGGAAGAACTGACTCCGGCGCTGCCGCTGCGCAATGAAATCCGACGCGCACTGGAAGGCATCGCCAATCCTGAGCGCAACTTGCTGCGATGGGCCGAGTGCCATGAGTACGCCGATTGGGATGGGTGCGACGCGATCGTTCAGGCCAGCGCCATGGACGAAGCCGAGGTCGCCGGCTGCTATGCCGAGGCGGTCGAGTGGGCTGAGGACGCGATTCGTTTTGTTGCCTGAACCTGGGACCGCTCTCTTGAGGATCGAAAGCCTGCCCGGAGCGCCGCAGAAGCGGACCTGCGGTTGTTCTCGTGCGGCTACGGTGGACAGCGGGCTACTTGGGCTGGGGCGGGGGCGCGGCGTCGCGGGGGACGGTGGGCGGCGGACCCGGCGCGCCCATGTCGATGACCGCGGCCGCCAGAAAAATTCCATCCTTGACGGCGCCCTCGACGCGGACGGTGTCGCCCACCTGGATGTCGGCCAGGGTGATCGGCTCGCGGCGCTTGCGGAAGGTGGTGTTCTCGTCGGCCACAAAGACGTGGGCGGCGTTGTCGATTGCGCCCATCAGGGTGACCTTGACGCCGTCGATGGCCGTGACTTTGCCCATGAGCCAGGTCTTGCCGTAGTTGGCCTGCATCTCGCGCATCTCTTTGGCGCGCTCGGGGTCGATCTGCACGACGGTCGTCGCGCCCACCGACTTGGCCGCGGCGTCGATCTCGCCGATGGCGGCGATGGCGTCGCCCGCCTTGATGTCTGTAGGCTTGAGCATCTGCGGCGGATTGCCGCCGCCCTCTCCGCCCTGTCCGCGCTCGCGCATCCCCGCCCCCTGCTTCAGGATGCGGGTGTTGACGCTGAAGTGGACGACATAGGTTTCACCGGCGTCGGTCTTGATGGTGTAGTGGTCGGCGGCCGCCTCGGTGACGGTTCCAGTCAGGCCGCGGCCCATCATGCCGGCTCCGCCCCAGCCGCCTCGGCCGCCTCCGCGCTGGCCCTGACCGCCCTGCCCGCCGCCGGGGCCCTGAGATGGTGCCGCGGGTTGGCCGGCGGGTGGAGCGGTGGGTGCATCCTGAGCGGAGACGAAGACGGCGAGTGCGACGGCAAAGACGATTGCGGACAAGACGCGAGCTTTCATGGCAACTCCAGGTTGGGCAACTGCGAGGGGCGAGAAGGCAACGCCCCTACAGCATAGACGCAGGAAACGCCGCAAAAGACGACCAGGTCCGCTCGCCGGGCCGCCCGCGGGTTGTTGCGGTCGCAAGCAGCCGGCAAAGCGCCCCGCGCTGGCGCGTGAAAAACGCAGCCCTACTGCGGCGCCGCCGAATCGGTGAGAATCCGCGTTGTGGAGGCGAAGCGATGGTAGCTGGCGAATCGGGTCTCGTTCAGCCACATGGTTGGGTCATCTCCGCCCGCGGATCGAGCGTCGCTAGCCGCCGAGGAGAGGGCCAGGCTGCGCACCGGGCAAGTGAACTGCTTGTCGCCGATCTGGACCTGGTCGTATTGCACCAGAATGTCGGCCCGCGTGAACGCGGTGATATCCTTCGGGTCTGCTTGAATGGTGATGCGGAGAATGGTTCCGCTGGCCGGGTCCAGCCAGAGATAGCCGTGGTAGCCGGGCCTGTTGCGGGTGATCTCGGCTTTGTTTGAACCGACCGCGCCCGGTTGAATTCGGATGCCGGCGATGCCCCTGTTGCCGACGGAGGGCGTAGCCGCGCCCTCCAGAGTCGGCGGCGGCGGCAGATGCGAGCCGATAACCTCGAAATGGGAGGCGGACTTGGGCACCGAATACTGAAAGACCGCCAGCGGGCCCGCTTCGGTCTCTTCCCAGTGGCTCCAGCTCAACTTGCCGCTTGCGGTGTCGCCCAGAACCATGCCCAGCGTGGACCCGAACTCGCCCCGGGTAATCAGTCCGGTCTGCTTATACCAGACAGCGCCGCCCCCGGCGGCCGGCTGATTCTCCTGCTCTTCGCGGATGGAGGTTTCCCGGCTCGAAGTGTCCACCAGGTGCAGCCCCGCGCGCACCGGCCAGGCGTCTTTCTTGAGCGCCACGGGGCTGTCGTCGTAGCGGTTGGTGATCCGGTTGGCGAGAAAGTTGGGCAGGCGGACCAGCGACTGCGCCACGTAGCTTCGCGCCGCCTCGAGCATCCGCTGCTGAGTGGCGTCGTCGGGAGCGGCTGTGGCCGCGAACTCGCTCGCCGGAGGCTGCAGAAACTCCGACTGATCGGCAAGCAGCTTCAGGGCCAGCTCCGCTTGGGGGTCCAAACTCAGTTTCTCGTGGAGACGGTCCAGCGTGGCCCTGGTGAGCCGTTCTGAAAGCTCCATCTCGCTGATCAGGCGAACGATTTCCAAGTCCGGCTTGTGCGCGGCGCTGGCCGCGGTCAGCGCCTGCTCCAGTTGCGCCACGGTTACCCGCTTTGCCGCCCACCCAGGGAGCGCCATCGCCGCTAAAGCCGCGAGAAGAATCAACCGCCGCATTGCCGCCCTTCTCTGTCCCCCGCTCGTCCTGAATCAGCCGGCAAACGCCATCCAGGGTTTCCACTGCCTGCTCCTGTGGGCTCACAGTCGAGCAGGGTCACTGCCGCAAGCGTAGTGAGAAATGCGCCGGGCTGCAATACTCATTTTGGGCAATCCCCGCCCTTGCAGGCGGCCTGTGTCACATGAGCGACAGATCGGGGTGCACCAGGCCCAGTCCGCCGCGGCGGGCGAGGAACCGGGACACCCACATTTTATGGGTGGAAAAGGTCATTGGGTCCGGGGGCACCCGCATCGTCGTCTGGAAAGTCACCGGGACCGCGGCCACCCGCACAAAATCACATATCGCAGGTGGCCCAGGCATCGATTCAGCCTGCTTCGTTCCTAAGTCAAGATGGAAGGCTGTGCCCCATTCATCGCGGCCTTATCGCGATGAGTGGGCCGCGAACTCTTGCCGTCCACTGTGACTCGATTTCAACCGCTCCTCGAAGGCCGGTCGCGTAGTGGTAGAAGCTGCTCCATCGGTGCTGTCCAGCCGATGCAACAAGCCCCTGTCCTCCCGCCCGCTCATCGCAATAGAACCGCGATGAACGGGGCACAGTCCACTCATAGCTCATGGTGATTCTTCGGGGCCTATGAGCGGGCCACCTGCCCACACCTTTGACTGAGACCTTACCCATGATATTGCCTCTATCGGGAAAGGGAATCAATTTGCCTCCAAGAGCAGCTTGATTCCCCACGCTATGAAGATCGCGCCTACCACGAAGAAAATCAAGCGCCCGAACCATGTTGATACTTCTATTTCAGGTTGATTGTCGGCGTAAAAGTTCTTCCCGAAGATTCCCGCCACGATTGCAGCGACTCCAACGACCATGAGAACGATAGCCATGCCTTTGCCTCTTCCAGATCTTCTACCCCTTTCCCCTTCTGCGGCCCATGGGGGGCCTTGCCCCATGAGTAACAAACTTGGATGCCCCAAATCCCGTTTAAGGCCACTGGATGCTCTATCCCAGCGCCTGCACCGTGCCCTTGCCCAGCAACTCCTCGACCCGCTCCACCCAGCCGCGATCCGCCGCCACGCTCATCCCCTCCGGCTCCAGAATCACAGCATACTCGCCCTTCTTTTCCAGGTGCAGCATCACCTTTCCCGGTCCCGGTGCGGCATCCGCTGCGTTCTTCAGCCCTGCGAGCATCTCCTCCGTAGCCCGGTCCAGATTGATGCGAATCCGCACCCCCGCCGGCAGCTTCACCTGCACCTCCTCGAGCGCCACAATCGAGCTGACCGCAATCTTCGGGGCCGATTCGTCCTCGCCCGTCAGCGCTCCCCGCACCAGCACCGGCGCCTGCATCTTCAACTGCCCAGCCAGCCGCTCGTAATCCCTGGGGAAACAGACCAGCTCGATCTTCCCGGTCGCATCCTCAAGGGCTGCCTGCGCGTAGAGCTTTTGATCGCGCTTGGTCTTCTGCACCTTCAGTCCAAGAATCATTCCCGCCACCTGAATCTCGTCCGCCGGATCGGACTGCGCGCCCCAGCGCTTCTCCGGCGGCTTCCGCTCCAGCGCCTCGGCAACCGGAATCACTCCCGTCAAATTGCGCAGCTTCTCCGCGTACTTATCCAGCGGATGCCCGGAGACAAAGAACCCCAGCACCTCCTTTTCATTGGCCAGCCGCTCGCCTTCCTCCCAGTCGGCCACGCGCGGCAGGTCGTCGCCGCCGCGTCCCCCGTCGCGTCCCGCCTTCGGCCCCTCGTCGAACAGCCCAAACAGCCCCGTCTGTCCCTGCGCCACGTCCTTCTGCGTCTTCTGCGCCCGCTCCATCGCCTTGTCCACGGCGGCCATCAGCGGCGCGCGCTTGCCCAGCGAGTCCAGCGCTCCGGCCTTGATCAGCGACTCGATCACCCGCTTGTTCATCACCCGCAGGTCCACCTTCTCGCAGAACTCCCAAAAGCTGCTGAACCGCCCGCCGGCCTCCGCCCGCGCCTTCAAAATCGACTCGATCGCATTCCCGCCCACGTTCTTCACCGCCGCCAGCCCAAACCGGATCGCCTCGCCATGCGGCGTGAACTGCGCCCCCGAAACCTGCACGTCAGGCGGCTCCACGCGAATGCCCATCTCCTTGCATTCGCCGATGTACTTCACCACGTTCTCCGGCTTCGATGTCTCCGACGTCAGCAGCGCCGCCATGAACTCCACCGGGTAATGCGTCTTCAGGTAAGCCGTCTGGTAAGCCACCTGCGCATAGGCCGCCGAGTGCGACTTGTTGAATCCGTATCCGGAGAACTTCTCCATCTGATCGAAAATCTCGGCGACCGCGTTCCTCGGATGCCCGTGCGCCGCAGCGCCGCTCATGAACCGGTCCCGCTGCTCCGCCATGGCCTCGGCGTTCTTCTTGCCCATCGCCCGGCGCAGCAGGTCCGCCTCGCCCAGCGAGTAGCTCGCCAGCAGGTTGGCAATCTGCATCACCTGCTCCTGGTAGACGATCACTCCCAGCGAATCCTTCAGAATCCCTTCCAGCTCCGGCAGCATGTACTCCACCTTGCGCCGCCCCCATTTGCGCTCGATGAAGTCGTCGATCATGGCCATCGGCCCCGGACGGTAGAGCGCGTTCAACGCCGTCAGCTCCTCCACCGTGTCCGGCTTGTATCGCCGCAGAATATCCCGCATTCCGCTCGACTCGAACTGGAAAACCCCCGAAGTCAGCGCCGGGTGAAAAACCCTCCGAAAGGTCTCCTCGTCGTCCGGCGGAATGGTCTCGATGTCCACCTTCTCTCCCCGGCTGAGCTCAATCAGCTTCAGGCAATCGTCGATCACCGTCAGTGTCGTCAGCCCCAGGAAGTCCATCTTCAGCAGGCCCAGCTCTTCCACCGCCTTCATGTCGTAGGCGGTCACGATTTCGTCGTTCTTGGTCTTCGCCAGGGGCACCAGTTCGGTCAGCGGCCGCGGCGCAATCACCACCGCCGACGCGTGAACGCCCGAGCCCCTCACCAGGCCCTCCAGCTTCTTCGCCGTATCGATCAGCTCCCGGATCGCCGGGTCGCTCTCGTATGCCTTGCGCAGCTCCGGCGCCTCTTGCAAGGCCTTGTCCAGCGTCATCCCGATCGTCGGCGGCACCAGCTTGGCGATGCGGTCCACGTCGCCGTAGGGCATGTCCAGCGCCCGCCCGCAGTCCTTGATCGACGCCTTGGCCGCCATGGTGTTGAAGGTGATGATCTGCGCCACCTGCTCGCGCCCATACTTGCGCGTCACGTAGTCGATCACCTCGCCCCGCCGGTTCATGCAGAAGTCCACGTCGATATCCGGCATCGACACACGCTCCGGATTCAGGAACCGCTCGAACAGCAGCGAGTTCTGCAGCGGGTCGATGTTCGTGATCTCCATCGCATACGCCACCAGCGATCCGGTCGCCGAACCGCGCCCCGGACCCACCGGAATCCCGTGGTCCCGCGCGTACTTGATGAAGTCCCACACAATCAGGAAGTAGCCCGAGTACTTCATCTGTTTGATAATGCCGATCTCATGCTCAAGGCGCGCCTCATACTCATTGGCTGCCGCGCGCCGCGCCCCGCGCGCCTCCAGCCGCCGCACCGATGTCTCCAGCCGCTTGCTGAACCCCTCCCGGCACACCTGCTCGAAGTAGCTGTCGACGGTGTGCCCCTCCGGCACGGCAAACTCCGGAAACGGATTCTCCACCTTGTTCAGCTTCAGGTTGCAGCGCTCGGCAATCTCCATCGTCCGCTGGAGCGCCTCCGGCGAATCCTGGAACAGCGCGCCCATCTCCGCCGCGCTCTTGACAAAAAACTGGTCGCTGTCGAACCGGAAGCGCTCGCGGTCGTGGATCTTGGCTCCCGTCTGCACGCAGAGCATCACGTCGTGGGCCTTCGAGTCCTCCCCGCACAGGTAATGCGAGTCGTTGGTGGCCACCAGCGGAATCCCCAGCTCCCGCTCCAGACGATGCAGCGCCTCATGAATCCGCCGCTCCTGCTCCAGGCCCTGATCCTGAATCTCCAGAAAGAAATTGCCCTTGCCGAAGATCTCCTCGTACTGGCCCGCCACGCGCCGCGCCGCCTCGCAGTTGCCCGCCACCAGCTCCTCGCACAGCTCCCCGCTCAGGCAGCCCGAGAAGCCGATCAGCCCCGCCGCATGTTCCGCCAGGTACTTCTTGCTCACGCGGGGCCGGCGATAGAACCCGTGCAGCGAAGCCTCCGAGGTAATCCGCACCAGGTTCCTGTACCCCTCCTCGTTCTCGGCGAGCACCAGCAGGTGATTGTTCTCGTCCCCCTCGCCCGGCGCGCGGTGGTCCTCGTTCTTGCAGATATAAAGCTCGCAGCCCAGAATCGGCTTGATCCCCCGCTGCTTGGCCGCGTCGAAAAAGTGCACCGCCCCATAGATATTCCCGTGGTCCGTCATGGCCACGGACCGCTGCCCCAGGTCGGCCACCCGGTTCACCAGCTTGGTCAGGTCGCAAGCCCCATCCAGCAGCGAGTACTCCGTATGCAAATGCAAATGCGTGAATTCAGCCATAGGACTACGATTTTAGCCGCCGGGCGCCTCTGCGACCCGCCCAAGCGCCGGTTGAAATCCCGCCGGATTGAGGAAAAGCTGGAAACCGCTGCGCTCAGGGGGACGATTTGACCCTTCGCTTTTTGTTTGCTACTCTGGCCACGCGCCATATTGAAAGACTCGGATCTAAGGAAAGCTGAAAGCAACCGTGACAAAGACTGCGATCCGCACAATTCCAAGGCAACTTCCGCACGCTTCCATCTATCTTGATGACCTCTTCGAAATCGAGGACATCTTCGTGAATCAGGCGAATGGCCTACCCGCGCCTGTTTCAGTCGAGTTCGAATATGTCTTGGGCGGGTCTATCAAGATCACCTCGCGCGATGAGCTAATAGAACACGGAGGATCTTGCAGCGAGTTTTCGCTAAGGCTCAGATCCGAGAAG
>Ga0326727_10026293_pt1 | contig 10812 bp, 13 predicted proteins | sample MB2enrmetagenome_FD_207643 | JGI IMG/M metagenome (GOLD analysis project Ga0326727, IMG submission 207643) | Lab enriched peat soil microbial communities from McLean, Ithaca, NY, United States - MB29MY | ecosystem: Environmental > Terrestrial > Soil > Wetlands > Peat | place: USA: New York... | reverse complement strand
ATGCAAATTCCGTACCTCTTTCCGTCCAGGCGAACTCACCGCATTTCCTTGATTGCCCGGTCCACGGCGGCGATCTCGGCGTCGCAACGCCTGGTCATGTCCGAATCTCGCGACGTGGCCCTGGCCAGCTCGAAGTGTTCGCGCGCCAAAAGATAGCGCCCTTGCTGCTCGCAGGTCAGCCCCAGGGCGAACTGATCCAGGCTGTGCGGGTCCTGGGGGATTACGGTCAGCCCTTTGCCCTGGCAGGCTGCCAGACAGAGGGTGAGGATGACGACAACCGCTGGTTTTGTGGTCATTGGCCTCTCTCCTATTGCGCCGATGGCGTCACGGCGGGCGGTGGCGTCACGGCGGGCGGTGGCGTCACGGCAGGCGCTGGCGCGGCGGCAGGCGAAGGCGTCGCAGGCTTCCCGGCCGGAGTCCTGGCGGTGGTGTCGATAGGTTCGCACCCCGGGGGACAGGGCTTTTTTTCCGTCCGTTTGGCAGCTTTTTTCACGACGTGTCTTCTCGCCGCATGAACAGCATGGTACGGTCTGGCAGACCGCGCCCCCTGGCCCGCCCCGATCCCAGGGGGATCGTTGACGTCCCGCGCTCCTATGATCGTGGGCGGCGTGGGGCGCCAGCCGTATGGATTGGGCTCAGGCAGGCCCAGCATGCGGTGGAGGGTGGGGCTCATGGGGATGAGCACGGACCCGGTGCGCAGCACGCGTCCGGAAGGCTCCACCAGCCGCGCGTTCACGAAAAGATTTTCACGGTCCACGTAGTAGGAGCCGGCCAGAACGGCCAGGGCTTCGGCCGGAGCTTTCCGGCCTTTCGCCGTTCGCGCGGGAGCGCCCCCCCTGGCTTCCTTGACCGGATATCCCCGGCTGTTCAGCTCGTAGATCATCTGTTCGCCCATGAGACGGCCGAATGAGGAACTCTCCCGGGTGTCCTGATCCACGAAGGCCGACGGAACGCTGACCACGCCCGTCAGGGGCATGTCGCCGGATGTTCCACCCGTGACCTGGCCGGCAAGCTCGCGAGCATAGAGCCGGACTTCCTCCGCGTCGGAGCGCGAGGGGCTCTGGGGGGGCAGGGGAGGTCCTGGGGCGTAATTGACGTATCCTCCCGAACCATCCGGGACCATGTAGCCCTGAGAGACGCCCGGAGCCGATCGCACCCGCACGTTCGAGACACCGTTGATGGTCATCCCTCTGGGGGCGGAAACGTCCACCTGCGCGCCCGGGTCGACTGGCCCGATGGTCTGAGCCTGCGCATCCGTCACCGACAGATGAAAAGGCAGAGCGTCAGCCAGGAAGACGTGTTGTGCTGCCTGTGGCGCTATGGACAGTGCGATCGCCAATGCGGCGGCGGGAAGCGCGGCGAGGAAGGCTGGCGCGCGCATGGTGGTATCCTCCGGATGGTTTTGCGTCTCATCGGCGGCCGGGGCAATCCCTTTAGCCCGATCACGGGCTGCGGATTTTTCCCTTATTCCGGGTAACTCCGGTATGACGCAAAGTCCATGCCGAAAGAGTCAATTGACCGACGTGACCAGCCACCTCGGACGGATTTTCTTGCTCTTGCGTAACAACCGGAGATCCCAGGCCGTCGCGGTCGGAGATGGCTGTTTTCCGCCAGGATGTGTTGCATTGGAACTTCAGGGGAGGTAGTAAGAATGCGGGAATTATTATGGAAAGCCAGTACGGCGCAAACAAATGGCTCATCACCGCCAGTGTGATGATTCCCACGCTGCTGGAGATTTTGGACACCAGCATCGCCAATGTGGCTCTGGGGCACATTCAGGGATCGCTTTCGGCTGGTCAGGACGAGGTCACCTGGGTGCTTACGTCCTACCTGGTGTCAAACGCCGTGGTGATCCCGATGAGCGGCTGGCTGTCACGGGTTTTTGGGCGCAAGAGGTATCTGCTGGCTTCTGTAGCCATCTTCACGTTCGCTTCGATGCTCTGCGGCCTGGCAGGCAGCCTGAAAACACTGATTATTTTCCGGATCTTCCAAGGCGTCGGCGGCGGCGGGCTTCAGCCCATATCCCAAGCAATATTGATCGAAACGTTTCCGCCATCCCAACGGGGGCTGTCCATGGGCATTTACGGCATGGGCGCGGTCCTCGGCCCAATCCTGGGGCCCCTGCTCGGCGGCTACATCACCGACAACTACACGTGGCAATGGATTTTTTTCATCAACATACCCCTCGGCATGGTGGCTATCGCCATGATTTCGAATTTCGTACATGACCCCGACTATCTGGCACGATTCGTCAAAAGCGAGAAGATCGACTATCTCGGCCTGATTTTACTCACCGTAGGCCTGGGCTGCCTCCAGATCGTCCTCGATAAGGGACAACGGGAAGACTGGATGGAATCACAATTCATCCTGACCATGTCCATCATATCCGGTGTCAGCCTTCTTTCTCTTATTGTGCTGGAACTGGCGCATGAAAATCCCATCATCAACCTGCGCATCTTCAAGGACCGCAGTTTCGCCACCGGCAACGTGGTGATGTTCTTCGGCTATTTCGCCTTTTTCGGCTCAATCGTCCTTCTGCCGGAATTTTTGCAAACCCTCATGGGCTACACATCGTTCCTGGCCGGAGTCGTTCTTGGACCGGGTGGGTTGATTATGCTTGCGACACTGCCGCTCGTGGGCAAAATGACCGGAAAAATCGACGCCCGATTCCTCTTGTTCCTGGGATTGGGAATTACCGCGTTCTCACTGGTGAACATGTCCAAGTTCACCCTCGACATCGACCTGGGCACGGCGATCATGGCCCGCAACTACCAGGCCCTGGGCATCGCCTTCTTCTTCGTGCCGCTGTCCTATCTGGTGATGGCGTACGTTCCACGTGAAAGCATGAACAACGCTTCCGCCATCTTCAGCCTGCTTCGAAACTTGGGCGGATCCTTCGGCGTGGCTTTCGTCACAACGCTTCTGGCCAGACGCACCCAGTTTCACCAGGCCAGGATGGTGGAGCATTTGAGTCCGCTGAACCAGAATTTTTCAGCAGCCCTGCATAAAGTCCACGCATACCTCGCAACGTCTCCATCCCTGGGAGGAGGGGCGGAAAAGATGGCCTTGGCGGCCATATCTCAAAAGATGCAGCAGCAGGCTATGGCCATGGCGTTTTTTGATGTGTTCTACGTCCTGGCGATCATATTCGCGTGCCTTATGGTCGTCATGTGGATTATCCGCATGCCGAGGAAGGCGAAAAGCCGGAACTTAGGGCGCGACACATCTCAGGCAACCTCACCGATGTCCCAAGGTAAAAGAAGGAACCTTCGGCTCAGGGTTGCGATTGAGTCCGTTTCAGAATCAAACAGAATAGGCTTCTTGCTCCCATTCATTTTTCCGGCCGTACGCTATCTTCTGGAATACCTCCACCGAGATGTGCTGAAAGCGCTTGCGAAATCGCCCTGGAAGTGGTTTATTTCGTAGCCATGATGGGCTGCGCCCAACCGGTGCGGCCGGATTACATCGACAACTTCAAAGGAGCCTATATGACCGAAAAGAACGGCGTCTACAAATGTGATATCTGCGGCAACATCGTTGAAGTCCTCCACACCGGAGGAGGCGACTTGGTATGCTGCGGCCAGCCCATGAAGTATTTCGAAGAGAACACCGTGGACGCAGCCAAGGAAAAGCACGTCCCGGTCATCGAGAAGACCGCCAACGGCTTCAAGGTCATGGTGGGAGCCGTGCCGCATCCCATGGAGGAAAAACATTACATCGAGTTCATCGAGGTAATCGCCGACGGCAAGGTCTACCGCCAGGACCTCAAGCCCGGCATGAAGCCCGAGGCCGAATTCTGCATCAAGGCCGATAAGATCGTGGCCCGGGAGTACTGCAACCTTCATGGTCTGTGGAAGGCGGAGTAATTCATGCTGAGCAAGAAAATGGAAGACGCTCTCAACGAGCAGGTGAAGTGGGAGCTGTGGTCAGCCTATCTCTACCTCTCCATGGCCGCATATTTCGAGGACAAGGGACTCATGGGCTTTTCCAACTGGATGAAGGTCCAGGAGCAGGAAGAGAAGTTCCATGCGATGAAGTTCTACGGTTATACCTTCGAGCGTGGCGGGCGTATCCGGCTGCAGACGCTGGAAGCGCCTGAAAATGACTGGGAGACCCCCCTGGCTGCCTTCAAGGCCGTGCTTAAGCATGAGAACGGGGTCACCATGCGCATCAATAATCTGATGGACCTGGCCATTGAGGAGAAGGACCATGCTACAGCCTCCTATCTCAAGTGGTTCATCGACGAGCAGGTGGAAGAGGAGGCCAACGTCCAGGACGTGATCAACAAGCTCAAGCTGGTGGAGGGCAACCCTTCCGCCCTGTACATGCTGGACAAGGAACTGGCCGTGCGCGTCTTCGTTCCTCCCGTTACGGCGGCCTGACGATGGAGAGATCAAGCGAGGACATGCTTTGCAAGGCTCTGGACCTTACCCGAAAGGCCCTGGAGTTCTACAAGGATGCCCAGGCCCGCTGTCCCAGCCGTCTGGGCCGGGCCGTGTTCACCTTGCTTGTCTCGGACAAGCTGCGTCAGACCACTCGCCTGGAGGAAATCCATGCGGCTCTGGCACAGGGAAAGACCGTGGCGAATGCCTGTACCCTGTCCGAAGATGACCTCCAGGCCTCGGGCAGGGTTTTCGATGAACTTGCTTCCCGGTACGGGGAGGGCTCTAAAGCCTGTAAACTGGAGACGGAACTCCTGAGCATGGCCCTGGACGTGGAACAGGCCTGCCTCGGATTTCTCGAAGAACAGTTCCGCGATGCACGGGAGCAGGAGAACAGGACCTTTTTGCAGCGGGTCATCGAGGAGGAGCGCGGACATTTTGTGCTGCTCTCGGACATGCGATACTATTACGAACAGGCTGGCGGCAGCGCCGGTTGAAGCGTGACAGGCTGCGGCCGCCGGAGAAGTCCGGCGGCCGCTTTTTTTTGACGTGATGTCCTGGAATTTATACCGGCGAGCCCTGGGCATCTGGAGTGGCGCAGGGAACACCCGCATGTTCCATAACAAATTCAGGCGGTCGGGCTTACTTCCTGTAAAAAGCGAAGCCCGTGGAGAACACGGGCTGCACTAGTCGTCTCTAGATCGTTTCTATTATATGGTCAGCTCGCCGCGCATGATCGTGACCGCCCGGCCGCCAAGCAGCACGCGCCCCCCATCGAGACGCACCCGCACGATGCCGCCGCGCCTGGAGGCCTGGAACGCGGTCATATCTTCCGTGAAGGCGTCCACGGTCCAAATGCGGGTTTTCATGGCGGCTAGCCCTGCCTTCGCGCCTAATCGTACTTCACGGAACTGAACTTCATAAGCTTGTCCCAGGTGTGGTGGGACTCGATGCGCCGCATGGTGCCGGTCTTGCCCCGCAACACCAGGGAGTGGGTGACCGCGCCGTGCCCGGAAAAAGAGACTCCGGCCAGCCATGTGCCGCCGGAGATTCCGGTGGCGGCGAAGAAGGTGTCGTTGCTCGTCACCAGTTCCTCGGCGGTGAACACCTTGGAGAGATCGAAGCCCGCATTCAAGAGGTTCCGGCGCTCCTCGTCGGACTGGGGATCCAGGCGGGTCAGCATCTGCCCGCCGACTGCCCGGATTGCGCAGGCCGAGAGCACGCCCTCGGGGGTGCCGCCAGTGCCCATCATCACGTCCACCATGTCCATGGGGTCCAAGGCCATGAGCGAGCCGGCCACGTCGCCGTCGGTGTGCAGTTGGATGCGCGCCCCACAGGCCCGGATGTCCTGGATGAGCTGCTTATGGCGGGGCTTGTCCAGCACGAAGACCACCAGATCGTCCACGTCCTTGTCCAGTGCCTTGGCGATGCCGCGCAGGTTGTCGGCCACGGGGGCGTCCAGATCCACGGCGTCCCGGGCCTGGGCCGGAACCACGAGCTTTCGCATGTAAAAGCTGGGGCCGGGATCGAACATGGAACCCTTTGGCGCCACGCCAACCACGGCGATGGCGTTGGGCCGGCCGTAAGCCAGAAGGCGGGTGCCTTCCACGGGGTCAACGGCCACATCCATGGCCGGACCCGTGCCTGCGCCTACGGTTTCCCCATTGAAAAGCATGGGGGCTTCGTCCTTCTCCCCTTCGCCGATTACGATGACGCCCTGGATATTGATGGTGTTGAAGGATAGGCGCATGGCGTCAACGGCCGCCTGGTCTCCGGCGTTCTTGTCGCCCCGGCCGAGCCAGCGGGCGCTGCACAGAGCGGCGGCTTCGGTGACGCGGACGAGATCCAGGGCGAGGTTACGGTCTGGGGCTTCCATGATTCCTCCAAAGCATTACGGTGGAGAGAAAAATAGTGAAAAATATGCATGCCGTAAAGAGCGCGGCGGGCGGACCTTCCCGAAAGAAGATCCGCCCGCCGCGTTGCGCGCCAGTACGGAGCGCCGGGGCGAAACGCGGTTATTTGGCCCGGAAGGTGATGCGGCCCTTGGTGAGGTCGTAGGGCGACATCATCACCTTCACCGAATCACCGGGCAGGATCTTGATCCTGAATTTGCGCATCTTGCCGCAGAGATAAGCCAACACCGTCTGGCCTGTCTCCAGCTGCACTTCGAACATGGTGCCGGGAAGCGCTTCCTGCACCACGCCCGGGACTTCTATGCCGTCTTCCTTGGCCATGGGTTTCCCTCCGGCTGGAAAAATGTGTGAGGGATAAAAAAGCCCCATCCCGTTTGGGATGGGGCTGGATGAAGGCAGAACCGTTCAGGCTACCAGGGACGACGTCCGCCGCCGCCACCGGAGCGGGCGTTGTTGTCGCCGAAGGAGCGGCGGGGGCGCTCCTGAGCCTCGTTGATCTTCAGGTTGCGACCCTGGAAGCTCTGTCCGTCCAGGGCTTCGATGGCGGCCAGCGCACCCTCGTCGTTCATTTCCACGAAGCCGAAGCCGCGCAGGCGGCCGGTCTCGCGGTCGGTGATCAGGGCGACGGAGATCACTTCGCCGTAGGGGGAGAAGTAGTCACGAACGTCGTCTTCAGAGGCGGAAAAGGGCAGGTTGCCGACATAAAGCTTCTTAGCCATGTGCAATCACTCCAGAATTGTATGTGGCATTCATCTCTTATCAAATTGGAGCGAAGCACGCGCTTGACCCAACACTCAACAAGATCGATGCCGTTTGCTGAGAGAGAATAAAAGCAATTTTTAAAACGTCAAGCAAAAAAATGTCGTTTGTCGAAATTTTTTTCTCGATTTCGTCCGTAGCCTGGGCGGTCTGTTGTCGGAGCCACGAAGAATTTACGCCGGGCCGACTCCGCCGCAAGCCAGGTGTTCACGGATAAGCTTGACCAGGTTTTCCGTGGTAAAGCCATACTCCTTGGCCAGGACCTCGGCCGGGGCGGAGTCTCCAAAGTGGCTGATCCCGAGCACCGGGCTGCCGCTGCCCACGTACTTGTACCACAACTCAGGCCTCCCGGCCTCCACCGCCACGCGGCAGGCGCAGTCCGGGGGCAGGACCTGATCCTTGTAGGATTGGGGCTGCTCGTCGAAGAGTTCCATACAGGGCATGCTCACCACCCGGACACGGCTTTCGGCAAGAGCCTCTGCGGCCTCAAGGCACATGGGCACCTCGGAGCCAGAGGTGAGGATGATCAGGTGAGGCTTGCCGCCCTGAGCCTCGCGCAGGATATAGCCGCCTTTCGCGGCTCCCTCCGCCATGGCCGGGTAGGCCTTGGGATCGAGCACGGGCAGATTCTGGCGCGAGAGCATGAGGCATGTGGGACGGCTGGTCTGGCGGAAGGCGGTCTCCAGGCACATGGCTGTCTCGTTGGCGTCGCAGGGGCGCATGACCAGCATGTTGGGGATGAGCCTGATCGCGCTGACGTGCTCGATGGGCTGGTGTGTGGGGCCGTCCTCGCCCAGGTAGAAGGAATCGTGGGTGAAAACGTGCAGTGCGGGCAGGTGCTGGATGGCGGACATGCGCAAGGCGTTGCGTTCGTAGTCCGAGAAGGTGAGGAAGGTTGCCCCGAAGGCCAGGAGTCCCCCATGCAGAATGATGCCGTTGACGATGGCTCCCATGGGGAACTCGCGTACGCCGAAGGCCAGATTTCGCCCCAGGGGGTTGTCCACGCCGAAGATGCCGGCGGTGTCCCGGAACTTTACGGTCATGTTGGAAGGGTCCAGGTCGGCCGAGCCGCCCACCAGGATGGGCAACTGGTCGATGAGGGCTTCCAGGCACTTGCCCCAGGCAGAGCGGGTTGCGATCTTGGAGCCCGTCTCGAAGGCCGGCCACTTGAAAGTGCGGTTGCCGGGGGCGCGCTTCATGGTCCGCCACAGCTCCTCGAAGGCCTGGTCCTTGTCGAGCCTGGATTCGAAAGCGCGTTGCCACGAGGCGGCCTGGGCGCGGAGTTCGGGGAAGCGGGTCCGGAAGTGGTCTACCGCATCGCCGGGGAAGAAGAAGGTCTGATCATCGGGAAGTCCGAGCTTCCTCTTGGTGGCGGCGATTTCCTCGGGGGGCAGGGGAGATCCGTGGGTTTCAAAATCTCCCTCGCGGGTGGCCGTGCCATGGGCGATGATGGTATGGCCGATGATGAGGCTGGGGCGCTTGGTCTCCATCTGGGCCTTGGAAATGGCCTGTCGGATGGCGTCGTGGTCGTGGCCGTCGATCTCCTGCACATGCCATTTGAACCCTTCGAACACGGCCTTGTAGTCCGTGCAGTCGCTGCGCGAGGTAGGCCCGGAGAGCTGGATATTGTTGGAATCGTAGAAAACGATCAGCTTGCCCAGGCCCCATTGCCCGGCCAGGGCGGCGCTGCCCAGGCATACGGGTTCCTGGAGATCGCCGTCCGAGGCCAGAACGTAGGTGTAGTGGGCGCAGATATCCTTGCCCAGGCGTTCGCGCAGCATGCGCTCGGCCGTGGCCATTCCCACGGACATGGCGAAACCCTGCCCCAGCGGCCCGGTGGTCGCTTCCACGCCAGGGGCGACATGCACTTCCGGATGACCGGGAGTACGGGATTTCCATTGGCGGAAGGCCTTGAGATCGTCCAGGTTCAGATAACCCGCGAAGGCGAGCAGACCGTACAGGAGCATGGACTCATGGCCGGCCGAGAGTACGAAGCGGTCCCGGTCGAACCACTGCGCGTCATCCGGAGAAAAGCGCAGGAATTCTTTATAGAGGATGTAGGCGAAGTCCGCCGAGGACATCGGGCCGCCAGGATGGCCTGAATTGGCCTTGCGGGTGGCGTCCATGACGAGGCCCTTGATGACGTTGACCGCTTGGCGATCCTTTTCGCTTGTCGGGGACATGGCTGGTTCCTCTTAAAGAGTGTCGAACAGGTCGATGCGCCGTTGGTGGCGTCCGCCCTCGAACGAGGTTTTCAGGAAGATTTCCGTGACGGACTCGGCCAGGCCGGACCCGATCCAGCGCTCGCCCAGGCAGAGCACGTTGGCGTTGTTGTGCAGCCTGGTCAAACGGGCCATGTATTCATTGGCGCACAGGGCGGCCCGGATGCCCGGGCGGCGGTTGGCGGCCATGGACATGCCAAGGCCCGTGCCGCATATCAGCACGCCCAGGCACTCCTTTTCCAGGACCAGGTCGCAAAGCCTGGCGGCAAACAGGGGGTAGTCGCAGCTGTCCGACGAATCGGTGCCCACATCCGTCACTTCGAAGCCGTGACTGGCGGCGAAGGTCTTGAGGTGCTCCTTGAGGGCGAATCCGGCGTGGTCGGAACCGAAGATGACAGGTGTGCTCATGGCGGATCCCGTGTTCTGGGTTTCGGGTTACATCACTCTACTAATCGCACGAGCCGAGGGGATCAAGCGTCAAGATGGCTTTGTAGCCCAAAGCGCTACGGCATGTCCGGAGCGCGCACATCTCCGGGGCGGTCCAGGGGGATGTGCTTGGCACCTGGCGGCAGCGGAAGCTCCAAAGTTTCCGGGGCCATGAGGGTGGGACTCAGTTCGAGCTTCTTGACCAAGAGGACCACCCGCAATCCGCCCGGGGTGGTCAGCTGAATCTTTCGGGCGGCAAACTCCCGGCCCAAACCACCCAGAACGTCCTGTCCACCGGATGCAGCGGACGGGAAATCCCCAAGATCGGCGGTCCAGGGCGCAACGCCCCGGCCGGTGAAATGAATGGGTTTGCCGTCGAAGTCAAGGGTCACCGAGCCCACGGGGCAGGGCTGGGCCAGGGCGTATTCATAGCCTGAGGGAGTCTTTCTGACGCTCTTGAAGGCTCCAGGCAGGATCAGGCCGTAGCGGCCGGTGGAGATCGCGGCCAGTTCCTTCAAACCGAAGGGCAGGGGCATGTTGAGTTTCGACAGGGCGGTCTTGGTGTCGGGGTGGGTGAAAGCCTGGTTGGACAACGGATAGATCGCCAGCCAGCCCAGCGAGTCTTCACGCCACATGGAGAATGTCTGCCCCATGCCGGTGGACAGGTCCAGGCGCAGAGGCTTCTCCAGGTCGCCCCAGAATCGTACCAGCAGCCGCGCGGATTTCTGGGGGCTCTGCACGGAGAGGCTGGCGGACAGGGAAAAGGACCGGACCTGTGCGCCGGACCCGGCGATGAAAGCGTTCCACAGGGCCGGCGGCTGACCGGAGTCGAGGGATCCCTTTCCGCCTCCCGTGCCGTTCGTGGGGGCGCAGGCGGCCAGAGCCAGTGACAGGAAAAAGGCCGCCGCCAGGGCCGCTATCCTCCCGCCAACCGTTGCGGCTGGCCCTCCGCAGCGCTCCCCGGGGGCGGGCTCGACTGCTTCGGCGTTCCGGCGAAGGGGCAACCCGGGGCATGGAATCATTTCAGACCGTCCAGCTTGGCTTTGACCTCGGCGGCGTTGGGCGGATTCATCTCCAGAGCCCGGCTGTACCCTTTTTCAGCGTCCTTTC
>Ga0326727_10026292_pt1 | contig 10812 bp, 9 predicted proteins | sample MB2enrmetagenome_FD_207643 | JGI IMG/M metagenome (GOLD analysis project Ga0326727, IMG submission 207643) | Lab enriched peat soil microbial communities from McLean, Ithaca, NY, United States - MB29MY | ecosystem: Environmental > Terrestrial > Soil > Wetlands > Peat | place: USA: New York... | reverse complement strand
GGCCTTAACGGCGTCGTCGATTTCGACGGAGGTGGCAGGCTTATCTGTGAACTGACCGACTACGACCTCGACAAAGTCGCAATAGGCATGCCGGTGGCCATGACGTTCAGGAAACTCTTCCAGGGTAAAGGGATAATCAATTATTTCTGGAAGGCAACGCCCCTCACGCAACAGGGCCGCGAATAACCATAGGGAGGAATGAGATGGAGGGCATCCGCGACAAGGTAGCCATAGTGGGTATGGGGTGTACCAAATTTGGCGAAAGATGGGATATGGGCGTGGAGGACCTCCTTGTTGAAGCGGCTTACGAGGCGTTCCAGGATGCGGGGATAGAGCCGAAGGATATTCAGGCAGCCTGGCTCGGCACGGTTTTTTCGGGCATGACCGCACTTACCATGTCTCCCCTCGGGCTCCAGTACATCCCGATGACACGGGTCGAAAACATGTGCGCCACGGGCACCGAGGCGCTCAGGGCCGCGAGCTATGCGGTAGCCGCGGGCATATACGATGTCGCCCTGGCCATCGGGGTGGAGAAACTCAAAGATTCGGGGCAGACAGGGGTAAAAGGTCCGGCCATCATCGGCGACAATCCGGACGGTACCTCGAGCATCGGCTCCGGCTACAGTGCGCCGGCATCCTTTGCGTATCTGGGAACAAGGTATTTCCATCAGTATAATCTGGATCCTGATGAAGGGAAGAGGCTTCTTGCCGAAATTGCGGTGAAGAACCACAACAACGGCAGCCTGAACCCTAAAGCGCATTTTCAAAACAGGCTGACGGTGGAGCAAGTGGTGAAGGCGCCTATCGTGGCCTGGCCTCTCGGTTTGTTCGATTGTTGCGGAGTGAGTGACGGGGCAGCCGCCGCCATAGTGACCAGGGCGGACATGGCGAAAAACTTCAGGGCCGATCCGGTTTATGTCAAGGGATTGGCTATTACCGTAGGGGCTCGCCAGGGTTCCATGAGACAGGACTATGATTATGTTCACATAGAAGAGAATGTGATTGCTGCCAGGCAAGTGTACGCTGAGGCAGGGATCAGCGACCCGAGAAAAGAGATCAGCGTTGCCGAGGTTCACGACTGTTTCACCTGCCACGAATTGATCCTCTATGAGGATTTGGGATTCAGCCCGAGGGGGCGGGCGAAAGAAGACATAGATGCCGGAACCTTCACGCTGGCTGGTGAGCTGCCAATAAACACCGATGGGGGGTTAAAGTGCTTCGGCCATCCTCTCGGGGCCAGCGGCCTCAGAATGATGTACGAGGTGTATAAGCAGCTTCAGGGCAAGGCGGGCCCGCGTCAGGTGAAGAACCCCATCCTGGGGTTGACCCACAATTTGGGAGGAAATGCGGGAAACGGCATTGCGAGCTGCGTGATCGTAGGCAGCGAAAGATCGAAATAATGCGAAAGAGCTGACGGACAAGCCGGCATGAGGAGTGCGGCGCCGGTGGCCCGGAGATCACGGGGCGCGTCGCTCACGTGAGGCAGAACCGAGCCGGCAACCCGAGAAGAACTGGCCCTTCTGAGATATCGATCGAATGGCCTTTTACTTGCGCTAGTCCGAGAGGAAATGGGCATGAAAAGGAGGAGGACCGAAGCATATGGACCGGAATAAGCTGAAAGCCAAGGTTGATCCGGCGTCGACGGCCGTTATCGTCATCGATATGCAGAAAGACTATTGCTGCGAGGGGGGGACGTTCCACCGGAGAGGGCTTGAAATAGAACCGGCCCAGAAGCTTGCCGCGCGGCTCAACCTGTTCCTCGAGAAGGCCCGCAGAGCCCTGAGATATATCGTGCACTTAAAGATGACCAAGGTGCCTGACCTGTCTTCCCCGGTATCGGCGGAACTTTACGAGCGGCTCGGAATTGACAGGAGGTATGACCCGGCCTACGCAGAGTTCTACGGCGTGGTCCCGCAGGAGGGGGACACGGTCATTCCCAAGTATAGATATTCGGGGTTTGTGGCGACATACCTGGACCAGTTCCTTCGTTCCAAGGGCGTCAAAACCTTGATCCTCACCGGGGTTGCCACAAATGTCTGCATTGAGTCAACGGCCAGAGACGGCTTCATGCGGGATTATTTCGTCGTGGTGCCGTCGGATATGACCGAAGGGACGTGCGTCGAGGCGAAAAAGTGGTCCCTCTCCAATATCGATACATATTTCGGCCAGGTGGTCGATTCGGAGAGCCTGCTCCGGTGCTGGGGTATTACTTGAGTGGGCCGGCGATGCGATAGACCTTCGTCGAAAGTCGGACCCAAAGGGCCCAAGGCATGACGATAGAGGCGGGAGGAAATAGAGAGGCCATATCAACGAAGCAGGTGAGGTAATCATGAAAGAGCGCATAACCCTTACGATTGACGGCACGAAGGTGAGCGGCCCTCCGGGGATGACCATCCTGGCGGCGGCAGAAAAGGCGGGCATCGAGATCCCCAGCCTCTGTCACGAGGAGGGCATAAAACCCTCCGGCAACTGCCGGATCTGTGTCGTGGAAGTGGAGGGCTCCCGGACGCTGGTGGGTTCCTGCCACACGCCCATTGCGGAGGGCATGGTTATCCGGAGCCGTTCTGCCAGGGTAACAGAGGCCCGGCAGGCAACGATAGAGCTCCTCCTTGCGGGGCATACGGGCTCCTGTGTGACCGATGCGGAGGCGCGTGAGTGCAGGCTTCACAGGCTCGCATCCGACCTCGAGGCAGGCCCTCCCCGATTTCAGGTGAAGCGCCGCCGCCTCTACGGCCCGGAAAAGAGCCCCTATATCCTCCGGGATATGTCTCGCTGCATCCTCTGCAGGAAGTGTATCCGCGCCTGCTCCGAGATTGCCGGGCAGAATCTCTACAGCATGGCCTATCGGGGCTTTGCCTCGAAAGTGGTGGTGGACTATGATGTACCCCTCAACAAAGAGGCATGCAAGGGCTGCGGTATCTGCATCGACTACTGCCCCACGAGCGCCCTCATGCGGCCGGAAGGCGTCAAAAAGAGAGAAGGTACCGCAAAAAAGCCCAAAGCCGGGCCCGCACCGGAGAACGGCAGCCGCCAGAAGCTCCTCGACTTCCTCAAGGTGAGGCAGAGAACGGAGGGTTTTCTCTCGGAGGCGTCCATGAACGAAATAGCGGCAGACCTCGGACTTCCCGTGAGCGAGGTCTACGGGGTGGCGAGCTTCTATGCCTTCCTCTCCACCGGACGCCGGGGCAAGAACGTAATAAGGATCTGCAAGAGCCTTCCCTGCTACCTGAAGCACGCCCCTACGATCATCGAGGCGGTTGTCCGGACCATCGGCATCACCCCCGGTCAAACCACGCCCGACCACAGGTTCTCCTTTGAGCTGACCAACTGCATCGGGGCGTGTGACGAGGCCCCTGCCATGCTCATCAACGATACCGTCTACGGGGATCTCACGCCGGCGAAGGTCGCCGATATCCTGAAGTCCTATCGGGACATGGAGGGGAGGGTGTTATGACCGAGAGCATCGTTCTGGGGCAGTGTGGGGCGATCGACCCGACAGATATCGCCACCTTCGTGAAACGCGGAGGGTTTCAGGCGTTGACGAAGGCCCGGAAGATGGGTCCTGAAAAGATCATCGCCGAGATAAAGGCCTCGAACCTCCGGGGCCGGGGAGGGGCCGGATTCCCGTGCGGCGCCAAGTGGGAACTCGCCCGACGGAGCCAGGGCAGTGAGAAGTATGTTATCTGTAATGCCGATGAGGGCGAGGTGGGAACCTTCAAAGACCGCTACATCATGCGGCACGACCCCTTTACCCTCCTTGAGGGCATAGGCATCGCCGCCTGCGCCATAGGGGCAAAGAAGGCCTATATCTACCTCAGGGCGGAATACCGCTCCCTCCTCGGTAACCTGAAGAATGCCGTCGATCAGGCCGCCGCGAAGGGATTCGTCGATCTCCCCGTGGAGATACGGGAAGGCGCCGGGGCTTACGTCTGCGGTGAGGAATCGGCACTCATGAACTCCATTGAAGGAAGAAGGGGGGAAGCCAGATTCCGTCCACCCTTTCCCCCCACGAGCGGCCTCTTCACTAAGCCTACCGTCATCAACAACGTGGAGACCCTCATGAACATCGCCCCTATCATCGCGAAAGGAGCCGCCTGGTTCTCAAAGCTGGGCACTCCGGAAAGCACGGGGACCAAGGTCTTCTCCGTGAGCGGCGACGTGGAGAAACCCGGCGTCTACGAGGTAATGATGGGAAGCAGCCTCTCGCATGTGCTCGCCCTCGCCGGGGCGAAACAGGTGAAGATGGTGCAGATCGGCGGTGCCACCGGCGGCATTGTTCCTTCCTCCATGGTAGAGACGCCGCTCTCCTATGAGACGGTGCTCGGGTCAGGGGCAATTACGGTTTTCGATAGCACCAGGGACGTGATCGATGTTGTCTACAGGACCATGGAGTTTCTGAACGAGGAGTCCTGCGGGGTGTGCACCCCCTGCCGGGAGGGCACCGAGGTGATGATGGAGATTTTCACCAGGCTCGTTCACGGAGAAGGGGTGGCAGAGGACATCTCGACATTGGAGAGGCTCTCCAGGCTCATGATGCAGTCCTCCCTCTGCGGCCTCGGCCAGGCAGCCCCCGTTCCGGTACTCGATACCTTGAAGTATTTCAGAAACGACTATGAGAACCGGATCGAACAGTCCGTATTCTTAAGGACGTTGAGGTAAGGAGGAAACATGACGATACCATCCTATCCGTGTCCTTACTGCGCGGCGCCCTTCGAAGGCCACGAGGCACTCAAGGCACACGTCGTTGCCGAGCACGGCGCTGAGCCGTTGCCGAAACCTCATGGACTCATTGCCCTCACGGTGAACGGCCAGCGTTATGAGCACACGGTCGAGCCGAATACCACCCTCTATACCCTCATCCACGACAGGATGGGACTGACGGGGGCCAAGATGTTCTGCGACAGGGGGGCGTGCGGTTCCTGTACCGTCATCATGGACGGAAGGCCCGTGCTCTCATGCATGACTCTAGCCATCGAGTGCGACGGTAAGACCATAGAAACGATCGAGGGGGTTGCCGCAACAAAGCATCCGCTCATTGAGACCTACGTGAAGCACCACTGCATGCAGTGCGGCTACTGTACCCCGGGCTTCGTGGTGACTGCAAAGGCACTGCTCGACAAGAACCCCGATCCGACGGAAGAGGAGATACGGGAGGCCCTTGCGGGTAACCTCTGCCGCTGCGGCACCTATCCCCAGCACCCCAGGGCAGTGACCGAGGCGGCCAAGATTCTGCAGGGAGGACGCCATGAAGAAAGGTGACAGGGAAAGAACCATAGCCCCGGAACATACGGTGAGGGCCGATAAATACCCTCTCGAAGGCTATACTGCCGTGGGGAAGCGGGTGCGCCGCAAGGACGGATATGAAAAGGCGAGCGGCTACGCCGTCTACACCTCGGATGTTCAGATCCCCGGTATGCTCCATCAGAGGATCCTCACCTGCCCCTATCCGAACGCCCGGATAAAAGCCATTGATACCACCAACGCCGAGGCGCTGCCCGGCGTTCGTGCCGTGCTGCGATACGATGATCCCGAGCTCCCCGCGAAAGCCGATATGAGCGGCCACTTCGGGCAGGCAGGCCAGCCGCATGAGCCTGTCCTCGACAGATGCGGCTATTGGCAGGGCATGCCCATGGGTGTTGCCGTTGCCGCCGATACGGAAGAGATCGCCAAGGAAGCGTTGCAGCTCGTCGCGATAGAATGGGAAGCACGCCCCTTCAACCTCGACCCGGTGGAGGCGTTAAGACCGGGTGCTCCCCTCACCAACCCCGAGTCCTACCCCGAGGGCAATTTCCTCCTCCCTTTCATGCACGAGAAGAAGGTCACCCACGGTGACGCCGATAAGGGCTTCAGGGAGGCGGATCGGATCATCGAATTCGGGATGAGGCGGGATCAGGACACGTGGATCGGTCCGGAGTGCCCCTGCGGAGTCTTCAAGTGGAACGGGGAATACCCCGAGGTCTGGCTCAAACACCAGCGCCCGCATCTGGCGAAGCGCCAGTTGGCGCAATTCTTCAAGCTCGGCGTGAGTCAGGTGACGGTCCATTGTCCCTACCAGGGCGGGAGCTTCGGGGGCTGGTCACAGATGGCGTTGAACATGCAGCCCAATTTCATCGCGGGCATCTTCTCGAAAAGAACCGGCAGGCCCGTCAAGTGGCAGTTCAGCCGAAGAGAGGACTTCTGCGGCGCCGGTATGGATAATGCCAGATACCGGGTGAAGGTGGGGTTCAAGAACAACGGGGAGATTACGGCCCTCCATGCAACATCGTGGTTCTCAAGGGAAGGCCTGTCCCATACGGACCACTTCGTGGAGAACTCCAGGGTCATCAACATCATTCAGGAGTCGAACGGGGCCATCTGCAACATATTCACCGGATGGGCTATCCGCTGTGAACAGAACATGAACTGCTACTGCTTCTCCGCCGTGATGAACCATGTGGCGGAGGCCTTGAAGATGGACCCCACCGAGCTTGCCCTCATCAACGACGGGTGTGAGGGCCATGCCATGGCCGATATCGCGGGGTGGAAGAGGAAACGGGGGTTTGAGAACAGAGACAGCCTCAGGGAGTGCTTGCGGGCGGGTAAGAAGGCCATGGACTGGGATGCCAAATGGCACCTGCCCGGAACGAAAAAACTCCCGAGCGGCAGGATGCACGGGCTCGGCATGAGCTGGGCTCACGAGTGGGGTGATTCGGGAGGCTCCGCGGCCATCGGCATCAGGATCGAACGTGACGACGGCACGGCCCGCGTCTTCGGCATGCGCTGCGATAACGGTGTCTGCGCCGAGACGGCGTACTGCCAGATCGCCGCCGACGAGATGGGCTTCCGCTATGAAGACGTGCAGTACCGCCCCTTTGAAGAGGGCGGCTTCACGCCGATGACGCCCGACTCGTCCACGAACCTGGCTATCAACGGCTGGGCCATCAGGAATGCGGCCCGCCAGCTCAAGCAGAAGATCCTTGAGGTGGCGACCACCCCCAGGATCACCGAACGGGCCGAGATGGGCTATATCCCCCCCTTCGAAGGCTACAAGCCCGAAGACCTCGACATTCAGAAGAGCAGGGTCTTCGTCAAGAAGGATCCCTCGAAAAGCATCGCCATGGCCGAACTCGTGCGGCCAGCCTTCTTCATGGGAAAAATGGACGTGGGCTCCACCGAGCCCCTTTTCGCGTGGGGATGGCAGAACCAGCAGGGCGCTTACGACATTAACGGACCTCCGGGACCGAGACCCATATTCGTGCGGCAGGTCCACTTCGTCGAGGTGGAAGTCGATCCCGAGACAGGGGAGATCGAAGTGACCAGAGTGACCAACGCCAACGACGTGGGCAAGGCCATCAATCCGGATGCGGTGGAGGGTCAGCAGTACGGCGGCTCCGTCATGGGCGTGAGCCGGGTGCGCACGGAGGAGGTCATCTACTGTCCGGCCACCGGGGTAGTCCTGAACGGCAACCTCATCGACTACAAGATCAACACCATGCTCGACTGCGGCCCCATCGACACCATCATCGTGGAGACTGGCATGGGTTACGGTCCCTACGGATCGGTCGGTATCGGTGAAGATGTGGCAAGCGTGGTGCCTTTTGCCTTCTATGCAGCGGTGCACAATGCCATCGGCAAATGGGTCGACCTGCCCGCCACACCCGACAAAGTGCTGAGGGCGTTAGGGAAGGTACAGGAGGAGAGATGAAGAGCTTCGGCCACATGAACGCCGCGACACTCGATGAGGCGGTTTCCGCCCTGAGACGGTATGGGAAGAGGGCGGCCATCATCGCCGGGGGCACGGACCTGCTCGGGAAGATGAAGGATGAGATACTTCCCACCTATCCCGAGGCCCTCATCAACATAAAGACGATTCCCGGTCTCGACTTTATCAGCTATGATGGCGGCAAGCTCGCCGTCGGGGCCCTCGCGAGGCTGGAGGACATTGCCACGAGCGATGCCGTTAGAAAAAGGCATGCCGCCCTTGCGGAAGCCGCCCGCAGGACAGCTTCTACCCATCTCCGGGAGATGGGCACCATCGGGGGTAATATCTGCCAGGACATCCGGTGCTGGTACTACCGGAACCCCCAAAACCGCTTCCCCTGTCTTCGGAAGGGCGGGGGGAGGTGCTATGCCATCGAAGGGGATAACCGCTACCACTCGATCTTCGGAGGCAGTGTGGAAGAAGGCTGCTACGCGGTCCACCCGAGCGATACGGCCCCTGCCCTCATCGCCCTTGACGCGAGCATCAGGACAACCAAGAGGGCCATCAAGGCGGAGGACTTCTTCCAGGTATCGGTGGCGAGAACGACGGTCCTCGATGACGACGAGATCGTCAGCGGGATCGACCTTCCCCCTGCGGTGGGCAGGAGCGCTTTCGTCAAGTTCGCCCTCCGAAAGGCCATCGATTTCCCCATCGTGAACTGCGCCGTCGCACTAGGTTTGTCAAGGAAGAAGGTCAGCGCCGCGAGGATATGTCTCAATGCCGTGCACGTGAAGCCCTACCGGGCCCTGAAGGCGGAAGAGGCGATCATCGGCAAGACCCTGGACGAGGCCAATGCCGAATCCGCCGCCGCTGCCGCTGTTGCCGATGCAAGGCCCATGTCCCATAACGCCTATATGGTCCCTGTTGCGAAGGCCCTGGTGAAGAGGGCGCTTCTGGGATGCAGATAGTCCAAAAAAAGGAGGTATCATATGGCGCTCAAAGTCTTGATGGCCCCTCTCCGGTATGTGCAAGGTCCGGACGCCCTCCTGCAGATGGGGGAGCAACTCCGGGTGCTCGGTATCAAGAACCCTTTAATCCTGGCCTCTCCCAGTGCGAAGAAAGCGGTGGGGTCCACGATCGGCAAGGGGCTCGATGCCGTGGGCATCAGCTACGGCTTCATCGATTTCGGCGGCCACTGCACGTGGAAAGAGATAGAACGGGTCAAAAATGCCTGTCTTCAGGGAAACCATGACGCGATCATCAGTTGCGGCGGCGGCAAAGCCCTCGACACGGGCCGCTGTGCAGCCACCGGCCCTGCCATGAACGTTGAGAAGGCGCCTCCCGAGGTCTTCGCCCGGTTCGGCGCAGGGGTGGCCTGCATCAACGTCCCCACCGTGGCAGCCACCGACGCCTCCACCTCCGCTGTTTCTCTCGTCTACACCGAGAAGGGGACGCTGGAAGCGACCATGGTCTTCCCTACGAATCCCACCATGGTCTTTGTGGATACCACCGTCATTGCGAAATCCCCGGTCCGGCTGCTCGTGGCCGGCATGGGAGACGCCCTGGCCACCTATTTCGAGGCTGATATGACGCAGAGAACCTCCAGCATCTCGGTTCAGACCCGCGCCCAGAGTACCCGCACCGCCCAGGCATTGGCCAGGCTCTGCTTCGATATTCTCATGGATTACGGAGTGCAGGCCAAGGTCGAAGCCGAGGCACAGGTCCCTGGTCCCGGCATCGAGGCGATAGCGGAGGCGAACGTGCTCCTCAGCGGGCTCGGCTTTGAGAGCGGCGGCCTCTGTGCGTGCCACGCGGTAGGACACGCCTTCCTCCACATCCCGGAGTGCTTTAAAGGAACACCCCCCTTTCACGGGGAGCTTGTGGCCTTCGGCACGCTGAATCAGTTGGTCATGGAAGGGAGAAAGCCTGATTTTCTCGATAAGATCTTCGGCTTCTGTAAGGCCGTGGGTCTGCCGACGACATTTGCCGAACTGACGCTCACGAACCTGACTGACGAAGCCCTTGAGAGAGTGGCCCTCGTCGCTTCCCGGGACATCCTCATGCAGTCCATGACCGGGGCACGGAGGGAGCGCGACGAGCAGGGGAGGTTCTACGATCACCTGGAGATCTTCAATGCCTTGAAAGCCACCGATGCGTACGGCAGGGCCTTTGGAGGTCGAAACCCGTGCAAGTAGCCGTAAGGCTTTTTGGAAATCTGGGACATTACTTGCCTGAAGGCGGGAACAGGTTTTCTTTCATGAAATCACTCGACGACGGCACAACGGTGCAGGAAATGCTCGGCGGGCTCTGCCTGCCGAAGGAATTACCCATCATCGTCATCGTGAACGGCAGGCGCGCTGAGGCTGATTACATTCTCAAGGACGGAGACGAGGTGAACGTGCTTCGACCGTCAGGAGGTGGATGAAACCTTAAAGCGCTCTAATTTCCGCACAGTCGGACCTGCTTCCATGGCCAGGCAAGAAAGCACTCCACGGCCCCTGCCGTTCACTGCCGACTCATACGGGACTATTGTTCCACTCCAGGAACCGGGATGTTTCTCCGCAAGGATCCGGGAGGCGGCGCCTCATGCCCTCCCCCGGATGAAAATTTGTTAAAAATTTTTAATTTTATTCTTGACAACGAGGCCCATAGCCGGATAGTATTTAAAAAATCTTAATAAAAGGAGGAGGTGACAACCTTAAGGAAGCTCGTAAGAATGCGTGGAAAGGGGGGCGACCGAAAAACGATTGGTCCGATGGTAACGCAGTTTTTCGTTCACGCTCCAGCGGAATCAGATTTCAGGATATTCTAAAGGAGGAAAGTGATTATGGGTAAGAGAAGAGGGATTCTTTCACTCGCATTACTCGTCCTATGCTTCAGCCTTTGTTACCTCGGCGTCCCGGCCTCTGTCTCTGCAATCGAGCCGGGTACTGCGGCCATGTACCCGGGCGGTAACGAGGACTTCTTCGCAGGTGCCCTGCCGCCCGCAGGCACCAAGGTCTTCATCAATTATTTGACGTACTACGACTCGACTCAAGCTAACGGCAACAGCGGCCATCAGGCGCAGATAAACTTTGGCGGCAAACTCGGCGTCCAAGACGTCGATTTAAGGCTGCAGACCCTGGTCGACG
>Ga0326727_10026291_pt1 | contig 10812 bp, 7 predicted proteins | sample MB2enrmetagenome_FD_207643 | JGI IMG/M metagenome (GOLD analysis project Ga0326727, IMG submission 207643) | Lab enriched peat soil microbial communities from McLean, Ithaca, NY, United States - MB29MY | ecosystem: Environmental > Terrestrial > Soil > Wetlands > Peat | place: USA: New York... | reverse complement strand
TTAATCGTATCGTCGGGTTCCACCGCCCAAATCTTGCCGTCCCGGATATGGACTTTTAAAATGCACACGTTGAAGCAGTGTTCGCTGCAGGTAGTATATCTGATGATATCTCCTACCGGGCACTTGCTTGTTGAGTTAAGAGCATTCATTGTTTCGACTTTACCCCTAATTCAAATTATAACACCGGTCAATATCCAGATTTACTTCGACGCAATTTTGGGTACAGGTTAGTATTTTGTCTCATACGTTTTGAATTTAGCTGTAACGTAACATCAATTTAAAAACAGTTTCTTTGCCTTTTAGAGGAGCCCCGCCCTTCCTACATGTCCATTCAAAATTATAACCGCCGATAGGTAATAATTCCTTATTATCGACTCCGGCAAAACTGGGTCCTATCTGCCGAAGGTTATCCGGTTTGTTTACATATTTAACGATTTTCTCTAGAGTTGCATTAATTGCGATATCATCAACGATTAATGGCATTGTCCCCCTCCTATTTCTATTTCCCGGCCTTTGTTTCAAAGCATTACTGCACCGGTTGTTTTAGCTGGTATTTCTTATCTACCCCCTGTTTGCTCAACCCTTTGAAAAAGAGTAAATTAGAAACTGAACAAACAATGGTATGAACACTAGAGTTTTTAGTCGTGCCCCGCAGAACCGGTGGAGATACCATGCAAACGAATCAGCGTATTTCCAAAGCGCAAATGCTGCTGCGGCTGGAACAACATCAGCGGGGGTTCGTTGTTGACCCGTTCCTGACTTTCATGGTGCGGGAATGGCGGGAATTTCCCCAAAAAGTATTGACACGGATACAAAACCGGAACCTGGGGCCGGTGATAATCATCAGAAGTGCCACCCTTACCGAAGACAGCGAAGACAGTATGCCGCCCGGCACCTTCCACACGGAACTTAATGTCCCTGCTGCGTCCCTTAAAAAGATGGCTGCCGCCATCGAAAAAGTAATTATTTCCTATCAGCGGAATGCTCACAGCCAAGGAGTTGACGGACTTAATGAAGTCCTCGTCCAGCGCCAGGTGGTGGCGCCTGTGATGAGCGGCCTGATTACGTCCCATGAACAGAATTCGGAGACCCCTTATTATCTGGTCGAGTATGACGACGAAACCGGCCGCACGGATACGGTAACCGGCGGGTATTCCTGCAAAAAGGCCTATATTTTGCGGCAAGGAGTGCGGATTCCGCCGCCGTGGAATGCGCTCGCCCGCGCGGTCCGGTCAATCGAACTTTTGCTCGGTAACAACAACCTGGTGATTGAATTCGCTTTGACTCAGGACGGTCGGGTGCATGTCTTTCAGGCGCGCCGTATGCCGCTTATCTATCAGATACCGCCGCAGGCTGCAATCGGCATCGCGCTGAAAATCCGCAAGGCGCGGGATTTTATCCGTAAAAACCCGGCAACCATCTGGTCGAACATGGCGGACTGGAACCCGGCGGAAATGCTCGGAGAACACCCCAAACCGCTGGATGTTTCACTTTACCGTTATCTGATTGCCAACGGCACGTGGACGAAGGCAAGAGCGTCTCTAGGTTACCGGGACACATCCCCGAAGGCTTTGATTGATGATATTGCCGGTTACCCTTACATCAATGTCGCGGCGTCTTTTGCCTCGCTTTGTCCGGCGGCGCTGCCGGAGGCACTGGCGCACCGGCTGGTGCAAAATCGCCTCCGTGTTTTGAAGCAGCAACCGGAACTGCACGACAAAGTTGAGTTTGAAGTGATGTTCACCTGCGCGGATGTCGTCCGGCCGGCGCGGACGCAGTCGCTTTTAAACGATGGTTTCACGGTACGGGAAGTCGCTTTTATTGAAAAGGCGCTGGTCAACTTAACCGCGTCGCACTTAACGCACATCCGGACCAGTCTGGATGAAGATATGCTGCGCCGGAAAAGACTGATGAACTGGCTGCAGCGTTCCTCCCTTTCCCCGGAAGACGTTAACGACCCTCTGGCAGAGCTGGATTATATCACTGCCGCGCTCCAGCATTGCCGCGATTGGGGGACTTTCTCTTTTTCCAGATTGAGCCGCCTGGCGTTTATTGCCCGGGATTTGCTGGGGCGGATAGTGGCCGCCGGCGCTTTATCCCATGAAGACTATGAGGACTTTTGGCATTCTGTTGATACCACCGCCACCGGTGTCGTCGCCGCTATCCGCGACTTTGCCAACGGTCGAATGAGCAAAACAGATTTTAATAAAGTCTACGGCCATCTCCGCCCGCGCACCTACGATATCACCAGTCCCCGCTACGACCAATCCGAAATGATAAATACGGCTGAGGTCGGCCAACCGCAACATTCCCGCAAGCCTTCCCGGGAATTACCGCCGGAAGGCTTACGCCGCATCTCCGAATGCTTAGCGGCGGCCGGCTTACCTGATGACCCGCATCGTTTTCTTAACTTTGTCACCGTCTCGGTGCAGGCGCGGGAACAATCCAAATTTGAATTTTCTGCGCTGCTTTCGGCCTGCCTGGAAGAGATTGCGCATCTCGGCGAAATGCTGGAATTGGGCCGTGCCGATTTGTCGTTTTTAACGGTGGAAGATATTATCGAAGCCAACAATTTACAGCCGGAGTTGTCTTATTTAAAACAATTCTGGGTAGAAAACATCGGGTTTCGCCAGGCAGAATGGGACGAAGGGAATCGCATCCGCCTCCCCGCCTTAATCACCGGGGCTGATGACTTGGCGGTAGTCCGTCCCACGGCATCCAAACCCAATTTTATCACCACGCGGGCAGCGACTGGCCCGATAATAGTGTTGAGAGACAGCCGTCCCGTCCCGTCCGGCGAACTGTCCGGGAAAATTGTCGTGCTGGAAGCTGCCGACCCTGGTTTGGATTGGATTTTCTCCGGTCGGATTGCAGCGCTGGTGACCGAATACGGCGGCGTTGCCTCACACATGGCCATCCGGGCCGCGCAATTCGGCTTACCCGCGGTCATCGGATGCGGACCGGAGCTGTATTGCGAATTTGACCTTCACGAACACGTGAGGATTGATTGCCGGCTGCGGGCAATAGAATTTACTGACTGATGCACTGATGCAGCCGGCCACTTGAACGGGACTCGGCAAATCAAGCGTGGCTGCTGGGTCCGGAGGTTGGTTTTGTCGCCAGCCATTCCCCGGTGAGTTCCAGCAGCGGCAGTTTGAATTCCAGGTTCTGGCGGCGTACCGGAATCATGTCCACCACATCGAAGCCGCATTCCAGCATTATTTTTTCCAGGATTTGGCAACAGTTGGCCGCACCGCCCCCGCCGTTGCCCGCTAGGCATAATCCGAGTGCCGGGGTGGCGCCGGGACGGGCTGCCCGCGGGATACCGCCCGGCAGCGGTTTTTGCGGGTCTTTGATACGGCGCAGCCGCTCCAGGAATGCCCGCAGACTCTCGCTCAGGTCCACGAAATAGACCGGGCTGGCAAAAACGACCGTATCGGCGGCATTCAGCTTCGCGACGATTGCGTCGAAATCATCTTCGATGAGGCAGCGGTGTTCGCGCATGCAAATCCCCGAACCGTCGGGGTCGCACTGGCGGCACCTTTCAATGTTTAGTTCAGGGAGGAAAAAATAATCCGCGCTGCCGCCGGTTTTGGTGAAACCTTTCCCGATGGCCGCCAAAGCACGGGCCGTGCGCCCCGCGCGGTTCCGGCTGCCGGAGACTATTACAATGTGCATCTTATCTCCTTAACATAAAGTATTGAACTGGTGATTTTCCCCAGGGATTTACTCCCAAGAAAAATCCCGCTCTTGCGAATGAGAATAATCCTGCGGCGGATAATTGTCAATGCTCGCTGCTGCCGCCGCCGCATTTTGTCTTGACAGTATCTTGTCAATCGAACTAGAATTAAGCAATATTCGATATGATAAACAAACATGGAGAAATCAATGAAAATTACCAAAATAGAACCGATTCTGTGTGACAGCGCCTGGGGCGTCTGGGTGTTCATCAAAGTCCAGACGGATGAAGGCATTACCGGGTGGGGTGAATGCAGCGACCACCGAGGCTGCACCTACGGCATGCTGGGCTGTGTGAAAGACCTCGAAATGGCGCTTGTCGGCAAAGACCCCCGGCCGGTGGAAAAATTATATGCAGATATGTACCGGCTGGCGCGGCAGGCCCTTGGCGGCGTGGCGCTGAAAGCCATTGCCGGCATCGATACCGCGCTCTGGGACATCAAAGCCAAGGCGCTTGGGGTGCCGGTCTACGAACTGTTCGGCGGTCCTTACCAGGAGAAAATCAGAGCTTACTGGGGGCATGCCGGCCTGTACCGCACGCGCATCGCCGACCTGATGAAGATTCCGCACATCCGTAACCTCGACGACGTCCATGCGATGGGCAAAGAGATTGTAAGCAAAGGCTTCACGGCTTTAAAGACTAACATCATGCTCTCCGGGGAGCCGGACCAGACATCCCTGCAGGATAATGTTGCGATTCTGAAAGAAATCGTCAGCACTTTCCGGGACGCGGTCGGAGACAAAGTGGATATTGCTGTGGATATCAATGCCACTTTCAACAACAACGGCTTCAGCACGGTCGCCCGGGCAATGGAGCCTTTCGAATTAATGTGGCTGGAAGTGGATTCCAACGACCCGGCGGCCCTGCTGGAAATCAAGAAATCTACCCGGATCCCCATCTGTTCCGGCGGCATTCTTTCCACCAGCAAGGCCTTTGACCCGTTCCTGACGATGCATTCCATGGATATCGCCAATGTCGAAGTGGCCGGCTGCGGGTTTACCGAAGCCCGCAGAATTGCCACTCTGGCTGAAACCCGCGAGCTGTTGATTACTCCCTATAATGCCGGCAGCCATTTACTGACCTTCATGACCTCGCACCTGTGCGCCTCCGTGCCGAACGTCAAAATCATGGGGATGGATATTGATGCCGCGCCGTGGAAGGATGATATTGTCACCGATGTCCCGGACATCAAAGACGGCTATATTCATATTCCCCGCAAACCGGGGCTGGGTGTCGAACTCAACGAGAAAGAAATTGCCAAACACCCGTGGCAAGGTCACCGGGGCTGATTATTTTCCGGCAGAAATCCATTATTCCGGCAGGATTTTAGGTATTCTACTAAAGTAAGTCAGCCCATACCCAAAATACCTAATGGTGTCTGCTTGTAAAGATATACGGAAGTACTATATAAACCCTGCCTGTCTGGTGATACAGTCAAATGATATCGGGGTGTGCCTATCAAATCCCGGTTAACTAAGATATCATTGATGATATAATAGCAACGGTATATTTATTCCTGGCCGGAGATGCTGGCGAAACCGGAAAGCAAAGAAATTGTGCAACCGGTTTTATTACCTAAGACAAGTTTTCAAAAAAATAAATTATTGCCTGGCGCAGAATCTTTTCGGCGTACCGGCTTAAAGAAATTCAGGAGGATTATGATAAAGTCGATGAAAGGCAAATTATTTGCAATTTTAGGCGTGATTGCTGTAATTACCACGCTGGCAAACGCGCTCATCGCACAGGTTTCCGCTCTTACCGGAGTCAATCTGGCTGTGGGTAACACCACCATTAGCGTTGCCACTCCTTGTATCGTTACCTTCACGCTAGCCTCTGCGCAACCTGCTAATGAGGCCGCGATCGTGGTAACCTTCGGCACCGGCATTCTGGTTGGGACCCCGGTGGTAACAATGCAAACCGGCGGGGCAACCACCATGAACCTGACCACAATCACCGCTGATACGACGATTGCCGGGCAGGCTGCCACAATTAATACCTTGAACGGTTCTGTCGCAATCCCAAGCCTCGCCGCCGGCACTGCGGTTACATTGACCTTTACCAAAATTACTAACCCGGCAGACATCGGTAATTATACTGTTACCGTCAGTACCGCTGCCGAACCGACGGCGGTGACTTCCAACGTCATTACTACCACTGCGACTACTGCCACCGCGTTACCCGGTATTGCTTCGGTGTACAACAGCGCCGGGGCGCTAATGACCACGAGTAATGATTTGGCCACTGCATTGACGGCGGTGCAATCCCAGTCTCTGGTCGGCGCCACCATCAAGTTAACTGCCGGCACTTACCACAGCACTTATCCTGCCAGCATTACAGTGGCCTGCACGATTCAAGGCACGGACGCCGATGCCGGTAAAGTTATCCTGCAATCAACCGATCCCTGGTCTTTGACCGGCGCCACTTCACTTATTGACAAAGTTACCGTTGATGCTTCGGCGGGCGGTCTGCTCACGATGGGCGGCGGCGTCTCTACTGCTGCCTCTGTCACCAATTCTACTGTAACGGGCGGCGTCTTAACGATGAGCGCTGCGGGTGCCAATGCCACGAATACCCTGACGAATGACACCTTCCCCGTGGCCACCGGCGGCACCGGGCTGGTCGTAAAAGCGGCCGCTACCGTTACCGGTTCGACTTTCAACATCGCCGGCACCGGTATCGGGATTTCATCCAATGCAAATACCATCATTGCCGGTTCTACTTTTAACGGTACCTCAGGCGCCGGTTTCGGGGTTACTCTGAACGGCGGCACCTCTTCGGCTATCAGTGCCTGCAATTTCGTTGGCTTAACCACCGCTTTGACGGTCGGTAATGCCGGCGCTGGCGTTTTCTTTACACAAAACACTGTTACCTCATGCGGTGTTTTATCCAGCTACGATACGATTGTGGTTACTGCCACCAGCGGTGTTACCATGTATAACAACGTAATCACCAAGAGTTTAAACAATATCATTAATGTCTCCGGCAATGATAATCTGGTCGTTGTGATGTTGAATTCGTTCAGCAATAATGCGAAAAATGCTGTCGATACCGCCGGCGGTGTGTTGAATTGTACCCGGAACTACTGGGGAGGTACCAGCAATAATCCGTCATCAACTGCCAACGTTTCTTATGCTTCGCCGCTGGGGGCCAATCCAACCGCCTCCATGTTTATTCTCGGCGCTTCCGGCCTGACTATGACCGCCGACACGACTGTTGGCGTGAACGTGACAGCCTCATCCGGTTTGACCACCCTGGGCGCCGCGGCCTTGGGCTCTAATCCCGTGAGTACCGCTTTACCGGCCGATGTGACCCCGTTGCAGTACTTTGATGTGTTCGGTTTCGGGACCGGTGCCGCCTCGGCGACAATCGACTTCTACGGCACGACCGCCGCCCCTGTCACCACTGACAGCCAGGTCTATTTCTATAACACTACCACCACCGATTGGCAGGTTTGTTCGAATTTAACGGTAAATACTTCCGCTAACGGTTTTGTCGAAATTACGATTGCCAACGCTGCCGGTGCAACTTCGGCCACCGCCCCAACGCCGGCGCAGTTCGAAGGTTTACCGTTCGCACTGGTTAATGGCCCGGCAAGTTCGACCATAACTACTACCACCGCCGCGGCTGCCACCACTACGACTACTGCGCAAGTGCCGACGACCACTACAACTGCGGTAACCACGGCCACCACAACAGCCAAAACCACTGCCGCCGCCACTACAACTAAGGCGCCTGCCGGCAGCAAACCCGTCATTCCATCAGGTTTGCTCTACGGCTTTATCGCGGTCAGTGCCATCCTGGTCATTGCGGTGGTTATCGTAATTATCCGGGCCGGCAAATCCTGATAATATTCCTGGATTAAGAAAAAAGAAGATAAATACCAAGGGAGCCCTTCATTTGAAGGGCTCCCTTCTTTTTGTTACATCGCGGTTTTGCCGGGCACAGGCGCTCGTACTATTTTTATTATTGCCTACTGGGCAGGCACCAGGGTAAAGTGGGCCACCAGATTTAAGTCATGAGCCGGCATGATAAATGTTTCTTCAACTAACCACACCCCCGAGGCCAGGAAATCAGGCTTGATGTCGGTAAAAGTGACATCGGTGCCGGCACCGGTGAAGCCGTTGAAAGCAATTTTCCAGGTTTTACCGTTAGCGTCAACATAATAATCCGATGACGATCGTGATATCGTAATTTCACCTTTCTGACCGGCGGTCAGCGGACTAGTAACATATAAATCGCCATCGCATTCGGCAAAAGCCTCGGTCATTGAAGGATCAATCGTGCAGACGCCAAACCGGGTAAAAACAGTTAAAGCGATTATGGAAATTAAGGCTAACGGATATCCGGCAGGTTGTCTTCAATCTCCTGTCTGGTGACATACACCAAAGAAATTAGAATAGGCCCCAGCCGCCCGCCGTCGTTTTCCTATATCTTCAGGGCTGTTTGCAGTTGCTGGGGCGTGATCATTTTCAGCAGAATCAGTTGCTCACCCAATCTGGGTATTTCCGGCATTTTTCACAAACCTTATTTCGCATTTGGTATTCTAGGTTGCAACCGGGCTTTTCGACTGTTAGATGATATCAATAGGCTCTTAAAATCTGTACAATAAAAATAATATACCCGATGCATCCGATATTCAATCAACCTTGATTGTTTAATGCACACATTTTACTAATTTACAAATCGGCAAAATTACAGTGTTTTCATCAGGCTGGCGATGCCGCCGTTAGCCTGCTGCCTGCACCACTCGCCGATAGTTCCTAAATCTGTTCCGATGCAGAAATGGCGCACGCCCATCTCCACGAATTTCTTAGCTTCTTCCAGGTCGTTGGCTTCAACCCGCGGCGCGATGCCTTTTTTCAGCGCCTTTTTGACCATTTCAATTTCAGCGTTTTGGACGTCCGGGTGACGGGCCTGTCCCGGTTTTCCGATGCTGATGGAATAGTCGCTGGGGCCGAATTGCACCATATCTACACCGGGGACCGCCAGTATCTCATCAAGGTGTTCCACGGCGCTCTTTTTCTCAATCATCACGACCACTACGATTTCGTTTAAAGACTTGACCCAGTCTACGGTGGCCGCACCGCCGCGCGCCCCGCCGTAACCGCCGGATTGCCTCCGCCCGTTCACGCCGTGCAGTCCGCCGATTTCCGGCGTCTCCGCGCGCACGTAGCGGATGCTTTCCCGGACATCGTCGGCGGAGCGGACATCGGCAAAAATAACGCTCTGGAAACCGGCATCAATCGCTCGTGTGGTCACCAGGCCCCTGGCCTGCTCTTCGATTTTTACCATCAAAGCCATCTTCGGAAAGAGTTCCATCGTCCGTCCGATTTCATCAAATAACGGCAGCGTCCAGGTGGAATATTCAGAAACATATTCGATGTAGTCAAAAATGCCGGAATTCCCGATGACTTCAAACATGCCCGGCCAGGGTGTGACTATGTGCGTCCCTAAAGTCGGTTTACCTTCATTCAATAATCGCCGGAGTACATTTTCCTTTCTCATTTTTGTCTCCCTTTATATTTTTATTTTTAAATCAACGCGAAGATGAGAACGTTATAATACGGCAGATTTTCAGGGCCACAATTCTTTGGCGATGTCGTCCATGCCCCCGAGCGAAAGCAGCTTCGCTTTGCTGGGCTTGGTGGTGAAGCGGTCCCAATCCAGATAACCCATGCCCCAGTAAACTTGCGCATCGATATCCGCCGTCACCCCGGCCAGCGGTCCGACCGGCTGCGGCGGGTTGCCGATAATCCGCGGCGGGACTTTCCAGTTCAATTCGCAGATACCTTCCCGCAGGTTGAAGACATGCCGCATATCAACGATACGTTCCCCGGTCTTGAGCATATCGTCCCAGCTGTAATCCCAGCCGGTTACCGCTTTGAAAACCCCGACCATCAGTTCCTCACTCTCCGGCCAGCGCCCGAAGTGGCACAGTCCGGTGGCGTTAAGAAAATGCGTGTTGATGAAACTAAGCGGTCCGAATAGGGTAGTGTGACGTCCGGGGGTGGCATCCATTTTATAGCGCGCCGCAGGGCTATATTGGATTCCGGGCGACATTACTTTGGGGTCGTGCATCGCCACTTCCTGGCCGCCGATGTGCATCGCATACTGCTCGGCGCCTTTGCCGATGATTTCGGACGCCCGTTTCACGCCGTTGGCCAGAACATCCCCGATGCCTTCCCTGTTCGCCAGCTTCCTAGTCATCGCCACGATGGCCCGGTGGTTGCCCCACCGCAGGTCGATTCCATCCGTGTCCTGCTGCGTCAATATCCCGTTTTCATACAGCTCGATGGCAAAAGCGATAATCGAGCCGCTTGAGATGGTGTCCAGCCCTGCCCGGTTGCAGATATCGTTGACCATTACAATGGATTCGGTATTGCCGTTGAGACAGAGCGTCCCGAACGACGTGGCCGTCTCGTATTCCGGACGGTGGATACCGGCGGGATATTGATATTCATCCCCGGTGCTGGCTTTCAGCAGCGCCTTGCAGCGTATCGGGCAATGCCAGCAGCCGTGTCCTTTTTCTACCAACTTGGCGAAAACGTCCGGGTGCAGGCCGTCGCGGTTGGGAAAATCAACTACCCCGATCCCGCCCCAGTTCTTTACCGGCGCGTCGCCGTTGTGCGCCGCCGTATAATTGGTGAAACTGGTACCCCATTTCTGCTGTTTTTCCATCGGTGTAAAACCCGTATGGGGATTAACGACTTTCAACGTTTTAATATGCGCGACGATGTATTTCTGCGCCGCGGCCTTATCGGCGATCACTACTTCTTTGGTGCCGCGGGCTACCACCGCTTTCAGCTTTTTGGAACCCATCACTGCGCCCAGTCCGGACCGTCCGGCGGCGCTGCCGTGGTTGGTCATGATGCAGGAAACCAGGGATAATTTTTCTCCTGCTGGGCCGATGCAGATTACCCGCGAATACTGGTATTCGGACATCAGAATGTCCTCGGTTTCGCAAGAATCCTTACCCCAGAGATAAGCGGCCTCTTTCAATTCGGCTTTGCCATCATCCAGCAGCAGAAAAACCGGTTTGGGCGCAATACCGGTGAAGTAAACCCCGTCCCAGC
>Ga0326727_10026290_pt1 | contig 10812 bp, 8 predicted proteins | sample MB2enrmetagenome_FD_207643 | JGI IMG/M metagenome (GOLD analysis project Ga0326727, IMG submission 207643) | Lab enriched peat soil microbial communities from McLean, Ithaca, NY, United States - MB29MY | ecosystem: Environmental > Terrestrial > Soil > Wetlands > Peat | place: USA: New York... | reverse complement strand
TGTCGTCAGCGACGCTTTACGCTTCTTCGACGACTACGACGAGTTCTATTGGAATGTGACCGGCGATCAATGGGAAATTCCCATAGACGCCGCCAGCGCGCACATCGTCCTTCCTCCCGGCGCCTCCGGCATTCGCGCCAACACCTTCACCGGCTCGTTCCGCTCGAAGGGGCGCGAGGCCGCCGCGGAAGTCGCTGGCACCGGCGTGGATGTCACCACCGCCGCGTCTCTGGGCATTCACGAGGGGCTCACCGTCGCCGTTGCTTTCGACAAAGGCGTCGTCCACGAGCCCACTGCGGCTGACACATTTTTCCTCTACCTCCGCAGCAATTGGGCGCTCTTCCTGCCCATCGTCGCTTTCGTCCTGATGTTCTGGTTGTGGTGGACCAAGGGACGCGATCCGCGCCTCCGGCCCATCACCGCGCAATATGAACCTCCCGACAAGCTCACTCCGGGCGAAGTCGGCACGCTGGTTGATAATTCCGTAGTTATGCGGGACATCACCGCCTCCATCGTTGATCTCGCCGTGCGCGGCTATCTGGTCATCGAAGAGCAGCAGAAAGACCACTTGCTGGGCCTGACCCACAGCAAGGAATACGTCTTCCACCTGAAAAAATCCCAAGCCGAGTGGAACACGCTGCAACCTCACGAGCAGGCGCTCCTTAGCGGCCTATTCTCTGGCGGTAATGCCGGCGATTCCGTCTCCCTTTCCGAGTTGCACAATCGCTTCTACACCAGCCTTCCCGGCATCAAGAGCGACATCTTCGCCTCCCTCGTCGGCCGCGGCTATTACAAACGCCGCCCGGACAGCGTGCGCTCCGGCTATCTCGGCTTCGGCGTCGTCATGGGCGTGATTCTCATCTTCGGCGGGAATGCCCTCGCCCGCAGCATGGGCATGGCCCCGGCCTCATTCATCGTCGCGGGCATTCTTACGGGCGCCATCATTTGCGGCTTTGGCTGGTTCATGCCCGCGCACACGCAAACGGGCGCACGCGCTCTCGAGGGAGTGCTGGGTTTCGAGGATTTCCTGAATCACGTCGAGGCCGACCGCTTCAATCGCACGATCAAAACGCCGGAAATGTTTGAGAAGTTCTTGCCCTTTGCTATGGCGCTCGGCGTCGAGAAAAACTGGAGCAACGCCTTCAAAGACATTTATACGCAGCCGCCGCAGTGGTACCAAGGAAACTTCGGCCCGGCCTTCTACCCTTATATGTTTGTGGGCAGCTTGAATTCGATGTCTTCGCTCGCCGGTACCGCCATGGCTTCCGCGCCGCGCAGTTCGGGAGGCTCCGGCTTCGGCGGCGGTGGCGGTTTCTCGGGTGGGGGCTTCGGCGGCGGCGGTGGCGGCGGCTTCTAGCGTCTACGTGAATACCCGTGTTTTTCGTCAGGGCATGGCTTCATAGGCTGCGGATAAAGTCGTTTCTTTAGGAGGCCGGGGCTTCAGCCCCGGCGTAAAGGCCTCATAACCAATGGGCTTTAGCCCCTGAAGAAAGTCTTTCCGGTATTTTCCTGTTCAACCATGTCGTAACTGCAGCGTATGCACTCCGGCTTCAGCCGCTGAGGCATGCTTTTTTTTGGTCTTCGCACTGACTCTTCTAACTTCTGCACTCGACATAGTCGCCCAACAAGCCGGACGCGCCTCAGCCCGCCGTCGGCGCCGCGATGCTCACTTGTGCCTGGAAGATTTCGTCGCCCTGAGACGCTTCTGCCCCGTCGGCCTGCGCTCCAACAGCGCATCAATGGCCTCTACCAGCGCCCGGCCATTCGCTCGCAACTCGATGATGCGCTGCTCCACCACTTGCTCCAGCAGTTTCTCGCCGCGCGGTTGCAGCGACACCAGCACTTGCCGCCGGTCTTCCCGGCCTCGCGTCCGCCGCACGTAGCCCCGCGCTTCCATGCGGTCAATCAGCTCCACCGTGCTGTGATGGCGAAGCGAAAGCCGCTCCGCCAGCGGCCGGATCGTGGCTTCTTGGCCGTCCGGCAGTCCCCGGATCGCCAGGAGCAACAGGTACTGCTGCGGCTCGAGTCCTGCCTGCAGCGCCGTGGTGTCGCCTTCCTGCAGGAAACGACGTATGCGATAGCGCAACTCCGCCAACGCCCGGTATTCCCCGTCTGTGATCTTTGCGGCCATGACTTTATTCTATCGCATCACGATATATGTTTCCAGCCGCCTCATTTTCCAGTAGTCGTGTCACTTGGCCCAACTCTTGAGCCTGGGCCTCGCTTTGGGGCCAATACCCGGGTAGTGGCAAACGGCAAGGCAAACGCCATCGGCAAGCCACCTGCTACACCTTCCTTCCGATGATGGTTCTGGGAACAATTCTTCGATCTTCTGTGGTCCCAAGGAAGATACTTCTGCGCGACTTTGGCCGTGATACGATGCGTTTAGTTTACAACTTCCGTGATACGAAGCTCTGCAGGTCAGCTAACTATAGCCAGCGCGAAACACCAGGGACAATCGCCCAATGCCTACGACAACATCTCCTAATCGTTGGTTGCAGTTCGCGGCCGTTGCGATCATCGCCATCTTTGTTCTCGGCTTTGTGTTCTCCCCCCTGGGGGCGTGGACTGGCCCAATCTTAGGCGCGTGGTTCATAGGCACGCAGAAAGCATGGCGCGGCTTTCTATTGCTTGCAGGCATCAATTTTATTTTGAGTTTGCTTTCGAATTGGCGCGGGTCTCCACTGAATGGAATTGCGTATGCCGGTTGGACAATGCTGGCTGCAGTCCTCAGCGTTCTGCCCTTCCTTCTCTATCGGCTAACGAGCCAGCGTCGGCAAGGTTTTCTGTCAACGCTTTCCCTGCCGTTTTGGGGCGTAGTCTTCCAGATGCTGGGGCAACTGATCCTGCCAGCCAGCATATTCAGTCACTACTCCCTTTCGCAGACGCAATCTGCGTTCTCCCCTCTGCCGCGCATCGCCGCAATCCTGGGGACAGGCGCAATTTCATTTCTCATCTATTGGTTCGCGGCAGTAGTCCATTGGATGTGGAACCAGGAATTCCGGGCTAAGAAGATCGCTACGGGAGCAAGTATTTTCGCCGCGATATGCGTCCTGGTTTTGGGCTATGGCTTGTTCGTGCGGATAGTCCATCCTGCTGCACCTCATGTCCTGCTAACGAGTTCAGCTTTTGCTTGGATCTGTTTTGTCGGAGGCTTGATTTTAGGCGCGTGGAGTTTCATTTGGCCTGGCACACGGCGCGAGGTATGGGCCAATAAAGCAGACACCGTCGCCCTCTTGCGAAGTCCATACACGGGAGATTCTCTGCATGTAGTCAGCGAAGACGGTCATGAGGTTTTGGTCAGCCAGTCAGGCGAACGCTTTCCGGTTCGCAACGGTATCCCCGTCTTTTTAGAGCCGGAAAAGCTCACCGGTTCCAACCAAAAATACAACCGGCTCTATGAAACCATCGGCGGGTTTTATGATGACATCCAGAGGGTGGCGTGTGCTTTACGGGGCATCAGTCCAGGCCAGTACCTTTGGGGTTATCTACGCTTTCTTGAAATCCACCCCGGTGATTCCGTGCTGGAAACATCCGTGGGCACCGGTCTCAACTACAAATACCTGCCGCGTGGTGTAAAACTATTCGGGCTTGACCTCTCCGCGGAAATGCTGACGAATTGCCAAGCCAATCTGCGCCGCTGGGAGATGCACGCCGATCTTTTTCTCGGAAATGCCGAGGACCTGCCATTTGCCGATGACAGTTTTAATGTTGTGTTTCACGTGGGAGGCATCAATTTCTTTAATGACCGGGCGAAAGCGATCCGGGAAATGATCCGTGTTGCGAAGCCAGGGAGCCGCATGCTGATTGCCGATGAGACCGAAGAGCATGTGAAGAGCGCTTATGAACGAAGTCTCCTCATCGGCCGATTTTTTAAGAACCGCAAGGAAGCTGTCGCTGCTCCAATCGATCTCGTACCCCCAGAGATGCGGGAAATACATCTGGAGATGCTACGGGATGGGCGATTCTATGCCCTCACATTTCGTAAACCCTCCACCGCGACGCCGAATCTCGCAAACTCGCATTTCCGATGAGCTATGGTTTTGCCAGCCACTCAGACATACCAGCATGCTGTCATCCTGAGTGACGCGTAGTTTGCGTCGCGAAGGATTTCAATCAACACAACGTGCACAGTTTTGAAGTTGAGGTCCTTCGGCCATCCTTGTCGGATCATCTCAGGATGACAGATTGCTCCGCTGTCTGCTTGGCGAGTGAGCCTCGGCGCTCAGCCTAAAATTGTTTCCGGAACGCTTTTTGCGTCTTGTAATGCTCGTAGCCGTGCCGCTCGTAAAATACATGCGCGCGTTCCCGGAGCACGTTCGACCTCACGGACATCCCTTTGCAGCGCTTCTGCCGCGCCCACGCTTCCGCCGCCTGCAGCAGACGCCAACCCGCTCCCTGGCTGCGGACTCGTTCGTCCACCACCAGCCCATTCAATTCGGCGCGCCGCTCCACTTCCAGCAACGGCGTCACGCTCACGTGCGCCCAACCCACCACTCCATTCGCGCTCGTCTCCGCCACGAAGCACGCCCCGTTCTCCTGCCGCAGCGCCAACTTCAACCTCCCGGCCATTGCGCGCGCCGTCGTGGGATAGCCGAGTTGGCCGGACAACTCCGCGATGCGTGACGCATCGGCTTGGCGCGCCCGCCGGATCTTCACGGCATTCTTTTTCATCGGCATCGTTCTTCACGTGGCCTTGCGGTGCAATCTCGTTTGCACGGCCTCACCCCGCAACTCCCTCAGGGCATCCGCCGCGATCCACCGCGCCGACCGCGTGTCTTGGCTGCGAATCCGCGCGGCGCTCGCGATCGCCGCGCCGTTCAACGCTAGGTTCCGCTTACCGATGTTGCGCAAAGCCCAATTCACGGCCTTGCGCACGAAATTCCGGCCGTCCCAGGCTTCGCGTTCGATCGCCTTCAAGAGCCTAATGTAAATGGCATCCGCCGCCCTTTTGTCGTGCACCGCCAGAAATGCGGCCAGTGCGAATCCCGCGCGCTTCTCAAACTCTTTCTTCCGCAGCGTCCATTCGAACGCCTTCTTCCAGGCCGGTGCTGCGAATACAAACAGATGGCAGCAGGTGCCGTCGCAGACGTCCCAGTTGTCAAAATCCCTCACCCAGCGTTCCATCTGCCTTGCGTTGACCTTCTCCGCCTCCGAAATCAAAACTCCCAGAATTCGCGCGTCGTGAATTCCCGTCTCCCAGAACTCCATCCCTAGTGGATGGTTCTTGCCGATCTTTTTTGCGAACTCGTCCAACTTTGGTTTGGATACCCCAAACACCTTCCTGGCCCGTATGCCGAACCGCGCCATGCCCTCGACGTTTTTCTTCTCACCGAGGCGTTTCAATGTCGCTACGGCCCTTGCCGCAGTCCACTTCGCCTCTGCGCGGGCCAACTTCCCACTCCGGCTAGAACGTTTTGTCCGAATCGATGAGGATTGTGACCGGTCCTTCATTCACCAGCTCCACCGACATCATGGCCTGAAAGATGCCCGTCCCCACGTTCACGCCCAGCTCGCGCAATGCTTCACAAAACTCTTCATACAATTTTTTCGCCAACTCCGGCGGCGCCGCTGAGATGAAACTTGGCCGCCGCTGTCCCCGCGCATCGCCGTAAAGCGTGAACTGCGACACCACCAGCGCCTCGCCTTTCACATCCAACAGCGAACGGTTCATCTTCCCCTGGTCGTCCTCGAAGATCCGCAGGTTGCTCGCCTTTTCCGCCATTGCCGCCGCGATGGCCGAGGTGTCTTCCTTGCCTACGCCAAGCAGGATCGCAAGCCCCGTGCCAATTTCTCCGGTGACGCGGCCTTCCACGGTCACCTTCGCCCGGCTCACCCTCTGCACTACCATGCGCATGTTTCTCTCGTACGGGTGCAGCACTTTTAACCGGCTTGCCCTGAGTCTCGAAGGGAGCTTCGAAGGGGCTGCATCCCAGTTGGCTAGTTTTCTAGCTCAAACTCTTCTCTCCTACTTCTTCGCCGGCTTCCTTGGCAACAACTCCGGCAATTGCGCCACGTTGTAGCCAAATACCGCCAGCACCTCCGCGCCCTGCGTCAATTCGTCCCATCTCACGCGGTCCAGCGTGTCCGCCTGAGAGTGGTGCGTCTTGTCGTAGTCCGCCGGATCCTGCACGCACCAGAAGCCCGGCACGCCCGCCTCATCAAACGATACGTGGTCCGATCCTCCTTCGCTGCGCAGCGTGGGTTCCATGATCCCCGCGGTCTCCGCAAGCGGATACATCACCCGGTCAATCGTCTCTCGCACGTTGTAATTGCCCATCAATCCAATCGTGAGCACCTTTCCTGTGCCCGTGTCGTGTATTAACACCCCGGAAATCTTGGGGAGTTCGTCTTTGTGCGCCGCCACGTACGCCCGGGAGCCGTTCAAGCCCTGCTCCTCACCGGTGAACAACACAAACCGGATCGTGCGCTTCGGCTTCACGCCCAGTTTCTGCAACGCCCGCGCCGCTTCCAGCACGGCCATTGATCCCGTGCCGTTGTCCGTCGCTCCGGTTCCCAGATCCCACGAGTCCAGATGCGCGCCCAGGATCACCACCTCGTCGGGCTTCGCCGTTCCGGGGATTTCCGCCACGGTGTTGTACACCTCGACGGGTTTCCCGCTGAGCGTGCCTTGGATGTTCACCTCCATCTGCACGGGTCCGGCCGCTTGCAACTGCCAGAGCAGCAAGTAGTCCTCGCGCGCCAAAAACGCCGCCGGCAGCGCTGCCGCCTGATATTCCCGGCTGAGCGTGGTCATGTTCAGCAGGCCGTACATCTTATCCGAGCCCATTAGCAGCGCCACGGCCTTTTCCTCCTGGAGCATCTTCATCGCCGCCCTGCGCGTCGCCATGTACGCCCGGTAATCGATGGGCTTATCTTCCTTCGCATGCATTACCGGTATAGTCCCTTCGCCCCAAGGGGTCAGCATCGGATCCATGGGCGGCTCCATTTCGCGCGGCTTTCCAAAGAGCACGATCTTCCCGCCCAGCTTCCCCTTGTACTTCTCCAGGTCCTCCGGTTTTTCCACGTCGATCGTGGCCAATTCACCCTTCACCGTTCCATTCGTGCTCGGCGACCATCCCATCGTCGCCAGCGTCAACTCGTGCAGCGCCGGTGACGTCACGCGCCCGCTCGCAGGCCCGCGCGTCCACGAATTCGCGATGCTCCACGATTCCAGGTGCGCATTCCCAAGCCCCAGCCCTCGGAACTGCTCCTCTGTCCAATGACTCGCCCGGTCCACTTGCGGCGATCCCGTGAGTCTTGGGCCGATCTGCGACGTCAAGTACGTCAAGTCGGACTTGAGTTGCTCTTTATCCGCTTTCACCTGTTCCACGATTTTCTTGTCCATCTCGGCGGTCGCATCGGCTTTCGCTGGTTCTTCCATCGGCGCTTCGGTTTTCGCTGCTTCTGCCGGTGTGGGCGGTGGCAAGGGCCTCCGTGGCATCATTCCCGGCAACTCCGCGGTGTTGTAAGCCCACGCGGCCAACACCTGCGCTCCTTGGATCAAGCCGTCCTTCCACGCTTTGTCGAACGTGTCCGATTGGCTGTGATGCGTCTGCGGATATTCGGCAAGGTCCTGTGCGCACCAGAATCCCGGCACCCCCACCTCGTCAAACGACAAGCTGTCCGTGCCGTATTCCCGCGCCATGGTTGGCTCTAGCAAGTGCAGCTCATGCAGCGGCGCAATCACTTGATCCACGGTTTCCCGCGCTTGATAGTCATCATGCAATCCCAGGGCCAGCACGCGGCCCGTTCCGCTGTCGTGAATCAGCGCCGCCGAAATATTGTTCAGTTCGTTCTTGTGCGCCTTCACGTATTCTTTCGACCCAATCAGTCCTTCCTCCTCGCCCGTGAACAATACAAACCGGATGGTCCGTTTCGGCTTTACATTAAGCTTTGCCAGCGCGCGCGCCGCTTCCAGCACCGCCATCGAGCCCGTTCCGTTGTCCGTCGTTCCCGTTGCCAAATCCCAGGAATCCAGGTGCCCGCCGAGGATCACCACTTCGTCCGGCTTTTCTGTCCCCTTCAATTCCGCAACCGTGTTGTACACCTCCACGGGTTTCTTGCTCACCGTGTTCTTGATGTCCAGTTCCACTTCCATCGGACCCTTCTTCAGCATCCGGAAAATCATCCGGTAGCCTTCCCCGGTCACAAACGCCGAGGGCAGCGGTCCCAGTTCGAACGGCACGGTGGTGCCATCCGTCATAGTGAGCAATCCGTGGGGTTTTCCAGAATCGCGCAGCAGCGCAACGGCCCCTTCTTCCACTAGAAACTTCGTCTGCGCGCGGATGTTGGCCAGATATTTTTCATACCGGTCGGCTGCGACGGGCTGCCCTACCGGTGCCGGCGGTTCTTCCACCGGGTGATAGATTTCCGCGTTCCGGTCGATGGGTTTTGGCGGCGAAAGCGGTCGCGGCTCCTGCATGATCACAATCGCTCCCTTCAGCTTCCCCTTGAATTTCGCGAACTCCTCGGGCTTCTTTGCGTCGAAATACACCACCGGGCCGCGCACCGTCCCCTTCGTGCTGGGCGCCCATGCCGCGGAGGCAATCGTCAGCGGATGTTCCGTCGGCGCCACGATCCGCGCCGTCGCTGTCCCCCGCCCCCAGGCGTGCGCAATCGAGTACGCCTCCAGATGGACGTTCGTCAGCCCGTACTTCTGGAACATCTCCACGGTCCAATCGTTCGCCTGCTTCAGTTGCGGCGTGCCCGTTAATCTCGCGCCGATGCGGTCAGACAGGTACTCCAGGTTGTCCATCACTTCGCTGTGGTCCCGGATCTCGCTTAGGATTTGCTGGTCCGTCGCCGCCAAAGAACTCGCGTCGTCCCCCGCCGCCCGTGCCGTCCACACGCGCATCCCGGCCAGCACCAGCAGTAGTCCCACCACAACCAACGTCTTCCGGTTTATCCTCATCTCTATCTCCCCCAAACCTTTCATTCGTGAAACTCTCACCAACACCAGGCTCTCATCCCTTCTTCAGACGTCCTTCCCCGTGCTTTCGTGATTCTCTCCCATGCCTTCTTCCGCCTCGTGGCGCCTTCTGACACTGGGGACAAAAATAGCTGCTGCGTCCCGCCACGATCACGCGTTGAATCCGCGTCTTGCATCGAAAGCAAGGTTTCCCCTCTCGTCCATACGCCCGATGATGCCGCTGATATTCTCCCGGCTGGCCTTCCGCGTCAAGAAAGTCCGCGATCGAGGATCCCCGCATCACAATCGCCCGCTCCAGAATGCCTTGCAGGGCGCGGTACAGTTCTTTCACCTGCTCCTTCCGCAAACGAGCTCCCAGCCGCTTCGGATGGATCCTCGCTTTCCACAAGCTCTCATCGGCGTAAATGTTTCCCACCCCGCGCAGCACGCGCTGATCGAGCAGCAGTGCCTTGATTCTCGCGCGCTTTCCACGGATTCTCGCCGTGAATTCCTCCAGCCCCGCTTCCAGCGGATCAGCGCCGAATCGCCGCAACTCCTCTCGCAACGATTCGCCCACAAGATACGCCATCCTGCCAAATCGCCGGGGGTCGATGTAGCGCAATTCGCGGCCATCATCCAGCAGCGCTACCACGTGGGTGTGTTTCGCGTGCGGTTCGCCCGCCAACTGCGGCCTAAGCATGCCGGTCATACCCAGATGGACCAGCAGCGCCGATTCGCGGTCCGTTTCTCCCGCGTCTTCCTTCTGCGTCAGCCGCAGCAGCAGGAATTTGCCGTAACGCACCACGCTGCCAATCGCGTGTCCCGGCAATTCTTTTTCGATCTCCTCCGGATTGTCAATGAAATCGGTTTTCCCAAAAGTGATGCTCAAGATTCGCCGGCCCGCGATTTGCCGCTGCAAGCCCCGCGCCACGGTTTCGACTTCAGGAAGTTCCGGCATGGTCCTCTCAATCGTTCAAGCTATCACACCATGCTCACAAAGCGTCTTTCGCCGCTCGTCACTCAATCGTGATACATTTCGTTCTTTGGAGGTCCCTGTGTCCAGCTCTCGTTTCCGTTTTTTCCTGCTGCCCGTTCTCGTTTTTACTCTTGGCTCTCCCGCTTTCGCCCGCAAACATGAAACCGGTTTCCTTGACCGCAGCCTTTCTCTTCATGGCGCCACTTATAAGTATCAAGTCTTTGTGCCGGACAACTGGTCTTCCAACCAGAAGTGGCCCATTATCCTTTTCCTTCACGGCATCGGTGAGCGTGGTACCGACGGCCTGATGCAAACCCAGGTTGGCATCGCCACGGCCATCCGCAACGACCGCTCGCGTTTTCCCGCCATTGTGGTCATGCCGCAATGCCTGAAGGAACAGATTTGGAATAAACCGGATATGCAAGAACTCGCACTCGCCGCTCTCGGCGCCGCTGCTAAAGAATTCAAGGGCGATCCCAAGCGCACCTATCTCACCGGACTATCCATGGGCGGTTACGGGAGCTGGGCGCTCGCCGCGGCTTATCCCCACAAGTTTGCTGCGGTCGTGCCCATCTGCGGCGGCATCCTTCCTCCCGATGACGCTCGCAAACAGGCCGATTCCGACCGCATTCCCTATCTCGAAGCCGCAAAGAAAATTGGCACGAAGCTCCCCATCTGGGTCTTCCACGGCGATGCGGACCCGGACGTTCCCGTCTCCGAATCCCGCCACATGGTGGAAGCCCTCAAGGCTGCCGGCGCCGACGTTCATTACACCGAATATCCCGGTGTCGGTCACAAGTCCTGGGACAAAGCCTACGCCGACCCCGAGCTCATGACCTGGCTACTCTCTAAGTCCTTGTAGCGCGGCTCTGAGTTCTTCCGATATCTGATCGCTGATATCTGATAACCGTCCGCCCACTCCGAC
>Ga0326727_10026286_pt1 | contig 10815 bp, 7 predicted proteins | sample MB2enrmetagenome_FD_207643 | JGI IMG/M metagenome (GOLD analysis project Ga0326727, IMG submission 207643) | Lab enriched peat soil microbial communities from McLean, Ithaca, NY, United States - MB29MY | ecosystem: Environmental > Terrestrial > Soil > Wetlands > Peat | place: USA: New York... | reverse complement strand
CTGCACATCATCGGTGACGATGTTGCGAATTTTTTCCTCCAGCAGGCTGTCCCGCAACATGCTTTCAAACTGGGGGAGGGTTTTCCCGGTTTGTTGGGCCACCATGTCTGCCGCGCGATCCGCGCCCACGAAATTGCCTCCCGGGTACAGCCAGGGAATTTCCTGAAAGTTCTTCAGCAGTTCCTGGTCGGAAACTTCCACGCCCATTTTCGCGGCCTGCGTCGTGAGGATTTGTTCGAGCACCATCTGGTCCAGAACCGAGGGCGCCACCATGGGAATCATGCGCCGGTCGAACCCCATGGGCGAATTCTTAAACCGGTCGCGAATCGTTTGATCCAGGTCGGCGCTGGTAATCGAGTACCCGCCGATCGAGGCCAGCACATTGCCTTCCGGGCGGGAGGTGTCACCGCTCGGCATGGGCGCCATCACCACCACCATGCTCAGGGAAACGATGCCCAGGAAGAAAATGAGCAGCCATTTCTTTACTTGGTCCTTGTTTCTCTTAAATAAGGCAAACATGATTGCTCCTGCGATTTGGCCTAAACCTGTTTATTATAGAAGAGATTCGCCAATTGCGGCAAGGCCGGGTGACTGGGCAAAAGCCGGTAGCACAGACGTAGGCGCTGTTTGCCTTCGTCTGCTGCTTTTCGTATTTCCAAATAAGGATGTGGATGCACGCCGTACGAAGAGCCGCAGCGGAACGCCAAGTACGCGTACCGCTGCGCTACCCCGCTTTGCTGCAAGGCAGTCTGGCGCTATAATTTTGATGCCAGCATGACCCCGAGAACCTTACCGGCAGCCATGTGCGTTTCGCTTAGACTCGGTCTTCTCCTTTTGATAACTCTCATGACCTTGACAAAGCTCCGAGCGCAAGAATGCACGGGAATGACCAGAGGTCAAATTGAAGCCATGCTGGACAGGGGTACCGACCGCATGTTTCTCAAAGAAGTAATGGATAGCTACGGAGAGGAGGGAGAGCAGATCCTTGGGCAAATCGCAGCCGACGAAAAGCAATCTCCTTGGCGAAGGGGACAGGCCATCCGGTTCCTCGGAGAACTTCGGTTGGACACTGGTAAGAAGCTGTCGCCCGGATTATTAAACGACCAAACGGCAGTCTGTGCGGCCATTAGCGCCATCCCAGAATACCGAGATCCGGCACTGGTGCCGCGACTCATACCGCTCCTCGATAATGGCAATAGCTGCCCCACCCTTGTCCCGTTCACTGTCCCGGACAATAGGATCGATCAACTGTCGCCAGTTCTCGTCTCAGATGAGACCGTGGACGCCTTGGAGCGGATCACGGGCCAGCATCTTAAAGACCAGAACGAAACCTCCCTGCTGGGTCACAGGGCAACTCAGCCTTGGAAGGACTGGTGGAACAAGAATCGAACTGCGTTTATAGCAAATCCTTTTAGTTTCATCATGGGTCCCGAAAGACGCGACGAGAGCCAAGATGAACACTATAGCTGCTCTGTGTACAGGATCGCGGTGAGTCCTGACGGTAAAACAGCCTTCTCCAGCGGGATGAGCTACGACCCGTGGGTTCGGGCGTGGGACATCAACACCCGTCAGCAGATTTGGGCAACGGCGAAGGCGAGAGACGAAGACGCCAATGCCGCAGCATTCAGCCCGAGCGGCCGCATGGTCGCCGTGGGCTTCACACAGGGGACAGTGATGGTGTTCGATGCTGCCACCGGTCGCCGTCTACACATGCTCGTCCTCGGAGGGGGCGTCGATTCTGTCGCGTTTAACCCCGACGGCACTCTCCTTGCTGCAGGTTTAGACATTGGGGGAATCCGATTATTTGACACGAAGAGTTGGTGTGAAACGAAGCAGATTGACAAGGCGGCGGAACTGATCGAAGGCATCGCCTTCAGTCCGGACGGCTCCCTGTTGGCCGCGGCGACATTCGAAAAAGTCCTCCTCTGGAGCGTTGCTGATGCCAAGCAAGTGAGGACATTCGAAGTTCTTCCGGGGCAGCCACCAAAGATTTTTGCCGACGAAATGGAGCGCGAGGCGCGGCTGTGGCGCATGGCTTGGCGAGTTGCGTTTAGTCCCGATGGGAAGCTCTTGGCCACCGGCAGCAACGGTGCCGTGCAACTCTGGGACCTCGCTTCGGGCCGCGCCATAAAGTCAACTTCAAGCGGTGGGGTCGGCAGTCTCTATTTCAGCCCCGATGGGCAATGGATCGTGTGGGGCAATGGGCAAAATGAAATCGTCAAGTGGAATCCAAGGACAGGCAAGAGGCTGCGGATCGAAGACGAGTTCAGCTTGGGCGACACGGCTATCACGCCAGATGGAAATTTAATCCTCTCGCCGGGCGTCCGAACCGACATAGCGATGTACGACTTCCAATCCCGCCGAAAAGTCGGCGTCCTCACATGCACTAACCAGAGGCATTAGGCAACTCGTGCCCCACGGCTAAGTGGTTCAGACCGGAGGCGCTCCGCCATCACCGCGGCAGGTTTATGGGGCCAAACGCCGCCGGGGGCCACCCCAAATCGACGTTTGACTCCCCGAAGCCGGCGCTACGAACTGAACGGAATATTGTGGAGTCTTGCAAGGTGCAAAGATGGGTTCACGGGACGGCTACCCGTCCTTGGCCCCCTCGCAGTGCCCCCGACACTCCCCCGCTTCGTTTATCGGTGGTTTTTGGGGACGACTTGAACCTGTATTGCGCGTGCGCGGGAGCGGCGCACGAAGAAACCCCTCATCCCCACGACAAGCAGAGCGTGGGGCCCCCTCCTGCGGGCCGAAGTTTAAAGGATCCAGCCGCGAGATTACCCTTCGGCGGACGTAGGTCCGGCCCGCGACGGCTGGAAAGAACGCCCGTCGCGGTCCACCTTCTCCCCCGCGGAGAAGGAAAACGCAGTTCTTACGCGCGTGGGCGCCCTCAAAACATCCTTTTCCCTCTCCGCGAGGGGCCGTCTCAGAACTGGCAAAGACCCAGTTTTTTGAACGTATAATCAACAACTTGCGCTGTGCAAGAGCTAAAAATATCTAGTTTTGAAACAGCCTCGAGGGGAGAGGGTGTCCAGCAACCGGCGTTCTCACCGGCCAGGGCCGGACGGGTGAGGGGTTACTTCCGCGCCTTTTCCGTCGCCGTCTCCATCGCATCGACAACCTTTCGCACCAACTCGTCCGGGTGCTCCAGAACCATGGCGTTCGGGATGCGCAACCCGCCGCTACAACTTCAAACTGAGACACTGCGATTTTCCTCGCCAGGATGGTCGTGCCCGCACAAATAGAGTATGCTTTCCCGGTGAAAATGCGCGGGACTATTTGGAGTTTTGGACGAGAGGCACAAACCGCAGACTTCATGTGGCAGGTAATCCGCACCCAATCCAAAATCCAAAATCTAAAATCCAAAATCGCCAGGAGTGCGAGTGGCCTTTAGCTGGATCGATCTTGCCGTCGTCATCGCCTATGTGATCGCCATCACGGCATTTGGCGCGCGTTTCCGCAAGGGGCAGCGAACTTTGCACGATTACTTTCTGGGGGGCAACCGCCTGCCCTGGTGGGCGATCACGCTGTCCATTGTCTGCGCCGAGACCAGCATCCTCACCATCATCAGCACGCCGGGCATTTCCTATGGCTCGAACCTGGGCTTCCTGCAACTCGTCTTGGGGTATCTGGTGGCGCGCGTGGTGGTGAGTTTCCTCTTCATCCCCCGCTACTTTGCCGGTGAACTTTATACCGCCTACCAGCTCATCGAGCGGCGTTTTGGGCATGGACTGCGCCTCTTCACCGCCGGCCTGTTCCTGCTTACCCGCGCGCTGGCCGAAGGAGTGCGGGTTTTTGCCATCTCCATCGTCATAGCCATTATCTTTAAAACCGGCGTGGTGCCTTCGCTGGTGATCATCTTCGTCCTGACCCTGCTTTACACTTTGGAAGGAGGCCTCGCCGCGGTGATCTGGACGGATGTCATCCAGCTCACCATTTATGTGGCGGGAACGGTGGTGGCGCTTTTCGTTGCCTTGCACGCTCTTCCCGGCGGTTGGGGCGAGGTGGTGCGCGTGGCGCAGGAGGCGGGCGGCAAGTTCACCGTTTTCGATTTTCACTTCGACTGGAGCCAGCCCTACCTGTTCTGGACGGGGCTGGTGGGCGGCATGTTCCTGAACACCGCGAGCCACGGCACCGATCAATTGATCGTGCAGCAATTGCTGGCCGCGCGCAGCCGCCGCCAGAGCCAGGGCGCACTGCTGGCCAGTGGAGTGGTGGTGCTGCTGCAATTCAGCCTTTTCCTGGTGGTGGGCGTAGTGCTCTATGCCTTTTACCGGCATTTTCCCCCCGCCATTCCTTTCCACCGGCCCGACCAGATTTATCCCACTTTCGTCATCACCCGCCTCCCGGTGGGGCTGTGCGGCCTGCTGACCGCCGCAATTCTCGCCGCCGGCATGGCCAATCTGAGCGCGGGGCTTAATTCCCTGGCGTCGAGTTCGGTGATGGATTTCTACAAACCCCTGGCGCGCCCCGGGGCCGATGACCGCCATTCCCTGCGCGTATCGCGCCTGGCGACCCTGATCTGGGGGGCGGTGATCATCTCCATCGCGCTTGCGGCCCAATATCTGCAACGCAGTGCGCTGGAGTTGGCGCTGACCGTGGCCAGCATTCCCTACGGCAGCATGCTGGGAATCTTCCTGCTGGGCGTCCTGACCCGCCGGGCCACCAGCCGCGGGGCGTTGGTGGGGGCGCTGTGCGCGCTTGCCACCCTGGGCTACGTGATGCACTCCACCACCATTGCCTGGACGTGGTACGTGGCCATTGGGACCATCGTAACTTTCACCGTCGGATATTTTGTGAGTCTTGCGACCCCGGCACGCACCAGTTGAAGAGGTTTCGGAAAAATTCCTCGGGGCTGTCTTGTGCAGACAGGTTGGATGCGCGCCGAGGCCGGATAACCGTTCGCGTATGCTATGCCCCGGGATTTATCTCTGTCTTTCGCGGGGTGTCTTTCGCGGGGTTGACTCTACCGTCGGGGGATGGTATAGCTCCCGTCCGCGCCATTCGCGGCGCAGTGTAGAATGATGGCGGCCGGCCCACGCCGCTTCCAAATTCCTCATGAACGGAGTTCGCCATGGAAGTCTTTGACAAGGTCAACCAGAAAACCCTCGATCGCCGCGACCGCCAGTTGTCGGTGCTGGCGCTGATCATGGTGATTATCCTGGGAGGCGGCATGGCCCTGCTGATGTACCCCACCGTCTTCGGCAAGGCGGCGGTGATTCCCGTGGCGCCTTCCAAGACCCTCTTCTTCGCCTTTTGCGCGTTGTGCATCCTCATGGTGGTGTATCTGTTCAATCGCATGCTGGTGGTCAGAAACCTTCGCTCGAGCCTTATCGAGGAACGCGAGCAACTGGCGCAGGTCCAGCAACAGTCGAGCGCCGAGTTGCTGGGGACCTTGATGGGGTTCAGCCACTTTCAAGATCGCCTCGCCATGGACTTCCGCCGCGCTCACCAGACGAATGAGGCGCTTTCTCTCCTCCTGGTGCGCGTCAAACCTTCCAAGATGTTCGCCCAGGGTCCGCAAGCGCAAGTGGCCCTAGCGGACGCCGCCAAGGTCCTCGGCCGCAAGCTGCGCGCGGAGGATTCGCTTTACCGCTTGGCCTCCGAATCCTTCGGAATTGTGCTGCCCGGCGCCACTGATGAGGCAGCCCGGAATACCGCCAACCGCCTTTCCGAAGGGTTGGCCGACGCCGCCGGCGCCAGCAACCGCTACACCACCGACATCCAGGTGGTGAATTTCCCCGAACACGTCAGCTCGGCGTCGGAAATGGAACGCCGCGCCGCCGCCATGGTCAGCCAAGAATAATCGGCTCATCGGATCATCGAGCCATCGGGTCATCGGATCATTTGTGATTTGTGATTGGTGATTGAAGCATCGGGCCACCGATGAATCGGTCATTGATTCATCGGAGCATCGGATCATTGAAAAGCTGTCCGCGGTCCATGGTCAGTTGTCCTTTACAAAAGCAGCGCAGAAATCAAAGGCCGAACTCCGAGCCGACCGATGACGCCCGTTTTTCGATGACCCGATGATCCGATGAACCGATGACCCCATCAGGTTGTGAAGAGGACTTTCACCTCCCAGCTGTCGAACGTGCTCGGCACACAACACAAAGGGCGGGCACGCCGCCCGCCCTTTACTGGCAAGCGAAATCACCCTTACGAAATGTTGACCAATCCCTTTCCGTCAGCAGAATTCCCGGGGAGCGGCACGGAATATTGCTTCTCAATCTTCTCGCGGAAGCAGGGGCCGGAGTTGTAGGTGCAGAAGGGGTAGACCAGCCCATTGGGGGCGGTGTAATGGATTACACAGCGCTTGACGCGGTTGATGTCATAGTTATAGGCATCCATAAAGTGCATACCCGCGACAAGGAGAGTTTTATAAGTAAACGTGCCATCGCCCTTCCCGCGGCCCTGACTGTGATCGGTCATGCCCTGGAGAGTGTTCAGGAAGCGTTCAAAAGTAAGGCCCGGGGGCGCAAATGCGGGTTTGAAATGGCGGCGAAGCGAATTCCAGGCGCTCACCTTGGAGAAGAGCTTTACACGCGCGCCCTCCGCTTTGCGGGCCAGCAGGTCAACGTCGCGCAGCATGGCGCCAACATCGAAAAAGCGGGTAATGGGCACAGCCTTCTTCGACACTGGATCAACATAAAGGTAGGTGCCCATGGCGCAATGCGGGTGGGAAGTGAGGTTCGGCCGCTGGAAGTTTTGCAGGGCCGAGAGCAGTTTGGAAAAGGGCGAGGTGCAGGAGAGGGGGAACCAGTCGTTGTACTTGTCGGTCATGCCGGTCTGCTCGGAGATGCAGTGGGCGAGATCGGATTGGGTGAAGCGCTTGGCCTCGAGATCACGGCGATTGATGCGTCCGGTAAAGGCCACGGGCTGGAAGCTGAAGCCGCTGACGCAATCGATATTGTCGATGGCGAACCGCACCATGTCACCCAGTTGATGATCGTTTACTCCCTTGACGATGGTGGGGACAAAGACAATCTTCAGGCCGGCCTGGCGGCAGTTTTCGATGGCGGCGAGCTTGGTTTCGATCAGGCGCTGGCCGCGCGTGCGCAAATAGATTTCGTCGTCGAGGCCGTCGAATTGCAAATAAAGCGTGTGCAGGCCCGCTTCCTTGGCGGCCTGGGTGAATTCCAGATTCGCAAAGTTGATGCCATTGGTGGCCGCCTGAATGTGCGTGAAGCCGAGTTCCGTGGCCTTGCGCAACACGTCCAGAAAGCGCGGATAAAGCGTGGGCTCGCCGCCCGAAAATTGCACCACGCGGTTGGGAACGGGGCGCTGCGCGCGCAGGCCTTCGAGCATGCCCGTCACCTGCTCGAAGGAAGGCTCGTAGAGATATCCCGCCACATTGGCGTTGGCAAAACAGACCGGGCAGGTCAGGTTGCACCGGTTGGTCAAATCCACGTTGGAAAGAACCGTGTGCGAGGTGTGCAGCGAGCACAGACCGCAGTCATCCGGGCAGCGCGTGGCGTCGGGGATGGCGGGGTTCTCAAGTCCGCGATTGTCGCCAAATTCCCACTGCTCCATTTTCAGGTAAAGGCGCGCGTCGGAGTAAATCTTGTCGCGAAATTCGCCATGTTCAGCGCAGGTCTTCTCCATATAAACCGCGCCGTCCTCTTCGAACAGCCGCGCGTCAATCACCTGAAGGCATTCCGGGCAGATGGACTGCGTTTGCTTTGGCAGACCTTTTTCGAGAGGCGCGATGGTTGAACCAGTGAACGTGGTTTTGGGTTGGATAATTTCGAATTCGTTATTGCGGCGAGGCTTGGTGGGTGGAGCAATCGTCAGTGTGGCCACATTTCCTCCGGAGGATGGCAAATCAATTGGCGGAATGCCAAGCGCGACGGTACGTGAACTCGAGAGCGCAGAAGCACTCCACCGCGAAGTATTAGGGCACAATCTTCAAGAGGCGGATTAGAGCATCTCAATGGTACATAAGGAAACCACAAACCGCTACACGGGGTTAATCAGGCCCCGAAAGGTGAAAAACGAGGGTCAAGCAGGTAGCGACAAAATATTCATTCTAAAAGAGTTGTGACAAATTGTCCGAAGACGGACAAAACCTTATTGAACAGGAACGCACCCTCTGCTCGCCTCTCAGTGCGCTCAGGCCCTCATTACTTTCGGAAAAGGTTTTCGAAAGCTTGGCGGGCATCCAATGGCCGGGAGGAAGAAGTCTCCCGCTCGATGGTGGTTCGCGGAGAGAAAAAGTTGCATTGGTTGCGGGATTCTTTCTTGGGGATGCGGGCGCTGACGGGCTGCGTGCATTCAAAGCGGCTCGCGGTATCAAAAAATGCGCACTGCTTGCAGCTATGCAGTTCGGCGTTGCAGCGCGGGCATTTCCCGGTGAAATCAATTCCTACCGGCAGCACGGTTGCGCAGGAGGCGCAGCGCACGACTTCGCGCTTGCCGGGCATATTGGGTGTTTTCGGGCCAAAGCTCTCGGGTTTTTTCGTGGGTTGGCGCTCAGTGCGTTCGCGCGTGCCTCCTGAGTCCTGATACCCCCGTTGTCGATACTTCCTATCCATCCTCACTCCTCTGTGTTGGGCGGTTTGATGAGTCAGACGCTGGATCGCTGATATTCCCATCATACGCTGCCCGCGCGGTTCGCGCCACCAGTAAAAATGATAATAATGATGACGCCGCAGATTTATGGGAACATCTCTTCCGTCCGCCCGCGGCGCTTGACAGGCAAGCGGGTTCCGATAAGCTGGGATACCTCAGGGATCGTGGAGGAGTTTGGTGGCGGTTCCGGCCATCGATTTTGGGCGCGACATCTGCGGTGATCTTGCCGCCGCGGAGGCGCGCGAGTGGCTGGTGACCAACGGCATCGGAGGGTTTGCCTGCGGCACCTTGGCAGGAACGCTCACGCGCCGCTACCACGGCTTGCTGGTGGCCGCTCTGCCGCCCGCCTCGAATCGCACCCTGCTGGTTTCCAAAATTGATGAAATCGTGGAATACGATGGCCAAAGCTACGCCCTCGGCTCGAATCGCTGGGCCGGTGGCACCATTGATCCCTGGGGCTTCCTGCACATCGAACGCTTCCACCTGGAGGGCACGGTGCCAGTGTGGACCTTCGCCTGCGCCGACGCACAGCTCGAGAAGCGCATCTGGATGGAACACGGCACGAACACGACATTGGTGCAATACCGCGTGGTGCGCGCCCGCCGCCCCTTGCATCTTGCCGCCAAGGTCCTGGTGAATTATCGCGGTTACCACGATTTGACGCACGCCTTGGAAACGGCGATGGATGTGCAGCCGGTTGCAGGCGGACTGCGCGTGCAGGCCTTTACGGGGGCAGTCCCCATTTATCTCCGCAGCGCCGAAGCCGCAGCTGACCCCGCGCGCATCTGGTATCGCCGCTACGAACTGGCGGCGGAGCGCGCGCGAGGGCTCGATCATCAGGAGGACCATTTCCACGCCGGCACTTTTCATGCGGAACTGGGAGCCGGAGAATCCATGACGCTGGTCGCCGGCACGAATGGCGCCGTCAGGCTGGACGCGAAGGCGGCTCTCGAAGCCCAATCCGCGCGTGATGGCTCGCTGCTTGAGCGGTGCGCGCAAGCCCATCCGCAGGCGGCCGATTGGCCCCCCTGGATCAAGCAGTTGATTCTGGCCGCCGGCCAATTCATTATCGCGTGGCCCCTGCCCGATCTTCCCGAAGGCTTTTCGGTGATCGCCGGTTACCCCTGGTTCGGCGATTGGGGGCGCGACACGCTGATTGCCCTGCCGGGATTGTTGCTGGCCACGGGGCGCCCGGAAATCGCCGCGGGCGTCTTGCGCACCTACGCGCGGCTGGTGGATGGGGGAATGCTCCCCAATCGCCTTCCCGAGGCGGATGAAGCGCCCGAATACAATACGGTGGACGCCGCGCTGTGGTTCTGCGCAGCGGCGCGCCGGTATTACACCGCAACCCGCGATCTATCGCTGGTGCGCGAAATCTTCCCGGCGCTCGAGCAGATCATTGATGCCTGCACGCGCGGAACGCGCTACAACATCCACCGGGATCCCGCTGATGGCTTGTTGTCCGCGGGCGCCCCGGGCGTGCAGCTTACCTGGATGGACGCCCGGGTGGACGGCCGCGAGGTGACTCCGCGCGAGGGCAAGCCGGTGGAAGTGAACGCGCTCTGGATAAACGCGCTCGCGACCCAGGCGAGATTTGCGCAAGCGTTGGGAGAATCCACGTCCCCTTACACTGACCTCGCGGCGCAGGCCCGCCAGGGCTTCAGGCGCTTTTGGAACGCGGATGCGAACTGTTGTTTCGATGTGATCGATGGGCCGGAAGGAAACAATGCGTCCGTGCGGCCGAATCAAATTCTTTCCGTGGCGCTGGAGGAGTGCCCCCTCACCGAAGAGCAGCAGCGCGCGGTGGTCAACATCTGCGCGAGCCAACTCCTCACTTCCTTTGGCTTGCGCAGCCTTTCGCCCCACGACCCGGAGTATTGCGGCCGGTACGGCGGCGACGCGCGGCATCGCGATGGCGCCTATCACCAGGGAACCGTCTGGGGCTGGCTGATCGGCCCCTTCGTGGATGCGTTCCTGCGCGTCACGCACGATCGGGAGCAGGCTCTTTCCTTCCTCGCCCCCTTCGAGAATCATCTGAAGATTCACGGCGTGGGAACCGCCAGCGAGATCTTCGACGGCGACCCGCCCTTCGCACCCCAGGGCTGCTTTGCCCAGGCGTGGACGGTGGCGGAAATCCTGCGGGCGTGGGTGAGCACTCGCGACTCGGGACACGGGACATGGGGTTCGGGATAGGGGACTCGGGAACTCGGGGCTCGGGGTTAGGGGTCAGGGGTTCGTAAT
>Ga0326727_10026280_pt1 | contig 10816 bp, 8 predicted proteins | sample MB2enrmetagenome_FD_207643 | JGI IMG/M metagenome (GOLD analysis project Ga0326727, IMG submission 207643) | Lab enriched peat soil microbial communities from McLean, Ithaca, NY, United States - MB29MY | ecosystem: Environmental > Terrestrial > Soil > Wetlands > Peat | place: USA: New York... | reverse complement strand
TAATAGAGTCCGGTCTGTCTGGTTTCCCTGACGCACTCCAGCGCCAAGCCTGCTCGCAACCCTATTGCCGCCGTGGAGTTGTAGACGCTCGGCCCCGGATTCCATGCTGTTTTCTTGGTCTCGAACCCCTGACGCGGTTTTTCGCTTAGCTGCGGCATTGCGGCTAGAGGCGGTTCGTACAACGCATGGATTTGGGTTGATTCCATTGCCTCCGATTGTACGGCGTTGGGGCCGGGAACGGGAGCGGATTCTGCGCGGGATTGTGAACGGATTGCACGACGGAAGAGCGACGGATTGCGCGCGTCATTGCACACAGATTGCGCAGCGCAAGAGCGGCGGATTATGGCGCTGATCGGAGAGCGATTGCAGTGTGGATCGGCATGGGATTCGGTGACGCATCGGGGCCGGTTCCGGGACGGAATCGGCCCCCTTCTTTAGCAGCTAAAAGCAGCTACTAAAAGAAGAACATTACTCTTGTTCTTCCTCGTCTGATTCAGCGTCCAGAGCGGCGAACAGTTCCTCGGCAGTGGATGCCGGAACTCCGGGCCACATCTGGCCCGGAACGGCCTGGGCAAGCATGGTATTCTCGACGGCTTCCTCCGGTGCTTCCGAACCGCGTTTGAGTTGCGCCGCCGGATGGGTTGCCGAGTGGATTTGCTTGAGCATCCGTATCGAGACGTGGGTGTAAATCTGCGTTGAGTCGAGCCGCGAGTGACCGAGCATTTGCTGGATAAAGCGGATATCCGCGCCACCCTCCAGCATCAGCGTGGCCATCGTATGCCGGAAGAGATGGCAAGCCCCGCTCTTGCCGGTCCCGGCCGCTTCCACGTAACCGCCTATCAAGCCGCTGAGACGGTTGGGAGTGAACGGCTCGCCTTGCACGGTAAGGAAGATGGTGCCGTCGTCCGGCTCGGCCACAAGCCGGTGCCGCGCCTGGTCGAGATACTTCTCCAGCCATGCGACGGCCCGCGCGCCGATGGGGATGACGCGGTCCTTCCTGCCCTTGCCCTCGCGGATGGTCACGATGCCCGATACGCGGTCCACATCGTAGAGCCTGAGCCGTATCAGTTCCATGCGCCGCATTCCGGTTGAGTAAAACATCTCCAGCATGGCGCGGTCGCGGATGCCAAGCGGGTCGGCGGCATTGGGTTGTTGCAGGATCAACTCGGCCTCCGCTGCGGTCAGCACCCGTGGCAGCGACTTGGACAGCCTGGGCAACTCGATCTCCGAGGCCGGATTGTGCAGCAGATAGTTTTGCCGCGTCATCCACCGGAACCACATGCGCAAGGATGACAGCCGCGAGTGCTGGCTGGAGAAGCTCAACGGGCCGCCTTCCTTCTTGCGGTAGTGGAAGAGGTAACGCTGAAAGCGCTCCAACACGGGCCGCGTAACCTCGACCGGCTCGCTTAGCCCGCGTTCCATCGCCCAACGCTCGAACAGGTACAGATGCCCCCGGCGCACGTTGTACGTGTTGTAGGCAAAACCCCGCGCGGCAAGGGATTCGATGTACTCTTCGATCATGGCCTGTAACGGTGTGCTCGGCGGCTTGCGCGGCTTGCATGGTCTGCCTACGCGGGCCATCTCTCTACCTCCTTATGATGGTTACGACGAAGCGCCGATTTTGCTGCACCCCGTATATGCGTTTTTCGCGTCTGTTCACGGATTCCTCTTGTAACCCGCATGGACATTGGAGGCAAGCGGGTTTCAAGCACCCCGACACCCCGCCGACTTGGGGCCGACTTGGCCCCGACTTGACCCCGACAACTGGCCTTTCCGCCCCGACTTCTTTCCGTCGTACTCACTCCTTCAGCTTGTCGATCTCGATCAGGCCGGGCAGCGTGGGCTTGCCGCTGTCGGCCTGGCGCGCGAAGACAAGCTCGTAAACGAAGCTCTGGCCGCGCCCGCCGCGATGCGCCAACAGGTACTCCATCTCCTCCAACCGGTGCAGATGGATTTTCAACTGCGTATCGCCCCAGCCCGTCGCCTCGCGCACGTCGCGGCGCGAGAAGCGATAGTCCGAGCGCACCATCTTCTGCCGCTCACACTCTGCCGTGACCATCGTGTCGATGGCCAACAGCAACCGCCTGGTCTGCGGCGGCAGCTCGTCCAGCGAGCGGCCCAGCACTTCATGCGCAAGACGGTTGGCGACTGCGATGTCGTTCACCGTAACCTCGATGTACTCGACCATGCGGCCCCGGTGCTCTACCCTCTTCCGTGGCCGCTGATACTGATGAAGGAGAGCGATGCTGCGGATCAGCGTCAGATACTTCATGTGGTCGCGCCGGGTCCGCGTCTGCGAGTCGAGGAACGTCAACTCCCGCGCGTAGGGATTGGCGACGAAGACGGGCTTCAAGAGCCGCTGCGCGTTGCGATGCACGGCAAGGATGGTGCTTCGGTCCCGCCGCTGGAGCAAGCCTTCAAGTGTCTGCGCCTCGCGCTGCACACGATGGATGGCCTGCGTCTGTGCCCGGTCTTCATTGACGGAGAGAACAAGACAGCGGTTCAACATCTCCTCGTCGAGATCGATGGCCGTCGTCGTCAGGAAGATCATCACCGGCCCTTCGACGCGGTATTGATGCGTGAGCAAGCGCCCCGTCGCCGGGTCTTTGCCGGTCGAGGCTATCGTCAACACGCCTTCGGACTGCAACAGCTTCAACGCATAGGCCGCAGAGTGCACGCCCTCTTCTTCCACGATGGCCAGCACCTTGTGCTTCAAGTCCTGCTCGCCCATGTAGAAGAGAGACTGGCCGGTCATCGCGGAGTATTGAACGCGCTGCTCTTCGGGCAGGAACGCGAGCACAGCTTCCATCAGCGAACTTTTGCCCGCCGCTGAACTCGACTGCACGATGATCGCGAGCGGCGATTCAAGATGCCGCGACACCACGCCCAGATAGCCGACTAACTTGTTGGTCTCCTCACCCACGACTCCGCACAGGGCGAAGTCCTCGATGATCCGCTCCAACAGGCGCGGATCGCGCAACAGGGCCAGCGCCTCGGCGCGCTCCTCCGGGCCGATCTCGATTTCTTTCTTCTCCGGCTCCAGAGCCTTTTTGATTTGCTCGTCCTGTAGCTCCTCCAGCTTCATCAGCACGCGGCCCAGGTCGCGGCGGATGACTTCTTCCTTGAGGCCAAGTTCCTCGGCGGCTTGTTTGGTGAAGACGCTGCGCTGCCGCGCCACATACAGGTCGAGCGTGTCCACATGGAAGGCGGATTCGCCGTGCGGCGTCGTGCCGGAGACAAGCACATTGACCTTCAACAGTTCGTAACTCAGATTTTTATGAAGACCACGGATGCGATAACGGCGTTCGCCTTGCTGGATGAAGATGTCTTCGCCGCGTATCTCGACGGGAACGTCTATCGTCGGCGCGGGCGCTGCCGTGGCTGATTCCGGCACAGCCTGTGCAACCGGCTCCGGGACCGGATTCGGTTCGGCGGCTAAGGAAAAAACCTGCTCTTCGATTTCGGCGGGGGCTGGCTCTGGAGTTACTTCGATGATTTCTTCTTTAGCCGCTGTTTCTGCTTCTGCTTCCGCTGGCAGTGGCTCGATCTCTGGCTCCGGCGCTGCTGCACGTTGCCCTTTGCCCAGCCACGATGCGCGGTTGATCAGCACGCCCAGGCTCTTCGCCGCTGGCGTCACCTTCCGCGCGTACTCGTTCGCGTCGATGCCCTTGGGGAACTCCACGCGGAAGCACTCGATTCCCATTTGCATCAGTTCCTCGGCCAGCTTCGCGGTGGCTTTGTTGCCCGCTTCATCATTGTCATAGGCGATGTACACACGCTCCGTGCCGTGCTGGGCGAAGGCCGCCCGATGATCGGATGTGAAGCCGTTCACTCCATAACTCGCCGTTACGTTGCGGTGTCCCGCAACCCAGAACGTCAGCGCGTCGATCAACGCCTCGCACAAGATGATTTCTTTCGATGCGATAAGCGCCTCTTCATTCCACACGCCCCGATGCTCGCCGGGAAGATACAAGTGCAACGGCGTTCCCTCGCGCAACTTCGCCGTGATCTTCCGCCCGTACATCTCGACCACTTCGCCCGAAGCATTGAACACCGGAACGACTACTGAGCCGTTGAAGTGCTCGTGGCCGCTCTCCCGCAGGATGCCAAGCTTTTGCAAGCGTCCGCGCAACTCCGCGCCGGCGACGCGGTTCTTTCCCTCAAGTCCGTAACACAGCGTCCGGTTGGCGAAGCCCAGCTTGAAGCGGTCGATGATCTCCGAAGACTGGAGGCCGCGCGAGGCGAGATACTTCAACGCCTCCGGCGATTGCTTCAACGTCCGGCTGTAATAGTCCACGATCTGCACGAGCAGCGCCCGGTCGTCCGCATTCCGCGCAACCGGCGGCGGCAACTTCGGCACTGTGCTCTGTTTCACCGGATGCACTGGAGCGGCGGCTAAAGGAAGATAGTCTGCTCTGAGCAGTTCAACCGCATGTCGGAAGCTGATGCCGTTGGCCTTCATCACCCAGTCGATGGCCGTCCCGCCCATGTTGCACGCTCCCAGACAGTGCCAGAGATTTTTCGACGGAGTGATGACAAGCGACGGGCTGTGGTCGGCATGGAACGGGCAGAGGCCCAGCAGGTCGGCTCCGTGCCGGTGCAACTTGATGTCCCGCGCCTCGGCGAGCCGCTCGACCGATACCTCCCGTTTCAGCCGTTCGACCTCGTGCTCCGGGATTCGTGCCATTTCCAGCCCTCCGTGGAAAAACCTGTCAAGCCCTTTTTGCTGTTTTTTTGATACCCTGATGACTGTAAGAAGGTATACATCATATTGCTATATTTTGAAAAGGGGATGGAGGGCCGATATGCACCTTTTTGTCGAGGACTGCCTTTACATTGGGGACATGCCGAAGAAGTCCAAGCTCGCTCCGACAGCTTCAGAGAAGGAGACGATAGGCCAGCGCCTCGCACGGGTCCGCAAGGAGCGCGGCCTGACACAAGTCAACCTGGCCGAGCGCACCGGCCTGATTCAGGTTGTCGTTTCCGACTATGAGCGCGGCAGACTGCGCCTTCCCGCAGACATTGCCATCCGCTTCGCTGAAGTCATGAACGTAACCCTCGATGACCTGCTGCAACCTCGGAAGAAGAACGGCGCGGAGAAGACGACGAAGCAGCCCAGCCTCAAGCTCGTCCGGCGCATGGAGCAGATCGAGACCCTGCCCCTCTATCAGCAGCGAGCCTTGTTGACGACTATCGACACCTTCATCGCTGCCGCAGAGAGCAAGTAGATGCTAAGCACGGTTGTTGCCTTGATCGCTGCGCTTGGCGCTGGCTCTGTCGTTGGAGCATTCGTCCAGTCACGGCTAGATCGTCAGAAGCATTTGAACGAGCAGGAACATGATCTGAAGAGCAAGCGCTATTTGTGCATCCTGATCCTCATGCTCAGTAAGCTCGAACCGAAGACGAGCGTACCCCATCTGGCTCTGCATCGGCCCGATCTAAAAAACCTCGACGATCTCGATGCCGAGCTTCGCATGGAGCTTTTCAACGCCGTGCTTTTTGCCAGCGATGATGTGATGACTGCGATGGCTGAGTTCGTCTCCACCGGAGGCTATCCGGCTTATATACGAACCGCAGCAGCGATGCGGCGCGACCTCTGGAACAAAAAGACATCCATTGATGAGGCTGTTCTGACGAGAGCTATCGAAGGCGTTGGGCAGAGGAGCCTCGTCTAGCTTCCATGTGGGCTTTTGACACATGAGAAGAAGACATTCTTCTCATAGCTGGCTAACACCCGTAGCGGAGGCATCAGTCAAGGCCGCACGTTTTGTGTGCGCCGCGCAAGCGGGCGGAGCGAAGCGGAGAGCCTTTACGGATGCCGGAGCGGAGGGTACGGCCTCCTCAGAGGCCGAGGCCTATGCCGAAGTCCTGCTGGATTACTTCCTTGCCTTGCGACTGCGGCCCGATCTTCAACCCGGCTAGCTCGTCGTGGATTGTCTGCTGCATCGCCGATGGATGCGATACATCCCGGCTCAACACGTGGCCCAGCGTCTTCGCATCGTTCGTGTACATCTGCACGTCGAACTCCGCGCGCGACACCGACACATACGCCATGCGGCTATTCAACAGCTCGCCGTGCGTTTGCGATGAGTCCACATGGACGAGCACACGGTCGGCGGTCTGGCCCTGGCTGCTGTGGCTCGTCACCGCATAGCCGTAATCGAGATGCGGCATCTGCCGCACGTTGAACTCGACCTCTCTCCCTGAGTCCATGCGCAGTTTGAGATTGCCGCTGTGGTCTATTTTCTCGACCGTCCCCAGCTCGCGGTTGGCGAGATTTTGCTTCTGATACGGAGCCGTCATCTGCACCCGGTCGCCCTGGGCGAAGACACGCTCGCTGTCGCGGTAGACTGTCACGCCCTGCAACCGGCGCGGGTCGTAACTCAGCTCCTCGCCGTTCTTTCTCGTCACGGTAACTCGGTTGCTTTCCCCGTCCACGCGCACGACGCGCGCATACTCTCCAGCCTCGATGCCGATAGGTTTCGAGCCCTTCGAGTAGCGGAGCACATCGCCCTCTGTGTAGTTCTGCGCGTGCTGCCGGTCGGCCCCCGTCAGCTCTTGCCGCGCATAGAGAACAGGCACCCGGTACGCGGTGCCCGTGACCTGGCCCGACTCTCGCATTGCCCGATGGATTTGGCCGTTGATCTCGCGGCGCGATTCATTGTCCGGCGAGATAACCAGCGTCCGATCCGGCAAGCGAGCATACTCCCGCGCCATCGCTCCGAAGCGCTCTCCACGGTCCCTGATCTCATGCACCCGGCCCTGTTGGTTAAGGCTTGCGATCGCTTCTTTGACCTCGCCCCGCGCAAGCTGCTCCACCGTCTCTTTGAGCACCGGATCTTTCTGCCGCAGGATCTCATCGAGCCGCGCCGTGCGCAGTCCCGCTTCTTGTAACTGTGCATACGGCCTGCCCGCTTCGACCGCCTCGTGCTGCCGCACGTCGCCCACGAACAACACCCGGTCATGGCGGTTCAACCGCTCCAGGAACGTGTGCATCTGCCGCGTGCCGACCATGCTCGCCTCGTCCACGATGTACACTCTTGCGCGGCCATCGTCTTCTCTGCCGCCCCGCGCAAGATGACGCTGCAAGGTCTCTGTCTCCATCCCTGCCTCGGCCAGCTTTTGCGCCGCGCGCGAAGTCGGCGCAAGCCCCTTCACTTCGTAGCCGTGATGCTCGACGGCGTCCCGAACGGCGGCTAAAGAAGTAGTCTTTCCGGCTCCCGCCACGCCTTCGAGAGCCATCATCTTGTCACGGCTTTCGAGCACATCTTCGACCGCTCGATGCTGGCTCACGCTCAGGTGCGGATGGCGCTTGAAGGTCCACTCCCGCGTGTAACCATCGACGATCACATTCTTGTCGCGGCCCGCTTGCATCCGCCGCACGATGTCTCTTTCGTAGCCCTGCATCTCGTCCGTCGTGAACGCGCGGCCCGCCTCTCCCTCACGGCGCGGAACCTCGATCAGCTCGCCATTGGCGATGCGTTTTTCCAGCTCCGTTTTTATCTCCGGCAACCGCGCTTCACACATTGTGTGCCGCAACGCATCGCGCAGTAAGGCTCGTTCATCGACGACCGCCGCGCGCTCGATCCCACGCTCCCGCGCATACGTCACGGCACTCTCGGCAACCTGCCGCGAACGCTCCGGCTCCAGCTCCACGCCCCACCGCCGCGCGGCCTCGGCCATCACCCGCGCGGGCTGATTTCCATGCTCGGCGGCGAGTTTTTGATGCTGCGCCCGGACCTCCTCGATGCTCAACGGCTGCTTGGCGTCCCGCGTCCGGTGCGCGGCGATCTGCGCCGCTCCAGCGCCCCTTCTCCCCTGCTCGGCGAGGCGTTGTTCGATCTGCTGACGCCGCGGACTCGATGCCTCCAGATACTCCTGCGTGTAGCCTTTGATCTCGGGCTGTCCATGCGCGCCGCGCTCCACTTCATAGCCCAGCCGCTGCAAGTGCGCCGCCAACTCCGAACGGTAGACCGCCGTCGCGTACTGCTGCGTCTTGTAAAGTTCCTGCGCCTGCAACGACCGCGTTTTGCCCTCCGCCGTCTCGGTTACATTGAAGATCACCGCGTGCGTATGCAACTGCGGCGCGGCATATCCATCGACCGGACGGCTGCTGTCGTGCTCGAACTTTGCTACCGCCCACGCACCCGTCGTCTGGGCCGGAGCGTTGCCTCCGATGCGCGCCTGGGCATACCTTTCCATCTCGTCCAGAGCCACGCGCACGCTCTCACGATGGGCTTCTCTCACGCGGCCATCGCCGCCGACAAGCGCCGTCAGCGAGACGGATTTCGGCGCGGAAAACGTCGCGTCCCACCCCGCCCGGTGCTCCATCGCCCGCACCGTTTCGCCCTGCGCGTTGACGTATTCATGCGCCTGCTGACGGCGGATCAGAGCCTCGCCGGTCTGCGGATGCTGGCCCTCCGAGAGACGCGCGAACTGCTCCTCGTTGACCTCGCCGCGAAGACCGTAACGCTCGGCAAGCTGCCCCTGCCACTCGCCCCGAACACGCTCGCCTTCGGTGTAGTAATTCTCCTTCGCATTGGCGAACTCCGACTTGTGATACGCCTGCGCCTGGCCCGCAGAGATCGGCTTCGACAGTGTCAGCATCGCTCTACAACTCCTCTCCCGGCGCAGCTTTCGGCGCAGCTTTCGGCAACTTCGGCTCCGGCGGAGCCGACTGCATCCGCTCCTCGCGCGTCGAGTTTTTGGCAAGCACTTCCAGCGCACGCCGCATCTTGTTCCCATCCGCCCACGCGATCAGCTCGCGGCTGACCTTCTCCGGGATCGGCTGCCCCGTGCCCAGCTTCAGCATGAAGTTCAGCAGGATCGTTCGCATCGCCATCACTTCCGCCAGAATCGCCCGCTCCGCCGCCATCGTGCCCATCTCGACAGACGAACCTAGCAGCACATCCCGAACCCACTCCGACAAGGTCAGCCCCGCCGCCGCCGCGCGCGACTCCAACACATGCAACTCCGCCTCGGACACCTTCGTGCCCACGGATTTAACCCGCAGCGCTCGCTTCATAAGGCACCGCCTGGTCTGGGTTTTGTTTGGATTGATTCGGAAAAGATCGTCAGCGAAGACAGTCCGCACACCGCGCCCACGGCCCGCCAGGCTTTCGTTCCGGGGCCGCTAAAGAAAAAACTCGTGCGCGATTCGTCGATGGGGAGTCGGCTCATACGCGTCTACCGGGCGCTGGTTGCGCTTGCGCTCCAGGCCGCAACCGGCCCAGAGCATTTTTTCTTTAGACGCCGCTTTTCAGGATTTGGTTACTGAGCAGCAACCGCAGGTTGCTCCACAGCTCCCGACTGGGGGAGACGTGTCCGCCTAATCCCGGTGCAAAGCACCGTGACTTGCTGACTGCCCAGCGAAGACGCCGGATGGAGGCTCATGGCGATCAGGGGGTTGGTGACCGGGCCACCTACCCTATGGATTGAGCCGACAGAGTGAGTCAGACTGCTTCTTCGTGGTAAGCAATTGCCCAGAATTACTATCGATGCTCACCGCAAAGCAGAACGATTCCATTGGACCGGGCACCTCTTTAGAAGAGGTGCCTCCAGCAGCGATTACGAGTTCGTGGTCCTTCCACGAAACAAAAGTTGGAAGATAAAATTCAATCTTCCCATCGGAACCAATATGACTCGCTACAGCTGCCCGCATTGTTTTATCTGTATCTGTTTCTATTCTTTGACCCTCTGGAGAAAAGAGATATACCTGATAATTATCAGCCGTCGGTTCATCGATAACAAGTATCCTTTGGCTGTCGGGCCTCCAAATTGCCTGCGCAGCCCTCTTCAGGGTAAAGAGATTCCATTCTTTTCCATCATAAAGTCGATGAACAACAACAGGGGAGTGATTTTCTTCGTCTGTGAGTATTGGATGAACCTCAATTTGGAGCTTTTTGTCGGGAGATTTCACTACGGTCTTTTTGCTCCAATGGAGGAATGCAGGACGACTAACGGACTGAGCCGCTAGCCCCACGATGCTCGTCATAGCAACGATAAGTGCGAATCTGATGATCTTCATTGCACCTCCGAATATCCAGCAGGGCAACTTCCCCCGCATGCTTTTGGAAAGCTAATCGTTACAGGCATATTCTCTATCCCAAATTGATTTGCTGCGTGCACAGTTGGAAATCGATAGAGATCAAACGCTACTCCCTGCATCGCCTGAATGTTGGCGTCTCCATAGTCGGAAACTGTCCACGGACCAGCAGGTCCTCCATATTGCGTAACACTTGCGCTTGAAAAAGCAGGCGAAATTAATATTTGTGTTCCATACGTTCTGAGTTGGCGAGTACTCAGTCCTAAAAATCCGACTTGAACCGCGACTGTACCAAAAGTTCCACCTTGAATCGAACCGCCAGCCTGTTTGGGGTAAGCAGAGTAAAGTGCACCCTTAGCTGAAGCCTGATTCCCACCGACAGCACTTATTCTTGCCCAACCGGAACATGTAGTCCTAGTGTTGGCCGTCGCAGCCACGGTGAGCGACGGAACGCCGAATAGTCCCCCGAATGTGGTAGGGATTGTTTCAGACAGCTTAATCGTAAGCCCTCCGCCATCCGGTGACTGCCCTGAATGATCCTCCGAATTGGCCGGATCGTTCCCCGCATAGGCATACAAATTAAGCCCGCCGCTGAAGCCAGCCGGATCGGCCTGCAAGAACCGCCCCAGCGCCGGCGAGTAGTAGCGCGCGGGCATGTAATAGAGACCGGTCTCGCTGTCATAGCGGTAGCCGGCGTACTGGTAGGCCAGCCACGAGCCGCTCTGCGGTTGACCATAGTCCGAGTAGGTATAGCTATCGCCGACGCCGCTC
>Ga0326727_10026276_pt1 | contig 10817 bp, 6 predicted proteins | sample MB2enrmetagenome_FD_207643 | JGI IMG/M metagenome (GOLD analysis project Ga0326727, IMG submission 207643) | Lab enriched peat soil microbial communities from McLean, Ithaca, NY, United States - MB29MY | ecosystem: Environmental > Terrestrial > Soil > Wetlands > Peat | place: USA: New York... | reverse complement strand
GGCCTCCAGGCAGTACGATCCGGCGCCGGGGTCTGCCACCCGCGAAAGCAGCGCTTCCCGCTTGAGAATGATCTGGGTGTTCCGGGCCAGCCGGCGGCTCGCCTCATCGGGCATCTTGTAGCACTCGTCGAAGGGCGCCGCCGTAATCGAGTCCGCGCCGCCCAGTACAGCGGACATGGCCTCGGTTGTCGCCCGCAGGATGTTGACGTGGGGATCGTAGATGGTCTCGTTCCAGCGCGAAGTACGCGCGTGAATGCGAGCTCTTGCGCCTTCCCGGCTCCCGCCAAAGCTCTCCACGACTCTGGCCCACAACATGCGGAAAGCGCGGAACTTGGCAATTTGAAAAAAGTAGCTTGCGCCAATTGCAAACGAAAATGCGATCGAGGTTGCGGCGCGGTTAACATCCACATCGCGCGACTGCATCTCCGCCAGGAATTCGACCGCGGCCGCAAGCGTGAAGCCAACTTCTTCAACGGCGGTCGCTCCGGACTCTTCAAACTCCGAGCCATCGATAGTGAAGGGCACAAGCGCTGGAGGCGCGGCAAGAGCGGCTTCCGCCGCAAATTTCGGATTGGTCAGCGGGTTCCATCCGGTCGATACCGGCGCCGAATCCTGCCGCCCGGTCAACGTATCGATCAAAAGACGGATAAGCGGCTCGCCTGCATTTTGAAAATGCACGGGAATCTCCCGCAGGTTGACGAGCAGCATTCCCAGGTCTGAAACATTCCGGATCACGATGTTGCGAAACGCAATCTCTTCGGCGCCGGCAGTCACTGCGCTCCGCGCCGCGCGATTTGCCTGCTCGGGAACGGCCAGATCGATTTCTTCGCGAATGCGCCAGTCGGCGGTGAGACGGGCGCCGCGAAGGTAGGGATAATCGCCGGGCGCGGCATCCAGAAATTCCAGCCCGGCAATGTCTTCCGCCCGGTAGTAGGGCTTCACGGCGAGCCCTTCCTCGGTTTGCCAAATCAGTTTCCTGGCGTAGTCGGCGCCCTTCAGATCCCTGGCGATAGCGTCTTCCCAAGACTGCGTACTTACCGGAGGAAACTCCTGGAGCAGATTGTCAGTGACCATCTTCGTTCACATGCTTTCAGGGGCTTCAACAATTTCAATGAGAAACCCAAATGGATTTTCGGCTCTCGATTTGGGATGAACGAAGAAGACCGTGGTCCCTCTCGAACCTTTCCGGGGAGCCTTGTCGATGAGTTGAAATCCGCTATCCTGCATGACGTCGAATGCCCGCTGCGCACTCTCGACGCGAAAAGCCAGGTGGGCCAACCCGCCACGGCCGCCGTTTCTTTCTATGAGTTTTTGTACGGGAGAATCCGGGGTCAGAGGTTCGAGCAACTGGATCAGGTTGGGTCCGCCTCCAATCTGCAGCAACACTTCGCGCACCTGGTCGTGCCCCAGTACTTCTTCGCGATGAACTTCGTTGAAGCCCAGCATCTCGTAAGCCTTCACCTGGCCGTCCAACTCGCCCTGCCTGACGGCGATCGCGACGTGGTCAACGAACTTGATCCCAGGTACTGCTTTCAAATCCTCATGAATGCCGCTCACTTGCTTCCCTCTCAACAAAAACAGCCGCCCCCCATTGAGTCAGTTGGCGGCAATCACTCCAGCTCCACCAGAATCTGGTGTACCTTCACAGGATCGCCCGGCGCCACGTCCACTCTCTTCACTTTGCCCGCATGGTGCGCGGTCATGCTGGTTTCCATCTTCATGGCTTCGAGTACCATGATTACGTCGTCGACCTGAATATCCCGTCCCGGCTTTACGTTCACCTTGATCACCAGGCCTGTAACAGGACTGCGGTACAGCTTCTCATCCGCGGCATGACCTTCGGCTGCGTGCGCAGCATAGGCTCCGGGAGCCGGCATCGCCTGAGACGCTGCTGGAACCGGCGGGTATGGTGCATAATTCGGCTGGCTCGCTTCGTCTTCCAGAACTTCGACTTCAGCCTCGTAAGTCTTTCCATCGATCTTTATCTGAAGCTTCAAATTCCCAGTTCCTTTCCCAAATAAGTATTCCGATTGGCTCAGCGCTTCGATCGCAGGTTATGGGAGGCCTCAATCGATGCGCGTCCCTGCCGCGACCATCGGCTCACCGATTCATGAGGCGAATGCAGCAGCTCAACTGAGCGTAAGCGGAGATTTGCGCCCAGGAATGTTGTGGCTGCGGCTGCAATGACCGCCAGGATTTCAGCCGGGATCGCGTCTTCTTTCCCGGGCCGAACCGCCTCGTTCGCGGCAACAGTTTTTACGCTCAGTGCCACGCGCAGCTCCTCCTCATAACGGGATCAACCCATGCTTCTTCTGCGGACGCAGTTCCCGCTTGGTGTGCAGCGCTTCAAGTGCCTCGGCCAGGTACTTTCTGGTCTCGGCGGGTTCAATAATGTCGTCCAAAAGCCGCCGGCCGGCAGCAACGTAGGGGTTGGCAAAGGTCTCTCGATACTCATTAACCAGTTCCTTGCGGCGGGCTTCCTGATCTTCCGCCGCGTCGATTTCATGCCGGAACACGATTTCAGCAGCGCCCTCGGCGCCCATCACCGCGATCTCAGCCGTGGGCCACGCTACCACCCGGTCTGCGCCCAGGCCTTTGGAGCACATCGCGATATAAGCTCCTCCATATGCTTTTCGCAGCACCACCGTGATCTTTGGAACCGTGGATGCCGAGTAGGCAAACAGCAACTTGGCGCCATGACGAATAATGCCCCCGCGCTCCTGATCCACTCCAGGAAGAAAGCCCGGCACATCCACAAAGGTCAGAAGCGGAATGCTGAAGGCATTGCAGAAACGGACAAAGCGCGCGGACTTGTCTGAGCCATCGATGTCCAGCGCTCCGGCCAGAACACATGGCTGGTTGGCCACGATCCCCACCGGCCGGCCTTGCAGCCGCCCAAAGCCGATCACGATGTTCGCCGCGAACCCAGGCTGGATCTCGAGAAAATCCTGGTAGTCCACAACTCGCGAAATAACACCCCGGACGTCATAAGCAATCTTGGGGTCGGTCGGAACCACCCCGTTCATATCCGAATCGGTTTTGATCTTCGCATTGAAGGCCATGCGAGGCGGGTCTTCCATGTTGTTGGAGGGCATGAAGCTAAGCAGCCGCCGGCAAAGTTGAATCGCCTCGTCATCGTCCCGGGCGATCAGGTGCACCACTCCCGAGTTGTTCATCTGCGACTGAGGTCCGCCAAGCTCCTCCGCGCTCACCACTTCTCCGGTCACCTGTTTGATCACCTGCGGTCCGGTGATGAACATCCGGCCCTGCTCGGTTTGAATCACGAAGTCGGTCAGCGCGGGACTGTAAGCTGCGCCTCCCGCGCACGGCCCGCAAATAAGAGAGATCTGAGGCACCGTTCCCGAGAGCATCACGTTGTTGTAAAAGACGCGGGCATAGCCGGCCAGGCTGTCTATGCCCTCTTGAACGCGCGCCCCGCCCGAGTCGTTGATAAAGATGAATGGGCTCCCGGTCTTGAGCGACATGCCCATCATTTCGGCAACCTTGTTGCTGTGGGTCTCGCCGGCAGCTCCGCCCGCCACTGTAAAATCCTGGCTGGCGAGATGCACCAGGCGCCCGTCGATTGTTGCGCATCCGGTCACCACTCCATCCGCGGGCAGCTCCTTGTCGGCCATTCCAAAATAAGTGGCGCGATGCCGGGCAAACAGGCCAATCTCCTCGAAGCTGTCCCGATCCACGAGCTTTGCCACGCGCTCCCGCGCCGATAGCTTGCCGCTGGCGTGCTGTTTGTCGATGCGTTCCTTGCCGCCACCCAACTCCAGCTCGGCACGCTTGGCGCGAAGTTCAGAAACCCTGTCCGCCATCGTCGCTGTCTTCGGGCTCTCTGTTTGATTTGCCATCCTTGCTCCCCGGTTAGTCGATTCCTTGAGAAAACTGGCGCTATCTGACGGAATCCGGCACAGATAAACACTCCCTCATCGCTGAAATTCTATTCCCCGAAAAGTACGTTCCGATGTGATGCAATTCACGCAACCCGGCCGAAGGCAGGCGGCCGGGCGAATCGCGATCGCCGCCGTTTTCTCGCCCCCGGCCGGCTTCTTCAGCGTTGGCAACAAAGAGGTTATCTTAGCTCATCGGACCGGATTTGTCCTCAAAAAACCGGCGAGTGTTCACGAATTTGACGGTCCCGGCGCCGAGAGCACAGCGGAACCAGGGTTGGTGCATCCCGGCGGCGATGCCAGGCGTTCCACGATCAATGGAGTTGGTATGGACTTGCCGGCGCCGGAGTTGGCTCCGGTACCTTGGGCAGCTTTGCCGAATCGATCTTCGCCGCGCCGGCAAGCCCCGTTCCCGTCACGTTGTAGATGCTGATCAGCGGCCCCGTGTATCCGGTGATCTTGATGTTGCGAATTACCGCGTTTTTTATGTTCGCCAGAACCATGCCGCTCGAGCATGTGCCTGTGACGTTGGTAAGCGAGAAGCCGATCAGCGGCTTGCGGGGATGGATTTCGTCGGCCTTCACCAGCACCGGAACATCGTTGACGCGAATGTTCGTGAACTGAAAATTCCGAAATGTTGGAATACCTTCATCGCCGGGAACAAAAAACTCATCCTGCTTGCCGCTGTTGAGATTGTTGAGGCGCAGAAATCCCTGTTGCGCGTTCGAGGCCTCGAAATCGTTTACATAGATGTCTTCAACAAACGCGCCGCGCCCAGGCCGGCTCTTGATGTAGATGGCATGGCTGCGGGCGGCGGTGCACTTGCAATGCTCGATATGCACGTTGCGGATTCCGGCGGAAGTCTCGCTGCCGATGCCGATGCATGCAAAATGAGAATCCGCGAAGGTGCAGTTGGCGATGCGCACATCCTCGGTGAGGCGGTTGATCGTGTTCCCTTCCGAGCCGCGGCCGGACTTGAGGGAGATGCAGTCGTCACCGGTCGAAAAATCGCAGCCATCGATTGCGACCCGCCTGCAGGAGTCCACATCGATGCCATCCGCGCCGCTATGCACGGTCACGTTCTTGAATGTGACGTTCTCGCAATAGGTGGGATGGATGGACCACATGCCGGCCTGGCTGGTGAAGCAGTTCTCTACGCTGACATTCCGGCAGTTGGTGAATTCGAGCAGCGCGGGAAGACGCATTCCGCTCTTTCGCTCGACGCGGCCGACAATCGCCGCGCTCCCCACGATCTTCCCCGGCCCGGTTATGCCGATGTTCTCGGCATCCATCGCGGAGATGAAGGCGCTGTATCCCTTTACCCAGTGGCCCTCCCAGCGAACCTGTGCCGGCGGATAGTCAGCCATGTCGGCGGAGCCGAGCAGGCTTGCATCGTGCTCCACCCGCAGCAAGACGTTGCTGTGCAAGACCAGCGCGCCGGTCGCGTAGTCGCCGGCGGGAACTACCACCTCTCCGCCGCCCAGCACCGAGCAGCGGTCGAGAGTTTGCTGGATTGCCTGCGTGTCCTTGGTCTTTCCATCTCCGGTCGCGCCGAAATCGCGGACGCTGAGCTTGACCTTCGGTCCGGCGTGCGTGGCTGCCGCCGAATGCGGTGAGTCAGGGTGCGTATCCGCGCTCTTTGTCTGTTGCGCCAGAACGAGGCTGTCGGTTGAAGCCAGCACCGGCGCTGCCAGCGCACCTAGCGCGGCCTTCTTCAGAAAATCTCTCCGTTCAATGAATCTGTACGGCATCGTTTGTCCCCTTCAGTGCGTCAGCCATCTTCAGCCGGTCATCGTGGGGATGTCAAGCAGCCATGGGTCGGCCGCAACGCCGCGGCGCAAACCTCAGCGCAGCCGGCTCATCGGCTGACCAGAACGAATGCGCCCCAGTAGAAGGGAAGATCCTTGCCGTAGCGCTGGCGCACTGTTTCGCGTTCCTCGAGTTGCGCCTGCCGGAGCGCCTCGGGCTTGTCCATGCCTGCGAGCCATTTCGCGTAGAAGAGCGCCATCAGCTCCTGGGTCTCGCGGTCGGGCACTGACCACATGCTCATCATCACCGCGTCTGCGCCCGCCTCCTGCAATCCACGCCGCAATCCGAACACGCCTTCGCCGTTGCTCTGCTGGCCCAAACCCGTTTCGCAGGCGCTGAGCACAACCAGTTCAGTGCCCTCAAGATCGAGCTGGCTGGCTTCGTAAGCGGTCAGCACGCCATCGTCCAGTCCGAGCGCTGGCGCCGCGCCAGACCTGATCCGGTCGGCGCCCGCGAAGAAAAGACCCGAACGCAGCATGGGATCTTCGATCGGCGTTTGCCGGCTGCCCGTGGTTTTGGATTTTTGCGCAATCTCCTGATCGGAGAGAAAAAATCCGTGCGTCGCAATGTGCACAATGCGTGGACTGCGCAACTTGTCCATCACTTCTTCAAGCGCATGATCGCCCGTATAAGGAGCTACTTGCCATGCGGAGTTCGTCAGCAGCTTTTCAATTGCGCTCACTTCGGCTTGCGTGCCCGGCAGCGGATTCAGGGCGCCGCCGCTCAAATCGACTGCGCGCTGTCCGGTTGGAACCGAAGGAACGGAAGATGCGGCCACTTGAGTGTGCTGCTGATTTCCGCCGCTCAACTCCGCCAATGCCGCGCGCTGCTCTGCCTCGGTCAAATCGAATTTAGGATTGCCGAGCAGCGCCGCGGTCTTCGATGAGACGGTGTGCAGCGGACGAAGAAGGTCCTTGGTGCTGTTGACATAACGCAACTGGTATTTTTCCAGCAGCAACTTGCCGCTGCCATCGGCAAGCAGGCCGATGGGAATCTGATTGAGGACGCCGTCAGGAGAAATGTAAACGCGCTTGGCGTTGCCCAGCGCCGGCTCCAGCGGCTTCCAGAAGGCCTGGTAAGCGGCGTTGGTGTTGCCGGCCGCTGCTGTTGCCGGCGCTCCAGGCTCAGGCTCCGCACTCAGGCCGCGCGTCTGCGCAACCTGGGCGCGATACGCGACTATGGGCGCCGCTTCAAGCTTCTGCGCATCGCCGAGCACGATAAAATCGGGATTCTTCGATTCAGGAGTCACAACCAGCGCGATGTAGTAGACCTGGCCGGTGAAGTGTTTTCCATTGCTGAACGGAAACCGTGCGATTTCGACGGCTGCTTCTCCGGGCTTCAATGCCTTTTGAATATCCCGCCACGTGACCACTGAGAGCGTCTTCTCTTCCGCCAGCGACGAAGAGCGCTTTACAATCTCCTGCTCAAGTTGATTGGTCTTCTGCTCAAGTTGAAAGATCATTTTGCGCCGTTCGTCGGGGTCGCCCTGCGCGGAAGAAACCAGCCCCGCAAGCTGCGTCTTCTCTGCGCTGAGTTTGTTGAGCAGCGCCAGAGTGTCCTGATCGCCGCTGGCCAGAATCTTTGCGCGCAGCGCGGCGGCGCTGGCGGCGATGAAGCCCTTCTCCTGGAGCAGAACGTCGTAGACCTTGCCCGCCAGCGCGGGATCGTGCTCGCGGTTCCTGACCGCAAAACTGAAGTAGAGCGGAAACGCGGCGGGAACCGTTGCCAGGAAGATAAGCCTGTCCTTTTCGCTCATGTAGGTGGCGCTGGTGCGGAACTGACTCATCAGATTTGCGATGCGCTTGTCGAAGTAGGGCTCCGCAATGTCAGGCTTGTCCCAGGCGTCGTAAAAGTTTGCCAGGCTCATCTGCAGCTCGCCGCTGGTGGGATGATCCGGGCCCAGAACGGACTCGTCGATGGCCAGCGCCCGCTTGAACAACGGCTCGGCTTCAGGGAACTTTCCTTCACTCATGTAAGCGGATGCGAGGCCGTCAAGAACTGTGGCCACCTGGGGATGATTGGGCCCCATCAATTTCTCGGCAACGGCGAGCGAGCGCTGGAAAAGCGGCTCCGCGTCGGCGAATTTGCCTTCGTCAATGTAGACATTGGCCAGACTGTTGAGGCAATTCGCGGTGATGGGATGGTCGGGGCCGTAGGCCTTCTCGTCAATCGCCAGGGCTCCGCGCAATAACCGCTCCGCGTCGGCGGACTTCCCCTCCGTCGAGTACAGGATTGACATATTGTTCAGGACCACCGCGACTGCGGGATTCTCCTGTCCGAGCGCTTTCAAGTCGATTGACATGGCCTGGCGGTACAATCCCTCCGCCTCGCCCCATTTGCCTTCTTCCCTGTAAAGGCCCGCCAGGTTCGTCAGGCTGATGGCCAGCGCGGGATTGCCAGGCCCAAGTGTCTTGAGGCGGATGTCGATGGCGCGGCGGTAGAGCGATTCCGCGTCAGCGTACTTGCCCTCGTCCCAGTAGACCTGGCCAAGATTGTCCGCGGTGGAAGCGACGTTCGGATGATTGGGCCCCAGTGCTTTTTCCTGGATGGCCATCGCCTGCCGGTAGAGAGCCTCCGCGTCGGGATACCGGCTCTCATCGCGGTAGACCGTCGCCAGGCCTTCCATAATCCAAGCAACATCCGAATGGGCCGGACCAAGCGCCTTCTGGTCGACTGCCAGCGCCCTCAAAAAGACCGGCTCGGCGCTCGCGAATTTCCCCTCGTTGATCAGCGTCCCTCCCAGGTTGGCCAGGTCCACCGCGACCTCCGGGTGCTCATTCCCGTGTACTTTTATATCGATTGAAAGAGCCTGGAGTTGGAGCGATTGCGCATCTGCATATTTGCCCTCGTCCACGTAAAGGTTGGCCAGGTTGTTGTCATCGGTGGCCACCGAGGCGTCCTGAGCGCCCTTGGCTTTCACATCGATGGCGATCACGCGTCGATAGAGAGGCTCCGCATTCGCGTACTTTCCTTCAGCCTCGTAGACCACCGCCAGGTTGTCTAGATCCATCCCCAGTACAGGATCGTCGGGACCGGACAGTTTCTCCTGGATCGATACGGACTGCTTGAAGAGCTTTTCAGCGTCGGGGTAGCGGCCCTCGGTTCGATAAAGATTTGCGATATTGTTGATGACCGCCGCTACCTGCGTGTTGTTGTCTCCGTAGGCTTTTTCAAAGATGCTGAGGGCGCTGCGATAGGCTGTCTCGGCGTCAGGAAACTTCTCCAGGTGCATCAGCACCAGTCCCAGTACGTTCTGCGACAGGCCGACATGCGTATCCTCGGGCCCGAACGTTGTTTGCGCAACCCGCACCGTTTCCTGAGCCAGGGGAGCGGCTTCAGCGTACTTTCCCTGCTGGCGCAGTTGCAGAACCTGCTCGCTCAACTGATACCAGCGTGCCTCCTGAGCTGCGGCGGCCAGAATCGAAACGGCGAGGATAAATGCCCCAGCTAGAACGCGGAACCCAGAGCGAGCGTGCGCCTTGGGACTTATGCGCAAGGCGGATGCGAGAGGCTTACCCATAAGCTTCTCCTCGGCTGCTGATCGTCGTCATCCCGGCGGAAGGTCCATTTGGACGGAGAGGTCTCTCGATTGGGCAGCGGAATCTTCGGGGAAGCGCAACCCAGGCGCGGACTCACTTGTCGGGTCAGCCTATAGTGCTTCAGGAGGGCTTGTCCAGCGGAGATTTCAGGAAATCCACCCGGAAGGGGCCGGCTCCGGGCAATCCATATCAAGACCGAAACCAAGCCTCACTTGCCGCCGATCTTGATATACTTCTTCAGGTTCATTTTGGCGCGGTTGGTGTTGTCCATGCTTACCATCCGCCATGGTGCCGCGGTTCCGGAAAGCTGCTGGCCTTCGCGGCAAATCCTGCACTTGGATAGCAAATCCGGGATCGTTTTGTAAGTCGTTGATTCTAAATAGCGGGAGTAGTTCAGTGGCAGAACGTCAGCTTCCCAAAGGGTGTATGTGCTGTATTTTCAACGACTTAGAAATATCATAAACGACCTAAAAAGACTTTAGACGATTCAATCAGACGCTTATCATGGTCTTAAAAATGGTTTTTCCCCAATGTTTATGCGGGTTCCAGCGTCACACCATTTTTACAACCATATTGGTTCAGTGTGAGAACGTCAGCGAAAAAGTGACGTTCTCTGGCAGAAGAACTTGTGCGTCTAGTCCCCACCGAACTTCGTCGGACGCTACTTCTTGACCATGGGCGAAAGCATACGCCGTCCGTATCGTATTGTGTACTATCGGAAGCCCACCACACCATTTAGCATGGTTCCACCGTCTGTCTGTGAGCGAGGACCATGCCTAACAAACTGTATTACGGTGACAATCTGGAGATTCTTCGAAGCAAGAAAATCAAGGATGAAACGGTTGACCTGTGCTACATAGACCCACCGTTCAACTCCAAGCGCAACTACAACCAGATTTACAACAACATCGGTGGCGAAGACCGCGCACAGGCGCAAGCGTTCATGGACACTTGGACATGGGATGACCTTGCCATGTCGGGTTTCAATGAGATTATCGCAAACGATGACGGGCGATTTCGACCTCAGCTAGTCGCCTTGATAAAGGGGCTCCACGAGGTTCTTGGGGAAGGCCCACTGCTTGCTTATTTGATTAGCATTTCTCTCCGCGTAACCGAGATTCAAAGGGTTCTCAAGAAGACGGGTTCATTCTATCTGCATTGCGACCCTACTTCCAGCCACTACCTTAAACTGATTTTGGATGCGGTCTTTTGCTCTCAAGGGGGGAACTTCATAAACGAGATTGCATGGTGCTACGAATTAGGAGGCCGTGTATCCAAGAAAGCGTATGGAAGGCGACACGATATTCTCTTGTTCTATTCAAAGACTGGCGATTACACTTTCAATTTTGACGCTGTGTTGGACGAGTGGAGTGAGAAGGGAAAAGCCAAGTTTAGGTATGAGGACGAGAAAGGACGCTATCGTCTTATAGGTCGATTCCTCAAGGACAGCCCAATCAAGGGCCATCGTGATGTCAGCCCCGAATGGGAGACAACTCATCCCGAGTTGGTGCAAAGGTACTACATGAAGGCAGGAAAGTCTCAAGTCGATTTTTGGACTATCTCGCCGATT